>ERZ761574.893-NODE-893-length-20779-cov-77.132407_pt1 | contig 20779 bp, 25 predicted proteins | sample MGYA00374950_ERZ761574 | MGnify/ENA primary metagenome ERZ761574 (study PRJEB28895, sample SAMN07631631) | mixed culture metagenome | isolation source: Freshwater growth medium | place: USA: Seattle, Washington | collected 2016-10-03 ... | reverse complement strand
CACTCGATTCCTTAATTGCACTCGATTCCTTAATTGCACTCGATTCCTTAATTGCACTCGATTCCTTAATTGCCGCCCCAATTCCCTCAATGGCACTCGCGTCCTCAATTGCAATTGATTCCCCAGTGCCGGCGGCCTCCTGGAAAGCGACGGAGGCACGGCGGCGGCTCGCCGGCAGTTGCGCTGATTGCATGCGCATCGCATGCTGATGACCTCCCTCATCAGAGGCACGGCGGCGGCCCGCGCTCGGCGGCGGCGGCGGCGGCGGCCTGGCGGCAAGCAGTGTGAGGCTGAGCGTGCGCACGACGCAGAGGGGCACGTACCCGACGAAATCCTGCGAGTTTGTGCTGCTGTCCACGCACCCGGGCAGTGCATAGAGGAGAGCATGCGTGAGCCAGGGCCACGGCGCGGGTGGCATAGTCCCCACACGCCCCGAGAGGAGCGTCTGGCCGCCGATGCGCTGCGAGAGGCTCACGTCCACCGTCGAGTTGAACGTCGGGGGTGACACGCCGCGTAATCTCGTGAGCACGACCGACTGGGGCGCCGTCGCGAGCGCGATCGATCAGTGGCAGTCTCCGTGGCACTCGAAAAGGCACTCAGAGGCCGTCAGGAGCGCACTTGGAGCGCCGTTGCGAGCGCGGTCGTCAGGTTGGCCGACTCGATCGGCACAACGCCCGGGCTGAAGTGGAGCTCAATGGCGAGATAGCGCGTGGGGCGCAGCTCGGGCGGTGGCGAGGGCGGCGGCGCCATAGGCGGCGGCAGCCAGCGCTCGCAAAAGGCAGTTCGCACCTGATGAGGCCAACCATCCGAAGCACTCAGGATGCAAGCAAGCGCCATCAGTGATCATCAGCAGTGGTGCCATCAGTGATCATCAGCAGTGGCGCACCATCAGCGTCGTCGTCGAGACAGGCTGCATTTGTAGGGTGAGCATACGCAGTACGCCGTCCGCCGTCACCAACGGGACGCAGATCAAGCGCCCGTACAACTCGTACAGCCTGGTTGGTGCCAAAGTACGGGTCAATGAGAGTCAGTGGCAATCGGAGGCCAGTCGGAGGCCACCGGAGGGCAATCAGACGCAATCAGACGCAATCAGACGCCATCGGAGGGCAATCAGACGCAATCAGACGCAATCAGACGCCATCAGACGCCATCAGACGAAATCAGACGCCATCGGAGGGCAATCAGACGCAATCAGACGCAATCGGAGGCCATCGGTGGCCTTCACCGATCATCAGGCAGATGCAAGTTGACGCGAAGGCCAATGTTGCCCCACTCGCAGGTGAGACTGGGCGCCAGGTAGGGCGCCAGGTTCGCAAACGACGTGTTGCTTACAGGGGGCACGAGCCCTCCGTAATGGGTGGGAGCCGCCGTGACGGGCAGCATCGCAGGCGGGAGTCCGACCATCCGTCCGACACGCGTCGAGTTGTGCAGCGCGCGCACGAAGCCGCTCGAAGGTTCGTAGCCGAGCCGGGACGTGTTGTAACCGACATCGATCGTGTCCGGAGGGCAGAAATAGGCAAAGTCCACCGGTGGCGGATAGGGCGGCACAGCGGGCGGCTTTGGCGGCGGCGGCGGCGGCCGCGAGGGCGGCGGCGGAGTTCTAGGTGGCTGCGGCGGGGATGGCGGCACCGACGGCGGCGGTGGCGAGGGCGATGGTGGCGGCGGTGATGGCGACGGTGGTGGAGGTGATGGTGGCGGTAACGATGGCGGCGGCGGCGAGGGCGAGGGCGGTGGCGGCGAGGGGGGCAACTGAGGGGGTGGTGGCAGCGAAGGAGGTGGCAGAGAAGGGATCTGAGCAGTGCTGGTGACGAGCCAGCTCAAGAGCAGGATGGTCAAGCGTTGCGATCGGCTCGGCATTCTGGTGACGAATTTGGCCTTTGGCTGTGAAACACTCGTGAATGTGGAAGTGTGAATGTGTGTTACCTTCGTGACGACCTTTCCGTGCACACAGTACGCAGATGACACGCACCGGTTTGGTACAACGCTATCCGAAAGCACATTACCTCTACAGATGCATGTATGGCCGCCGACATCAGACATGATGGTTCCTCAGGGCGGGGGGGCGTCCAAAGCGGCAGCCAGGACCGAATTAGATCACCTCTACATCTCTGTGAGTAGCTTCCGCTTGCCACGCCGGCCGCGGCTGCGTCGGCCCCTGTTCGCGCGCTCCTTGTCAAGGGCGGCCTGCTCCTCAACCGTCCGATCGGTCACCTGAAGATGAGGGGGAGGCAAATCAAAGGCTGGCTTCGAGTGGCACTTAGCAATCGGTGGCCTTTCAATGGCAGTCTATGTGGCAATCGATGGTCATCAATGGTCACCTGCGGCGCGCTCAGCCACTCGAAGCGCTGCTTGTCGCCGCACGCGGCCCAAAACGAGCGCCAGTAGACCTGTAGCTTGCACCCGGGCCGCTCCTCCATCGCCGTATGCACGCGCCCCTTGACGATCTCGTACAGATCCTCGGGCAAGCCCCAACGCGTCAGATTCGCACGCTGCCCAGGTAGGTGGTGGAACTCGACGAAGAGGTACGAGAGCGCGCACACGAGCTCAGGACGGCGCGAGAGCGACTCCATCAACCACTCCTCAGCCCCCTCGACGTCGAGCCGCAGCGCGAGCACGCTCGATGAGTTGAGAGCCACCGCGCGCTCGAGAATCTGCTCGACGGCGAAGCTGGGACCGCGCTCGACGCGCGTGGAGAGCACGGGAGGGTTCGAGTTGGGAAAGATGTCAGCGAATGGCAAATACGTCGCCATGCTGCCCCACTTGTTGCGCGCAAACGTCGTGATCGTGCGCGGTGCCTGTGGCGCCGTCACGTTGGAGAGCGCCCCGTCGATGAAGCGCACGTCGTAGCCCGCTCGCCGATGCTCAGCCTCCTGCTCGCGCAAAGCCGGAAGCAGCGCCGCGTTCGCCTCGAAGCTCCGGACGCACCACTCTGCGGGCGATAAGAGCGGTTCCATCCGCCGCCGCCGCTCACGCACTGGTAGCCGTTGCCACGACGTAGAATACAGTCGCGCCGGCCCGTTGAGCGCGCAACCGAAGAAGTGGCCGGATATGAAGGCGCGCACGCTGTCGCCGTCGTTGCTGCCGCCGTCGATGAGGAGGCGCTTGCAGCCTGGCAGCGCGATCGCATCGTCGAGGCCGTGCATGCGAGCACGGCGTCGTGGTGAGCCTTTTACAAAACGTAACGCTATTCGGCACTTCCATTAGACTGACACTTAAACGTACCCGTATGCATGCGCCAAGATTCACCTGAACACCTTGTGTTCTCGTATTCCTCCTCACCCTCATGTCATTCGTATTCTCAGCTGCGCGGCTATTTATACGTGGTGGGGAAAAAGGGATACGCCCACCTCCACAGCCGGCGTGCCGCGCGAGAGAGAGAGACCGCCCAGTTGGTGCCGCGGTGCACTTCTCTCTCCACGCACGTCGAGTGCATGCATCGATCTCACTTGGTGCCGCCCGCCCAAATTAGGCGCCGCCCGCCCAAATTAGGTGCCAGTGGCCCACTATAGATGGCGCCCACCATGGCGCCCAGCCGGCCTCCCGCCTCGCGCCTGGTCATGGGCCATAATAAGCCCCCGTCTCTCACGGCGGCTCCACCTGCCCACCACGGCGCTCCGAGATGTGAAGGGTTTCGTCCAGAGGTGTGAAGGGTTGTGTCCAGGCCACCAGCCACGCCACCAGCATAGAGCCTCGTCCAAAGAAGGGTTTCGTCAAACTCGAGCGCCGCGAGCTCCGAGATAGCAATCTCCAGTTTCGTCTACTCGAGCGCTGCGACCTCCTAGATAGCAATCTCCAGTTTCGTCTACTCGAGCGCCGCGACCTCCGAGATCGAGATAGCAATCTCCAGTTTCGTCTACTCGAGCGCCGCGACCTCCGCGATAGCAATTTCTGCCGAGTCCGCCAAGGACGTCGAGGAGCTCGCTGAATCTCCTCCGCGGCTCAGGACCAGCGCCGTGCTGAGCGCGCCCGCGTCGGCAAACGCGTCGTTGGCCACGTCGGCGGCGAGGCAGAGCGCGGCGGCTTTGATCGGGATGCGGTTCCCCACACTGGTCAGGTCCGTGCTCAGCTTGCGAAAGAGGGTACCTGTGGGGAGCGTGGCGCCGTGGTGAGCACCTTGATCGGGGTGCCGGTTCCCCACAGGTACGAAAGAGGGAACCGTTCCAACGGTTCTTGATCGAATTGTGGGTGGTCATCAGAGGTCATCAGTGGTCATCAGAGGTCATCAGTGGTCATCAGTACCGTTCCAACGGTTCTTGATCGAATTGTCGGTGCGCCCGGGCATGAGCTTCGCGATCTCCGTCCAGCGAGATCCGAGCGTCGCATACGCTCGTAAGATGATTGTATCCTCTTGCTCTGTCCACGCGTCGTGCCGGATGGCTGGGTCAAGTTGGTTGCACCTGATGAGGAAGGTCCTCAGAGCATAATCAGCATCCAATCAGTTTCCAATCAGTTTCCAATCAGCTTGCAATCACGAACGGCCGGGTCCAATTAAGTTTGCACCATCGCAGACGGCACTGCTTGCCAGAGCGGCCGACGACCTGCCCAGCACAGCGCGTGATTCGATCGCTCCGTCAGGTGTCATCAGTGGCACTCAGTGGCACTGACCTCCGTAGCGATAGCGGCAATCAGAGGGAACCAGGTGGCAATCAGCGGCAATCAGAGGGAACCAGGTGGCAATCAGCGGCAATCAGAGGGAACCAGGTGGCAATCAGCGGCAATCGGAGTGGCACTGACCTCCGTAGCGATAGCGGACCAGCGCTTCGCACCGAGGCGCAGGACTGCGTGGTGCAGCGCTGTGTCTTCCTCAACGGTCCAAGGCTGCGACGAGCGGCGCGTCGGCTTCCCCTTCGCGTCGCCCGGCGCCTTGGCTGCCGCCGAGGTGCTCTCGTTGCCGTCTTCACCACTCTCTCCCGTCCCGTGGTCTGATTCGCAGTCCACCTCTGCCAAAGCTTCCGATGCGTCGAGGCCCTTGCCAGCCGCGGCCATGGCGCCACCATCGCCACCGGCAGCAATCAGCGCGTGAGATGCGGCCACCGCCGCTGCGAGCGTCGCTGCCTGCTTCCTCTCCCGCTCGTCACCGCTGCCGCCGCTCTCGTCCTCTCCGGCATCGCTGCCCGTCACGGTCGAGGCGCCCTCTGCAGCCTTGCCGGCCCGTCGACCCTGTTGCCGGCCGCGCTTGCGCTCGGCGCTGGACCGCTGCAGCTTCCCTGGGCTGGGCACCGTGACGAGGGCAGTAGCCACGGCTCCACCGGCCCCAGAGTCCACAGAGCCGCCGCGCGTGCTCGGGGCGGCGGCTCCGCGACGGCCGGATCCGTCGTGCTGCTGAGCGGTCGGAGCGGCCCATATGTCGCTCGTGTCCGTCTCGGAGACCGCATTCGAGTCGACCGATGCTGAGGTCGTCATGTGTGACTCCGTCCCTGCGCTCTCGGCAGCGGGACGCGCGATGCGCGAGAGCGAATCGCGCACTCGCTGGTTGTTGAGATCGAAGCACCTGCTGGACACGGGCTTCGCCATCATGCGATGAGGCGAACTCGACATCTCCTGCAGCGCGGTCACCACAGCGAGGTCGTCCATGTCCGGGCGAAGTGATGAGCCGTTGGCGACGTCCTGCAACGGCCGCGGATCGGAGGTGTTTCCAATCGGCTTTCTCGCCGTTTCGTCCTCGTCCAAAAAACCCCGGGGGTGTTCGTCTCGTTCCTGAGTTCACGATGCAAGGTACTGAACGTGTTGCACACACGAACGGCTCTCATACTGGAACGTCTCTGACCTCGCAAAGCGCACAACGGGTGCGGTCTGCGGTGGGACACACACAGAGTAACATTGTACATTCCTCCTGGGGACTGTCTGATAGTCCATGATAGTTGATAGACCGGCTGAGATAATCAGAGAAGCCATGACTGAAGCCAAGCTCCTGGAGCTCCACAACTGTGAACAACTGTGGCGCGGTACGGCGGCGCGGCTCGGTCCTCATACCTGCACGGGGTCGATCCTCGAAGTGCCGCTCGAGACACGCTGATTCGAAAAGAAGGTGCGCGCCTGGAACTGGTCGTCGAATTTCGCCTTCGGCACCCCCTTCAGAAGGTTATTGGGCGGTTTGTACGCTTGGGCACGAAGGCGCATCTCCTCGGCCGTGGGCGTGTGCTCCTTCTTATGCACGTCCACGTGTGCGATCACGTGCAGCTCGGGCGGCGAGGGCGGCCGCGGCGCCAGCGCGGCCTCCTCCACGGAACCAGGCGTCGGCGATTTGGGCCTCGGCGGCTTGGGTGGACCGCGAGGTTTATTCTCCATCCCAGGAGGCGGCCACTGCATGGGCGGCCTCTCGTAGGCTATGCCCGGTCGGAGCTTCAGCGGCTCGGACTCGAAGGCATCAGTTATGCTGACGATGCTGCTCCAGGCCGCACCGAACATGCTACTGGCGCGAGAGGCGAAGATGGAGCCTGCGCGGGCCGTCGGCACATGCGCACACCCTCGCACGTGAGCCCGCAGAGCGAGGGGACATCGCAGGGCGCGGGTGTACACGACTGCGGCTTCGGCATGCGCGACTGCGGCTGCGGCACGCACCGAGTCCGTTGGCCGACGCTCCCTTTCCCAAGTGTGCCTTGATCACCTGCTCGAACTCATCGAACTCAAGCACGCCGTTGCCATTGGTGTCCGCGTCGCGCACCATCGCCTCGATCTCCTCCGTCGAAAAGGTCATGCCCAGTTTTGCTGTCATGGCCTGGATCTCAGCGGTGTCCACAGAGCCCGAGCCGTCCGCGTCAAATTCATTAAAGACGGCGCGCAGCTGTGCCTGAAACTCCGCGCCCTTCATGCTCAACTTCGGCGACCTAGTCGGGGTCACTGGAGATGGGGCAGTGGAAGCCTCAGCCATGCTGAGTTGCGGAAAAACATATGCGGAAGTTTCTCCAAATAGTTGCGATACGCCGAAACCGAAACTTGGAAAATGCGGCGTTTGCGATTGAGCCATCGCATCGAAGTTTTTCATGCTGCGCATGCATGCTTCTTGTGAAACTTTTTGTTTTTGGGAACGTCCTTCGCAGTCATGCCCAAGGCAAAGTCGTCACGGCACCTCTCGGCCGGCGCAACGGCTGCCGTCTCATCGCACGCGCACAAACTCTGGGACAAGCTTGAAGCACTCACTGCGCCGGTTGAGCCCTCGCTCTAGGAAGCGCAGCCCGAGAAGGGGGTGAGCTTCTTGCTGGATCAACCAACGCCGGAATTGCCGGCCATACAATCAGAGGCGATGGCGACCAGCGACCAGGAATCCTGGGCGATGCAGAACGAGGCGGACTCCAACGTGCTGCACGCATGGCTGCACGCCGCGCAGTCGCAGGTCGCCGTGCTGAGTAGGCATCGGCTGGAGGAGCACGGAAGCCGCGCGGAAGCGGAGCGTCACAAGCAGAACGCGGACGAGCTCGAACGCCGGCACCTCGGCCTGCTGCGCGAGCACGCACGCCTCGCCCATCAGATGCGCACGCAGCTTGAGGCGGCAGAGCGCCGGGCGCTGGACGCCGAGGAGTCGGCTGCACGCATGGATGAGGAGCGTCATCAGTGGCGCGCGCGGGTGAGTGTCCTCGAGGAGAAGGTGGCTGGCCTCACCAGCGCACTGGGAGAGTATGGGAGAGGCTCGGGACAAGATTCGGGAGCTGGCTCGGGACAAGGTTCGGGAGCAAAGGGGAGAGGACAAATCCAGGGCAGAGGACAAATGGGCATCACCGCGGTCCATCGGCGGCAGCTTGATTCCACACGTGGCACCAGCTCGGCGCGGGAAGGGATTCAAGGGAGGGGGTGCATCAGAAGAAGCGGCGGCGGCGGTGAGGGAGCTGTCCGTGGAGCTACGAGTACCTGTGCTTGATGGGAAGGGGGGTGGCGAACTCGTCAACGTCATCGCGCTACGTGTTCCACTCAAGGTGGACGAGTCGTCGATGAAGTTGGTGATGACAGAGCTCATTACCGTGTCGTCCGATGTCGACGCCGGAGCGGCCGAGGAAGAGCCAGCGGAGTGGACACTGGAGGAGGAGGAGGCGTCGGAGATTGCGCCGGAGATTGCGCCGAAGGCGAAGCGACCGACCCGGGAGGAAGTCGCCGCAGCCAAGGCGGCCGAGGCTCGGAGGGCGGCGGAAACGAAGGCGGCGGCGAAGGAGGCGGCCGCCCGACGTGCGGCCATCATCGAGCGAGCCGAGGCGGAAGCTGCCAAGGTCAAGGCAGCGAACATGGCCGCGAACAAGGCTGTGGGCACTGAGGCAAAGGCCAAGAGCGGCGGCAAGGCGGTGGTCGTTGGGGGCGGCGTTGGTCCAGGAGCAGCGTCGTCCAGTCTTCCGCCCAAAGGATCTCCAAGTAATAAGCCCAAGCGATGAGAGTGGGTGACTGGGTCGTTGACACGTTGTTGACTGGTTTAGTAGCTGAGAGTGTTCATTCCTAAAACACTTACCGATCCGTTAAACGTTGCTGGAGCGAGCGTGCCGCGCTCCCTGCGAGCCGGCGCCGATCTATCGCCCACGCGACGGCTGCATCGCAATACGTACGTGCCCACAAGCACTGCCGTGCCGAGGCGGCCGCGGGGAACCCCCCACGGCCGCGCTGCGTCCTCCGTCCCTCACCGCCCTCGGTGCACCGGCAAGCCCCTGGAGGCCCACACACCGGTACACGTCATCTTCGGGTGGGAACGTGTGGACGCAGACACAGACACAGAGAACGACCGACACGCGTACCTGCCACAAGGGCGGCCGCGGACCCAAGACCCTCACCGGTCCCAAACCAATCGCGCCTCGTCAACGCGGCTCTCCACGCATCAGTGCGGATGCCACGGCCAGAGGCCAGAGGACAATCGTGATGCAGAGGTGGGTGGGGCCCTGCCGCCGCGCGAACGCGTTTGCCCAGCCTGCCACCGCCATCATCCCTGGCTGAGTACACCAGGTGCTATCTTGAGACAGGCGCCTTCCGCCGCAGCCGCCACGAGACGAGCGCGGTGCCTCTCGAGCGCACACTCTCGATGGGATCGGCCGGTCGGCGATGCTGCACCTCGAGCGGCAGCTGGTCCTGCACGAGCGTCGCCTCGAACCCGGCGAGCTCCAAGAGTGAGCGCACGAGCTCGACCGACAGGGCAAACGGCGGGCCGCCCTCATGAGTGCCGATCGGGAAGATGCACGTGAGCAGCTCGCCATCATCGGCAAGCAGCTGGCTCATCTGCTGAGCCCAGCGCTCTCGCACGGCAGGCTCGAGAGCGCACAGGAAGGTGCAGTCCCAAATGAAGTCGAATCGTCGGCTCGGCATCTCGAAGAAGTCGCCACATTCGACGGCCACGCGCGCTTTGATGGCTGCCGACGAGCTCGACCTGGCAATTTCCTCCCGAGCCGCCTCACACGCCGTCGGCGAGAGATCGAGTGCGACGATGGAGCCGAAGCCGTGCTCAGCGAGAGCCAGCGCGTCATACGCACGGCCGCAGCCGGGCACGAATGCAGTCATGCCTGCGCGTGAGACCAGGGACCGCCTCGCAAGCTCGGCGGTCAGCGGCAGCGACACGCCCGCAACGTCGAAGCGAGAGCCCTGTGGGAGACCTCCGTTCTGCGTCCATAGCTGCTCCCAGTGCGGGCTGGCACCCGCATGCGCGGCCATGCTGCTGCAGCCACGAGCTGCAAGGCCCACGACGACGGCTCTGGCTGGTCGGCCTCGCAGACCGATCATGAAAACCGTGACTGACCTCGCGTATCGGCCGACAGTGAATGCCGACAGTGCCTGCCGATGTGCCGAAAAGCGAGCGCCCCGCGCCCCCTCCCTCTCTAGCTCTAGCCGGTGTCGATTTACTGTACTGTTTCTCGAACTGTTTCGTACAGTACCGCTAGACCTTTGTGTGTATGTGTCGCGTCGTACCGGTGCGGTGCAAAGCGCCGCGAGTACTATTGTAGTGCTGCGCGGGTTTGTCAACTTACCCCTCTTCTGTCAAAGGACAACACTATGTCGTCTATCTCTTCTTCACCACAGGAGGAGGTGGGTCACACAGTCTCACACTTATCACGAAAGCCCAAAAGCGCCCACGGATGGGCATTTGAGTTTCGGCATGTTTCGGAGCCCCCTTCCGCGTTTAAACCGTCAAATGGTCTTCGTCTGATCCTCTAAACCGAGCGCCTCGTGTAGTCGCCGCGCCCGCGCAAGCACCAAACTTATGCATTCGGACCAAATCCGCATGTCCTCGAGCAGCTCGTTGTGTCCCGGGGCGAGGCGCGAGAGACCGTGGCCATTGGGTGTCAAGCGCGTCGCCATCGTCGTGATGTTGTTCATCATCCACCTGATGAGGGAGGCAATCGGCATCTACCCTCAGCATGTGCATCGTCGTCCTGTTGATCAGTTGATCATGCGATCCGAGCGGCGCAATCCGGGGCCATCACAGGAAGCCAATCGGCGGAAATCCGAGGCACGCCGAGGCAATCCGAAGCTATCCGAAGCTATCCGAGGCGATCACCCTGTATACGGCCCAAGGCTCTCCCCATGCGCGGCCTTCGCGTCCTCATGATTGGGCAGACGGGCAGTCCTCCCGTCCAGCCCGGCCTCTAGCAGCGGCCTGAATAGACAAATCCAATATTGGAGGCCGCGGCGCGCCCAAAGAAGACCCATTGCGGCGGACGGGTCGGCGAGGCCTCTCGTGCGCATGCGCGCATGCATCTGCGAGCGCGCCTCCATCTCGAGCAGCGCATGCATCGAGCCGAAGCGTCGAGGGTTCAGGGCGTAAGTGGCCTCGATCTTGGCAAGGTTGTCGGTCACCTGCTTGGCCGCGGGCCGACTGAATGAGCCGAGCCGCACCAAGATCGTGTCGCGGAACTCGCGGCAGCCACGCATGAATTCGAGCACGTCCACATCGTCCTCGCCCAGCAGCGCGCCCGAAAACGTGGCCGCGTTCGTGCGCAGCACGCGCTCCGCAACACTGGCCGCGCCAGCTGAGCACGGTGCAGTTGCGCGTTCGCAACGCCTGCTCACGTGCTCAGCTTCTTGAACATTGAACTTTGCGCGCCGCACACCCGCCTTCGACGACCAGCCTAGTGCACCAGCGAGGCGGGTCGCACGTGTCGGAGACAGCACGCGTCGGCCTGCATCGTGCTCGCTCATTTTCTCGGCAGACGCGCCGAAAAGTGCCTCGAGTAAGGGACTAGCCGACCAGAGTTTGGAGTTGATGAATTCGAGCGGGCATAGGATGAGGAGTGCGACCCGCTGTGCGAAGGGCAGCAGGACGCACGGTCCACCAGGAGCCTGGTGCATGGCTGCGAACTGGGTTTCGTCTTTCCGCAAATAGATCGACAAACCGTTTTCACGAACTTCAAGTCAAGTCGGAGAATGCTTGAACTGAAGGTGTATGTCAACACGTGGTACCATATCCGTGCCCTTCATACTATCAGGTCAGCAGGTTGTCCTGCATGGTCGCGCGCATGTTCATCTCGAGCAGCTTGCGTCGCGTCTGCTCGCGAAGCGGCTCGATTTCGAGGATGGCAATCTGCACGCGACGGGCCGGCGGCTGGCGCACGGCGGGGGGTGGCTTGCGAAGCATCGCATGGAGCTCGTGGAAGGAGATTTCGCCCGAGCTGTCCGTGTCGAATTGATCAAAAAGATCGTCCGCCTGGCCGACCAAGATCGAGATCAGGCCGAGCTCGGGAAGAGCCGCCCGGAACTGTGCGCACCGCGCCCAAAAGGAGGGGGTGGGTGAGGGGGGGGGGGGATGGGAAGAAGCCTCTCATGAGAACTATTCGCCTCTGATGATGTGGAGCAATCCGGCGCAATCATGTTGCAGATCACCTCCTCCTTCGAGATGATGCCATCGCCGTTGAGATCCCACCGCCGGAACAGGCCCACCACCCGTTCCCCCCTCGCCACGAGGGATGCCCGGAGCTGTTCGGTGGGATTGGCCGATTTCTTGGCCGAGGTCTTCGTCTTGGCCGAAGTCGGCGAGGGATTGGCCAGCGTGGACCGGTGCTCGATTTGGAAGAGCTTAAGGAGGCCAGCGGGCAGCGAGGCCGAGTCGCGGAGCAGACCTGATCAGGGAGGCAATCCTCATGCAGTCAGCTTTCAGTCGTCATGCAGTCATCATGAAATCAGCATGCAGTCATCATGCAGTCATCAGCAGGCAATGGCCTCGAGGTCAAGCTGTGGAAGAAGACCGGACGGGTCTGCCTCGTGCCGAGGATCGTCAGAGGTCATCAGTGGTCATCAGTGGCCATAAGCGGTCATCAGCGGTCATCAGTGGAAGCAGACCTGTCGGGTCCGTCTCGTGCCGTGGATCTAGGATGAACTTGATCGCGGCCTGGAGATCACTCATGGAGATCGTACCCTCCCCCTTGACGTCCAGGGCTTGGAAAAGGACCTCGCCTGATGAGGGAGCCCATCAGCTTCAATCAGCATGCAAGCCACGGAACAATCAGGGGTCATTATCAGTGTGGTCATCATCAGCCTCACCTTCCTCGCCAGCGCCCAAATCCATCCCAAATTCGGCCATCAGGGGTCATCAGCGGTCATCAGAGGTCATCATCAGCCTCACCTTCCTCGCCCGCGCCCAAATCCATCCCAAATTCGGCCATCGCCCGTTGGTACGCCTTGCGATTAATCTCCGTCGGGGGTGGGGTGGCCCCCTTGCTGGCCGTCGGCTGCACAGTAGGGTGCAGTAGGGAGGCGCTCAGGTCATGAATGACCTGCGCAAACTCGCTCAGGTCCAGCTTGCCGTTGGGATTGCCGTCGTACACGCTCATGATTCGTCCGGCCTCGGCAGTGCTTAAGTCGAGGCCGTGGTGCTCGAGCGCCTTGCGCAGCTCCTGGATTTCGAGGTACCCGCTGTCATTTGCATCGAAGCGCGAGAAGGTCAGCTTGACCTTGGAAGCAGTGGCGCTCAGGTCGTGGATGACCTGCGCAAACTCGCTCAGGTCCAGCTTGCCGTTGGGCTTGTCGTCGTACACGCTCAGGATGCGCCCGGCCTCGGCGGTGCTTAAGTCGAGGCCGTGGTGCTCGAGCGCCTTGCGCAGCTCCTGGATTTCGAGGTACCCGTTGTGATTCACGTCGAAGCGCGAGAAGGTCTTCTGTACCTTGGCCGAGATGGCCGGGAGCGCTGTCTTGGTAGGGAGGTCAGCGACAGGGCCGCGCAGGATCTTGGAGAGCTCGTAGAACTCGAGCGTGCCACCGCCATCGGCATCCCAGCTGGCGAACAGCTCGTCGATGCTCTCTGCGGGCACCTCGAGTCCCAGGACGGCCATCGCGTGATGGAACTCGGCGCATGACACCTGCCCGTCGCCATTCTCATCCCAGCTTCGGAACAGGTCCATCACTCTCGTCGCGTTCAGCTGCAGGGCCCTCTTGATCTGCTCGGCGATCGGCAGAGCGTTGATCGTTACGCCTCTCAATGGGGTCATCAATGAGGCTCGGTGTGTCGGTGATCATCAGTGGTCATTAAGTGGCCATCAGTGGTCGTCAGTGGTCATCAGTGGTCATCAGTGATCATCAGTGGTCATCAAGTGGTCATCAGTGGTCATCAGTGGTCATCAGTGGTCATCAGTGGTCATTAAGTGGCCATCAGTGGTCGTCAGTGGTCATGCCTCACTCACCTGGTCGACAATCGGCGGAGCACCTGGCTCTTCGTCCAGATCGAAATCTCCCAAGATCCCCGGCCGTCTGCCGCGCGCCGCTTTTCGTGCGGCTGTCTTGGCGGCTGCTTTGGCTGCCGCTGCATCGGCGGCGGCTTCGGCGGCAAGATCGTCGTCGCCGGCGACCTGATGGAAGACCTCATCCAAGTACGCGGTCACGCTTATAGGACCGACCGCCTGCGCGTCTGCCGCGCGCTTTGCTGCGTTTTGCTGCAGCTGTCGCTGCTGCACCTGCTGCACCTGCTGCACCTGCTGCACCTGCACCTGGCTGACGGCATGCAATGACCATTCGCGGACCCTGGTGCGAAGCTTGAGGAGCATCGCGTTGCTCCCAGCTAACGAGATGCCTTGCTGCAGGTGACGGCGCACATTCGACCTCCTTGCAACATCCGCATCACATGGTTGACGAAACTCCTCGCCTGCTGCATCGGCGCCTACTAGGGGCGTCGCCTTCGGCATCGCACTACGCGTGACGCTTCCAAACGCGTTGAGCCCCGGGGAGGCCGCGGCGACGGCGGCGGCGGAGGAGGAGGGCGATAAGCTGGGCAGCGCGGATGTATCGACAGCAGCGCGGGGTTTTGTCAGGGAGGACGCGGTGCTGGAGCCCGGAGTCTTCATCGGAGGAAGACAACCGTCATCGCCGCCGCCAACAACGACGACGACGCTGCCGCCGCCATCGCCCCAGCCGCCGCCGCCGCCGTGCCGTCTGCCACTCGCGGTGCCGATCATGATCTCGTATTGCGTGATCGGCTTCCTTGCTCCGCCCTGGGCGGCGGCGGCGGCTTCCGGCTTCCGAGGAAAGGGTTGTTCCATATTAGGTAGTGATGGCAGTGCCAAATTAGGTAGCGACTTCCGACGAATGGCCCGGGCCGGTGCCCGCAGGCTAGCGACGGCCGGGCTGCTGGCGCTGTGCCGGAGGCCGGCGATCCCAGAAGAGATCTGCATGCAAGTGCTTACCACGGCGCTCCCAGAAGTGATCGCACCGCCCTTGGGCACGGGTAACGGCGGTAAGCTTGGCGGTTGGTGACCGGGGACTGTCCACAGCGCCGCGGCGAAACGGCGAACATGCACCCGCCGCGTTGCCAAATCAGGAAGCGAGGGTAGCAAATGCACCCGCTGCGGAGCCTCGTTGCCGCCGACGTCATCGCCACCACTGCTGCCGTCCTCCTCGCCACGCATCCCCTCATCGTCAGTTGCCTCCTTCTTCACTCCACCCGTCAGCGTCACATTCTCGCCTTGCTCCACCTCGTCACCATCGCCCACATCCGCGTCCTGCTCGCCCCACTCCTCTGCCGCCCCGCGCCCATCTCGGCGCCCATCGCCCACGCTCCATGCGAGCTCACGCAGCGCTGCCTCTGCCGCCCCCACGACCAGCAGCGGCGGGTGCGCGCGAGATCCAATCTCCCGAACGGTTCGAATCATCTCGTCGATGGGAGCCGCGCCGTGTCGGTCGATTGAGAGCTTCTCGAGCTTCACGCGTAGCCGGGCGGCTTGTGTGCGCAGACGCGCCTGGACCAGCCGCAGCAGCGTCTCAGTCGAGGGCGGGCCCGACGGCGAGCGACGCCCCGCCGCACCGTCGACCGGCGCGCCGCCTTCCTCTTCGGCGCTGCCGACTTTGGTCTTCGCGTTGAGCCCATCGTAACGGCCAACCAGGCCGTTACGATCGTAAGGGCCAACCAGGCCGTCGGCTTCGGTTGGCAGCGCCGTGATGAGCGCGAGGGGAGAGGGCGCGTCGGCGCTAGGAGAGAGGGCGGCATCGCCGTGGCTGCGTGCGATGCGCGGCGACATCAGCCCTCCGCGCTCGTAGATGCGTGCCGCATCGCGCAGAGACGTCACGAGCTCGATTCTCTGAACGCTAACGCTCTGCGGCAGCCCGATGGGCTCGGGCAGGCCCGCTGCCGCAGTGAACCCGAAGCGATAGAGGGAGAGGATCTCTCGTGCGCTCACCGAGTCGCGGGGGCTCACTGCGAGCGTCTTTGAAGCCAAGATCTTGGTGTCAAAGACGTCTCGGGCGGCGGCGATCAGCTCGTCGTGGCTAAAGGCGCAGTCCTCGGCGAGGGCATTGGCGACGAGCTCGGCGAAGGCATCGCGCGAGATCTGCTCCGTTGGATCGTGGTACTTGTGCGTCAGGATCCGCAGGATCCTCCTCTTGGTGTTCTTCTGCTCGAGCAGCGCGGCGACCAACGTTGAGGTCGGCAGCCGAGCTCTCGGCATGCGCCTTATAGCGGCCACAAACGAAAGTTCTGTAACAGCCAGGAGAGAAATGCATGCTGGTTGTGCTGAGTTTAATGGACAGTTGTTAACGGGTGGGACAAGGGGTGACAACACTATCCAGCCACCACCAGCGCCGCGGGAATTCTGTTGACCACATGAACGACACACGCTCCCAGTCTCAGTGGAACCCGCTGGAGTGTGCTCTCTGAGCCAGCGGTGGAGGTGCCTTGGCGTACATGTACCTTTGATTGGCTAGGTTCTGTGGCATGCTTTGGCAAACTTGGGAAGGGGTACAAGTTCTGTAACTGTAACGATAAGTCGCGGAAGTTGCGTGAGACGCGAGACTCGGATCAGCATTCGCGTGTCGGACACGCGCTCGGGAAAGCGGACCCATCTCATCGACGCGTTGCGCGCCTCGCGCGATGGCGGAGCCGCAGGAGTCGGACCGTGAGCTGCGCCCTCGGTGGCGTCCGGTCGGATTGCGCGGCGGCGAGGCATTCGCCGCTCCCATCTTCCATCCTACTGACGACGAGTTCTCCAACTTTGCGGCGTATGTGACGTCCATCGCCAGCCAGATCGGGCCGAGCGGCATCGCGAAGATTGTGCCGCCGCAGAGCTGGCAGGGTCCGCCGCAGGTGCCGCCGCCGCCCACGTACAGGCTCGCGGGCGCCATCGCGCAGCACGTTGTGCCGTCTGGCAACGCATCGGGCCTCTACGCGCTGATGCACGAGACGCGGCCGGCGATGAGCTTCGAGCGCTTCGAGCGCGAGTCGACGGCGTACGCGTCGCGCGAGCAGGTGCGCAACGAGCACACGCTCGACGACCTCGAAGACAAGTTTTGGGCCGAGCTTGCCTTCGCACGCCCTGCGCTGTACGGCGCCGACCTCGACGGCACGCGCTTTGCTCCTGACGTGAAGCCGTGGAACCTGAACAACCTTCCGGACCTGCTCCGGCGCGGCGACGGCGCAATCTCCAAGCCGATGAACGGCATCAACACACCCATGCTCTACTTTGGCGCGTACCGCGCCCTCTTCGGCTTGCATGTCGAGGATATGGACCTGCTCTCGATCAACTATGTGCGCCCGTTGATTGCGTGTGATGGGCCTTGATTGGCCTTGATGAGGATATGGACCTGCTCTCGATCAACTATGTGCGCCCGTTGATTGGCCTCGATTGCGTGTGATTGGCCTTGATTGGCCTTGATTGCACTGCCGCTGCTGCTCCTGCTGCTGCTGCTGATCTGCTGTTGCTTTGCTGCGGCCGCTGCCCCTAACCCTTGCTCGGTGCTCTCGGTGCACTCGGTGCACTCGATCGTGCGCGCACCCGCAGCTGCACTACGGTGCCCCCAAGCAGTGGTACGGCGCCTCGTCCACGTGCGCCACGATGATCGAGCTGCTCGCCGCCCAGGTGAGATCTCCGACGAGCTCCCGTGATCTCGCTGCGAGATCTCCGACGAGCTCTCGTGATGGCCCTTGATGACCCCTTGATGGCGCCCTCAAGTCTCGTCTTTTGGTCCCTCTGATCGATCTCGCTCGATCTCGGCGCGCAGCTCATGCCCGACGAGCACGCCAAGTGCGCTGAATTCCTGCGGCACAAGACGACCCTCATCGCGCCGGGCGTCTTCGCGCAGAATGGAGTTCGGTGCTCGACACTGCGCCAGTACGCGGGCGAGTTTGTGATCACGCTTCCCAAGGTGGGATCTCCCTTGATGGCTCTTGATTGCGCTTGCTCTCCGTCGATGGCCCTTGATTGTGAGCGCACAACCTTGCTGTGATCGAGCTGCCCCAGGCCTACCACTTCGGCTTCAACTTGGGGCTCAACTGCGCCGAGTCGACCAACTTTGCGCTGCCGCTCTGGTTGCCGTTTGGGCACGCGGCCACGCGATGCTGCTGCGCCATTGGCGGGGACGACGTGTGCGTCATCGACATGCGCCGGTTTGAGATGGGGTGGACGCCGGGAGCGTGCGGGGAGGCATCTGACGATGAGAGCGGCGAGGCTGACTGGCGTTCTATTGGAACCAAGGGCGCGGGGCGCCGTGTCGGGCGCCGTATGGGCGGCAGTAGCGGCGGTCCGAGCGCGGGCGCCGTCGCGGGCGCCGTCGCGGGCGCCGTCGCGGGCGCCGTCTCAGGCGACGGGGCGGGCGACGACGACGACGAGGCGGATGAGGATGGCGGCAGTGGCGGCAGCGGCGGCGCCGGCGGCGCGCGCAAGGGTGGCAACGGCACCGGTAAGCCGAGCGGCCGGCGCTCCCCCGCACAGCGCCGTGTGCGCAAGGGCCCTGTCACCTCCAATGCCCACGACAGCGCCGGTCTGACGCTACGCACCTCTGCCCACGACGGCGCCGCGACCTCGGGAGCATTGTCGACCGCCGCCGCCACCTTCACTTGCGCGACCGAGGAAGCCAGCGCTGGCTCGTGTGCCCAATACGGCGCCAACGCGGACGCCCAACACGGCGCCGACTCGGGTGCCCAATACGAGTCGGCGCCTCCCCCCCCCCACACGCTATCGAGAGGCGGCACCCAAATGTTTGGGCACCCGAGTGCCGCCTCCCAGATCCCACCGCGCGACAGCGTGCGCGGCTTCATCGTGCGCGCGACGCACACCCTCGGCGGCCCTAGCGGCGCCGTCGCGCGTGAGCTCATCGTCGACACCGTGCAAGCGGAGTGGCCACAGTGGGATCGTGCTCGCGGGGCGGCACGGGACTGCCTGACTCGGGAGGCTGCCAAGTCTCATCAGTTGTGGACGCTACGTGGAAGCAAGGTGTGCTTGGCCGACGGCATCGCAGCGTTGCTCGACATTGAGGCGGGCAAGCCGCCGCCGCCGCCCGCGCCGCCGCCGCCGCCGGCGCACAGGCCGCTGGCGGCGCTGGCGGCGCTGGCGGCGCTCGCCCCAGCCCCGTCCCCAGTCTCTGCTTCCCTGGGCAGCGCGCCCGCCGCCTCCGCGGCCGCCTTGAGCGCCCAGCGCGGCAAGCGGAGGAGATCGCACCATGAAGATGTGGGTGGAGACGAGGACGAGGACGAGGAGGACGAGGACGAGGACGAGGAGGAGGACGAGGACGAGGAGGAGGAGGTGGAGGCAGCGGAGGAGGGCTCTGGACGTCGAGGTCCGCCCGTGTGGCAATGCCTGTTCAATCGCATGCCGCCGGGCCCCTATGTCCTCTTTGGTGACTTGAAGCGGCACGAACTCATCCCAAAGGCCGCCGAGGGTCAGCCTACACGCCGGAGCGCCGCCGGCAGCGCCGTCGGCAGCGGCGCCGGCAGCGGCGCCGGTGGCCTCAAGGTCGAGGAAGGTAGTCCCAATAAGGAAGCTAGTCCAAGAGAGATGACGAACCCCAAGGGTGGGGCGGCGCAGTCGGTTCCCAATGCGGCGGGCAGAGCACGTCGAGGCTCTGTGAAAGGCGCGGCGGCCGCCGCCAAAGCAAGGGCAGCGGCGACATCGGCGGCCTTGTCCGCCCCGGATACTGCCGATGCTAACGATGCTGCGGTGGCGGTGGCCGCAGCGGGCGCCGAGCCGGGCGCAGGCACGGCCGTGCCGTATAATGATATGGCACTGTCCTTGCCTAATATGGCACTGTCATTGCCTAATTTGGCGGCAGGCAGAGGCAACGCTCGCAAGCATCCGAAATTTGTGGCGCTGGCGGCGGCGGAGGCGGTGATGGCGGCGGCGGCGGCCGAGGCGGCCGAGGCCGCGTCCATCGAGGCGGAGAGGGAGGCCACCGAGGCCGCTCAGCGAGCGGCCGACCTGATGGCCGCAGCCGAAGCCGCCAAGGAGATGGCCGAGAGGCAGCTTGCACTCGAGATCGGACGAGGAGCGACCGGAGATGCACTCGAGATCGGACGAGGAGCGACCGGCGCTCTCCGAAAAGATGGCGGGGTGCCTCGGAAGGGGCCAGGCGCGGGCTCAGCCGCACCGCGCGCCACCGCCGCCGCCGAGCCCACCGCTATCGCCAGACCTGCCGTCCAGGGCGCTGAGGGTGCAAATGGCAGCAGCAGCAGCGGTGGTAGAGGCAGCAGCAGCGGTGGTAGAGGCAGCAGCAGCAGCGGTGGTAGAGGCAGCAGCAGCGGTGGTGGAGGCAGCAGCAGCGGTGGTGGTGGCAGCAGCAGCAGTAGCGGTGGCGGTGACGCCGCGAGATCCGCGGCCATAACGGAAATCGAGGCGATGGGGTTTGGCGCGGAGCAAGCGGCGGTGGCGCTCGAGGCGAACCAAATGGACGTGGGGCGCGCTGTCCTGATGCTTCTCGAGCAAAGCCGGCTGCACGCGAACGTCTCGGCGGCCCGTGAGCTCGTGCGTGGCAGCCGGGGCTGGGGCGGTGCAGGCGGTAAGGGTGGGGGGGGCGACGGTGGCGGTGACGGTGGGGGGACAGCCGCAGCCCCACCCATGCGCCCAAGACGGCGCGCGGCCAACATTAGCTCTTGGACGACCGCGGCGGCGGCGGGCGCGAGTGGGGAAGAGCAGATGATGCTCAAGGCGAGTGCCCTTGATGGCCATTGATGGCCCTTGATGGTCGTTGATTGCATGGAGTTCCTACTGAGCATCCTCTGCTCCTGTGCTCGTCAGCTTGCGATGGAGATGTCCGTCGCCGAGGCCCAGGCAGTGCGCGCGGCGCGCCTGCAGCGCCGGCAAGGGGGTCGAGGGGAGACGGACGGCATGGACGAGGGCGGTGAGGCCGAGGGTGGTAAGGCCAAGGGCGCTAAGGCTGAGACGTCCACAGCAGAAGAGGGCAGCGGGGAAGCGCGTGAGTCCTGTGGGGAAGCGCGGGATTCGTCCACGCGCAACGCCAAGCGTGCCCGGCAGCTTGAGGACACGTCGCCCGCCGCCGCATCGCCCGCCCCAGCTGCCGCCGCCGCATCCAGGGCCAAGGCCGTCGCCGTCGCCGAGGCCGTCGCCGTCACCGTTGCTGACGCCCCCCCCCCCCCCCCCCCCCCCCCCCCCCCCCCCCCCCCCCCCCCCCC
>ERZ761574.892-NODE-892-length-20782-cov-72.342790_pt1 | contig 20782 bp, 23 predicted proteins | sample MGYA00374950_ERZ761574 | MGnify/ENA primary metagenome ERZ761574 (study PRJEB28895, sample SAMN07631631) | mixed culture metagenome | isolation source: Freshwater growth medium | place: USA: Seattle, Washington | collected 2016-10-03 ... | reverse complement strand
ATCAGGGGTCATCAGAGGTCATCAGTAACCACCTGCCGAATGGGTTCGCGCGCCGAAGAAGCTCCCGCATAGGTCATCAGCCGTCATCAGGGGTCATCAGAGGTCATCAGTAACCACCTGCCGAATGGGTTCGCGCGCCGTAGAAGCTCCCGCATAGGCGGCGGCGGCGGTCGATCGGTTTCACGCATCGCGAGCGTGGCGAAGAGAGCGTTGACAATGCTGATCCACAGGCACACTTGGAAGACCGCATGGCTGCCGTAGCGCTCGTTCACCACAGCGCCAATGGGAGGGCCAATCAAGTAGGCGCCGCCGAGGCCACAGCCGATGGCGACGCCGTAGGCTGAGGCCCGCTCGTGCGGCGGAACGCTGTCGGCGATGTAGGCGAAGGCGAGCGGGAAGGTGGCCGCGAACAGGCCCGATAGGCCCACGAGCACCAGGTGCACTTCGAGCGAGAAGCCGAGCCCGAGCGCCGCGTTGGGGCATGCCGTGCCGAGGACGGTCAGGAGGAAGAGCCACTTGCGGCCGACCGCGTCGGAGCACGAGCCGAGCGCGGGCGACGTGAGGAAGGCGAGCACGCCCTTGGTCGTCTGCGCCCAGCCCACGAGCGAGTACGAGCGCGCCCCGAACTCGTCGTTGATGATGACCGGCAGCACGCCGCCAGGCAGAGAGACAACGAGGAAGTCGAGGAATAGGATGGGCACCACCAGAGCCCATCGCTGATTGTAGTAGGCGCCGCGCGCGCTGCGCGGCTCGCGCATGATCCCGGCCAGTGGCGGCGTCGGTGGCGGCGAAGGTGTCGGCGCCAATGGAGGCGGTGGGGCGTTTTGCATGAAAAAGGTCGGATTCCCCACACCCGGGCGTCAGTCACACAAAGGTGTTAACGTTCACAAAGGCCGATCCCAAAGGGAGCAGCTCGCAGTTTGGCAGGTCACTGATTGATTTGACTTTTATTGACTTGAATTGAGAGCTCATTGCAGTTGAGGGGTTGTGTTTAGCAGTGTCGCTCACGAGGAAGAGTTGCGAGTTGACGACAGGGTAGAAATCAAGCAGCCCATAGCGAGCATTGGGGACATTTGAGGCGCTGTTGTGCAAAACCAAGCTCCACAAAACATAATGCGAGCGAGCGAGCGTGCACACAACACAACACCCTTGTGCCCTCGCTCTCGTCTCGCCCGAAGCGCTCATCGCCAATATCATAGAACTGATCTCGATGCCCCACACGAGCTCCGCCGAGGTGGTGCTCCCCCTGACCTTTCATGACATCTTCGTGCAGAGCCCTGATTTGCTCGAGAGATTGCTCGGAGTCAACCCCTTCATCATGGAGCGCGAGGGTGCGACGACGGGAAATGCCCCTGCCTCCGAGCTACATGTGCAGACCCCCGTGCGCGCGAGCAGCGCGTCCGAACCCTTCTACCAGGGATTCCATCCGGGCATCTCGTGCGACCGCTCGGGCAAGAACCCGATTGTGGGCATGCGCTTCCACCTGCGTGGCAGCGAACCATCGTACGACCTGTGCCAGGCGGAGTACGATAAGCTGGACGACGCCGAGAAGGGCCTGTACGAGGCGATTCCACCGCCGCCGCCCGGGCTCAAGCTCGAGGGCGGCTCGCTGGAAGGCGCCGCGGGCGAGTACATGGGTGAGTACCGGCTCGCCGTAGACGACCGAGTCTGGCCGCTCCAAGCGGGCGAGGCTGGCTGGCGAGGCGGGCCCATGCTTGTAAACGGCCGACCCGCGTGGCGGCACACGACGCATCTCACGCACTGGCTCGCATTCGATGGAGTCAACTGGCGTGGGCAGCCCGAGGCCTCACTTGGTCAGAAGAGTGGCGTTCTGCTGCTCTCGGACGCAGCTGCTTTGAGCCCGGATGCGAGCTCTGCGACATGGTGGCTCGCGGCCAACGGCCCGGGCACTGCGGGGGCTGCGCAGCCGCAGCTCAAGTGCATCCCTTGTGCTGCACCGCCTCTGTCCCGAGTCGAGCTACCGGTCAAGAACTTTCGCGGCCCCTGCGCCGCCCGCTGCAAGCCACTGGCGCCGTGCTGCTGCGTCTCAGCGGACGGCGAGGCGATCTTTGGCTGTGTGCCCACGGATCGGAACTACACTCTGCCGGCGTGCCTCCACATGGCCTTGTGCCCGCAGCTGGGGTGCGATCCAAATGGGGGCTTTGGGTTCACGGATTACAAGGATCTGTGCCTCGCGACTTTGATTACCACTCTCCTTGTTTCCTGCCAGCAAACTCATGATGAGTGTTGTGTTACGCATTGGTAGCTACCACAGGGATTCGAACCGCCAGCCTCTCCTTCCGCTCGGCTCGGCCCCTGCCCCGCGCGCCCCCGGTGGGCTCCCACCCCTGCCCCGCGCGCCCCCGGTGGGCTCCCACCCCTGCCCACCGCGAGCGCCCTTCTTTCAACCCCTCCCCCTAAAGAGTGCTCCACCCGGCTCGCTGCGCTCAGGGTCTGTTTCTGGGAGTGGAGATGTGGCGACTTAACGGGGCGGTTCTGCGAGCAGCCGGGCTGGTTGGGGGCATGCATGAGGCTATGCATCGAGAAAACTTTCGATTGCTGCTGCTGCGGCTGCTTTCTACCCCCACCCCCTGTTATGCTTTAAGCAGTAGCTGCGACAGCCTCCCTCGGACCAGCCGCAAGAAGCGAGCTTTCGCCTATGAAGAATGAGCGGCGGCGCTGCATCTGCGGGCGGGTGTGTTCCCGCCGTGCATGCGCCACCGCCGCTCAGCTTGCGCGACCTCACGCTGTGAGATAGCTGAGCACCGCAGAGATACATGTACTACATCATACATACAGCAGATAAATTTCGGACCGTCACGCGTCAGAGTCAGCAGGCTCCGCAGGCGACAGGGTGTTCACACGCGCACGCACTGCCAAGTGTGTGCTGGACGCCCTGCTGAACACCTAATCCTGCTCTGTACCAACCTCTAAATACTGCGGCCGAGTGTGAACAGCTAATTCACAAGGGGGTACTGGTACAGTACAACAAACAGTAGAGTCTCTCAATGCGAATTTCCCCGAGTCAGTGATGGCGAACGCGATGGCGGGCACCATGGACCCGGCACTTGCAGCAGCGCTCCGTGTCAAGGAGGCAAAGGCGAAAGCGAAGGCGCACGCAAGAGCGTCGGCGACGAGTGCGATGAGTGGCGCTGCTGCGACCAGCGCGACGAGTGCGATAAGTGGTGGCGCTGCGGCGACCAGCGCGACGATTGGCACGGTCGCGCCTGGAAAGTTTTTGCTCCTGATCCTGCTTCGTGGGGCGGCCTTCCGACACGGCAGCCGAACATCGAGCCGCGACAGGTTGACTGCATACAATGCAGTCAACCCGGCGTCCGGTGAGCAGCTAGTGGCCTTAACGTCCTTGCAGCAAAATGTCGTCGTGCCGGCGACCGCCATCGGGTGGCGTGTCGGCCTCGCCATAGATGTGGTGCTGCCTCCTCAGTTGCACGGCGCATGGCAGCAAGTCAAGAGCGCGAGTGGGCTCCACGCGGCCGCCGTTGAGCGCCTCAGCGAGAATCTCCGGGCGAGCTCGCAATCCGAGTCCTTCGCGAATAGTCTCGAGTGGGCCTCCCGAACCATGGCGGCTGAGGGGGAGGCTCGCTCCGCTGTGTTGATCACGCGCGTGGACCTCGTGCTACGACGGCCGCTGCCGCTCCCCGCCCCGCCCGATGTGCCCGGAAAGCTCATCATGCCATTCCGCGAGATCAAGGCTAAGTCCCGCGAGGGGCGGCAGGGCTATGGCCGTTGCCTCGTCTCTTGGAGCGATCCGATCATCTACGTGCCGAGGTGTCGGATAAAGCTTGATTGCGCTTGATTGAGCTGCCTCGTCTCTTAGAGCGATCCGATCATCTACGTGCCGAGGTGTCGGATTGCGCTTGATTGCGCTCGATTGCGCTCGATGGCCACTATACGTGTGTCTGTGGGTGTACCACGCATTGCCATCGATGACCTCTGATTGCATCCCTCATCAAGTGTCTGTGGGTGTACCACGCATTGCCATCGATGACCTCTGATTGCATCCCTCATCAAGTGTCTGTGGGTGTACCACGCATTGCCATCGATGACCTACCTCATGCACTACTCGCCGCTAATGACCTCCCTCATCAGGTCCTTGGAGAGCCGTGTCTTGACGGCCCTGAGGGACCCTTTACAATCGTCACGGCATGGCGAGAGCTTGCATTGGATCGTCGCTGGGCCCACGCTGCCACCCTGGGTCGACGACCCTTCCCAGGTGGAGCGCCGTCCTGAGCGCGCCGTACTGAGCGTCCCTGATGAGCCATCTCATTCCACCCTGGGTTGACGATCCTTCCCAGGTGGAGCGCCGTCCTGAGCGCGCCGTACTGAGCGTCCCTGATGAGCCATCTCATTCCACCCTGGGTCGACGACCCTTCCCAGGTGGAGCGCCGTCCTGAGCGTCCCTGATGAGCCATCTCATTCCTAGGTGGCCGAGCATGCAATCTGATCGCCTCTGGAGCGCCGTCCTGAGCGCGTCTGAGCGTCCCTGATGAGCCATCTCATTCGCAGGTGGCCGAGCGGCCGTCGAGTGCGAGCTCGAGTGCGAGCTCGAAGTCGAGCTCAAGTGCGAGCTCAAGTGCGAGCTCGAGTGTGAGCACGAAGTCGAACACATTCGCATCCGGCACATTTGACGAAACCGGGCACGGCATGGCGAGTGCGAGTACGAAGTCGAGCACAAGTGCACTCGGCGTTCCGTCGGCCCGGGTGAGTGCCATTGATGACCATGGATGGCCTCGCTCATCGAGATGAGTGCCATCATGACCTCTGATTGCATCCCTCATCAGGTGATGGCCTTCGCGCCCGATTGGTTCGGGGGATCGGACTCATCGCTCGGATGGAACCCGATGTACTATATCATCGGGCGCGAGCAGTCGAGGAGGGTGGAACCGCGACCGAATTGCTCTGGCTACTACACATGGCTCTGAGAGCGCCTAGTTTGGGATTTGGGATAGTTTGGGAGTTGGCGTTTGGCGGTTGCGGTGTTCGGGTCGCGTCGCGAAGGATCGAGGTAGTGCCATACTACAAGCGACGACGGCTGAGCGCACGACGGCTGAGCGCGCCGTCTCGTTCGTGGGGGGCGCGCAAACAAAGGGAGCGGAGAAGTGTACTAGTTAGAGAAGCTGGTGTTCACGCTGGACGAAGGTCGACTCCCTCGACTCCCCTGAAATGTTGATCGTATTCTGAGCGGGCAGTAACAGTGCCGTAGAACCTGTTGGCGCGTCTGTCGTAGTAACGTTCACATTCCTCACACCGGAACTCGGCACACTCGCTGCAGCCTACCCTGCAACGTGCAAAACCGAGCGACCGTCAATTGTTTCGATGGATGGCGTCTCGCCGCCGCCGACGCCGCCACCCTGTGTGGGCTTCAGCTCGCCGCCATTTACGGTGATGAGCTCCAGCCCGTCTGTGTCGACCTGTTTCATTAGCAGCCCTAAGATCAGCCCCGACCTCTACGGGGTTTCGACCTATTGCGTGACAGACGGCACCAGAGGCTATTCTAGCAACGAGTGGTGCAACATCCGGATTGACCAGAATGTGACGCTGCACCGCGCGTTCTTCGAACTCGAAAGTGGCTTCGACTGGATAGCCCTCTATGCTCCAGGCGTCACGGTCCCAGCGTCGAGGCCGTACTCTGCCCCCTCATTCGCATGGTCTGACAACCGACATCCTCCGGTCTGGGTGAATGCCTCGGAAGGCTCGAGGCTGATCTGGTCGACCGACACTTATTCCGCGCGCGGAGGGTTCGAGCTCTGCGCCGTACCTCACTGCGCCGTACCTCAATCCACTACATCACGACCGCCTCCCTCGCCCCCGCCGTGTGAGCCGACAGCAAAGGAGGCGCATGAGCAGGCGGGGAACTTCAGCTTGCTATTTCTCTCGCCGCTCTTCGTCGTGATGCTGATCCTGTGCACCATCCACCTGAATCAGCTGCACATACGACGCAAAGCTCGTCTACAACTCAGGAGGAGGATTGCTTCGCGCGCGCGTCAGATCTCAGCGCCGTCACCAGCGCGTCACGCGGGGCGCGCTGATGTCGTGCCGGCGAGAGGTGTGCCCGCGGCGGCGCGCGCCGTGTCGGCGAGAGGTGTGCCCGCGGCGGCGCGTGCCGTACCGGTGAGAGGTGTGCCCGTGGCGGACGCGACCGCGGTGGTCGTGCAGATGGGCGTGCCCGCGGCGGCGCGCGCCGTCGGACTCGGTGTGCCCGCGGCGGCGCGCGCTGTCGGACTCGGTGTGCCCGCGGCGGCGCGCGCTGTCGGACTCGGTGTCGAGCCGTCGGACATTCATGGCAATCAGTGGCAATCAGCGGAAATCAGCGGTGTGGAGGAGCGCCGTGTTGGGCTCGATTTCTACGTCGAGCCTGTCTTCGGCATACCGGTGACCGCACTCAGCGGAAGATCACAAGACAATCAGAGACAATCACCTGTCTACGGCCAGCCGGTGAGCGCTGTCTCGAGCGCCTTCGCCGTCCCCGCGCCATACGCAACCGCTGGCAGCGCTGACTCGAGCGCCTCGCCAGCTGGGATTACGCCAGGGATACACGTTGCCCATGACACTGTGATCACAGTAGTATGAAGGTTACCCCTACCCGCCTCGTTAGTGGCGTCCGGTGAGACCATAAAACAAACTTTTCTACTGTGACGTGTGATCCCGCGTGCGTAAGCGGATTCGACTCGCCGCACTTCCTGCATCCTGGCCGCGGCGGCCGTTGGAGCGTTGCCTGCCCCGCCAACGAGCAGTTCCTCGTTCCAAACGCGTCCATTCACGCGTCCATCATGGCACGGGGCAGGAGCCTTATACCCAATACCGGCTTACGCGTTTCCGTATAATGACCGAGCCAGATGCGTGGCGATGCGCGGATCGAGAGTGTATACGGGCTATCGAGGTACAGGACGAGGTGTACCCCGTACACAGTCACAGACTACAGACGGTACAGAGTCGCGGTGTAGCGCGTCCCGGGAACGCACGAAGGTCAGGAGAAGCGACATAACGATATAAGGACAGTCAACGTACAGCCGTAGCGCCTCACCGACCTAGCGGACGCGTCGCGCGCTCGTGCCATAACACCGACGCGCCCGCTAGGCCAACCTGTGCCTTTCCAACGCTTGCCTCCAGAAGTGTGTACCTCTCTCTGCCCCTGTCAAGCTGCCTGGGAGGCCTCCATCTTGCCCCGCGCCCGGCCGTTCGTCAAGCTGTTCGTCCGGCCGCGGTCCAAGCTGACGGTCATCAGGCGTCATTAGGCGTCATCAAGCGTCATTAGGCGTCATCAGGCGTCATTAGGCGTCATCAGGCGTCACTCGGCGTCATTTGGCGTCATTTGGCGTCATTCGGCGTCATTAGATCATCTGGCGCCACCAGGCGTCATCCGACGTCATCCGGCGTCATTAGATCATCTGGGGTCATCAGGCTGTGTCCGGCCGTTTTCCAAGCCGACGGTCAAAGTCGTCGAACGGGTCACCGACAGCGGCCGCGTTCTCATCCACGCTCCGGCTCGTCGAGAAGGTCGTGGACGCGCCCATACCTTGACGGCCACCCTTACCGTCCCGGGCGTCGGGCGTTGCCGGCGCGCGCATGAAGTTCCGCAGCTTTGGTGCGAGTGCGAGCGCGGCTTGGCGCTTGGCCTTCACCTGTGGGGAGAAGCGAGGGCGCCGTGGTGAGCACTTGCATGCTGGGAGCGCGGCTTGGCGCTTGGCCTTCACCTCGCGCCGCAGGAACGCGATTTACCCGCGTCGCTCCTCATCAATGGTCATCAAGGGCAATCAAGTATCATCAAGTGCAATAAAGTGTCCTCAAGGGCCATCACCTTGCGCCGCAGGAACGCCAGTAGCCCGCGTCGTTCCTCAGGCGAATAAGTAGCATCCGCCTCCTCACCCGCCTCCATCCCCGCCCTCGTCATCGCCGTCGTTACCGCATTAGGCAGTGCATCGGTCGTGGTCGCACCCGGCGGTGCCTCACCCATACTAGGCAAGTCGGACCCGCTGCCCAACAAGGCGCGTGCCCATGCCGCCCGGTTCCGATTACGCTCGCTGATGGCGCGATTCACCAACCGATTGCGCACCGCGCGCACCACCGGTACCGTGACGAAACCGGCCGCATAGACGAGGAGCGGCACGTACCTGATGGCAATGGTCATCAGAGCCCATCAGTGGCACTCAGAGGCCATCAGTGGCGATCAGAGCGCGTTTATCACATACAATCGAGGGCCAGGCCAGCAGTGGCACTCCGTCGCACTCAGCATGTACTCCAGCATTCACTCAGCATGCACTTCGCATTCACTCAGCATGCACTTCGCATGCACACTCAGCGGTAGTCAGCTTGCAATAAAGGGCACGCCGATGGCAACGCGATGGCACTCAGCATGCACTCCGGATGCACTCCGCAAGTAATCAGCATGCAATCAGCGTGGCAATCAGCATGCGACCAGCATGCACTCCGGTGCGCGTACGCTTTACGCAGCAGCGCGATCATCGGGCCGGCGGAGCCCAGGTACGCCGTCGGCACGCCACTGACGGACGCAAGGATCCTGTGGGGAGAGGGGAGGGCGCCGTGGTGAGCACGTGCATGCAAGGGAGCGATCCGAGGGCGCCGTGGTGAGCACGTGCATGCAGCCGCCTTCCCGAACGCCTCGAGTCGCGTACACTCGCGGCGCACCTGCCAATGTATAGGACGCCCACCAGGTTCAAGAGGCCGAGTACCCCTGCGAAGCCCAGCTGCGTCGGTGGCGCGGTGGAGAAGGGTTGCGGCAACTCCATTAATGCGATGCCGCCTCCCGCGCCGCTGACGTCCTCTGCGGAAGAGAGGCCACCTCCACTGCTGCGAAGGGCGCCCGTAACGGCGCGGCCGTTGGAGAGGTCGAGATTCCCCACAGGTGCAATCTCCCCGAGCGAGGCGTAGCACGTGGGCTGACCGACGCCGCCGCCGTCGTCGGCTTCAGGCACGTAGAGACCAAACGGGAGCCCATCACGATCATCAGCCACAACAATCGCCTCCTGCCCATCCAGCAGCAATCAGAAGCAATCAGTAGCAATTAGCGGCAATCACACTACAAGCGCATCCTGCCCATCCAGCGGCAATTAGATTCAATCAGCAGCGATCAGTGGCAATCAGCTGAAATCCGCGCCATCCACACCAATGCATGCCAATGCATGCCAATCCATGCCAATGCATGCCAATCCATGCCAATCCGCGGCACCCACCTGCCCAATGAGGCTGCGCGCGATCGCCTCGTTCTGCGCCCCCTGCCCCCCCCACTGAACGCGCGGGAGCACTTGCGTCAAGACGACGCGATCGCCAAGACGAGGTCGCCATCCTGGGGGCGGCTCCTCAAAGCCGAGCGCCGACCGCACAACGTCCGACGCGCCCATTCCGACGCGAGCGCCGTCGCGGGCGCCGTCGGTGCTCGCCGTGGGCATGAGGTCGGGGAAGCGGTAGATCAGGTCGCCCTCTTCGGTGACGACCGGTTCGCCGTTGAATTGCAACAAGAGGGGTAGCATCCAGTCCTCACGCACCTGATGAGGGAGACCATCAGGGGCAATCAGAGATGCAATCAGAGGAGCATCCAGTCCTCACGCATCAGTGGCCATCAGTACCTAGGGAGGCCACCAGAGATGTCATCAGAGATGTCATCAGAGAGGCCATCAAAGATGCAATCAGGGAGGTCATCAGTCCTCACGCACCGGAGCGCCCGGCCGCTGCGCCTCCTCCGCTGCTCGTGATGAGGGAGGCAATCAGCATGCAATCAGAGGTGCAATCACGCACCGGAGCGCCCGGCCGCTGCGCCTCCTCCGCGAATTGCTCCGGACTCATCTCCGGCGCGAGGAGCGGCGCGAGCTGCTCCGCCGTGACTGCGCCGCCGTTGGCCCGTATCAGGGCGGCGGCGGCGGCGGATGTGCGCTGTGCGAGGTTCGCGTTCGGGTTGCCGTCGCCGAAGAGGAGGGAGAAGCAGCTCTGCGAGCAAGGCAATTAGGGAGGTCATTAGCAAGGCAATTAGGGAGGTCATTACTCATTAGCAAGGGAGAAGCAGCTCTGCGAGCAAGGCCATTAGGGAGGTCATTAGCAAGGCCATTAGGGAGGTCATTAGCAAGGCCATTAGGGAGGTCATCAGGAGAAGCAGCTCTGCGAAGTAAGCAATGGATGGCCAGGAGCGCCGATGAGTGACAAGCAGGGACGATGCGAGCTGGGTCATCAGAGGGCCATCCGAGGGCCATCTGAGGTCCATCAGAGGTCCATCAGGCCATCGGAGAGGCCCTCGGAGAGGCCATCGGAGAGGGCCAACAAAGGGCGATCACCTGCAAGAACCCCTTCTCCTCCGGCGCGTAGCCGCCATAGTAGCCATACGGGCGCGTCGAGTAGTACAGAAAGTCGAGCGGGCTCGGCCCCCAGAGCATGCCCACGTTCGAGACGGACGATGAGCGCTCGCCGTCATTGGACGTCTTGGATAGCGTCGAAATGGCCACGGCCACCAGCGTGAGGGAGGCGAGCAGCCCGAGGCCAAACGTGGCTCGCAGTGCCCAGAAGAGGGGCGGGGAGGCGGCGGACCATGCGTCGCGCGCGCGCTGGCGGACCGACTGCGCGCGCAGCTGGCCTCGCAGCGTGCGCGGCGGCTCAAAGACGAACAGGAGCTCGCCCTCCGCGGAGACCTGCAGCTCGGCGCCCACGAGGCGAGCGAGCGAAAGAAGCTGCCGGCGCGTCTCCCCGATGTCCTGCCCCGCTTCGGCCGCCACGTCCGCAGCCGTCGCCGTGCTGCCACACCGTTCGATCGCCTTGAGCAGCGCGGGAGTCGGCAGCTCGGGAGGCGGCTCCGACGAGGGCACGAGCGCGAGCTGCGGGTGCCGGACGGCCGTTCGGCGCGGCGCCGCCGCCGCGCGTGCGGGCGACGAGAACGCGCACGGCACGAGCGCCGCGCACGGGCCGAGGAGGAGGCCGAGGAGGCACAGGCGACTCGCGAGCATTAGTCGGCAACTCGGGAGGACGCAGCGCGGGCGCACACAGGAATCCGCAACAGGCGCGAGATCGCACGTCGGCCGCGTCTGTGGATTCCTCAGGGGGGTGTTCGGGGTGTTCACCCTCAGTACAATTGTACTCGCGCGGCACAGAGGGATGGCCCATGTCCCGATTCTGTACGATAAAAGGAAGGCGCTGGATCCCACAGCCCCCAACCGTCCCTTCAATTGCGTCCCTTAGGGATCCCACAGCCCCCAACCGTCCCTTACGAGCCGGCACAGATACCAGAGCGTGCCCCCATGGGCCTCAGTGCCGCACACCCGCGCCAGCCGCGCTCCTCCACCTCTCGCATCCAATCCCGCTTGCATCCTCGCGCCGTCGTGAGCGCCATCACGAGCGTCGTGAGCGTCATCGTGAGCGCCATCAACGAGCTGCACGAGCTGCCCCACTCGGAAGGCGCCACCCGGCGCGGCCCACAGCGTCTTCACAAGGCAATCCGCCTCCGAGTGCGTCTCGATCCTAATATGGCAATCCGCCTCCGAGTGCGTCTCGATCGTTCCAAATATGGCAGCTGCGGCTGGGTCCACCTCCTCAAGTGCATGCAACTCGACGCGATAGCACGCCTCGTCGTTCTCATACGTTGGCTGGAGGATCGTCGCAAGTACCTAATGAGGGCGACCATCAGGTGCAATCAGAGGGGCAATCAGAGGATCGTCGCATGCACCTGATGAGGGAGACCATCAGGTGCAATCAGAGGGGCAATCGCAGGTGCAATCAGAAGCGCAATCAGAGGGGGCCTGCAGAGGGTGCCAGCACAGGCGCAAACACGCACCACCCGTCCGTCCCTCTGACGGGCCACCCGCACGACGTCACCCACACAGAGCTCGAAGCCGGGCGAAGGTCGCGCATGCCCAAGCTCACTCTCCGTGCAGTGCTTCTCGATCCCAGCCGCACCGTCGTGGCAAGGGTTGCCGATGCGGCACCGGTACCTATGGAGGGACGTCATTAGGGAGGTCATTAGGGAGGTCATCAGGGAGGTCATTAGGGAGGCAATCAGGGACGTCATTAGGGAGGTCATTAGGGAGGTCATTATGGAGACCATCAGTGGCACTCAGAGTCATCTCAGGAGTCTTATCGGACGTAATCAGCGTAAAGGTTCTCAATCAGGAGTCTTATCGGACGCAATCAGCGTACAGGTTCTCAAAGGCCTCGATGCATTCAAGTACGATGCCGTTCTGCAGCTTGCCATCGGAACGCTCAAGCTGCACGTGCTGCCCCACGTAGAAGCGGAAGCCGTCGGCGGCACGCGGAAGGCGCAGCTCCTCGGGTGCATACAGGGCCATCTGCTGCTGCTGATGCGGCGGCGGCGGCGGTGATGGCGAGTGGTCGGCGATGCCAATCTCACTGTCCGCGCTGCCGGTCGAAAGCGAGACGCTCTCGATCTCGACCTCGAAGGCGTCGCCGACTGCAAGCCCGTCGGGCACGGTGGTTTGCATGATCTGCCCGCTGAATGGGTCGGTGAAGGCTACGCAATCTCCACACGTGCTACCCGTGGGCACCGTCAGCTCCAGCCGACGCGACATCCCGACCGACACAGGATACCTGGAGAGAAAATTGACGAAGAAAAAGAGTTTCCGTGATGAGCGCGCCTTGTCATTTCCAAATTGAGAGGGTCTTCTGAAGAGTGACGTGTCTGCAGGGGTGCCCACCTCCTGTGTGCAGGCACAGGCGGTGCTACAACACATTGATTACATTAGGCCAAGCATTAAATTACCACCATGATTACCACACGTGAATCAGCCACACTAAGCCACACGACATGCGAGAGCGAGGACCCTCCTCCGACCCGTCCGCGAGAGAGAGATTTGAAACTTACCAAGCCACCTACACATTGGCAGGACCCCCTGAATTGCGGTGGGGGGATTTGAAGGGATCCTGTCGGCGTGAGGAGACGCACGCGCACGGCCTCCACAGCATGCAACACGTAAGCAACACGTCCACACACCAAGCGAAGTAGTGTGTGCGACACCACATACCCAGGCGTCATACAGACGAGGACCCCGCGGAACCGCGAAGATACCCACGCGTGCGACGTGGCCACATGAATCTCATGATCGAAAGCAACATGTGGCGCAAACACACACACACACAAGATTGTAGATTTTGTATACGCCCCATCATGCGTTTCTCGGTTCTCCCTCATACGGGCACCTTTTTCGCGCGCCTCTCGAGGTGTGTCATACCGAGCACGTGCGTCATACCTTAATGGGGGCTTGTCGGCTTAATGGGGGCTTGGCGGCTGGCTCTCCCAGGCAGCAGTTCCACGTCGAGTCGCCGCATCTCCAGTCCCAGCAACAGACCCTGAGCGCAGCAAGCCGGGTGGAGCAGGCGTGAGGGGCAGGGGGGCGCTCAGCGGTGGGAGCACACGAGGGGCGCGCGGGGCGGGGGCCGAGCCGAGCGGTGCGAACGGCTGCGGGTTCGAATCCTTCGGGGAGCTACCAACCACACAAAAGTCCCCCAGCATCTATGTTACCTTGAAGGCAGCAAACATAAGGAGTGACAAGAAGAGTGATGAAAAACGGCCTGCAGCAATAGTCCCAATTATTGTCCTCGTCGCCCCCCCTTGGATCGCACCCCAGCTGCGGGCACAAGGCCATGTGGAGGCACGCCGGCAGAAAGTAGCTCCGATCCGTGGGCACGCAGCCAAAGATCGCCTCGCCGTCCGCCGAGACGCAGTAGCACGGCGCCAGCGGCTTGCAGTAGTCGGCGTAAGGGCCGCGGAAGTGCTTGACTTTCTCTGAAGGACGATAGTACGAAATGGCCGGCTTGGGTGCGACCGGCTGATTGATGGACGGCGGTGGCGGCGCGGCCGTCTCGCATGCACTGCACGTGCTCCGATGCGGCCCGTTGATCAGCGTGCACGCGGAGCAGGCCCACGGCTCGGTGTGCACGGGCGGCGGCTTGGGCGCAGGCTTGGCAGGGCTCGGCGGGGGCTGAGGCGTGGGCTTGGCAGGGCTCGGCGGGTGCTGCAGCGTGGGCTTGGCAGGGCTCGGCGGGTGCTGCAGCGTGGGCTTGGCAGGGCTCGGCGGGGGCTGCGGCGTGGGCTGCGACGGTGGCGGCTGCGGTGCCGGTGCCGGCATCGCGGGCGCCTTCGGTGCCCCCCCACTTCCTGTCCGCTCTCCGTTCAAGTCGAGGATGACATCGACCGTTTCTGTCTGCCGGCACTGCACCATGATGAGCTGGTTTCCGGCGTCGAAGCTATCGACGACCTCAAAGCACATGTTTGGGGGGAAGAGTATTTCGTTCTCTCCTGGAAACAGGGAAAAGTCCCGAACGTCGCGCCCAGAGTTCTCAGCCATCTTGATGGTCATAAGCGTGCGCGGACCCGACTGGCCCACGAAGGTCTGCATCACTCCCTGCGTCGTGGCAGTCGAGGAGAAAGACGACCAGGTGAACTCGAAGTCCTTGGTAAGCTCAATCCCTAAGTCGGCCGGACTCTTTTTGCAGCCGCGAAAGACAGTGGCCTCGGTCGAAGGCGGCAGCTTGCGAAGTGCGTGAAGCAAGAGCCAGATATAATCGCGCCATGGGTGGACGGCAGCCCTCACTTTATTGCGCAGGGCGAGATTGAGGACATAGTAGAGGGACGTCTCGCGCGGAATCTCTTCCATAGTATAGAGAACGATCGCGGTGCACTCGTCGAGTGTAACGTCTGGGTGCTGCGCCTGAGCACGTTTGGCTTGTTTGCGTGCCATCTTCACCGAGCGACCAGTTGACGGATGAAGATGCGGGAGCGTGGCAGAATGGGGCATCAGAGCTACCTCGAGAGACGGCAGTGGAAGATTGGCCGGAAAGAGGCCCGAGAGTGGTGAGCGCTGGCCGCCGTCTTCGAGCGCCATGTCGAGAAGTCGGCTGCCGGAAGCATCCGCGCGCGCCCGCTCCATGCCCAGCTACCCAAGGAAGGAACACAAAAGTGACTCCAAACAAACACCAAACTGACAGAGTGGTTCCGAGACATACATGCACAGTAAATACGTACACGTCGGGTGAACGCGTTTGTCACAACGTGTCGATGCGGTGTGAATTTTCTCGTCGGCGATCGCGTGAAACTTCGTGCCCCGACGTCCCCGACACAACATGGTCGAGGGGCACTCGGTCCACCGCATCGCCGTCGCGCACGGCACGCGCCTCGTGGGTCGCAAGTTCAGGGCGGTGAGTCCGAATGGCCGCTTCTCCGACGGCGCGCGCCTCATCGACGGTCGCGAGTTCTCGAGGATCGAGGCGATCGGGAAGAACCTGTTCGCCTTCTTCTCGGCGGTCGGCGCGCCGGACGTGGTCATGCACGTGCACTTTGGCATGAGCGGCCGCTGGTCGGTGGCGGATGCGGCGCGCGCGCCCGAGCCGACCGCCACCACGCGCCTCACGCTGGAGGGCCACGGCCTCGTCTCGCATCTCTCCGCGATGACAGTGGACCACGGCTGTCCGGAGCTGTTTGAGAAGAAGCGCCGCGCGCTCGGGCACGACCCGCTGCGTTCGGACGCGAATCCCGAGGCGCTGTGGCGCAAGGTCTCGGGCTCGTCCAAGTCCATCGGCCTCCTCCTCATGGACCAGAGTGCCTTTGCAGGCGTGGGCAACATCTTCCGCTGCGAGATCCTCCACGTGGCGCGGGTGCATCCGGAGATCAAGGGAGATCAGCTCACGCGCGCCCAGTTCGACGCGATCTGGGACGCCTCTGTCCGCCTGATGCGCAACGCCTTCACCCTCGGCTCCATCGTCACCGTCTTCCCACAGGAGGCCGCCGCCCTCGGTCGCCCGACGCTGCGACGGTTACAACCCCCGAGCTCGGATCTGCCCTCGCCATGACCCTGCATGCAAGTGCTCACCACGGCGTCCCCCTCCCCCCACAGGTGGATCTACAACTCCGCCCACTGCGGACGGTGTAACGGCCCGGTGCGCTCGTGGACGATCCAAGCGCGCACGTGCTATGCATGCACGTGCTATGCATGCAAGTGCTCACCACGGCGCCCTCCCCTCTCCCCACAGGTGCGCTCGTGGACGATCCAAGCGCGCACGTGCTATGCATGCGCGCGCTGCCAGCCGCGTCCCGGGAGCGATGGCGCCCACGACGACGCGCTCGATGGCGCCCACGACGGCGCGGTCGACGGGCTTGTCCACGGGACCGGAGGGTCCGCAGGGGCGACGGCGCCCACGACGGCGCGCACGACGACGGCCGCAACGACGGCGCTCACGACGGCGCCCACGCTCTTCCACTCGCACTGCGCGGAGGCGAGCCCGCTTGAAGTGCTCGAACCCGAACGGGCCGAGCGCATGCATGTGCTCACCACGGCGCCCTTGGCGAGCCCGCTTGAGGCGCTCGAACCCGAACGGGCCGAGCGCATGCATGTGCTCACCACGGCGCCCTTGGCGAGCCCGCTTGAAGTGCTCGAACCCGAACAGGCCGAGCGCATGCATGTGCTCACCACGGCGCCCTCGAGGAGCGCCTCGAGGAGCGGCTGCGCATGCATGTGCTCACCACGGCGCCCCCCTCCATCTCCCCACAGGAGAGCCTCGAGGAGCGGCTGCGCACGCCGCAGAAGCTGCGGGTGGCGGAGCTCAGGACGGCGCTCGCGGCCGCCGGCCTCCCGACCGACGGACGCAAGGCGGCCCTCGTCGAGCGCCTGATGAGCCATCAGGCCCAACGGCCGCTCCCGCCGCTGCCGGCGCCCGCGATGGTGCCCACGACGGCGCCCGGCCGTATGCGCTCTGCGCGCGCGGCCGCCGCGGACAAGGCAGCCGTTGGCGAGTCGCGCGCCGTCGAGCACATCGCCGAGGATGAGGAGTTGCTTGCCGAGGGGGGGCGGTCCGAATGGGTCCCGTTGCCTAATATGGCACCGCTGCCTAATTTGGATGGCGCGGACCAGCGCGACCTCGATCCCCCTGAGGAGGAGATGCACATCTCGCCGCCTCAGCGAGATGCAAACCTCGATCTCCCCGAGGAGGAGATGCACATCTCGCCGCCGAGCTCGCGCCGCACGCCCAAAAAGCGCGCGCCGTCGTGGGCGGCCGCTGCGTCCCTGCTGCCTGGCACTGGGCAGTTGACGGGGCAGGCGACGGCCGGCGCGGAGGGAGAGCGCGCCGTACCGGGCACCGCCCGCAACATGGCTCGCAAGCGGAGCAAGACGTCGGCATGAGGAGGAGGCCCCCCCTCAAAAGCCTGGGGAACACGCGGTAACCGAACCCAGGTACCGGGTCCTCCTGCCTCCGCTCGGCTCTACCCTCCCCGCCCGGCCGGCCGGGGCCTGCGGGCGTGTCCGTCTCCTCGTGCAAGTGCATCTCCCCCCTCGAAACGTCCACACATCTCCCCTCGCTGTTGGCCCTGATCTGATATCTCCCCCTGTCCCCCAGCGAACCTTGACCTCTCCGGCGTCGCTCGCGGTCTGAGTCTGCACTCTGCGCTGCAGTCTCGTACGGTACATGCAACATGGACGCACACGACCCACGACATAACGTCATAACTGTCCGAATACGGTCATAACTGTCCCCCGAAGACCGAACAAATTTACGCGTTTCGGAATGCAAAGAAATCGGAATGGGAACGAATGCGCGGAGCCGGAGGCGGACGGACCGGCAACCACATCCTGAACCACATACCGCACCGGACGACGAAGATACCCGGATACAACGGTTCAACGCCTGCGACGTGGCCACACGACATGAATCTCATGATCGAATGCAACAATGCGGCGCAAACACAACTCCACTACGGTACCCCATCTACATACATGCGTCTCTCGGTTCTTCCTGTTCGCGCTCCCGTTTCGCGCGCCTCTCGCCCATCACACCTTCCGAGCTTGTAGCAAGACCCTTTCGACCGCTGACGATCGCACTCTCCCCGCGGATGCCGTACCGTAGACATGGATCCGCCGGGCCTATGCCTCGTACCCCATACCTCGGCGAATTACTCGTGCACCGAGACGCGGAAGATAAGTGATTCCGTTCACAACGGATGTGAAGGTCGAGGGCCGCGCTCGGACGATCCTTTCTTGCTGACGCTCGAGCTGCTCCTTCAGGGCCGCGATCTGGCGAGCCATCTCCGCCGCGTCCGCTTTGGCCTTGGCCTCCGCCGCCGCCTTGGCCTGGCGCGCCTGCTCTTGCGCCCGCGCGAGTGCAGCAGTCGCGCTGCCGCTCGACTGCTTCATCTGCTCCTGCAGGGCCGCGAGCTTGCGTGCCATCTCCGACGCGTCCGCTTTGGTCTTGGCCTCCGCTGCCGCCTGATTCTGGCGCAGCTGCTCAAGTGCTCTTCGTTCCTTCTCGATCTCCGCCTTTGCCTGACTCGCCAACTGGTCGCGCATCTGATCAAAAGCTGTGCTGAACACTTCAACAGGGATGCCAAATTTCGCTGCTAATGCTTGTGCGAATATTGTTGTCTCAGGTTGAACGTAATCAATAGGAACTCCAGGAAGCGAGCCGATTTGCGTCACGAGTTGCGACACATCCTCTTTGGTAGTCAATGCAAACTTGGGAGAGGTCCCAGGTGGAGCCTTTCCAAAGAAGTCCTTGACCACGTTGTTACGAAAGAATGCCTTCTCGTCCTCATTGGCGCGGTCCGACTTTGTGCCAACAAGAATGATGGAATCCCACTTGTGCTCACCGACAAAGCCATGTTCCACGAGCATCTGAACGACCTGAGCGCCAAGTTTGATGCGCCCATCAGTGGCAGGCGTCGTCACAATCACACCGGAGATCGGGATCGGGTGGTCAGAGAGCTTGGCCTCGATCATGGCGACGAGAGAGAGAGGCGTCACGTCCTGATCACCGATCCCAGGCGTATCCATGATCTGGATAGCCCTGCCCTTGATCGGCTTGCCTTCGAAGACTCTAATGTCTTTGGTTACGCCACGCGTAGCCAGCCCCGCTTTTGCTCCTTCCGAGCGCGCAGGATCGCGAAGTGCGTTTACCAGCGTGCTCTTGCCGTCGCCACACTCGCCGATGATCAGCAGAACACAAGCGCTCGGTGGGGGCGGCGGCGGCGGCGGCGGCGTCCAAGCGGTGCACTTGAGCTGCGGCGCCTCAACCCAAGCAGAGCCCGCTCCACCGTTTGCCTTCCATGTCATAGTGCTCACGTCGGGCGAAGCTGCAGCTGGGTCTCGTAGGTCCAGGGAGCCCTTCGTCTCACCAAGTAACGACTCAAGCTGCCCCATCCAGCTCTCTCCATCGAACGCAATCCAGCGAGTTGCATCACTCGTGTGCTGATACGCGGGCCGGCCGTTGACAAGCTTGCCGACGACGAGACGGTACGTGCCCGGGTACTTGGCCGCATTGCCAGGCAGCGAGCCGCCCTCGAGCTTGAGTCCAAGCGGCGGCGGCGTCCAAGCGGTGCACTTGAGCTGCGGCGCCTCAACCCAAGCAGAGCCCGCTCCACCGTTTGCCTTCCATGTCATAGTGCTCACGTCGGGCGAAGCTGCAGCTGGGTCTCGTAGGTCCAGGGAGCCCTTCGTCTCACCAAGTAACGACTCAAGCTGCCCCATCCAGCTCTCTCCATCGAACGCAATCCAGCGAGTTGCATCACTCGTGTGCTGATACGCGGGCCGGCCGTTGACAAGCTTGCCGACGACGAGACGGTACGTGCCCGGGTACTTGGCCGCATTGCCAGGCAGCGAGCCGCCCTCGAGCTTGAGCCCGGGCGGCGGTGGAGATGGGATGACTCCGAACAAGCTCCCGACCCTCTCGCGTGCAGAGTCGATGAAGAGCGACATCGGGTTGTCGTCCCTTCGCAGATCTTTGTCGAAGCAAATCTCAAGCGCGCCAGAGCCACGCTCTCCGATCTCCACCGTGTACGTGCCCTTCGCTGCATTGTACGTCGCCACATGGCCGAGACGCGCCTGTCCGTGGCCTTGATCCACGTACACGCGGCTGCCGACGGGGAAGCGCGGCCCCTCTGACGGCCCACCGGGGGGTTTGGTGGGCGGAGGCGGCGGCGGCGTGGGCGTGCTCGTGGCAGGGCTCGGCGGTGCCGGAAGATGTTTCTCGATCGCCGCCACGATGTCTTGCAGAGAAGTGGGTCTGTTGAGCACCGTGCCGGGGTTGGGGATGTTGTTGAGCGAGTTGAGCTTCTCCTGCACTCGAAATTTCCGCATCTCCCACTCCGGGTCGTCGAGGTTCGTCCACTGCTCCTCTTTGGCAGGCAATTTGTCCTCAAAGCGCACAGGTAGAAGAGCGATCTTGTTCTTGATGGCCGTGTCAATTTCCTTCAGGCAGGGCCTTGAGTGGAACAATCCCGCGGTGAGGATGATGATCAGCACCTTCGGCTTCTCACGCTTCCCATTCTCGCCAGTCAGGCGCAGCATAAAGGTCTCCCAGTCCACGCCCGGGGGCACTTGCAGCCCGGAGAAGCACTGCAGGCCGCGCTCGTGGAGGAACTCCATCAGCCCCTTGGCATACATCACCCCGGGCCCGGAGCCGTCGCAGTCGTCTGCAACGCCTTTGCGATTGGTACGGCGACCCGATGCATACGACAGAACAAGGGGGGGGTACCAATCTTCGTACTTGGTGCCAAACGGAAGTAGCGCGCACACTCCGCGCTTAGATTCCTCCAACTGCTCCACTGTGATCGCGGCTGGCACGACGAAGCGGCTCCCATGCGTCTCGGGGAGCAATTCCATGCCACCGTGGTCCCGAAAGGGGGATGCTGTCTCACGGTCGCAAACGAAATTGGCGTCGGAAGTCGAGTTTGCCACCAAGTCAAGTCAAGTCAAGTCAAGTCAAGCATTTATCAGTTCAGTTCAGTTTCTTCGCGGTCCCCCCACGCTCACTCCACCACCGTCTC
>ERZ761574.886-NODE-886-length-20859-cov-70.370361_pt1 | contig 20859 bp, 23 predicted proteins | sample MGYA00374950_ERZ761574 | MGnify/ENA primary metagenome ERZ761574 (study PRJEB28895, sample SAMN07631631) | mixed culture metagenome | isolation source: Freshwater growth medium | place: USA: Seattle, Washington | collected 2016-10-03 ... | reverse complement strand
CTCGGCGCGTGGCGGCGATGAAGCTCCCTCGCCCCGCTCCAGCCCCGCTCACAACGCGTCCAAGGCCAAATTCCGGAACCTTTCGAAGCTCGCTCCGGCTGGCGCCTCCTCATCGCGTGGCGAGCCCTCGACCCGTGCCGCGGCCTTTGTCGGCTCAGCCTTTGAGAGCACCTTTGATGGCAAGGCCTTTGTCGGCTCGGCCTTTGAGAGCACCTTTGATGGCAAGGCCGAGAAGAGCGTGGGGAGCACCTTCAACCGCATTTTCGACGGCAAGGCAGAGGCCTCCACCGCCACTGCGAATAAGACATCGATCGGTCTGACCGCCAGCCTCGCACGCGCGTCGATGTCCAACGTGAACGCTGGCAACAAGTCGCAGCGCAGCCTTGGGTCGCAGCGCTCCTCCGCGCGCGGCGCTCTCGAGCAGGCAACGGAGTCGGCCAGATGTGCCCACGACGGCGCGGACCGCAGCCCGCTCACGAGCAAGCACCGCGCCGTGGTGGGCGCCTCTACCATCGGGTCGACGGCGGCGCACCTTCCGTCGACGAGTCAGCCCGTGGGCGTGAACGTGCATCAGGCGACCAGCCAGCACACCACCACACGACACGCCTCGTCGCCCGCCGGCGGTGCGTCGGACACGGACATGAGCAGCAGCAGCAGCACCGCCGGTGTCGCTAAGTCCCCTGTCGGTGGTGCGGTGGCGGCGGCCCCGTCCGTCGCCTCCTCCGCCTCCACAGCAGCACCATCGAGCGCCGCGCCCACTTCCGCCGCGGCGCCGCTTGGCTCCCCGGCCGCTTTCTCCATACGCTTCACGATGGCGCAAAAGGTGGCGCGCATCAAGGAGGAACTCTCACTCGACCCTTCGCTGCCGTTGGCGAAGGCAGTCGCCGAGGCGAATGTGGCCATGGGCATCGAGGGCCAAGGCTCGCTCGCACAGCAAGTTGATCACCTGCTGACGGAGCTGGGCGTGCTCTGAGGCATTCGTGCCGCCGCCCAGCCCCGCCGTACGTGACCGTCAGGGGGGGGGGCGCGAACAAAGAGGGAACACCGTGGCAGACCGGGGAGGTGTGAACACCGTGGCCGACCAGGGAGGTGTGAACACCGTGGCTGACCAGGAAGGGGCAGGGGACGAGTGTCGGCCCGGTGTCGCAGCGAGCTGGAGGCTCCTCCGCGCGCGGTCGGTCCTCGAGCCGCTCGCCCGCGAAGGAGTATGACGTCACCGGCACCTTCGACAGTTTGGCGCAGCACCTGCATAGTTTTTCACCTCTCAAATGGCGCCGTTGTGGGCATCCGATCGAGCGGAGCTCGTGGAAGGCGATAACGGACTTCGCGGCGCAGCATGCGATGGCCTCTGATTGCGTCCCTCATCAGATAATGGACCTCGCTGCACAGCATGGGATTACCGTGCCGCTGGCTAGCGCGCAATTTGGGACAATCAGAGTGAATCAGAGTCAATCAGAGTCAATCAGAGGCAATCAGAGTCAGTCCCATGCCGCCGGCTAGCGCGCTGCCGGCGCAGGCGCCCGAGGGCGAGGCAAAGGGGTCACTCCCGTCATTAACGTCATTAAGGAGGGCGAGGTGAAGGGGTCACTCGAGGGCAAGGCAAAGGGCACATCCGTCGTGAGAGTGGTGCGAGTCGGTACGGAGATACGGGAGGTGAATCCGGTCGCATGCTCGTAAGGTTACGTCAAGCGCCGTGCCGGTTGATAGTTGTGCGCGCGGGATCCTTTCCGCGCGAAGCGAAGTGTGTGCGTCCAGTCTCCAGTGTGACATTGTCCAAGAACACCGTTTCTGCCGTTACAGGTAACAGGAGGTCTACGCATGGGTCTACGACGCGCCTCCCACACACACGCTAGACCCTCCGGGGCGACGGCACATGGACGCAGCGGACGGCGGACAAATAGCCGGGGTTCCGGGAGCCAAGTGGGCTCCGGATTCCAAGTGCCCAAGTGGCTCTGAGCTCTCCGCTCTGTCCTCGCGTCGCTGTCGCGGGTCGTCCGCTCAGACACCTCAAACTCTAGCGATTTTTGCGGGTTGGCGGACTTGAACATTACATAAATAACATGGACACCTCGCCTAATATGGACACCTCACCAAATATGGACACCTCACCTAATATGGAGGTAATCGTCTCGCATCTTGACGATGGCATCCTCGGGAGGCATCAGCTTCAGGAAAGTGGTGCCGCTCGCGAGATCACCACGCCAGACCGCGTCCAAGTCCACCGGGGTTGCCATCTTTGGTTCGCCGAAGGCGATCCCGAAGTTTTGATCGGGGCCGCTCGCGATGTCGTTCATGTAGATGCCGAGGTAATGCATTTGTGGGAGCACCTGCACGGCAATCTCGAGTGCACACAGAGGTCATTAGTTGCAATCATTGCAAGTACCCAGCCACGTGGGCTCTCCTCTTCCGTCCAAACAGAGGTCATCAGTGGCAATCAGTGCAAGTACCCAGCCACGTGGGCTCTCCTCTTCCGTCCAAACAGAGTCATAAGTGGCAATCAGTGCAAGTACCCAGCCACGTGGGCTCTCCTCTTCCGTCCAAACAGAGTCATAAGTGGCAATCAGTGCAAGTACCCAGCCACGTGGGCTCTCCTCTTCCGTCCAGTTCTTCTCGTACGCCCTGTGGACGAGCGTCATCTCCTGCCCGCCTGCCCGATACAGCGCCGCGACCAGCCCCTCGTCCCAGCCATAGCCCGGGTGAAACGCCCGAAGCTTCGTCGCCACGTCATGGAAGAACACCCGCATGAAGCCGTTGTTCGGCCCGAGCCGTTCGGTGAAGTCGGGAGTGGTCTTCGAGCTCAGCGTCTGCGCGCCTCTCCTCCAATGGCGCCTCTTGGTCGTGGCGTGCGTGAACACGTAGCTCTCCTTCGCCATCCACGTGTCAACGTCCATATCGAGGCTCAGGGACTTTGCATGCATCTCCATGAGCTCAATCGTGCTTTCATGGTCAAGACTCCGATTCCACAGAATCTCTCGCGTGCCTGGTTGCCGTGACATGAACTGGTCGATCGCACCCTTCATTGCAATCTCCTGGATCATTTCACAGCCAGCCTGGGCTCTTTCCTGCGCGTCCGAACTCCAGACACGCGCAGGCGACCCGATCGGAGGCGGCGGCTGCATGGTCCACGACGGCAAAGAAGGTTCGCTGGGACAACTTCCGGACGCCGGGCAAGGCTTGCCGTCCGGGCAGTACTGCGAAGGGCTCAGATCCGGCCTGCACATGATTCCCATGGACGCCAACGGGACGAGATGAGCCGCAGTCGACACCCATTGAACATGGCGGTCGAGAACGATGCCCGCGACAAGAAGCGTCGCGGCCAACACCAGCAAGAGCGTGAGCAGTCGCAGTCTGGACTGAAGTTTCAAAGATCTGGCAGACGTCGTCTCTGACTCTGAGTCCACCAGCAACCTCTCGCCCAGGCTCTCCATCCGCGTCGACCGTCGTCTCAGAGCGTTTCCCTGCGAGGCTTGCGAAACTTTTGACGATCGAAAATCTCGATATAAGGAGATGAGATTTTTGCCTGCTGCTGCTGTTCAACACAACGCGCGCACACTCTCCGGACCCCCAAGCACGAGGGCCACTGTCGCTATGGACGGAGGTGTGGCCGACACAGCCCGTGCTAACACAACACCCGTATTAACACAGGCCGTTAATCGGCGAAGCTTGGGGGAAGGGAGAGCGCCGGTCTAGCATCTGTGCCAGATAGGTGCCCCGCTTCCCCCGAATGTATACCGGTAGTACCAATGGGGCCGCTATTGGCGGCGGCCTCGGCTGCAGCAGCCCGTACTCGCGAGCGCCGCGGGGGCGTAACGCCCGTGAGCATTTTTGCCTGACTCTCACTGATCTCCCGTTGTCCCGGCCCCTACTTTCTTTCATCACGAAGCGTGCGAACCTTTTCTGGATCTGCGCGAAACGGCAAAGGGCGACCGAAAGGACGTCCGTCGCGTTCTTGTGTGTGCCCGCGGGCCTCCTAGTGCCTCAGGCCTCATTGCAACAGGCACTCTCAATCGGCGAGGCGGCGATGAAAAAGTTCCACCGTCTCGACCCTGTGGTTGGATCGAGATCTGCCCTCTTGAATCCGGAAGACCAAGCCACCGCAGATGCGCTGCAAGTGTTGCTCCACAAGACTCTACAGAAGTCGTCGCGGCGCATCGTGGAACTCTTCCGCGCCTGGGACGACGACAGTTCAGGAAAGATCGACGAGGACGAGTTTTGGAGAGGCGTGCGAGCTCTCGGTTTTGACGTGAGTCGCGAGGCATGCTCGGCGTACTTTCAATTGCTGGACTCTGACCTCTCGGGAAGCATTGAGTATTCTGAAATCGCCGAGCTCATGAATGCGTCGAAGGGGAGGGTGCAGACGCGGCGCAACCTTGAGAAGATGGCCAAGCACCAGGCGGACCACTCTCGCATGGCCAAGCCTACGGCTAAAGCTATGAATCGAAGCTACATCTCCGCGCGGGTGTCGGTCGTTCCAGAGTTTGTGAAGCTCGAGCCTCGTTACGACATCTCCGTCCAAGAACAGTTGCACGGCCTCCTCAAGCAGCACTCGGTGAAACTCATTGACCTGTTCCGACAGTGGGACCATGATGGCAACGGCGGCATCAGCTTCGACGAGTTTCGCGAAGGCTTTGCGGCGCTGGGCTACTTGGCGCCAACAGGCGAGCTCAAGGCCGTCTTCAAATCCATAGACGCAGACCATGACAACTTTGTCGAGTTCGAAGAATTCAAGGTGGCCTTGAGCCTCAAGGGCGCGCAGGAGGCGACGCGCCTCCGTGGGCTCGAGCACGCGGACTTGAGCGGAAGCCGCCCGAGCGCGCAGCTGCTCGGCTCTTTCCTTGCGCACCACAAGAAGAGGTTGGTGCAAATGTTCCACGAGTGGGACACGGACCGCAACGGCGCGCTCGACAAGAGCGAGCTGCGGAAGGCCATTGTGGCGCTCGGCTGGCCCGCGAGTGCCGCCTCGTGCAACGCCGACCTCGACGAGGTCTATTCACGCCTCGACCACGACGGCGACGGTACAGTCACATTCGCGGAGCTCCAGCGGGGCCTGAACGCCCTCGGCTCCAACCCTGGCCGGCCGGGCGCTGTGTCGGCGAGCGGCGCGTCGAAGACCTCGCCCGCGGCCGAGAAGCAAAAGAAGCTACGGTGGGAGAATGGCGTGCTCGTGGAGAAGGGCAGCAGCCGCCCGACGGTTTCCACAGCGGCCGTGCTTGAAAAGGGTCCCAAGCCGCCTGGGGCGTCCGCATTCGGCGCTGGAATGGCTGGAATGGCGAAGGACGCCACCCCGGCCGTGCAAGAGGCCGAGACCGAGCCTCGGAGGCCGCCGCCACTGCCGCCGCCTGCGCCGCCTGCGCCGCCTGCGCTTGCACAGGTGTGCGCCGCATGGCTGGAGGAGGAAAGGCTCGTAGAGGCACGGCGGGCTTTCCTCATGCAGAAGCTGAGCGCAGAGGGGTATGGGGTGCAATCCTCTCTGAGGAGATCGCAATCCCCGCCCCAAAAGGCGCCGTCCAGCGCGCCCGTGGAGCGCTCGGCCTCGTTTGGGCGCATCCGGTACCCCACAGCACGCGCCGTTGCGGGCGAGCCGTTGGTGCACCGCTCAACCTCGTTCGGACGCGCCCCGCCTCGATTTCGCGGAGGCAGCAGACACCGTGGTGGTCCCGCCGTGCTTTCTTGAATTTATCAAAAACTCACAGCGTCACTAAGATTCGTAGCACATAGCACCAGACCACGCGTTAACCACGCGTATTCACACAGGACGTGACACGAGCAGATCAACAATGACGCTCCCGGGGGCCCCGGGTTTCTGTCACGCCCGGCCCGGGTCCGCACCCAGGCACCCAGCATCCCCCATGTCCATGCCCCGTGCCCCAGCAATCATCTCGTCTCGTCAGAGCATCCCTGCCCATATTTGGCCCAATGCTTTCGAATGTACCCAAGCCCCGCCTGCATCACACCCTCTGCAGCCGTCGGGTACGGATGGATCACACGCGCCACGACGTCGAGCCCCACGCCTGCCTGCATCGCGAGCGTGATCTCGCTGATCATGTCTCCCGCGTTGGCGGCGACCACGGTGGCGCCCACGATGGTGCCGGTGCCTTGCTTGCAATGGATCTCGACGAACCCGCCGTCATGGCTCTGTGGAACCCAGTGGCAATCAGTGGCAATCAGTGGCAACCAGTGGCAATCAGTGGCAACCAGTGGCAACCAGTGGCAATCAGTGGCAACCAGTGGCAATCAGTGGCAATCAGTGGCAATCAGTGGCAATCAGTGGCAATCAGTGGCAACCAGTGGCAATCAGTGGCAATCAGTGGCAGGCATCGGACCTGCCCTTCGAGGATGACTCGATCGTTATGCTCCAGAGACGACACATAGGTGTCAATGGCGATGCCACTCGCCGCCGCCTCGGCCTTCGTCAGCCCGACAGCGGCCAGTTGAGGCTCGGTATAGCAACACCGCGGCACGTGCGCCACGAGCCGGGGCACCTGCCACGTGTCGGGCAATCAGTGGCAATCAGTGGCGATCAGTGGCGATCAGTGGCGATCAGTGGCGATCAGTGGCGATCAGTGGCACTCAGTGGCAATCAAGCACGCGCGCCACGAGCCGGGGCACCTGCCACGTGTCGCCGAAGAGCAATCATTGGCAATCATTTTCAATCATCGGCAATCAGTGGCAATCATTGGCAATCAAGCACCTGCCACGTGTCGCCGAAGAGAGCGTTTTGGACGACGAGCTTGGCCATCTCGCCAGCGACGTGCGTGAAGCGCGGCACGCCCGCCGCGCAGTCGCCGATCGCAAAGACGCTCGGGTTGGTCGTCGCGCCGAGAGGGTCGATCTGGATGCCGTCGGTTTCGTCAAACGCGATGCCCGCAATCTCGAGCCCGAGATCGCGCACGTTGGGCGACCGTCCGGTCGCGATGAGCAGCGCTTCGCACTCCATCGTCAAAGGCAGCGCCGCCGCGCCCGCGCCCGCGCTCGCCGCCGCACAGTCATGAGCACCCGTGCCCTCCACCGCCGTCGCGCTGGGAGCCGCGCTGCTGATGGCCAGCCTCATCAGGGGTGGCGCGCCGTCTTGAGCGCCGGAAGGCTCACGCAGCGTGCTGACGTGGCGCAGCTCGACTCCCAAAAGGAAGGTGACGCCGTCACGCTCGAGCGCCCGTCGCAGCGCCGCCGCCGCCGCCGGCTCGTCCTTGGCCAGCACCTTCGAGCGCACGGGCACAGGTCGTCAGGGTTCGTCAGGGTTCGTCAGGGTCCATCAGGGTCGTCAGGGTCGTCAGGGCGCGTCAGGGTTCGTCAGGGTTCGTTAATGGCCTGCTGCACCTTGGAGCGCACGAGCACCGTCACTTTCGATCCAAAGATGGAGAAGGCCTGCGCCATCTCCATAGCCACCACGCCAGCGCCGAGTATCACCAAGCGCGGCGGCAGCTTCGTCAGGTTGTAGAGGGTCGCGTTCGTCACGTACGGCGCGCTCGCGAGGCCAGGCGTCGTGGCGAGCGGCACACTCGCCCGCCCGCCCGTGGCGATCACAGCCTTCCGAAAACGCAGGGTGCGCCCGTTTACACTCACAGCGTCGCGGCCGACGAAGCGGCCACGCCCCTGGTACACGTCAGCACCCGCACCGACGGTGCCCTCGTGTGCATCGGCGGGAGCTATGTGGGCACGCAAACGGCGCATGCGCGCCATCACCGCGCCGAAGTCGACGCCGAGCGTCGCCGCGGGCTCAGCGCCGCCGCTGCCGCCGCCGCCGCCGCTGCCGCCGGCGGCGGTAGTGAGAAAGCCCTCGGCAAGGGCAGCACGCGCTTCGCGTGCGACGCGTGCGCAGTGCAGCAATGCCTTGGATGGCACGCAGCCTACGTTGAGGCAGTCGCCGCCCGCGAGGTGCTCGGAGATCATGCACGATCGCGCACCGCGCCGCGCCGCCTGCTTGGACGAGACGAGACCGCCGGCGCCCGCGCCGATGACGAGCAGGTCGTACACCTCAGGCGGCGTCGGGTCAGGCCAGTGGCGCGGATGTACCAAGTCGAGCAGCCGCGCGTTGGACACATCGAGCGGCCACACGCCGAGTTCCTTCGCGCGTGCTTGCAGGCTTGTGTCTGGGGCTGCCCAGGTGAGTGCAGCCGCAGCTTCCTTGTCGAGCGGCGCATGCTGCTCCTCGGACGCCTCCGGGGCTTCCGACATTGTGGGCGTTCTCAAGTTTCTGTGAATGTCATTATGAATAGTGAAGAAAGAAAGTCATCGGAAAACTTTGGAACGCTTCTCGTAGGGTTCTTAGGTGGATCAGAGGTGCTCGTCATTTGCCCGGGAAGCCAGTGTGGATGGGGACGGCCTCTGCTTGGTCGAAGAGCTCCCTCCGCTGAGAGACGAGCGTTGGGTCGTTGTCATCGGTGACGACGCGGCAGTCACGACAGGCCGCCAGGCGCGCGCACGCGGCCGGCGTGAGCCCCGGGTTGGCATGCAACTGCAGCTCGGCCACCACGAGTGTGCCCGCCTCGAGCGCCGTCGCGAGCGCGAGTGCGCCCTGATGACCGATCCAATTATGATCCAGATGAAGCTGCTCGAGGAGTGGCGACGGGTGGAGGCACACTGCGAGCGCGTGAGCTCCCGCGTTCGAGATCCGATTGTGCCCGAGATGCAACCTCCGGAGCTCCGGGCACCTCGATCTCGTCAGCGCCGTCGCGAGCGCGGCGCACCCCGCGTCCCACAGATGATTATGCTGCAGGTAGAGGCGCCTCAGCTGCTTCAGGGGGGACGCTTCCACTAGGCAGCGCGCCAACTCCTCACCGTCTGCGGCATGAAGCTCCTGATGATCGAGCACGAGCTCCTTGACGCTCTGCTGCAGCTCGGCCGGCGACGGCACGTGCACCTTTTGGCCAAGGGGGAGGCGCTGTCGTGAGCATATGCACGTGTACCCCGGTTCGTCAAGAGCAATCAATAGCAATCAAGACGCACCTTGTAGCGGAGGGCTTCGTGTGGACGCTCGTGTGTGCTGCGGGGCTTGGTGCGCGCCGCGACGGCTTCCGCGGAGAAGAAGAGCTCCACGTGCGACGGGTACCGACCAAGGAACTGGTACGCACTCCTCACAGCAGCCTCCGCGCGGTATGAGCCTGGGCGGTACTTGACTTCGTCGTCGTCGACCAGCACCGCGACGCACTCGTCAGCCGTCACAGGCAGAGCGGAGCGCTTGTTGTACATGGTCACAAAGGGCTTGACGACGGCCTCGGTGAAGCTCTTGCGCATGAACTTCGCGTCGAGCGTGATCGTGATCTCGATCGTGCCCGCGTGCACCACAAAGCGCATCTGATGCGGAGGCGTCTCACCGAAGGTAAGCCTGACCAGCTGTGCCATCGGCGGCACCACCTCGGCGACGGTCGTGGATGCGCCCGGAAGCGCGACCTGCTCACCATCGATCTCGATCCCCTCGAGGGACTCGACCGCGACCGGCTCCACGTTCGGCCGCTTGTTGAGCTTGAGCACGACTGTCTGCACGACAGCCTGCGCAAACGGCTTCGCGAGCCACTTGGCCTCGAGCGAGATGGTGGCCGACAGCCCGTCCGAGACCACCTTGAACCTTTGTGTCACCGGAGCGGCTCCGGGTGCGGGCGGCGATAGCGCTGGCGGCTCGGCCATCATCGTGTGAAGCAGATGACCGCTGAAGGAGTTGCTGAAGGCCGCATTTCCCGGTTTAGAAAGTTCGAGCTCTTCAAATCAAGTCAAGTAGGCTTCCGTTTGGTTGTCTGTTGTTTACGTATAGACCTAGAGGCTGCACTCGACCGTTTCAGATTAAAATTGCCATTAAGAGTGATCGCCGCATCCGTGATCCGACGCGGTCTTGCATCTCCCGATAGCACCTGTAGGCACGCAGTCCACGATGTGCAACCCGGCCCCAACGCCGGCGGTCACGGTGAGCTCCGCGAATGCCGAGCGCAAGGTGAGCGGCAAGGAGTACGACGCGGACGTGCTGGCACCTGAGGATGCGTGGATCGAGAAGGTAGACCTCGAGGCGCTCAAGGAGGACATCCGCGAGCTGGGCAAGCAGCTCGCGGCGCAGCAGGGTCCGGAGGACATGGCGCATCTGCGCAAGATCATCTCCTGGTCGCGCGCGTGCACGCTCACCGGACTGTTCACCATGTGGTACATGGTCAACCCGCTGTCCATTTACCTGATCTCCATTGGCACGATGTCGCGCTGGACGATCATCGGGCACCACGTTTGCCACGGCGGCTTCGACAAGTGCTCGTCGGGCACGTACAGCCGGTTCAAGTTCGGCGTGGGCAGCTTGTGGCGGCGCATCGTCGACTGGCTCGACTGGATGCTCGTCGAGGCGTGGAACGTCGAGCACAACCAGCTGCACCACTACTGCCTTGGCGAGGCGACCGACCCCGATCTGGTCGAGGACAACCTCAAAGGGATTCGGACGTACAAGACGTCCTTCCCGGGCGAGAAGTACATCATCGTCGCCTTCTTCATGGCCACCTGGAAGTGGTTCTACTACGCGCCCAACACGTTCAAGATGCTGAAGCTGCACGAGATGCGTCGCCTGGGCAAGGTGCCCATGTACGAAGGCAAGCCGGTCAGCGAGCGCTCAATGCGAAGGGCCTGGTCACTGGACTCGTGCTTCTATCGCGGCAACGTGTACTTCACGAAGACCGAGATGTTCGGCCGCGTGCTCGGCCCGTACTTCGTTCGCCAATTTGTGCTGCTGCCGTTACTCTTCGGTCTAGCGCTCGGCCGCGCGGCGTATTTCAACAGCCTCATGTCGATGGTTCTCGCCGAGATGCTCACCAACATCCACTCGTTCATCGTCATCGTGCCCAACCACACGGGCGACGACCTGTACCGCTTCGACCGCCACTGCACCGCGCGGTCGGCCACCTTTTTCCTGCGCCAGATCATCTCGAGTGCCAACTTCAGCCTCGGGACGGACCTGATCGACTTCCACCACGGCTGGCTCAACTATCAGGTGATTGCACCTCTGATTGCACCTCTGATTGCACCACGGCTGGCTCAACTATCAGGTGATTGCACCTCTGATTGCACCGGATGGCCTCAGCTATCAGGCGGAGAGCACGATCACCTCTGATTGCACCTCTGATTGCACCTCCTGATTGCACCGCTGATTGCACCGGATGGCCTCTGATTACCCCCCTCATCATCTCGCAGGTGGAGCATCACCTTTGGCCCGACCTCTCGATGCTCTCGTACCAGAAGGCGGCGCCCCTGGTACAGTCCATCTGCCGCAAGCATGGGGTGCCGTACATCAAGCACTCAGTCTTCTGGCGCCTCAAGAAGACGATCGACATCATGGTGGGGAAGGCGTCGATGCGTAAGTTCCCCTCCAAGTGGGAAGTGGAAGCCGACCTGACCTCTGCTGACGACGTCGCGCCGCTCCACGCGACCGCGCACTAAGCGCTCGCGACGGCGCCTGACGTCAGTGCATGGCACGCGCGCCCCGCTTTGGGCCATCGCTCACGACGGCGCCACGCTTTGGGGGCGCCGTCGTGAGCGATGGCCCAAAGCGTGGCGCCGTCGTGGGCACGCTTTGGGGCGGGGCGGGTCGATTACCGTCATTGCCGCCATTGCCGTCATTGCCGTCATTACCGTCATTACCGGGGCGGGTCGATTGGGTCCGGTCCTCCCACTTGCGCTGGCAAGGGAGAGGAGGGCGAGGGCAGGGGCGTAGGGAGGCGGTCGGCGGTTACCGCGGCCCCCTTCCCCCTTGTCATTCGTGGTGCGCCGCGCAGCGTCAAGTTGGCGGCGAGCACGAAGAGAGAGAGCCGCGGGTAGCCTCTACAGCTCGGCCTCGTGAAGCACGCGTGCCGATGCATTCGTCGCCATGCGTCGTGGGTCGTGGCAATGCCATCGCGTGTAATTTATGTCGCATGTATTTTTTGCCGTGAGCCGCGCGGCGAAGACGTCTATAGATTGTCGTGTGCGGCGAGCGGTTGGGCTTGAGTTTGTCCAATGCCGCTGCCGGCGGTCACGTCACCGTGCCCCCCCGGGGCCCGGCGTCCGCGGCGCCCCCCGGCGCCCGGACCCCCGGCCGCCGCCCCCTGGCCGGGCCGCGCGGGCGCCGGACCTAGCACCTACCGTGTCACGCAACCGCGTTTCGTTCGGTCCCCGGGGAACGGAACGCCGCAAGCCATCATCCGCCCACCGCGCGGCAGAGATCGCTCATATGTACTCCATGATGTACTCTCAAGTCTCATGATGTACTCTATTGCGCATTACGGTATACACATTCCACGATACATAACGCATATGTAAAAACGGCTCGCGCGCACCCCTACCGAACGGCCGCGAATCGACGCCGGGTAATTGGGAAATAAAATGTGGTATCACAGCGGCCCCGCGCCTGTAAACCAAGACCGAGACGGCGCGTGCATCTCACTCTAGTACTGCGGCCGCCAAACCACGGGATGCGCCCGGAAGCTCCAAGGTCGTCATTTAGATCGTCGGGTCGTGAGCTCTCGATGTGTAACCGTCGGGTCGTCACTCGTGAGCTCTCGATGTAACCGCTTCTAAATCTTCTGCTCGTCAGCAGCAGGCGCGGCGGCGGGTTCGGCTTCGGCCTTCTTCGCGGGCTTCTTCTTCCAGTCGAGCTTGACTTTCACAGGCGTCTGAGGCGGCACCTCCTCCAAGCTGTCCGTCGTCCCGGCGACGATGACGGGCGCCGTCCCGGGCGCGAGCTCCGCGGCGGGCTCCGCGGCGATCTCAGCAGCGACGGAACTGGCGGCACCCTCGGAAACAGCGCGACGCAACGGAGCTGGCGAGAGCGGCGAGGGCGCCCTCCCACCACCAGCCGTCGCTTGCTCCTCCAGGAACGCCCGCCCGCTCGGTGAGAGCTTCGCCAAGTTGCCACTTTTGGCGCGCGCCACTCGGGAGGCTGAGCGTGCTTTCTTCTCGAAGGACGCGCTGCGGTGCGCCTTCGTGAGCGGCACGTTTTCAATTTTGGGCTCCTTTTTGCGCCGAGTGTACGTCTTGGCAATCACATCCACAAGCGCGGGCTTCTCGCTCTTTGCAAGCTGCGCCCGCTTCATCATGCCCCGCACGGCCGCCTGCATGCAGATGGTGGCGCCATTCCTGATGAGCTCATCATCTGCCGCCTCCTCGGCCTCCCTCGCCTCCTCCTCCTCAGCAGCCATTTTAATCTCCCACTGCAAGCGTCGCTCCGCCTCCTTCTTGGCGTACGCCTCAAATTCCTTTCTCTTCTGCTCCCGCTCCTCGGCTAAACTCTTCTCCGCCTCTAATTCCTCCTCCTTCTTCTTCTTCTCCTCGGGGCTCAGTTGGGGCTCCGATGAGCCATAAGCCTCCTCTTTCGAGCCCCCGCAGCCCATCTTCTTCCGTGAACCCCAAAAAATTCTTGCAATGGGATACCACGCGGACCGGGACCACGGCGGCGCCGCGGGGGTGCAGACGACTGTGCCACGTCGACGTTCCACAGAAACCGAATCTCGCCGCTTCACACTGCATCTTTTATCCACAATGTCGAATCACGGTACAAAAACACCGGGAGGAGCCGGGAAGTTCAAGTAGGTTGACTGTTGTTTATGAAGTAACTTGAACTTGAACTTGAACAGGGCACACAGCCACACACACGGGACACACGGGTCACACAGACGAACCAGCCTATCAGTACTTCACAGACGATCCAGCCTTCGACACTTCACGTTTGGCTTGAGCCCCTGGCATGTCCGGCGTGTGTGTCCGGTGCACCTTAGGTGCACCATGGGGCCGCCGGCTGGGTCGTCGACGGTCAGGGTCTTGTCCACACGCCGTGTCGGTGCACCCACAGCCCCTGCGTTCGGCGACAGGGATTCGTGCATGCGCGTCGTGTGTTTCACAGCAGGCTGGGTCCAGCGACAGGGTTTCGTGCATGCGCGTCGTGTGTTTCACAGCAGCAGCGCCATGGGGCCGCGTACCTTCCCTTCAAGCCTCCTCCACTTTGAGAACCGCCCAAGCGCCGCCCGCTCCACGCGTCATGGTCGCGCGATAGTCATAGTACGCAGTGCCCGCGGACGCGCACACGCTCGCGACGACGCTGTGCCCTGGGCCAGGGACCTGCCGCTCGATGGAGTATGAGTCGAGCGCGCGCCCGCCACGGCGCTCCGGATGCTCCTCGAAATAGCTCTCGATCGCCTCCACCTGATTAGGGACGCAATCAGCATGCACTCGGAGTTCACATGAGTCATAAGGACAGGCATGAGGAGGCGCCGACCTGATGAGGGGCGCAATCAGCGGCCATCAGATCGGCCACCATTCGCAATCATGCCAATCAGACCTGATGAGGGGCGCAATCAGCGGCCATCAGAGGCCATCAATCAGAGCCAGCGCATACCATCGCCTCGTCCTCATCTCGCACTCGGTGCTCGTGTTGGGCCATCATGGCCATGTCCATCTCGGAGATAATCTCGGAGGGCCTCTCGTCGCGTGCCTTTCGTGAACGCTCCTCTCGCGCCCTGGCCGCTCGTTCGAGCTCGAGCTTGCGCTTCTTCTCTTCGGCTTGCGCGCGGCCCTCGGCATGCGAGTTGAGGGCGTCGAGCGCTCGCTGCACGTGAACAAGATCGGCGCCCTCGGGCAGCACCAGAAAGCCCGCCTCGATAGTCTCCGTGAAGCCGGCGAGCTGGAAGCACTCGGGCGCGCCCTTGGCCGACAGTACCTTGGCCACAAAGTTCGGATTGCTCACGCGGATCTTGCGGTACTTGGGATCGCTCGGGCTAGCAAGCACGTTCGCGAGCATCTTCAGTATCGTCTCGACGCACGTCGTGTAGTCGTGCTTCGAGTTCAGGTCGAGCTTCTCGAGCATCGCCTCCCACGTCATGACGCCGATCAGGCTAGACTTGCGCAGCTTGATCGCGGTGCTGTCGGCCGGTGGCAGCGACAAATTTTGCGCCGGTGGCGAGGCATCGTCGTCGTCTTTTCGCAGGGCCTTGGCAAGCCTCGCGGAGGCCGCCATCGCAGGTGCTCGCCTTTATCGCTTCGCACCACCGCTCACCTCTCTCAACAGTTCCCATGAGTCAACTTAATACATGCACGCGACATGCACCACAATCACTATGACACACGAATATGCACACGCCAGCCGCCGCCACATGAGCCATGATGTGCGACGCGAAAAGGCTCTCGGCACCTCCGCTGCTGCACAGCCCACGTACCGGTGGTGATTGTGCGCGCGCCGATCTCATGCGATCTCAGATCCGATCTAGGTGTCTCAGATCGTCGAGCAATATCGACTCGGCAGCCCGTAGCCGGCGGGCGGCGTGGCTGCCGGCGTCGCCTGCGCGAGCGTCGTGATGGGCGCGATGCTCCCCGGTGTGAACGCTCGCTTTGGTGGTGCGACGTCCATCACCCCCGACCACGCCGGCCGCTCGGCGATCGGTGAGGGTGCCTTGGATCGTTGGACGAGTTGGGAGAAGCCGGCGAAGGCGGAGGTACCTCGGGAGCGCGCACGCTCGTCCTCCATATGGACGAGAGCTAACTGGTCCCGAACCGCCCTTGCGAGCCGCGCGGCCTTCGGGCGGAAGGCCATCTGCGCGATCACGTCGGCGAGATCGAGGGTCACTGGGCCGGTCACCACGCCATCAAAGAGCCTCCAAGCGGCCTTATGGTCAGGGCTGAAGCGCGTCGCCTCGCCCACTGGCTGCCCATCCTCCCATCGCCCTACCTCCGCGGAACCGTCCGCAAAGGTGAAGGTGCCTCGCCCCTCGACGACGCCATCGCGGTACTCGCCTTCGAAAAAGGAGCCATCGAGGAACCGGTAGACGCCTCGGCCGTTACGCTTCCCATCGGCGTACCTGATGAGGGGCGCAATCAGAGCTCGTCAGAGGCCCTCAGACGCAATCAGACGCACCTCGAGGACATGCAGTCAGGGGCAATCAGATACAATCAGACGCAATCAGATGCAATCAGATGCAATCAGACGCAGTCAGACATGCAGTCAGGGGCAATCAGGGGCCAATAGAGGCGAGCAGACGTACTGGCCCTGGTACGTACACCCGTCGGCGAAGTAGTACGTCCCGTACCCGTGCATCACGCCTGACTGCCACTCGCCCTCGTAGACTGTCCCAGCTGCCCATCGGAATGTGCCGTAGCCCTGTGGTGCACGAGATGCAATGCAGATGGCACTCAGATGGCACTCAGATGGCACTCCGATCGCACTCCGATTGCACTCAGAGGGCACGCGAGCTGCGGCACCAGCGCTCCGGCGTCCACTGCATAAGTAATCTCGGGGGCAATCTCGGAGCAGCTCAGGAGCGTCCACTGCATAAGTAATCTCGGGGGCAATCTCGGAGCAGCTCAGGAGCGTCCACTGCATAAGTAATCTCGGTGGCAATCTCGGAGCAGCTCAGAGCAGCTCAAGTAGCGGATCAGAAGTAGCTCAGCTATCCGTGGCTATCAGAGGCAATCCGTGGCCATCCGTGGCCATCCGTGGCCATCCGTGGCAATCAAGCACCTGCTTGACGTCCATGTCCCACTCGCCATCGTACACGTCGCGGTTCGCGTACGTGAGTACGCCCGCGCCGTGCCGGGCACCCTCATGGAACCGCCCGTCGTAGGTCGCGCCGTCATTGTACATCTCCTTACCCTTGCCGTGCTTCTCATCGTTGAGCCACTGACCCTCGTACACGGAGCCGAAGACGTACCAGAACTTGCCGCGCCCCTCCTTGCGCCCGTCCACGTACTCGCCCTCGTACACGCCGTCGCCAGGATAGACGAGGGTCGCTTTCCCGCCACGCTTGTCAACACGTGCGACGCTGGCACGCGAGCTCTTGCTCGCATACTTGCTCGCCTGGCGCGGCGCCTCCACGCGCGCGATGGTGGTCCCCAAGCCCGCCTTGTTCTTCCCGCGGTCGTCCACCTTGGAGGCGGCCGCCTTCGTCTCCGCAGTGATCATCGAGTGCGACATGGACGCCACATTCGCATTGCGCTTGCGTGACATCGGGCTCGGCCGGTAGCCTGCCCTGCCCGGCTCGTCGCTATCGCCGGGCTTTGGCGACGAGGCACGCACCGCGCGCCGCACGGAGCCGTCCATGGCTGCGAGCTCCGCGCTCACCTCGATCCGCTTCAGCAGGTCCTCTATGCACTGTAGCCGTAGGCAGCACATCAGACTCTCACGCAGCAAGGCGAACACCAGCGTAATCAAGGGTAGGACGACGACGAGGACCATGACGAACTCCTCGACTGTGAACGTCCTGAACAGTTCTACTACCGCATCGAGGTCGGACAAGTCGACCTCACTGGGCGGCATCGCTGCGCGGTTCGCTTGGATCCGGTCAGTCTTGTGCCTGTCGGAGAATTGGACTTCTACTTTTTGGGAACAGGTTTGAGGGATTCCGGATTGACGCTAATCGGGAGCCGGTGAAGCCCAACCCCTCTTCCACCCACCGACACACTCCAGGTCATCCAAAACCATACCTCTCCACAAGGCTTGCGCGGACGAGGGGAGTTCGAGGGGAGATAGGCAGGGGAGAAATGGCGCAGGGCAGCCGCGCTCGTGCGGGCGTCGCGTCCGCGCGAGGTGGCAGCTGCGAGCTGGGGGTTGGCCTATTTTAGAGCCTGGCGGACTTGGGACCTTCCGGATGGCCACCTCGCCTCGTCGCTCGCCTCGCATTCGCTTCGACCGCACTCCAACCCAAAGGGAGGCGTGCGGAATTCGGCGCCGTCCTGGGCGCCGACCTCATGGGGAGGCCGTTCTCGGGAAGACGGGCAGGGCGCGCCGTGTCGGGCGCATCGGAGGCGCGGAGCCGGAGCGACCGGACCTCCCTGGGCGGGGGGTGTGAATGTGAAGGCTTTGGGGGGTGCGCTGGCGGATGGCGAGGGTGTGAAGGGTGAGGGTGTGAATGTGAAGAGTCCTCGTGCAGCGAGGATGTGTCAGCGGACGCTTCGGCAGCCTCTGTGGTGGTGCCGTCCTGAGTGCCGCCCGCCCAGCTGGCGGTACCGTCCTCGTTGAGCGTGATGTACAACATGGCGCTCGCAGCGTCGCGCCGGCAGTAGTAGAGCAGCGCGGCGACGCCCTCGATGACGCACGCAGCGCCGAGGAGCAGAGTGACGACACTGAGGGCACGCAGCACGTTCACGACGGCGCCCGGAGGCGGGGAGGGCGGCGTCGGTGGCCTCGAGGGGGGCTGAGAGGGGGAGGGCGACGGCGGCGGCGCGGGCGGTGGCGATGGCGGCGGCGAGGGCAGCGGGTGCCATGGAGGCGGGTGTCGTGGAGGGGCTTCGGGCGGGGGCGAGGGCGGTTGCGGGCTTGGGGGCGGCGAGGGCGAGGGCGGCGACGGCGGTGGCGACGGCGGGGGTGGCAATGGAGGCGGCGAGGGCGGCGGCGAGCGCGGTGGCGTCGGGGGCGGATGTGGCGAGCTCGAGGGGGGTGGGGGCGACGGCGGGGGCTGAGAGGGCGGGGGTGACCGGGGCCAGGGCGGCGGCGGGGGCGGCGAGGGCGGTGGGTGTGGTTGAGGGGGCAGCACCGGTTGCGGTGGAGCTGGGGGGGTGTGGGGCGAAGGCGGTGGAGGCGATGAAGGTGGCGGTGAGGGCGGCTGCAAAGGTGGGGGTTCCAATGGGGGAGGCAATGGCGAGGGCGGGGGCGGCGACGGTGGCGGCCCAGGTGGTGGCGAGGGCGGAGGTGGCCGCAGCGGCGGCGGTGGAGTCCGTGGCAGCGGCGGCGAGGGCGGCGAGGGCGGCGGCAGCGCGGGCGACGACGGCGGCAGCGCGGGTGACGGCGGCGGCGGCGAGGGCGAGGGCGAGGGCGGCGGCATCGATGGGGGCAGATGCGAAACGACGGCGGTTACATGCGCATGCCGGGTGAAGTCATGATCCACAAGCGGATCGCTCGGTCGTTCGGCGAGGCAGAGCACGTAGACCGCCGTGGTCGTGCCATCGACACCTCCAGGAAGCGTCACCCACATCGACAGAGTCGAGTCAAGCGTCGAGCCGTAGATCGAACGGTCGGCGCGTGCGGCCCCGGAGCAGCCGTGCGTGCTCGAGGGCATCAGGCGCGCCTCCATCCCCTGGCGAAGGACGTGCGCGCCAGAGAATGAGACCTCGAACGCCACGTCGTGTGTCACCTGGAGCGTGTGGTCGGCGTTGTTATCGTCCACTTGCATGAAGATATGCGGGGGCGGCGAGGGCGGCGGCGAGGGAGGCGGGGGTGACTTTGGCGGCGGCGGCGGCGCGGGCGGCGGCAGCGGCGAAGGAGGTGGGGGCAGCGGTGGAGGGGGCGGCGCAGACGGCGGTGGCGGCGGCAGCGGCGACGGAGGTGGTGGTGGCGACGGAGGTGGTGGCGGCGGTGGCGCAGGAGGCGGTGGCGGCGGCAGCGGTGAAGGAGGTGGTGGCGGCGACGGAGGTGGTGGCGGCGGTGGCGCCGGAAGCGGCGGAGGCGGTGGCAAAGGCGGCGGCGGCAATGGCGATGGAGGATGAGGGCTCGGCGCTGACGGCGCTGGAGACGGCACCGACGGTGGCGGCGATGGCGGTGCCCACGGCACGGGAGGAGGGTAAGGCGAGGGCGACGGTGGCGGAGGGAAAGGCGAGTGTGAGGGCGGCTGCGACGGCATCGGAGGCGCTTGCGGTGCATAATGGGTGGAGAGAGCAAATTCAATTTGCGCAAGGGGCCAGCCGGGTGGAGCGAGCCGATGAACAACCAACAAAGCAACGCCGAGGACCGACATCCAGATGCAGACGCCGACCAAGCAGGCTGTTGCAGAGCGTGATCGGCGGTGCACACTGCCGTCGCTCATCGAGCCGAATTCATCCAGGAGCTGCTGCGTCTCGTTCTGCAGCAGGCGCACCTGCTTCTGCAACCCATTGGGGTCTTCTGGCACGATGCCGCCGACGCGATGTACGTAAGCGTCCGTCTCCTCTTTGAGGTGGAGCAGCTGAGAGCGGAGGTGCATATCGAGGCCTGTGGCTATCATAAATCGTTTTGTGCGCCCTGGTTCCACCATCGGATGCGTCGTCACGTGGCCCGACATCGCATGCGTCGCACCGTTCGCCCTACCAAAATGGGCGGCGAGAGGCGTTGACAAGAAATGCGTCAAGCATTACATGTATACATGTCTTGTCCGATGTGGAAGCGGCTCATGCGGGTTACATCCGGGTCCGTTTCGCCGAAGTTAGCGCAGCTCGGCGCACCGAACTTGACGAAAGTGAGCACCTGCGGGCTGATCGCGGACGTGAACAACACCGCGGGCTCGCACGACCTCCATGTACCGCTGGTACCAAGACAACCAAAGCGTCACCATCGACGTGTACGTGCCGGAGGGCACGCTGCCGTCCAGCCTGCGGCTGCTGCTCTCGAAGCGGCGCTTTGCATTGCAGCGTGCCGACCGCAGCGGCGCCTTTTTGATTCAGCGCTCGACGTACGCGCCCATCGACCCGCGGTGCACCGACTGCTACACGATGCCCGACGTGGCGCCGGGTGAGCGGGCGATTGTACGCACGGTCCTGTACAAGGCGGTGCAGGCGGGCTGGATCAGCCTCTTTGCAGCTGACCCGCCCGGCCAGGGCCTAGTCCCGAGCCCGCCACCGCTGAGCCATGTGATGGCGCACGTGGCGGCGCTCGCGCGCTCGCGCGAGGCGGCCGCGCGCGAGGCCACCTCGCTCAACGCCTCGGCCATCACTGTCGGCACGCAGTCGCGTGTGCACCAGTCCTGGCGCTCCGGATGCCACGAGATCCGAAAGCGGACTCCTGGCGGTGTCAAGGTGTGCGCTGAGTGCCGCGGAGTGCTGCTGAGTGCCACTGAGTGCTGCTAAGTGCACTGGTTGCAGGTGCACTACGGTCGGAACCCGGCGGTGCATGCGACGAGCGCCACCGACGACGACAGCAGCAGCAGCAGCAGCAGCAGCAGCAGCAGCAGCAGCAGCAGCAGCAGC
>ERZ761574.872-NODE-872-length-21021-cov-69.959697_pt1 | contig 21021 bp, 11 predicted proteins | sample MGYA00374950_ERZ761574 | MGnify/ENA primary metagenome ERZ761574 (study PRJEB28895, sample SAMN07631631) | mixed culture metagenome | isolation source: Freshwater growth medium | place: USA: Seattle, Washington | collected 2016-10-03 ... | reverse complement strand
ACCGCCGCCGCTCGCACCGCCGCCGCTCGCACCGCCGCCTCTCGCACCGCCGCCGCTCGCGCCGCCGCCGCTCGCACCGCCGCCGCTCGCACCGCCGCCGCTCGCACCGCCGCCGCTCGCGCCGCCGCCGCTCTACCCTCCACCACTGTACCCTCCGAGCGACGGCCTTTTGCCGCCACCGTTGCCTGTGGTCAACCCTTCGCAACCTCTGCCACCGCACCCGCCCCCACCGCCCCTGTCAGAGCTCCAACCGCCGCCACTTCCAGGCAGTGGGCCTGTTGTTGGCCCGGCTGGTAGCGTACCGCCACCACCCCCGCCGCCCCCTCCGCCGCCGCCACCGCCGCCACCGCCGCCGCTACCGCCGCTGCCATCGGGGGCGCCCACGGCAGCGCTTGTGGGCTCTCCCGGCTCCCGCCTCGCCCTCGCACGGCGTGCGGACGCGATCAAGCTCAAGGCGCTGCATTGGCGCAAGCTGCCCGCGTCGAGTGCGTCCGATGGCTCCGTCTGGGCCGTGCTAGCAAAGCAGGGTCTCGCCGCATCTCGAGAGCACGAGGTGCGCGAGCTCGAGCGCAGCTTTTGTCAGAAGGAGGTAATGAAGAAGCTTAGGTCGACACTCGGCCCTGGCACGGGCCCCGAGGCGAGCGCATTGCCGATCGAGTTCCTGTCCGCGAAGCGCGCACAGAACATTGCGATCGGCCTCAAGATGGTGCAATCGCTTCCCATGGCGCGGCTGGCGCAAGAGATCCAGCTGCTCAACCCTGCAGGGCTGCTCAGCTCGGACGACGCGGCCGCGCTGCTCAAGATTGTGCCTACCGAGGAGGAGGCCGCCGCCGCGCGCGCGCTGCGCCGCCGGCTGGCGGAGCAAGGCAACGGCTCGCTCGACCTGCCGGCGTCGATGCGAGAGGGGGAGCGTTTCGTGTTGCATGTGCTCGAGGTGCCCGCGTACGAGCGCAAGCTCGAGGTGATCTCGCTGCTCGCGTCGTTTGAGACCTCGGTCACAAGCATCAGCGCTGCGCTCCAGGTACTCCTGATTGCACCTGATTGCACCCGATGGACCCTAATTGACTCTAATTGCCCTATTGCCCTTAATTGCGCTCCAGGTACTCGAGGGCGCCGCCGCGCAAGTCCTCTCCTCGGCGTCCCTGCGCGCGTGCCTCGGGCTCGTCCTGCGGCTAGGGAACGTGCTCAACCGCGGTACGCCACGTGGGCACGCGGCCGGCTTCGACGTCTCCGTGCTGCCCACGCTCGCGGCAGTGAAGTCGAGCACGGATACGTCGATCTCGCTGCTCCACTATGTCGCTGCTGTCATGTGTGATCCGAGCAGGGAGACAGACGGCGAGGGTGCTGCCGCCATCCCCTCGGCCTTGAAAGTGGAGGCGGTGAAGCCGGCGAAGGTGGAGGTGGCGACGCCGGCGAAGGTGGAGGCGGCGGCGGAGCGTCTTGCCGGTACCGGCGGCACCTTCGACGTCGCTCTCGACGCTGCGGCAGACGTGGAGATGGAGCGGGCAGCACTCAGCTCACTCGCCGAGATCGACCCAGCTACGAATGTGTGCGATGCCGACTCCGACGGCACCATCTCGCAGGAGCCGGGCTCGTCGGGATCGTCTCCTACCTCAGTCGTGCCGAAGGCGGAGCCAAAGGAGCCAAAGGAGGGGGAGGCGGAGGCGGAGGCGGAGGCGAAGGCGAAGGCCAAGAAAGTCGATCTGGTGCTCGAGCTGCGCAACGAGCTCGGCGAGATGCCCTCTGTAAATGAGGCGACTGACCTTCTCGCTTCCGTCGAGGGGCAGATCAATAACCTCACCGCCGAGCTCACCAAAGTCCGGACTGAGCTTGCGCTGCTGCCGCACCCGCCCGCGCCACCGGCCATGTGCCCCGGCTACCCATTCATGCAGCCCATCGCGGATGACAAGCTGATGGTGCTCTTTGCAACCGAAGAGGCGGCGACGGTGTGCTGGATGCTCCAGCCGCACTGGAAGAAAGCCCCCTCGTTCTCAAACTGGGGCAAGCCGATGCCGCCGCCTCGCTTTTCCGATGTGGTCGCGGGCCGTTGCCGCACCGGCGCTCCGGCGATCGCTAGTGGCACGGTCGTGCTGCGCGCAGCTGATGAGTCGCGGCTGGTACTCCTCGAGCACCTGCCGCGTGGGGCCGAAGTGCTTCTCTTTGCGGTGGTCGTCGATTCCTTTGGTTGGTCAAGTGGTCTTGACGACGGCGGCAGCGGCGGCGGCGGCGGCGGCGGCGGCGGCGGCAGCATCAGCGAGGACGAGGACGGGAGCGAGGAAGGCTCCGCGCCGCCGCACGTGACGCCCTGGCAGCGAATGGCAATAGAGCGGATGCGATGTGGCTCGGAGGCGGCGCCGAGTTGGGCACCTGGCTCGGAGGCGGCTCGTGTGACTGCGGGGGTGGGGGCCGATGGGCGCACCGTTGGCGGTGGCACCGGCGCCGAGATGGGCACCGGCGCCGGGAGCAAAGAGAATGCACTCGCTGACGACTCGTCTGCACTTGCCGACGACGCCGACGCCGGTGCCGCCGACGGCTCTGGCGCCGACGGGGCCGATGGCGCACCCGACGGCGCTTCGACTGCCGCTGAGTCTTCCTCCACGTCTGCGCTTGGACGCGCAGATTCACGTGCGGTGTGTGCCAGCCATCCGCCCATGACGACGCTCGGGATGGTGCCCCCTTTGCCTCCTGACGACGCGACCGCCGACCAGCTGCGCAGCCATGCCGAGTGCCGTGCGGTGCTGCGCGTCCTCAGCCATAGAGCACTACGGGCGCAGCTCCTTGTGAACGTTCGCTCGACGCGTTCCAAATGTGGGGCCCAGGCAGAGGCCAAGAGCGGCGGCGGCCGTGTGATCGCGATGGCCACTCGGATGGGCATCAGCGTCAACGACGTGCTCACGAGTGGCTCTCTGCACAGCCCGATCCAATCGCCGCATCGCACTGCTCGACTGCTGGGCGCCCTTTCGTCTCCCCTCCTCTCGTCCCCCCTACGATCGTCTCCCCTCTTCTCGCCCCCCTTCCGCGGCGCGTTGCCTGGCGGCTTAGCCTCCTTCCGCGGCTCTTTACTGCGCGGCGACGCCTCCCCTTCGCCCAACGCGTCGCCCTTTGCCGACACGCCGCCGCGACGATGCACCATCACTGATGCCGAGGACGAACCTCAACCGCTCAAGGCGCCCGTTGAGGGGCTGTACACTCGCTTCCTGCTTACGAGCTTCCTCACCGTTGCCGGCGCCGAGCTCGCTGAGCTCCGCCGGCGGCGCGACGCGTTGCTCCAGATGCTCAGCCAGTGCGCCGGCTACCTCGGCCTCGGGCGCGCGGCACACAGCAACGTGGGTGACCAACTCGGCGCGCTGTCCGTGCTGCGCGACTTCGCCCTCGCGCTCGCAAAGTGCGCGGCGGAGAATGAGGCGCGCGAGCTCGAGGCGGCGCGTCTCGAACGGCTCGAGAAGCAACGGCAGCTCGAGGAGACCTCGAGGCTCGCGCGCCTCCAATTGCGTGAAGAGATGGCCGACCACCTGGAGAACTCCAGTGGGAATGCGAATGCTGGTGTGCCTGCCGGTGTGAATGCCGGCCTCCCGGGCGTGGCAATGGCGCGGGGCTGCTCCGCACCGGAGCCACAGACACCCGCGCTGCCGCCGATGGCAAAGTCAGCCGCGCTGGTCGAGGCTTCGCCAGCACGCGCGTACGATGAGCAAGAGTACTTTTAGGGGGTGGGGCCTCGGCATGTGCCGTGTGGAGACGGTGTCGAGTAGACGGTGAGAGTAGCCGCGAGCCCGCAACGCGCGCGCTCACATCGTCGTTGTGTGAGATTTTCAGATTGTCTTCGTGAACGATAACACGTACACGACACACGCGCCAACCGGTGCTACGGCTGGCACGACCGAGATCACACCGAGCGTAGGGTGGCCTCACATGTAGAGTCACCTCAGGTGACGTGGCTGTGTTATTCAGAGAATTTCTAGCCGTTAATAACCATCACATGAATTTTTATAATATGTGTTTTTGTGTACGGTAAGTGTCCGGAGGCAGACTCCCGGGCAGACTAGGCCGGTCTCTACCGGGACTCCATACTTCTCCCTTAATCCCGTTTAGGATTAAGCATGATCTTAGGGAAAGTACGAGCCCCATGCTGGTTGGACGAGAGTTCTCAGCGCATAGTAGTGCCCGGGCTCAATTTGGTGGCCGTCTTTGGCGCTCGTGTATCTTCCGTTCGTCTTCGTCGTCACTGCAGAAACACCGGTGTGGGCGTCGCCGTCGGTGCCCTCGGGCTCGAGGCTGCGCGGCTCCACAGCACAGAGTCCGGTCTCCAGAAGTGGCGCCAGTGGCGGCGCAAGATTTTGACCTTGGGGGAGGGTTTCACTACTCAGGTAGTTATCCTAAGTGGGGCGCAAGATTTTGACCTTGGGGGAGGGTTTCACTACTCAGGTAGTTACCCTATGGTGTTTCAACACAGTGCAGTGCACGTCTCAGCGGAGACTAGTGCGTCTCGGTGGAGACTACTACTAAGCGAAGCTACATGATCAATCCAATACTTATCCCAGGTTCTCCTATACTTATCCCAGGTTCTCCTATACTTATCCCAGGTTCTCCTAACGGCACCTCTGTTTCTGCCCGCTCAGAATACACACACCTTACGTGATCCCATACGAGACACGGAGCATGCGCGCGCTCGCGGCGTTGAGGATGGTTTGGGCGTCGGCGGCTTGATTCATTCATACGTGTGCTGCGCGGCCTCGATCTCGGCCTGGATGGCTGCGACCCACTTGGCAGCTCTGTCCGCCGTGGGCACCGAAAACAGGTACTCACGTGCTGGAGTGACGAGGGCAAAGCAGTGGGAGCCTCCTGATCGGTCTGCGCGGAGCTCGACTTTGGTGCCGTCATCTCCTAGAGGCATCAGCCGAGCGGCCCTGTTCTTGTCACTGATCTCGTCGCTGTCAAAGTAGACGCAGCCAACCTCGGCGCAGACGACGAGCAGCTTGCTCTTCCACCGGACCGTTCCAAGGAGACCGCGGCCCGACCCGCGCTTCTCCACGGTGCCGTGCAGTCGTGGCACTTTACCAGAGACCTCACCGGCGAGCAGCGCCTTCGCCGTGACGGTGGCGGCAGCGCCGTCGTCCCTTTCGGACTGTTCCATATCTAAATGCGTCTTCATGCCTGCCTGCAGCCCGCCGGGCTGCATGATGTCGGGCTGCCTGATGCCGGGCTGCGTCATGCTTGCCTGCATCATGCCCACCTGCATGATGCCGGACTGCATCATGTCCAACTGCATCTTGCCTGCCTTCAAGTGGCGTGTTTGCTGCGCGGCCTCGATCTCGGCCTGGATGGCTGCGACCCACTTGGCAGCCCTGTCCGCCGTGGGCACCGAAAACAGGTACTCACGTGCTGGAGTGACGAGGGCAAAGCAGTGGGAGCCTCCTGATCGGTCTGCGCGGAGCTCGACTTTGGTGCCGTCATCTCCTAGAGGCATCAGCCGAGCGGCCCTGTTCTTGTCACTGATCTCGTCGCTGTCAAAGTAGACGCAGCCAACCTCGGCGCAGACGACGAGCAGCTTGCTCTTCCACCGGACCGTTCCAAGGAGACCGCGGCCCGACCCGCGCTTCTCCACGGTGCCGTGCAGTCGTGGCACTTTACCAGAGACCTCACCGGCGAGCAGCGCCTTCGCCGTGACGGTGGCGGCAGCGCCGTCGTCCCTTTCGGACTGTTCCATATCTAAATGCGTCTTCATGCCTGCCTGCAGCCCGCCGGGCTGCATGATGTCGGGCTGCCTGATGCCGGGCTGCGTCATGCTTGCCTGCATCATGCCCACCTGCATGATGCCGGGCTGCGTCTTGGTTTGCTGCCTCATCCCTGCCTGCATCATGGGGCTGCAAGGCTCGGCTTTTTCAGTCCGGGTTTTTTCATATTTCCGGAGGATTCGTCAACGAGGCGGCGACGGCGAAAAGTTCGGACTTTTTTATAACGTGTGATCGAGGCTCGGCAGTTCCTACAACGAGGGAGGTATTCCTGGCGACAACGAGGGAGGCGACTGCAGGAGGCGACGAGGCGTTCGGCGGGCGTTCGCGGGAGCCTGCGGCGCACACGCTGCCGGCCGTGTCGCCTATAGTAGTGATCAAGCTCACAGGTCGGCGAAAGTAATTTCGTCAAATTGCGACAGCAGGTGTGAATTGCGAGTAATCCAGAAATTTTGTCTGAAAGGACTGACAGTACCTAACGCCTGGTGACTCTCGCGAGCGAGGGGGGCGGTTCGTTAAGGCTTAAGCGGATCGTAACCGTTCGTGGTAAGCTATAACGGACTAATCGCAAATCGGCCCGCCACACGTGGTATCTCGAATCTGCTTTCCTGCCACTGCGTTGTGCGTAAAGCGCCGGCCGCCGCCGGGGCCGTGTGCAGCTCGTGCCTCGTCTAAGTCCGTAAGTCTTGACTAAATTTAAACGCTAAACTTCTATTACTACGTAGTACGTGCTCTCCGACTCGAACCTCGATTCTATCCTGCCGAATTCAAGTATCTGATCAAGCTAGTACAAAACCGCCCGTGCCCGCCTTCGGCTTTGATAGAGGCTTCGAAAGGGGAGCCTTGCCCTTCCGCCTCGATGCCATACCGCGTGCAGCCCCCTGCAGAGCCTTTGCCGCACTTAGGGCTGAGATTTCTTTTGAGCTCGCAGGGCAGTAGAGCACCATCGCTTCGAGCTCAGAGCGCACTGCCCGCAGCTGCGCCTCATCCAACGCGGCGAGCCTGAATGGATTCCTTTGGTCGTGAGGACCTGTGGTTCCTTCCTCGCAAATGATCAGAGCCAGTCGGAGCAGGGCCTCCCACAGCGTATCCTCCGTGAGCAGCTTCGCTCCGCGCAACAGCGCCGAAGAAACGGCGTCGAGCCCAAGGCTCTGCACGTACGCCGTCTTCACCCGCGCGCGGCTCAGCCCGGCCTTAGCTACTTCCGCAATCTCAAGGAAGCGGTGCAAGGAGACGCCCACGACCTTGGAGCCGCTCGAGACGGCCGCCGTGGCGTGCGCATTGAAGAGGCGCGTGAATGGCTGCCCGAGATCCAATCTGAGCAACTGGAGCTCGGGCGACGAGCCCATGGCTTCGCGGAACCCACGGATTCCATTGCGAGCCGCGAACGGCATGAGCCAATCGTCGAGCATGGTTATAACCGCCTCTTGCGCTTTGTCACACTTGTCCATGACGCGCTGGTCAGCTTTCGTAACTAAGGTTGCAGAACGCACGCATGCCTCGAGGAACTCACTCATGCTGAACGTATTCGCGTCGAGAGCCATCTGAGCAGCAAAGAGCAATTCGTCCGACTTGGTCACCCCGATTCCTTTGTGGAGCGCCTCGAGTTTCCTCAACTCGATCCGCTTGTCGCGCAGGTCGTTCACCACTGTAAATATCTGCGCCGCTTTCTTAGGGTCAAGGGCAGACGAGCCGAGATCCTGACAGAACTGCAGCCATGCCTTCTTGGGCATCTGTACGTCCCATCCAAATGCAAAGCCGCCTTCGCTCTCAATCACGAACTCTCCACTGCTCTTGCTGTCGTCCTCTTTCTTCTTCGCGTCCTTGTCGCTGCTCTTCTTCGCCACCACGTCCTTGTCGCTGCTCTTCGTGGCCATGGTCTCCACCGTGCTGCAGTACCTCAGGTAGATGTCCACAATCGTCGGGAAGTATTTGGACACAACGTCACTCAGCTGCGCCTTGATCGCAGCCTCTTCAGCCTCGCCTGAGATGGAGAACATCCCGACCAGCTGGGTCTCGGACCAGCTGAGAGTCCAGAGGTTCGTGTACCGCTTCTCGATGAGCTGCTTGATATTCGCTTGCCGCTTCACCCATGCCGCCAGCTCCTGCTGAGAGTGGGCCTGACGCAGAGCCTCCTTCATGTTCGCCTCCGCGAGCTTCCACTGCGTCTCCGCCTCTGACACGTCGCGGCGTGCCGCCTCGAGCTGATCCTTCAGCGATCGCTCGATCGCTTCGCGTTGTTCCTTGGCCCTGCGCTGCTCTGCCTCAATATTTGCAATGTGCTCCGCCTCCTCCTGTTCGGCTGCCTGGCGTGCCGCCTCCAGTTGCGCTTGCAGCGCGCGCTCGATTGCTTCGTGCTCGAGCCGCGCCGCCTCTGCCGCTAACACATGTCGCATGGTGCTTCCCTCGGCAGCCAAGCGCCGCGCCTGCTCATCCAAAGCTGTCTTGCGTGCCGCTTCCAGTTGGGCCTGAAATCCGCGCTCCGTGGTTCTGCGCTCCTCCGTGGCCCGTTGCCGCTCAGCTTCCAGCTTTGCAGCATGCTCCACCTCTTCCTGCTTGGCGGCCTGACGTGACTTTTGGAGCAAGAGCTCCAGTGCCTGACGCTCCTGCATCGCCATTTCCCGCTCGGCTTCCAGCTCTGCGGTGTGATCCTCTTGCGCTTTCATCAGCTGCTCTGCCCTCAGTCTATCCGCTTCGGCGAGCTGAGCTTCTCTCTCTTGCTCCACAGCCGCCTTCTGCATCTCAAACTTGCTCTTCGCGACGGCCGTCGAAAATTTATGAGCCACGGACCCCTTCTTCTCCTGCTCGATGGCCGCTTGAAGCTTGAGGCTTGATTCTTGAAGCTGCTTGTAGCCACCTGCCCGCTCCGCTTCCATCTCTGCTGCGTGCTCTGTCTCCAAGTTCATCAGCTGCTCCGCCCTCTCCCTATCTGCTTCAGCAAGTGCAGCTCCTCTCGCCTCCTCCAGAGCCGCCTTCTCATTCTCGAAGTTGCTCATCGCGAGCGCTCTCGAAAACTTATTGGCAACAGCCCCCTTCGTTTCGCGTTGAGCAGCAGCCACCCCGAGCGCGATCGCCTCCTCCTCTGTGGCTTTGCGCCGCGCCACCTCCTCCTGCGTCTCCCGATGGGCAGCGTCGAGCTTCTGTTCGAAGAAGTTCTCCATGGCCTCACGCTCCTTAGCCAAGCGTCGTCTCTCCGCTTCAAGCTCTAACTGGAACTTTGCCGCCTCGCGCTTGATCCTGTCCGCCGCTTCGCGCTCGAAAGGCTCTCTTGCAACCGCGCGCGCGAGCAGATAAGCGTCTAGCCGCGACTTGCAGCTGTAGCACCAGTTTGCGCAGACGAGCCCAGCGATCCAGATCATCACAGTAGGGATTGACCAGTAGAACGAATCCCATATCGCACGGCCGATCACCTCATGCATGTAGGGTGCGAGGGGAGGAAGAGGCGGCGGCGACGGTGGAGGTGGTAATGGTGGCGGTGAGGGCGGAGGCGGCCATGGTGGCGGTGGTCCGGGCGGAGGAGGCGAGGGTGGCGGGGATGGAGGTGGCGGCGACGGAGGGAACATGGGTGGCGGTTGGAATGGCGGCGGCGGCTGCGGCGGTGGTGGCAATGGTGGCGGTGGCGACGGCGGTGGCGGCGATGGTACCGGAGTGGCTGGCGGCAACGAGGGAGGCGGTGGCGTAGGCGGAGGGGGCGAAGGCGGTGGTGACGGTGGCCGCGAGGGCGGCGGTGAGGGCGGAGGCGATGGCGGTGGAGAGGGTGGCGACGAGGGTGGTAGCAAGGGAGGTGGCGAGGGAGGCAGTGAGGGCGGAGGAGGCGGTGGCGACGGTAAGGGCGGTGGGCTTGGTGACGGTGAGGAGGGCGGCGGCGATGGGGGCAGGCGGGGTGCCGGAGACGGTGGCGAGGGGGGAAGCATCGGAGGGATTAAAGGTGGCGCGGGTGACGAAGGTGGCGGCATGAGAGGCGGAGGCGGCGGTGGCGGCGGTGGGGCAGGTGGTGCGGGCGGCGGCAGGAGTGTCACACCCCAGGCAGCAGCCGCCATACAAGTTAGGGCGCCAGTGACGATGAGCCCTGCCTTAAGAGCTGAGGACGGTTTGCGGCCATGCAGCTGAAGATCCTCGAGACTCGCCCTCTCCGCTGCACGTTCCAGCTCCATCGAGCGCGCCCGCTCCTTCTCCTTAGCCTGCGCCTCGGCATAGTCCTTGGGCTTGATCTGAGAAACGACGGTTGCGGATGTGGCTGCACCCGTCGCGAGGACGCCAATGTTTTCGAGCATCGTGTAGAACACCTCAAGCCAATCAATCTCGAAGCCCAGATCACCGAGCGCCTCCCAGATGAGCTTGAGCACGGTCTGCTCTTCGTCGCCTTCAGATTCAGATGAGACTGTCGCGTTGCGGTTGCGGTGCTTCTTCGGAGCTCTTCCAACCAGCTCTTGCAGGCCACGGCTGATGAGATCTGGATGAAAGTCGTCCACCACGAGACTCCTTCCGAAGGCTGTGCTGAAGCGAGGCAAGTCTCTGCTTGCTTGCTGAGCTGCGTCTACTGGAGCTACGCCCCGGAGCTTCAGCGCAGTGATGCCGCCAGGTTGTGCGCGGATCCCATCCCACAGGACCACTGACACCTCGCTGGTGAGCACAGGCACGTGAAACGTAAGCGTGCCAACGCACCCGCCGTGCGTGACTTCATATCGCTCATGCTGCACAAAGATGTGCCTCTGGAACTCCCCCTCTCCAACAATTACCTCCTCGTCCTCGAGCAGAAAGTCGGCTCGGCGCATGGTGACCTCATCAAGCACGCCCACCCGCCGAATAAAAGAGCTGTTCGAGGTGGTGTAGACGACGAGCTCTGACGCCAGCAAAGGCTGCTGGCCAAAGCTGACCGTCACAAACTCTGGAGGCTTGCGATCACTCGACGCGGGAAACCACGCTTGATTCGGGTCGGCTGCTCGATCGGCGCAGACCGTGGCGACACGCGGCGGCCCCAGAATGGGGCAAAAGGAATTGGTCGACCCTGCCATGCAGCTCGGAGATTGCGTTGAGGACACATCGACAATTCCGACCGCCCACAGCTCTGTAAGCTTGCCCGCGCTCTTGTACGGTGTCGGGAGCCAGCTACGGACCTGGAGCTCATACTTGTTCACGAGAAGGACGAACGCCAGTATTGCAGCGAGAGACTTAGCGGGTGAGCCACGTACCATCTGCCCGTACTCGTAGAATGCAGGTGCGATGACTACCCTCACCCATCGACCGAAGGCAGAGTCGTGCACGCAGCGGAAGAAGGCGTCAGGGATGTTAGCGCTACCGAAGGACGACTCCGTCTCAGCATGTCCATGGGTGCGCTTCGCCTCGGCCTTTGCATGGACGATCGATGTCTTCCGCATGATCGCCTCGCTGACGAGCTCCTTAATGGCCTCGTTCACAGCTCGGGCAGCGGCGGTGAACGGCCAGAGCAGGCATCCAAGCAGCGATGCTACGCAGCCAAGAAGCCACAACATTGCATGCGCGCATGGCGCGATGATCCACCGTTCGCACGTTGGCAGACGAGCGCTCAGCTGCTCACGGACGACTTGCCAAGCCGCATCGAGGGTGTCGAGCATCGGCACGAGTGCAGCGACGAGCACGATCGTATAGTTAGCCGGCTCGAGGGGCGGATACTTGAGGAGGACGGACACTTCGCGAGCTCCGTTGCCAGCCATGGCCAGCTGAATGCCGATCGCCATGAGCCAGCCAAATGAGCTGAAGAACCATGCGAGCGCGGCAATGGCCGCCAAGCTTTCGCCCACGCGCGTCGCCAGGCCTCGAGCCAAGGCACCAGCATTCTGCAAGCGATTCACTGGCCACAGGAGCACCGATGCAAGATGGCTGCAGAAAGAAGCTACTTTCTCGTTCTTTCTGCACAGGTAGCCACGGAAGTTCGCTTGGATACGGACAATAGCCGTCCTGAGCTGCTTATACTGGGCCTTTGCCAGCTGTGCCCGTGCGAATTTTTGTATGTGTGTCGCGGCCTCCCGCCGCTTCCAAATTAGTGTCTCTCCTTTGACGAGCCGATGCCTAGCCCTCTCGGCCCAAGCGGCTGCCTGTCGCATCCATTTGGAGTCGAAGTGCTTGGCTTGCGGAGGCCACATGGCCGCCGCTACCGCTGCCATTCCGTGCAAGACCAGCACAATGGTCGTCACAGCCTCGTACCCGGCGAGGTATCCCACGAACGAGCCCACAATTCCCGTCAACGAGGCGTATAGATAGGCGAGCATTCTAGCTGCCATATCTGAACCTGTGGAGCTACCTCCTGCAACGCATTGTTGGGCGTACTGCGCTCTTAGCGAGATGATGCGCAGGCTGCGCGCGTCGTGGCATCCCTCCTCGAGCTCCCGGTCATTCCCCCTCGAAAAGTATTTTGCTGAAGAGCTGATCCTTCCTGCGCCAAGCAACGGGGTCTTGTCCTCGTTGCGCAGCCTCCGAAGCTCTGTCTGGGAGTAGGGCTCTGCGGATCCATCCCGCGAGGAGAACGAAGAGACTTGCTGTTGCACCATGGACCGGATGCTGCGGCTGAGGAGCCACGAGGTGTCTCGCTGAGCCGGCGTCTCGCTGGAGGAGCGTGGGCTCAAAGGTGGCCACTCGGACGAGCGGGCAAAAGCAGAACCCACGGATGCGGTCAGGAGCGCTCCTGATGCAAGGTTTGGGTGAGCGTCTCCCTCGATCTTCTGAGACACTTCCATCTCGACTATGCCGACTGCATTTGTCAAGAGTCTGCTGCTCTCTTGCGGTCCGAGCACGCGCTGGCCATTGATGGCCAGAATGCGCATGCCCACCTGCAACTGAGGCCGGCATTGCGCGGCCGGCGAGTTTGGGTCCACCTCAATGATGGTCGGTGGCTCGCCAGCTGTGCCCTGAAGCTGGATCCCAATTGGTGTAGTGCCGTCCTTGAAGACCTTCACCGGGAACGCAACGATTGTGGGTTCTCCTTTGGCTGGTTGCGATCGAAGCGATGGTCCATTCAACGGCGTGAACTGCTGCTGCAGCCACTGCTGCTGCTGTTCCTCGAGATGGCTACTGATCTCGCGGCCGATCTCGTACCCGATTTCGCGGATGAGCGTACGCGGCGTAGGCGTAGCCGGCACATCGGACTGCCATGGTGGCGGATTTCCGTGCACGGAGAGCTGAACCGCTTCGGGTGATGATCCTACCAAGTTGTATCGTCGCGCCGAAGACTGACGCCGCGCCGACGGCGGGCGCTCGAGCAATGGGATCGCACCCACGTCCTCCTCTTCCATCTCCTTTCGAGCAGTGCGCGCTGATGGCGGGTGCTCAGCGCGTCGTCGCGCGGAAGACTTACACCGCACGGACGACGACACTCTCGACGACGACGCTCTCGACGGCTCTGCGAGTGGTGCAGGTATCTGCAATGTGGGTAGAAGGAGTCTGGCTGCGGCCGTTGGTGGTGGGAGTGCCGTCGGTGGCGGGAGTGCACGCAATGGCATCGTCTGCCGTTCGCGACTGCTGCTCGGCTCACCCTGAGTGAAGTTAGGGCTTCCTTCAAAGCTTTGCATGCCTTCTGCTGGTTGTGCACCTCCGTCACTCTTCTTCGCGCGGCCAGCAAAGGAAAGGGAGCGCTTGAAGACACCCGCCACATCACTCATTCGACTCGACAGCCCACGCGCCGACGCTCCGCCAGCTGTTTGTTTGGCGATGCGATCTTCAAGAGCAAGCGATGCTAGTTGACGAGCCGCCACCTGCTCGAAGATCCTGGCCTCAGCAGCGGCGTGTTCCATCATCGCATCATCGCCTGGCTCTGCGATGGTACCGTCTTCACCTGGTGGCGATGATTCATCAGAACCCAAGGTTGTATCTTCTGCATCGGTCGCCATGGGCACCGCGACCTGCCGCGACTGCCCAAAAAGGATGCGCGTCTCGGCCGTTGCGACGTCGATGACGAGACCAATTTGGGTGTGGGGGAAGTTGGGTTTTCATGGGTTTCGGGCTTGTCTCTCGAAAGCAAAGGTGCCAACACTGTTCTGTGTGATTAGGCGTGCAAGATAAACGTGTTGTTAGCTGGTCATCTTCCGGCTCAGCGAATTCGAGCGCAGCTCTATCCTGCTTCCTGTGGAACCTACCTACCGGTACACCTTTTGGTCTGGCTAAATGTCGAGTGCTAATCTCTCTTAGAGCGAGGCAGAGGAGAGGAACAGGAAGATCATGCCACGGTCAGGGCCTCTTCGCTTCCTCATTGCTCGTTGTCTTCTCCTTCTTCTTCTTCTTCTTCTTCTTCCTCTTCCGCTTCGCCGCGACGGCGCCGCCAGAGGCCACATCGTCCTCAAGGTCGTCGTCGTCGTCGTCGTCGTCGTCGTCGTCGTCGTCGTCGGGCTTGGTCTCCGCCATCGATGCGGCCTCTCCGCGCGCGGCCACTGTATCGCCGGTGCTATCACTCCATGGTTGAGTGGTTGGTAGTTGGTCGACCTTTTCGTCCGACGCTCCCGCGTCTGTGAACGTCGCAACTGTGGCTGGGACTGCATCAGAGCTGCTCCCAGCGACTCGGCTACCACGAGCGACGGGGTTACTGGTACTACCACCACCCGCGCCGGGTCTGCCGCCGATTCCGCCGCCCAGGGAGATGCTCGGGCAGAGGGGCATCGCGCCCGGGGCGACGCCCGGGGCGACTCCAGGGGAGAGGGGCTTCCACAGGTCCACTCCAGGGGAAAGGGGCATCGCGCCCGGGGCGAAGCCCGGGGCGATTCCAGGGGAGAGGGGCTTCCACAGGTCCAGTGCACGCGCCGCGGCGGGTGTCAGCTGTCGTGTCAAGACCACGGGTATCTGCTGTCTTGCCGGCGAGAGCGGCGCGGGAGATGAAGGGGCGCCGATCGGCGTGACTGGGGTGCTCGGGCTGGCCAGCACCTTGGCGGGACGCCCCGAGAGCTTCTGCGACAGCCGATGCGAAAGCCACGCAACACGCTCCTCGTTCGTCACCTGCCGCCAACGACAAAAGCCGGCGGCGGTGCGGCAGCGCAGCATCGCGTCGGCCGTCTGTCGTCGCAGGCATGCAAGCACGGCTTCGCCGCACGCCACGCGCCAAATAAGGAAAGCCTCCCGCAGAGCTGTCAAGCTGTCACGATGCTCCTGCTCGCCCTGCCCAAGGTCGTTGGCGTCGCCCTTCAGCTCGACTGCAACCGTGATGCGCGCCAGGGCCGAGGCCCTTAGCCTAAGCGCCGCATGGGCCCGCCACACTGCCATCGCCTTGCGCCCGCGCCGGAGGAAGTCCCGGTGCGCGCATCTCGGGTTGAATCTCGGGTTGAATCTCGCGAGCCCGCGCCGGAGGAAGTCCTCGTGCGCAAGTCTTCGGCTGCGCTTCGACCGAGCTCGTCCGCTCGCCGTATGAACCCACCACGCTGCCATGGCCTGCCGCCCGCGCACGAGGAAGCACCGATGCGTCAGCTGGCGATCTGCGGCACAGACGGCTCGTCGGCTCATCACGTAAACCCACCACGCTGCCATGGCCTCACGCTGCCCCCTGCGACGCAGCAGCTGGCGCTTTGCGCTGCCAAGGGCTCGTCGGCTCACCGAGAAGGCCCACCACGCTGCTATGGCCTTGCGCCCGCGCACGAGGAAGCAGCGATGCGCCACCAGCAGCTCGGACGGGTTGGGGCGGTATTGGCGCCACAGGCACAATGCCGACTCGAGCGCGGCTGCGTGCGAGGCAACCCTCACGTGCATCAAATGATTCATCCACCACGAGGCGTAGGCTAGTCGTACGTGCCACTGGCGAACGGCCGCATGGAGGCGTGCGTGGCAACCATAGACATCGCCGGCACGAAGGCGCCTCGCCGCGTTGCACACATCTCGCCACCGCCGGATCGCAGGCATCAGCGCGCCAACCGTCGCGATGATGCCCAAGGAATCGTAAGATCGACGCAGGGCTACGAACGCCGTATGCAGCGCTAATCGATGATGCGGTGTCAGGGTGGGGTGGGCAAAGTACACGCGCTGGGCGCGCGTGAGCATTGCCCGACGTCCAAAGAAGGCCTTCTGGCTGCTGCTGTTTTGGTCTCCACCTGGTCCTGCATAGATCGAGCAAAGAAATAAGTGTGAATTATGACCATTGACTGTGAATTATCGGACGTACCGGTACAGTACAAATTTGTTGTGAATGTGCACTTTTCACACAGCTTTATTCTTTGCCGACGGAGGTCGAGGAGCATCGTGATCGGGGCCGGCCGCAACGGTGCTCGTGTCACTCGTGTCTCGCACCGGTCGAAGCCGCCTCCGGCAGCCCGCAGTCACGAACGCGAGAGTCGAAAGCCCGGCGACCGCCCACATAGCCTTAGCAAGAAGCTCCAACCGCCTCGCCGCTCGTTGCAGGTCGCCGCTTGCAAAGGCGGCGGCGAAGGTATGTACCGCGTCGAAAGAGAAGCCCTCGGTCGTGGGCATCACGAAACGTTCGCTCAGGCGCGCGCCGGCAAAGACGACGATCGCGAACTCGTACTCATGGACCGAAGCTCCTCGACGGCTGCCGCTGCTGCCGCTGCTGCTGCTGCTGCTGCTGCTGCTGCTGCCGAAGCTGCCGAAGTTGCCGAAGCTGCCGAAGTTGCCGAAGCTGCCACCGCCACCATTGCCGCCGCCGCCGCTGCCCCCGCCGCTGCCGCCTTCGCTTCCGAGGCCGAGCTGCGCCCGGAGGCGTGTATGCATCCTGTCGTGGGAGTCGGCCAACAGCAGCCACAGCCTCTCCGTCGCGTTCGCCTGAGCGCCTAGCCTCTCTGCGAGACGTCGCATACGACGCGTCGCGTACTCTCGCGTCTGAACCGAGGTGCTGAGCCCCGGTACGAAGAGCACACCGCTCGCACCATCCGTTAGGTATGCGCGCGCACTTGAGGGCGTGAGCACAAAGACGGTAGGGAGAGCCGCCCAACGTACCCACTCGAAGAGCTGGTGCGCACCGAGCGAGGAGCGGGCACCGCCGACGGAGCTGGTGCTGGTGCTGGTGCTGGTGCTGGTGCTGGTGCTGGTGCTGGCGGTGGAGCTGCTGCCATGCACCCTGCCACTGCCGACCGGTGCGGCTACGCGCAGCTCAAGGAAAGGTGCCTCGCCCTCCATCTCCTCCGACACTTCCCGGTAAAGAACCACTAACTCCTCCTCATCCTCCTCCGCTGCCGCCGCCGCCACTGCCGCCGCCGTGAGCTTCTCAGTGGTCGGCAAAGGCGCGGCGGCCGCCGGCAACACAAAGGTGATGACGCTGTCGAAGGCATGCGCGACTTGCTCGAAGGCACGCACATGTGGCGGGTGGCGTAGGTGGCCGACGACGCGCGTGCGAGTGCCAGGCTTCGTACTGTTCAGCAAGTTGGTGAGAGTGGCGCTGTCGAGGCGAGACACAACTGAACGGCCAGCGCGTCCGAGCTCGGAACGGATGGCTGCCTCGATCTCTGGAGCCGTGTCCCCGGATCGCAGCGGATAACCGAAGGACGCATCACCGCGCAGCACACGTATCGTGGGCAGCGAGGCTGCCGCTATATGCAGGGCCGCTGGCACCGCCGGGAAGGTGCTAGCGTCAATTTGTGCCAGGACGCACCCCGGTGCACCACCTGTCCGGTGCAATACCGCGGCCACGCGGTCAAAGGCACTGGCGAGCCGATCAGAGCGTGCATCCCAAGGCTGGAAGAGAAGCAAGAAGACGGCGTCGTGAGCAGCCACGAGCTGGGTCAGGCCATCATCTGAGATGTCGAGTACCTGACCGCTCTTGAGCTTCTTTGCGGCATGACCGTCGCACACGTCGCAGCCACGCACGAGGGGCACGAGCAGCACGAACAGCGCTGTCGAGCGCATTGTGCTCGCGATTACCGGTAGGTTGTGAAAAGACTCGATCGCGTGAACGATCTTCAAGCTCATGGCGGGGGCGGTGAGACGGGTCCGAAACAGGGGAGTGAAAGTGAGGGTGGCCAGGAATCGTTCACACTTGGTTCACGCTTTTGGAATTTCATGAAAGGCATTGCATTTTTTTTTTGCTATGGAAGGGAATGTACCAGATGCCGCGTCGCTTTTGACCTGTGAAGGCTTTCCGTTGCGTCGCGCACAGACTGTACCAGCGGGATGGGATGCACGTGTCATAGTCTCAATCAATGCTTTTGAGTCTGCGAGTTACATTCGGAATCTCGTGGAGAATACGCTGAACCACACGGAGTCGTCCACGGCTATTGTGTTGCACCTCAATCGACTGACGACCTACGCGAATGATGATGCAGACTTCAACTGGCTGTGGCAGCAGCCGCGGGTTCTCATTAATTGCCTTCGCGTTTCAGTGCGGCGAGCGTCGGGATCCATCCTACATGCCATGGGCATGAACGTCAGGTGGGCTCACGGCCGTGGCCTCTCGCCATCGAGCTTCATCGTGTTCCAAGCATCCAACATGTGGTGGGTGCGTCCAGGGATGGAGAAGTACGTTCGCATGATGCAGCAGAGCCTGCCGCGCATCAGCACGTCAACTCAGTGTCGTCAATTTCATCAGGACAAGACTCGGCATGCCTTGCAGGACTGCTCGGTCATTGATGCTTCTAGTGAGATCGAGTCCTGTACGACACTATACGCTTCGCTCGACCGTACTGCGAGGCCCTGTTTGATGCCATCTCTCGACGGCGTGCGATTCCTAATCATGGGGAAGCACGAGGGGAGTTTCTATCGCCTTGAGGACGCGCTCCGCGCCTTTCAGTTGATCGCCAACCTTTCCACAGCCGCGCGCCGCGTGCTCCCGAGCGAGCAGCCGCTTGCGCTGTGGAAGCAGAAATGCTGCAATCCCAGCGCTACGTGGGAGAAAATTCCGAGTGGCGGTTACCACGCTCCGAATTTCTGCGCGGAGGAGATGGTCCTGCAGACCATCGTCGCCAACGGCTTAGTGAGCCATGACGAGTGGCAGCGCGGCAGCAATGCCGGTAGCCTCGTTACGGACTCCCGCTCGGGTCCACCGCGAGGCGATGTCTTGTGTCGCTCGCTCACGGAGCAGCCTAAATTGAATCTCGAGCTGCCGGCGGCGAGCGTGGCCGACGAGGCGACAGAGGACGCTGATGTGAGATTCCACATTCAGTGGCCCATCAGCGCGATAGACGCGCACGCCGGATTGTGGCGCGAGGAACGTATCACCGCGAACTGCTCATGGCTGCGGCGACAGGCTGCTGGGGTCTTTGCCCTCAAGGCGGCCGCGTTCCGCCAGAGCGAGGAGCATCGTACCCTACGATTCGCGTTGAGAAGGTGCAAGTTTCCGCAGTTAGACCTCTGATGCCATCCCAGAGGCGAGGCGTGATGTGCGCGAAATGACGGAGGCCGTGGTGAGGAATGACAGTTGCAATTCGCATCGCAGGCATTGCGCACACGCCACTGGCCACACATCCGCGCGTCGCGTCTCCGCCCACGACAGCCCGAGCGCCGAGGGCGGGGGGGGGGGGGTCCTACCCGGCTACCGCCGATGCCGTGGTCGTCCCGGATCCGGGCTCGCGCTTCATTCGCACGCGCGACGCGCAGCGATCCCGCGACTCCGTGATTCTCGCACCACATTTCCGCGTCATCATGTTTCCCGCGTCTTATCATGTTTCTAGAGGGAGCCTAGTCCCTGGCCTAGTCCTTTGAGAGTTCCACGCTCCATTGCGGTCGGGTCTTGGATTCGCTTCATTCGCTAGACATCGCTACTTCCGATTCACAGACATAACTGTACAACATATGCGTATGGTATTCGAATCTCGATTCGATTCTGTGGTCTTCACATGGGTCTTCATTCGCGATTTTAACAGCACGCGACGGTCGACGCAGCTTGCGGAGAGAGTTGGCGAGAAGGCAAGATCCATTCCTTTCTACTAAGCTGGCAGGCCGGACGCGGCGAAGTGCGTGGTGCCCTTATCCATGAAGGCTTTGAGGGCGGCTGCGTCGGGCCGCGTCGCGAGGAAGGCCTTGTGCAGCGCGGTCGAAGGGGTGCACTGTTTGAAGGAGAAGTCAGTCGAGTGCTGCGTGCATTCCCATCCAGTGGTGCAGCCCGAGGCGCTCGTGCACTGCGCCCATGGCGCGCTGGCGTTCGCGGCAAGCTCGACGAGCAGGGGCTTGGCGGCGTGCGTGACGGTGGTCGCACCAGTGGAGCCGATCGGGCCGAAGCGGATGTTGGAGAAGGTCACGTGCGAGGAGGCGGCCGTCTTCTCGATCTCGGACGGCACTCCTGAGGTGTTGGAGCAAGTGCCTCGGCGCGAGCCCGGCCCGCCCGTCGGCGGGTAAATCGAATCGAGCCAGAGCATGTTCACATCGTGATCGTCCCAGATGGACATAACCAGCACCATGCCCTTGTCGTATGCGTCATCCATCGAGTTGAGACCGCCTTTTTGGAGGAAGTTGGTGCCGTCCTTGAACAGGTCCCGCTCGGCCGTGCAGTAGGGCGTCGTGAGCGAATCGTGAGGCGCGCCACCTACGACGATCGACGGCGTCTGAATGGTCTTCGAGCCCTGGCGGTAGAAGCGGCGCATCTCGACGAGCTTGCCGTGGTCGGTGCCGTCGGCCGTGAAGAACTGTGTCACGACGGTCATAGGCTGTGTCGTGTCGAGCACGAACTGGCCGCCCGGGCCGTAGAACGTCTCATTGCCGAGTCGGAACGTCTGGAAGTCGCACCCGTTCTTGTCGCAGTGGCCGTCGAAGCGGTGGTCCGGGTTGTCACCGCACGAGATGCCGTCGCACCGGGTCTGGCTGGTGACATCGCATGCGTGGGCTGTGTAGGCAGTCGAGACCGAGTTTGCCTCCCAGATGTCCATCTCCACACAGCACGTGCCGTACTTGCCCGTACCTGAGCAGAGAGGCACCCAGGTCAGAGGAGATTGCAGACACGCACCCAAAACTTGCAGACTTGCCCCAAACTTGCCCGCACGTTCCAGTGGTTCGGTGCGAGGTTCAGGAGTCAGGACGATAGCGCGGTGCATAGCACGTACCCGCGTTCGGGTCGGTGGCCGATGGGTGCCAGTCGAGCAGGTTGGGCTCGCCGTTGATGAACTTGAGGTCGTGTGGGCACTGCGCGTCGCAGTAGCCGGTGCCATACTTGGCGCCGCCCTCGTTGCCCGAGTACTTGGCTTTGCCGCCGTCCTGGTCCATCTGCACGAAGTACAGTGCGCCGTTGAGGCCGCACGGCATCTTGGACATGTCGACATCGAAGGAGAATTCTCGATTCTTGAGATGGAACATGTAGTAGCTGCCAGATGAGCGATGGGAGCACGGAAGGGTGGGACGTGGGGAGAGGGTCGAAGCGCCACGATGGGCGTCTTTTGCGACCTCATGCCGACTGTCCGGAACCTGG
>ERZ761574.871-NODE-871-length-21029-cov-67.006913_pt1 | contig 21029 bp, 9 predicted proteins | sample MGYA00374950_ERZ761574 | MGnify/ENA primary metagenome ERZ761574 (study PRJEB28895, sample SAMN07631631) | mixed culture metagenome | isolation source: Freshwater growth medium | place: USA: Seattle, Washington | collected 2016-10-03 ... | reverse complement strand
GTCGCAGCGAAGCCCGCCGCCGTGCGCGACGCACCAGCTCCCATCCGCGCCCGTGCCACCAACCGCGCTGTTGCCGCAGTCGGGAAAGTCGCAGCGAAGCCCGCCGCCGTGCATGACACACGTCGAGCCCGCGCCCCTACGTGCGAGCTTCGCACAGCCGGGCACGTCGCAGCGAATCCCGAAGCCGTGCTTGAAGCACTTCGAGCCTACGCTCTGACGTTGTGCAAACGTCGCGCAGCCGGGCTCGGCACACACGTTCTTCTTTCGGGTACGCGTAACGCTGGTCTCCGCAGGCGGGGTGTTGGAGCGCGCCTTTCTCTTCTTGGAGCCAGAGCCGTGGCCAGAGCCAGGGCCAGCACACCGCTCACCATCCACAGGCACAGGCCAGCCGTCGAGAAGCCACAGCGCACGGTCCTCGACGTCATCGACGTCATAGACGGTCGGCGCACTCGCGCGTCCATCCGTGCGCAGTTTCTTGGGCGGGCGCATGCTCCTCCGCTTCTTGCTCGTCCTCGTCGCACACCGCACAGCCGATGAGCTCCTCGCCCGCCTCCATGCGTATCGCTTCACGAAAAGCGGTCTTCTTGCATGCTTACCTTTCGTAGCGCCGAGTCGAGCGGTGCGTTTCCCGGTGTTCGAGAGAGGGAGGGTGGAATAGGTGTTACCGAGTGTCAATCAGACAGATGTATGTGTCTTGGCCACAACACACCAACAGCACACGAAACAGCGACACACTATGCCAAAGCCCGTAAGCAATGGCCAAAGAATGCCCAGAAGGGCGGACCGGCCGGCCTCACTCGCCCACCTCGTCTATGCGCGCGCCGTTGTGGCGGCAGTTGGATATCCAAGATGTTTCGGACGAAACCCTAGTTACTTTACAAACTTTTCAAATTATGCTCTTACATTTCATCATTGTACTGCGGCTCATCCTCCGCGTCGTCGTCTACATGTAGCAGCACCGCCTCGCCCAACGTCGCGTCGTTTAAATCAAGCTTCTCGTCCTCCGAGCCGCCATCATCCTCATCGTCCTCCACGCCGCCGTCGCCGTCTTCATCGTACTCATCTTCTTCATGGGCGATCCCCGGAATGGGAAGCCACGGTGAAGAGGCCGCGAAGGTGCCCGCGCTTGCAGGCAGGATCGTCACAAGCGGCGGCGGGGGGCCACGACGGCGCCTCGGAGACCACCGACTGTCCTGCCGCTGCACCTGTCACGTCCACCTCCGCCATCTCAGCCAACCCCGTCGCCTCCGCCATCCCTGCCGCTCCCGTCGCCTCGTCCTCCAAGAGTTCGGGCTGCCGGCAATGGGCTTCGTCAGTTTCGTCCATAGGCTGCCGACGAGAGGCTTCGCTCTCGAGTGCGTGAAGCCTCGATAGCCCCGGCCGCGCCGCGGTCGGTGGCCGCGCGCCGCCGCGCCGCGCTTCGGCCGCCGACGCCGCCGATGCATGCTCAGCCATTGCGGCTTGGACTCGGGCTGAGTGCTCGGCGCGCAGCTGACGCGAGCGTAGCACCGCTCGCGACTGGCCTCCTCTGATGCCAAACGAGCGGCCTCCGCCGCCGCCGCGGCCGCGGACGTCGCTGCTCGGCGCTCCTCCTCCCTTTAGCGCCGCTCCTCTGCCTTGCGCAACGCGTCGTGAATCCCCAGCCGTGCAGCGGAGAGTCCCACATCCGGGGGCCCATTGAACCTGCCTCGCACGCGATTCCGATTGCCTGAGACCGCCGCCGCCGCCGCCGCATACCGTGCCACCGGAGCCCACCACGGCGCCCGAGCTCGCCACCGTCACGGCGCCCGCGCTCGCCACGGCGCCCATGCTCGCCACCGTCACGGCGCCCGCGCTCGCCACGGCGCCGGGCGGGCTGCGAACGGCGGCAGCGCCTGCCGGTGCGCTGCCCGCCGCAACTTCCACCCGAATGCCTCCGACCTTGTTCGGCGGCGCCGTGGCGAGCGCTCGAGCACAGCGGACGCCACCGCTGCCTCCTCCTCCTCCTCCTCCGCCGGCACCGACTGGCGCCGACTGCCGTGATGCGCCGCCGAGTGCCGCCATGGAGTGCGCTGTCCCAGGCGCTTGACGACTCAAATCCTTAGCGAGGCCCACCAACTCTTTCGCACCTGGTGCGTCGAGCTCTCGTGCATGCCGCGGCGAGGCTCCCGACCGCCGGAGCTCTTTTCGCGCCATCTCCTTGACGGCATACGCCGCCGCACGCCCCGCTGGCGACGGTCGCGCCGCGGGAGAGCGCCCGGGAGAGCGCGCCTCCCCCTTTGGACCGTTCACGACCTCCGCCATGAATGCGAGCATGCGTCGGTGGTCATCGTTCTCCTCGTCGTTCGCGTTCCCACAGTGGATGGCGACGCTCGGGCCTTCCTCGCGCTCCGGAAGATCGTCTTCGCCAGTCTCGCTGCCATACTCAGTCGATGAGAGGCTGCCATCGTCGGCCTCCACGTCAGCCACCGCTAGTGCCTGCGCCACCGCCGCCGAGGCGGCGGGCGGCCAAGACGGGAATCGTCCAGTCAGCGCGGCGTCGTCCTCGCCAAAGTCCTCATCAATGCCGCCGCACTCATCAAGCGATCGAGCTGCACTCAGCGACGTCGGTGCCGCCACAGCTGCCGAGGGCAGCGGCGGTGCGGGCGCCGGCGCCTCGGCCGCCGTCGCGACGGTGGGAGCCTGCGCTGTCGGAAGCGTGGCATGCTGCGTGGCGGGCGGCGGTGATGACTGCGCTGCGATGGGTGATGCGAGGTCGCTGAGCACAGCGTTGCGGTGCCGCTTGGCTGCGGGCAGCTCAAGGATCTGCGCGGCCGTTGGGCGGAGCGCCGGCTGCGGCTGCAGGCAGGCGTCCACCACGCCCCGAAGATCGACAGAATAACGACTCTCCGGCAGAGGTGCGTAGCCGCCGCGCAGGATACGCAGGATGAGGGCAGCCTGGTTATTGGCGGTGAAGGGGTAGGCGAGGGCGAGGAGCTCGTAGCCGACGACGCCGAGCGCCCAGATGTCCGATTTGGCGTCGTAACGGGCGTTCTCGCACAGCTCGGGCGACAGATAGTATGGAGTGCCCACCATCGTCGTCGCCAGCTGCGTTGACGAGTCGAGGAGCTTCGAGACGCCGAGGTCGCCGATCTTGAGCACGCCGTCCTTGAGAAAGAGATTGGACGACTTGAGGTCGCGGTGAAGCACGCGGCACGCGCGTGCAAATACGCCACGCCCGCACTCGGCTGCAGCAGATACTGCCACGTTCGGGAAGGTGTACGCCGTTGCGAGCGTCGATCAAGCGCTTCAAGTCGCCGCCGGCGCAGTGCTCCATGACAATGTATAGCTTCTGCGCTTCCACGTGCGGGTGCTCGAGTGAGGCCATCAGCTTCATCTCGTTGAGTGCGTCAAATTGCTCTCGCCGTGAGCAGCCCAAAATCGGGATGCGCTTGATGACACGATCTTTGCCGTCGCGCTTGCGCCGCGCGACGTGCACCTCGCCAAACGCACCAGCTCCAAGGCGTCGTCCCATCGTAAAGTCGGCGAGGCAGTTCTGGCGCAGAATGTCCGCAAGCAATTTCTCTTCCTGTGAAGACCAAAAGTTACCAGCTCGACTCCTGCTCGGCTTACCTGTTTCACACGGGCTTTTTTTTCTCTCACACCCCTGGCCCCCGCCCCTCCCCCCACATGGTGAGTTGGCACGCAGCGGCAGCGGCACAAAGTGTCCTCTCCGACCCCTCTCATGTTGCTTACATGTAGCTACGATCATTGCAGTGGCGTCTCCACCCAAAGCGCGGCGCGTCTGCACCCAAAGCACAGTCACCTGGCTGCCCATTTTACAAGCCTGCCAAGTACGGCGCCATTGGGAGCAGGGTGCGCACCGTCTCCTTTTTGAATTCGGCGAGTGGGATCGCACCTGCACGGTTGCACAAGTCTTGCATGCTGGCGAAAAAGGTCTCAAAGCCGACATGGAACTCCTTTTGTTGGGCACACTTGATCAGGGCGCCATTCTGTGCACGTACTTCCTCACTCGCAGCACGCGAGGAGAGCTCAATGCCTCCGTGCACAGCGTCGCGTGCCTTTGCATCGAGCGCGTGGCCGAGGTAGAGGAGGACGGCACGCGCGGCGAGCTGCATAGCCGGCAGCTGCAGCGGCGGCGGCGGCTCCTTGCCGAATGAATCCCACAGCGAGCCCTGCATCACGAGTTCCTTGACGGAGAGCATTCCAGCCGCCGTCTGCACGGCACGCGAGAAGGCGGTAACGGCCTCCTCACCATCGATGGCGCAGATCTGCCACGAGGCATCCATCACGAGCTCTATGACGAAGAACCAGAGCGGCAACAGCTCAAACTCGCGGGCCGGGTTCACACGGCAGGACGCGCAGTAGCGCACGCACTGGATGGCGACGCTCATCCGCCCATCCTCGCTGGTCGCGCGGAGCAGCTGCAGGGAGAGGAGCAGCCGCAACGAGAGCGGGGCTTGCTGCGCCATGCACTCTTGCACCATCTCGGGCAGCGATGTCTCGGGGCGTGACGCAAGCGCCGCGCCGAGCACGGCAAGAGGTTCCTTGACGAAGCTCGCCTCCACGTACGCGCTCGCCCAGCTGCCACCGACCGCGCGGGGGGCGCGCGGCGCAGGGGATGGCGAGGAAGCATCCTGCAGCACCAATGCCCCTCCCTGCTGCGCACGCTGCGCGGTCTCGGCGTCCATGCCAGCGGCAGTGAGGTAGGCTTGCACCGCCGCCTCCATGAGGACGGAGACCACCGAGGCCGAGCGAACGCGAGTGGGGAGCAATCCGATGATGATGAGGGCGATCGGCTTGGGCATCCCACGGCACAGCTGCGCCGCGAGCGAGCGCATCTTGGCGTTGAGCGTCTGGAAGGCACGCTCCTCAAGGCTGAGCCCGCTGCTCTGGTCCGTGCCCACGCCCTCCATGTCTCGTAGTGGGTTGGCCTTGGGGGCCTCTTTCCCCACAGACGGGTCGGAGATGCCGATGTGCGCGCGCTTGCCGCCGAAGCCGAACCAGCTCGACGAGGCTGCGGGCGGTGGCGGGGCGCGTGGGCGGGCGGTGGCGGGCGTTGCATGGATCGGCACCTCCGACGCGGGCACGCCTGCGGCGGCGGCGAAGCGCTCGGCGTCGCTCGCAAAGGGCGGGAAGGGCGAGGCGGCCGTGTTGCTAAAGGGCAAGCCGGCGGCCACGGTCTTTGGCGCATCGACCACGGTGTCCGCGGCAGAGAGGGCGGCGGAGAGCGCCGTCGCGAGCTCCTCGTGCGGGAGGGGTATCACCCGCGAGAGGGCGAGGCAGGCGGGCACGAGGATGCCGGAGAGGATCATCGTGTGCGTTGGGAAGGGCACGTGCCAAAAGAGGGCGCCGCTCGGGTCGCTCAGCAACAGGAAGAGGAACGATCGCGCCTCGGCCGCGGCCCGCGCGATGGCGAGCGAGTGGCCGGTCTTGAGGGCGACCGCGTGAAGGAGCGCCACGTCCTCGAGGACTCGAGGTGAAGGGTCTTCCGCCGGCATCGCCCCCGCGTTGAGCAGCCAGCTGAGCATCGTGTCGCCGTTGAAGTGGGAGGCGAGCGCCGCTCCGTTGACCATCGACCACAGCTGATCATGGAGGCTGCGCAGCTGCGCCTCCGCTGCCACGTTCATGGCGGAGGCGCTCTCGCCGCCCGCACGCGCGCCCAAGAGGACGATGCGCGTGGGTGTTGAGATCCACTGGGGCGCGCTCAGATTAATCTCGAGCACGAGGCGCAGCAGCGCGGCGAGGTGTGCGTGCCCTCCGACGGGCGCCGTCGACTTGGCGGCAATGAGGTTGGTGACCCACGCGACCCAATCGAGCTTCGAGAAGATGACGAGCGCCGTCGTGGGCAGGATCTTGGTCAGAGCGAGCAGCCCATCGACGAAACTCTCGTCGTACAGGTGGCACGTCAGTTGGCGCCACGGGAGCATCTGCGCGGCATCGTGGGAGGCGCGCACGAGCTCCGACGAGTCGCCGACCACCGCAGCCGCGGGGGAGAGCACCTCAGTCACAAAGTACCATCCCTGGTTGATGAGCTCGGGCGTGCGGCTCGCGCCCACGAGCTCAAAGAGGAGCCGCAGCGAGCCGACGCACGTGCTGACTGTGAGGACGCCCTGGGTGGCCTGCGTGAGCAAGGAGCCAAAGAAGGCGGTCAGCTCCTGCCAGAGCGAGTTGGCGCCGTCGTGGTAGAGCAGATCGTCGCCAGCCGCCATCTCGGCCGCCAGGTCGGCAGGCAGCTGTGGGGAAGAGAGCAGCACCCAGCGCAGAAAGGTGGCGGCCGAGTCCATGTAGCACGGCGGGAGCGGCAGCGCCTCGTTGAGCGTGTGCACAAGCAGCGCCGCGCCGCGCACACTCAGCCTGTCGAAGGGGAGCGCCTCGAAGAGGCTATGCCACGTGGACGGCAGCCCCGAGTTGCTGACGGCGGCGGTGAGCACGATCTGGAGCGCGAGCTGCACGTTGACCGGAAAGGAGCTCTGGGCGATGCGGTGGAGGAAGGTGACGCCGAGGTGCGCGAGCGGGCGCGAGCAGAGCAGCCGCTCCGTGGTCAGGGCGAGCAGGGTGAGCTCCTCGCCCTCGCGCAGCGCCTCGCGCTCCTCACGGCTCATCGCGGCCGTTGGCATCGAAACCGCGTCGAGGTAACGGCTCACATTCAAGGCGCGCAGGAGCGTCGGCACATCCGCCGGATCGAGGCGATCGACGGGCGCCTCGGCGATCAGGTTCAGCAGCTGCCCGAACTCGAGGAGGCGAGGAGGCGCTGCGTCGAGGAGCGCATTCGGTGTGAAGACGCGCCCGATCCAATCGAGAGGCAGTCGGTCCAGCAAGCCCTTCTCCGCCTCGCGCCTCGCCTCTGGGTCGACCAGCCGGGACAAGCCAGTCGCACCCTCATCCGTGGCGACGACGGCGCGCGTGGCCTTCCGGCCAGCTGGCACCTCGAGCTCGATCATCTGGCCCGCGCGCGCGTTGGGCGGCGCGGTGAAGACGACTTTGGAGCCGTCGTCGAGCTTGGCGCTGTACTGCTGGTTGGGCACGACGCCCTCGGGAAGCTGTACGGGGAGTTGGATCGCCTTGCCGCGCCGGTAGCCATTGCCGCGGCTGGTGGCAGCTTCTGACGCGTCCTCGGCTAGCTCGGGCTCGGGCGTCGGCGGCCGCGGCGGCGGCAGCGGCGGTGGCTGGTACTGCGAAGGAGACGCGTTCGAGAGGGTGGCCGAGTCGGCAGGCCCTTCGAGTAAGCCCACGTTGAGGCGCCCCGAAGTATCCATCTTCTCCGCTCTGGTGACCAACGGCCCCACGGGCAGCGGAATCACGAGCGGATCGCCGCGGAGGGCGGCCGCCTCCGCCTCGGCGCGCGCCTTTGCCTTGATCATCTCGACCTCCGCCAGCCTCGCCCCCTCGGCCGCGCGCGCCTCCGCCGCCAGCCTCTCCGCCTCCACGCGCTCCGCCTTCTCGCGGGCGAGCTCGTCGAGCTGGCGGAGCTGCTGCGCCGGCATCGGCACACGTGGGCGCTCAGAGCGGGCGGCCAGCAGCGCCACGAGCAGCCGTCGCTGCATGTCGGCGACGTTGGCGAGGTATGCGGCGCCGATGGCTGCGAGGGTGGACGAGACGAAGGCGCCGAGAGGTTCGACCGTCGGGGGCATCGAGTAGCCCACACCGACCTCGAGCATGAGGAAGAAGAATTCGACTGCCCCCGCTCGGACCACCGACGGGTCGGCGGCGGGCGCATTGGGGTAGGCGAGCACGGCGGGGGCGGCGCGGCTCCCCTCGGGCACGGGCATCGTGACGAGTGCCTCCAGATGCATCGAGTGCGCGAGGGCGAGGAGGAGCTCGACCGTGTGCGCGTACCGGACGGCAAGCTCACTCAGGCTCGCATGCAGCGCTACGAAGGCCGCGCGGTTCGCCTGCAGCCGTTCCGACACCTCCGGCGGCCCGGGGGCGATCTTGATCTGCGGCAGCACGAACATGACGGGCTGCTCGCACTCCGGATGGCGCACGGTCACCGACTCGGTCTCCTTGGAGCGCTGGTTGACATTGAGCTTGCGCACGAGCTCGAGGTACTCGAGGTCCGCTAGCTTGAGCGACAGGAGCGCGTCGCGGTGCTCCTCTGCATCCGCTCGCACCTCCGCCCAGAAGGGGGCCGCCGCCGCCTCGGCCTCGCTGCCGCTGCCGCCGTCGCCGTCACCGCCGTTTCCGCCGTCGCCCTCGAGCATCAGTGTGGGGAAAGGGTCTTTGGTGGGGGGCTCGACGACTGCTGATGAGCCGCCCGCGGCCACCTGGCGGCGCACGCGCCCGACGAGTTGCTTCTGGAGGATGGCGAGCTTCGCCTGGAGCGCCGCCGCCGATGCGGCGAGGACCTCGCCGTAGTCCGACGGGCTTGGCGGCGGCACGCGCTTAGGGAGCAGCTCACCGAGCAGCTCGAGGCTGGCTTCGGAGTCGAGATGCTCCCACGCCTCCTTGCCTCCGAAGAGCAGCTGGCGTGTGCGCGGGACGTCCGCAGTGTCCTCGGGCGCGGGGTCGGCAAGACCCCCCGCGTCTGCCACTACGATGGCCATGTGGGCCACCTGGCCTTCACTGCTCTTGGCGCGCGGATGGCGGGAGAGGCGGGCAAGGGCGGCGGAGGCTGGGCCGGGCGCGGCACGCGCCGTCAGCGGTTCGGGAGGCTGGACGATCGGCAGATCCGAGAGCTGCACCAGCGCCGCACGCGCCCTCTTGCGCTCAGCGAGCTGGGCGTCGGTGTCCCAACCGAGTTGCACGATCGATGGCTGCTCCGAGCTGGGCTGCTCGCGAGGCGGCGCCGTGGCCTCCACGGGCGTGGCCGGCTGCACCGAGAGAGAACTGGGGGGCGTGTCTTTCCCCACAGGGTCTGCTGCTGGTAGTACGGGTGCGTCGAGAGGACGTGTGGGCTGCACGCCAAGGATGGAGGCCGCTGCGGCGGCCGCCGCCTCCTTTGTGTACACGAGCGGCGACGGGTGCGCGCTCGTGATGACGCCGACGAGCTGCTCCGCGTCGGTGCGCAGGGGCCCCGAGGGCGGCGGGGGCGTCAAGAAGGCTCCGGCGCGAGGGATGATGTCAGCCGACCACGTGGTGAAGCATTCGTACAGCATGCGCGCACGCAGGTTGTTGGGGAACTGCTTGGAGGCGGCGGTGAAGTGCGCGGTCAGCTCATCGACACGCAGCTTGGGGAGCACACGCGGGGTGAGCGCCGCCTGACGAAAGTAGAGAATGAAGAAGCGCTCCCAAAAGACGAGGGCGCGCACGTCGTACTTGAGGAGCAGCGCCGCGTACTCGCACAGGCCGAGCGCGGACGCAGCGTACCTGATGAAGGAGGCAATCAGTGATCATCAGAGGCAATCAGAGGTCATCAGTGCCGAGCGCGGACGCAGCGTACTGCTCTCGGGGCACTACGCCGCCCGAGCTGGCGCTGCTGGCGCTCGAGATGCTCGTGGACGCGGCGTGCGAGATCTCGCCGAGATCCATGTATTGGGTGCTCGGCACGAAGTCGTCGGAGCTCACCCCGACGCTGCCGGCGCTGCCACCGGCATTGGCCGCCAAGATGTCGCTGAGCTGCAGAGGCGCGGCGGAGAGGCCCCATTGGTCGAGGTCCGCCGTGCTCGAGTCCGTGCTGCCCAGAAGACTCACCTTCTTGCCCTCGGCCTTCGACTTGGAGGCAGAGGTGCTCTTTCTGATGCTGGCGGACACCGCGCTCGAATCGAGTGGCGCGACCGTACTGCCGACGCCCGTGAAGCTCGGGGGGATGTCCGCGGGCAGCTGTGGCAAATAGGCCGCCGCCGCGGCAGACGCGAGCCAGACGCGCTTGTTCGTCAGCTGCTCGAGAATCTGAGCACGCGAGAGCTGGCAGCTGGCGAGCGCGCTGTGGATGGGCGAGTCGCTCACCGCCACCTCGCCCGCCGCAAACACGGCATGCACGAGGGTGTCGAGGAGGGCAGCGCCGCCCGCGGAGGCGACGGGCGGGCGCAGCGTGCCAGCGAGCAAGGCAGCCCACATGAACACCCACGCTCCGCACCACCAGTCGCCGGGGCCGCCGCCGCCGTCCACAACCGCCGCAACCGAGACGGCGCATACCGTGGGCATCGCCGCCGCCGCGGCCGCCTCGTCGACGTCGAGCTTGCTCTCGCGCTGCGCTATCGTCGAGAACGACCCAACGGGCGCCGCCTCGCCGGCGCTCATGCCGGCGCTCATGCCGGCGCTCATGGCGGCCTGGGCGGCGAGCGAGTTGAGCATCAGGGCACGGAGAGCCTCGACGTGTGCGGGGCCGATCTCGGCGTATTCCGCGAGCAGTGGCGGCAGTGCAGGCGGCACCCAGATGTTGTCATAGCTTCGCGAGGACGCGCCGTCAGCGGCGCCGCCCTTGCCGGTGCCTGCACAGAGCGTGCGCAGGATCCTCACGAGCAGAGCACGGAAAGACGCGTGCTGACCGAGCGTCAGCAGCGCGCCTAAGCGCTCCCAGAAGAAGTACTGCGACGATATCTCGAGGAGAGCCTTGGCAGCTCGACCTTCAGCCTGGCCTCCCACAGCCTCCGCGCCACGCCGATCGGCCTCTGCGAGCGTGAGAAGGCACTGCGCGGCAGGCAGCGCTCCCTTGATCGGCTCGTTTGGCGTCGTGACGAGCGCCGCAACCGGCTGCAACAGCACGTCCCACGTCTCCTTTGGCAACGGCGTGCTCACCAGCGCCGCGCCCACTGGCCCAAGGAGCAGCTCCCACCACTTGCTCGGCGCGATGTGGCTGCGGCAGGCGAGCAGAAGCACAAGCGCGCACTCGCGCGTCCTCGCGCTCGCCTTCGTCCAGTCGAGATTCTCAAAGACCGCCGTGCCCACCTTTCTCCGCAGCCGCGACGTTTCCAAGCTGCGTTTCCTCGCCGACTCGGCCGCGGAGCCGTCCGCGAAGTTGGCGAGGTCGCGAGAGAAGGTGGCGGCGGCGAGGGTGGCTTCGGGGCGCTTTGGCGAGATCGCGAGCTCGAGCCGCTGGAACCGCGCCCAGTCGTCAGCATGACCTTCGGTGGGCGGGGCAAACTCTCGTAGGTAGTGCTCGGACGCGTCCTTTTGGTATCCGGAACCGATCTGATCGAGCTCCACCGTGTAGACTTTCGTCGTCGCGTTGTACTTCTTCACGTAGGCGATGGTGTCGGCTCCACTGCTGCGCTTCACAAACACGCTGCTGCCGATGGCGAAGCGCTGAGACGTGGCGCCGCCTACTTTGGTCGCGGGCGAGAGGAGCGTGGCAGTCGCTGCCGCGCTGCCGCCGCCGCCCCCGGAGTTGCCCTCAGCGTCGGTGAACTGCAGCAAGTTGTCCACGAGCAGGGCGGAGAGTCGCTGCACGTGCTCGAGCGTCGGGGTCCACTGAGCAAACGGTAGGGCCGCGAGCAGCGAGAGCATGCGCTGGGCGATGTGGGGGCTGGCAGCGATGGTGTCGAGGTGAACGGCCGCCTCGTCGAGGACGACGCCGATGAGGCTCGGGCTGAGCTTGCATTGGGCGCTTAGGCTCACCGCGGCCTCGCGTTGGAAGGCACCCGCGGCGGCGGCCGATGAGGCCTCGGCCGCCGAGGCGTTGGTGAAGGGCACCGAAGGCTTCTCGGCGGCGGTGTGAAGGGCACCGGGTGTGAAGGGCACCGAAGGCATCTCGGCGGCGGTGGTGGCGGCGGGAGAATCGGCTGGCCCGTGGAGCAGAGCGAAGGCAAAGAGGTCGCCCACGCAGAGCGAGGGCAGCATGGTGGAGGGCGAGGGTGCGGCGTTGGTGGCGGCCGCGGCGGCTGGCCCGGCGAGGCCAGCCGGATAGGCAGCGTATGTCGCGATGCGGCGGAGGAGGGTGAGGGTGGGGAAGGCAGCCATGTCGTTGGCCGACGCGAGCAGCGGGTGCGCCGCGTAGCACGACGAAGCCGCGGCCGGCACCGAGAGCTGCGCCGCGACGAAGCCCTGCTGCTGCTGCTGCCGCAGCAGCGGGGTGCGGCACATCACCTCGACGATGTTCATGGGCGGCAGCCGCGAGAGCTCACAATACGAGTTCCACAGCTGTTCCGGCGCGAGCGAGGCCCACGGCCACAGGGCGAGCAGTGGGGCGCTCACGAGGGCGGTGCGGGTGGTGGAGCGCGTGAGTGCTGGTAGGGCGGTCGAGCACAGCGATGGGTGAGCGACGACGGCGGCGGTTAGGATGCTCGCAAGCAGGACGAGGGTGTCGAGCTGTCCCGCGTCGTCGAGTCGCTTGAGCACGCGTTGAATGGGCTGCACCACGTACGCGTCGACGTCCGCGACCTTGAGGCGCGCGAGCTGGAGCCAGTCCATCTGGCCGAGGTAGGCGCGCACGTCCGCATCGGCGGGCAGGCCCGCGGGCGGCGGTGACTGCCACAGCGCGGGCTGGTTCACGAGGAGGGTCCAGAGCCACCGGTTCTCGACCAGGTCGTCGAGCCGCGGCTGGATGAGCGGCGCCGCCCAGCCGCAGCCCACGCCATGGTAGACGGTGCCCAGCAGCGCGGCCAGCTCGGCAGTCGGCGTGCCCGCCGTCGCGAGCGCCCCGGGTCTCGTCATGCAGTGCGCGCCGAGCGCAAGTGCGAGCCTCCGCAGGGTGGGCAGCGTGCGAGGATCGAGGGCTTTGCCGCCGTCGGCCGCTGAGGGCGACTGTGAGAAGGCGTCGATAAGGTGGCGCAGGAGCCTGAGAAAGGCCGAGGTCGGCGGCATGAGCGACGGATCAGGTGCGAACAGCCTCTTGTGCGCAAAGGTGAGCAGCCGCTGCTCGGTGAGCGTGTGCTCAAAGAGGACGGATGAAATCTTGGCGGCTGTGAAGCTCAGATGCTCACTCATGTGTGCCTTGAGCTCGTCCCACTTAGCCGCATCCACGACGGCCACCTCCTGCGTGTATTGGTGGGTCACCGTGTACTGCTGCGCGTCCCCGCATTTACCAGTGACTGAGTACTTTTGCTGCACAATCGTCCACACCGCGTTGCACAGCTCCTGGATTTTGCGCTCGCGATCAGTCTGCGCTCGGGAAACCGACGCGAGCTTGCGCGAGGAGGCCGTAGCTGACTCAAAAACAAGGCGGACCTCGTCCTCGAACGCGTCAGTCATGCCGTCTCGCAGGAAATGCAAACACGAGTAATCGCGGTGGTGCCGCCACCGTGCTTTCACAGTCCAGGTAGTCAGTCGATCAGTCAGTCAGGTCGCGGTCCCCCCCCCCCCCCCCCCCCCCCCCCCACCGTCTCGAGGGACGGCTCCGCACCTTTCGGTCACCACAAGTACTGAGTACACACTCAGACAGTCAGTTCAGTTTTGTGCCGACGGTCGACCCACCTCGAAATCAACATTCGGTTCTATCTTCTAAGTGATTGTATCGCATTATTATATGTTGGTAGCGATTGACTTGATTCAATGGTGAATATAAGGTAGGCCAATGGGGGCTAAGCCCTCCGTGAGTGTGCTTGGGAGACGGCTCAGAAACGCGATAGTAAACATGTCATCGTTGTCGGAGTCACAAGACACGACACCACCGAGAAGAACCGCACTACCGTCGCCGCGGGGGGAGCGGATGGCTGTGAACAGAATTGCTCAGCAAAGGAAGTGTCGTTCTACGGTGGGCTCGAGGAGGCTCGGAGTCTCCTAGGGTCGCGCGCCGCCCGCGGAGCGCCGCGTCGATGCTGCGGAGGACCGCGATGATGGCCTCGCCGAGAGCAGCTCGGCCAGAGCTGCGTCCTCGGCCTCCTGCTTCGATTTTCGTTTCGCCTGCACTGGCTGCATCTTGGACCGCGCAAGACGTCGGAGCTCGTCCTCTTGCATGGCCAGGAGCTCAGCCAGCGCCGCGTCCTCGGCCTCCTGCCTCAAGGTGACAGATGTCGAGTTTCGCCGCTCCTGCAGCTTCGCCTCGTAGGCGGCCTTCTCCTCGGCCATCTTCATCGCGGCCGTCGCGCGCGCCTTGGCCTTCTCCTCGGTCGCCTGGCGCTCCTCTTCCGCCTTGGCAGCCGCCTGACGCTCCGCCGCCTCGTTGGCCTCGCGCTCCGCCTTCGCCTTGGCCTCCTCCTCCGTGCGCAGCACCTGTTGCAGCTTGGAGGCGGCTTTGCGCAGCGCGAGCGTGCTCGCCTTAATCTCGGCTCGCCTCGTCGACTCCTGCTGCGCAGTCTCTCTGAGGCGCGTGAGCAGCTCCTTGAGCTCCGCAATGTCGAGCTCGCCGCTCCCGTCGCTGTCGAGCGAGTCGAAGAGGGCATCGATCTCGCTATCCTCGGCCTTGACGCCCAGCTCCTTGACGCTTTTCCGGAACTCGCCCCTGTCGACCAAGCCGTCGCCCGACCAGTCCCACTTGGACACAAGATCTCCGATCTTGAGATTGCGCTTGATGATGAGCGCGCCAAGCTGCACGTCGGGCGGGCCGGCGCTGGTCTCTAGTTGCCCGAGCTCCGTCTCGGCCTTCTCGGCGGCCTCAGTAGTGCGTGCGGCCTCGTCTGTCTGTGCGGCTTTGGCGCGGCACTCGTCGGACCAGGCCTTGAGCGCCTGCGCCTCCGTCTCCGCGCGGCTCACCGCGTCCAGCACGGACTTAAGCGCCATCTTGAGCTCGGCGAGGTCGAGCGAGCCGCCCTTGTCCGCGTCCATCGAGTTGAAGAAGGCGTCGATCTCGCAGTTCTCGGCTTTGATGCCGAGGTTGCCCCGCACCTTCTGCCGAAACGCGATCTTCTTGATCTCACCCTTGCCGTCGCTGTCCCAGTCGCGTAGCAGCTCACTGATTTTCTGACCCTTCTTCTTAAGCGCCGCGCCGAGAATGCGCTCAAAGGTCGAGAAGACGGCGTTTGCCTTCTGCTCGGCATTCGCTGCCATCTGCAGCCACTCGCGCGCCTGCGCGAATAGCACTGCCGATGTCACGTCCTTGGGCTTTGCCGAGTCCTTCTTCATCGTCTTCTTCTTACTGCCGCCACGTGACTGGCCGTCGTCCAAGAGGCATGGCCGCGGCTGCGACGGGATGATCTCAGGCTGCTCCTTGATGAATGTCTCGAGGATGGCCTTGACGTCCTTCAGCACGTCCTGCTCTTGCGGGGTCGGCGCGCGCCCGTTTTGACTGATCGGTGTCAAGGCAGATCTGATCTTCAGCGGCGGCGGGCTCTTCATGACGGCAAGCATGTTTGCGAGGGGGATGTCGGCCTTCCGTTGCTTCGGGGGCCCGTTGCAAAAGACGAGCGTTTTCCGTTTCAGCCTCTGCAACGGTTCTGTGCTGACCTTTTTGCTTTATGTACGGTTGCTCAGAATTATGATTGCATTAGCAAAACTCGGTCGCGTCGGTTCGGCCCAGCCTGATGATTGCGGTCCTCATCAAACTTGTCACAAGCGCCAAGCCGGCCTGGTGCTCGGTCCGTCCCGTGTCTGCTGAAGATTGTGGTGAAAAGCGCGACATCCGATCCCGGTCCCTGCTCAAGCTACTAGACCAGGCAGCGAGCGCACACGAACAACGATAAGCTTCAGAAAAAATCTCAATCATCTCGTCTCCTGATTTAAGCCTGGCCGCGGCTCGCGGCTCGTCAAGATCTCGTCACTCTGTAGCGCCGTCCGCGCCGCCATTGGTTCGCCGAGAGTCTCAATCTCGACCAATCTCGCCCAGCGCAATCCTAACACGGCGAGCTCCCTGCTGACCCCGAGGACGACTCCAAACGAGCTGCAGCTCCAAACGAGATGCAGCTCCAAACGACACGCCAACGGCCCATCACGCAATATGCTCATCCCCGTAGAAGCCCCCAAAGCTGAACTGCGCGACGGCTTCCCCGTCGGGGGCCGCGTGGCGGACGAAGGGGGAGGCGGACTTTGCACGCTTGGCAGCCCGCTCCTTGAGCAGCCTCTCGACCAGCCCGCTGTGCTCCCTCTCCAAGCCCGCACGAAAGTCGCGGAGCAGCTTGGACTGTGCCAGCTGGCACGCGCACGAGACTTCCCCGCTCCGCGACTCGCGGACATCCTGTTGCGGCTCCGGCTGCTCGGCCGGTAACGAGCGGTGCATGAGGCTCGGGTACGGGTAAATGACACTGGTTGGCACGTCGCCTGAGAAGTTGAACTTGGTCGTGCCACGGCATCCTTCGCCGGGAGCGCACGGAGCGTCTTGCTCGAGAAAGTCCAAGACGGCCAGTAGGTTGTGCGATGTGACCACGTTGTGCGTGATCGCGACGGTCATCTCGAGATTCAGCACGCAGTGCCACCAGCCCCTGGGCACGAACATGCACTCGCCCGCCTCTGTCACGCACTCGAGGCGCCTATCGACGTGCTCGTCGGCGTCATAGTGCTCTCGAAACCACTGCGGCAGGCAGAGCTGCCGGTCGTCGTCCCCCGAGGACGGCGGCGGACAGTCGGGCGGGTAGAGCACCCACTTTTTGCGGCCCTCGATCGTGGCATTCCACGCGAAGTTGCAGTTCGGGTCGACGTGGAACGAGGAGCCAGTCAGCCTTGGGCCGATGATCAACCACTTGTAGTCGGGCCGTTCCGCACCAAGCACGTCCATCAGGTCCTCCTCAAAGTACGGTGGCACGCTGAACTCAGCCACCATCTCTGGGCACTTGCTGCAAAAGTCCTTGTCGAAGAGGTAGAGCGGCCGCAGCTCGTGCTGAGCTTCGCTCCTATCAGCAGTCTCGAGGTACTCACGCAACGTCATGTCCACGCTCGCAGACACGCGGAACGTTTTCTCACCGTACCGCTCGAGCAGCCGCTTCCGCGTCCACTCGGTGGCCGCCAACCATTTGGAGACCACGCCCGTGAGAATCACAGGGATGCGTGGCTTCTCGTATTTCTCGACAAACTCCTCGCGGGAAAGCGTGTCGACGCAGCGCCGCTCGACATTGCTGCGCTTGAGCCAGCGCGGCTCGATGCGCGTCATGTACTCGCGCACGGCCTCCGCGCAGCGGCGCTCATCCTCGTCATCCTCGTGAAATCCAGCCACCTCGGCGTGACTTCTCTTCGCTGGGCGGCCGCCATCGCCTTCATCTGGGCACGACATGAGTGTTTCCTTTCGCGATCTGTGTGGGGTTTTTAGACTCCGTGACGACCATGCCGCGTCACGCCGCAATGTCCTGCAAAGTTGGACTTTCGTTTCCTTTTTTGTGTCTTTTGTCGAAACGCGCTGTCGCGATGCTGGCCGTCCTCGGCAACTCGCTCGAGCAGAAGGAGCAGTTTATGCGGCAGGCGAGCCAGACGGCTCGCGAACAGGAGGAGAGCGTGCGACTCGTCCTAACCCTGGCGCTAGCGACCATCACGTGCTTCGTTCTCGCCTCGCATGCACTCAAGCACCTCCTCAGGCGTGCGCTCGTCGCCTCCGGCTTGGTGCTTGGAGGCGTGCGGGTGCGCATCTGCGTGCACCTCACGCGTGGCGCCATCTCCTTGGTGCTGAGCGACGTGCATCTAGGACTTCCTGCCGCCGCGTGGCTCAACAGCTACGTGCTTGGTAGCCTGCTCCCGACGGCGCTCGACGTGGTGCAGATCGAGGAGCTCTCGCTGACGCTCAGTGGCTGGGCTCTGGCGTGCACGCTGCTGTCGGCGCGGCGAAGGTTTGGCTGGGCATCGCAAGCGCGCGGAGCTGGCGAGGACGTCGCTGCAACTCCAGAACGGGCGCCATCGCCTCGGCCGGCGACCGACCGCTCCGCCTTGCTCGAAGTTCGTGCCAAGGGCCTGATGATGCTACACTCGCTGCCTGGTCCCGATGTCTGGGCGGCAGAGCCGGCCCGCAAGGCCACGCTCGAGACGTTCCGCGACCTGAAGCGCATGCGGCTGCTCTCGCACGTCCGAGCCTTCGAGAGTCTTGGGCCCGCGTGTTCTGCCGCCGCCGCCACAGCCGCCATGCCCGCCACAGCCGCCACGCCCGCCACAAGCGCCTCGCCCGCCACAAGCGCCTCGCCCGCCACAGGCGCCACCACTGCGGAGGCGCCCATGCGCTCTGCCAACGGCCGCTCGACTGCATCGGCGCCGCAGCGTCCGGTCGTGCGGCTGCTTGACGTGTTGCTTGAAGCGCTGCTCAGCAGCATTGAGATCGACATCTCGAGCGCCGTGTTGGCGCTCGCGTGCAGCGGCGCGTGGCTGGTCAGCCGGTGGCAGTGCGCACGCCTGCGCCCGAGCCAGCGGCGTGTGCCCATCTTGGAGACGGGCGTTGGCATCGAGGTTGAGAGCGTGCGCTTCGAGCTGCAGCCGCATCCAGCGCTGAGGAATGTCAGCGGCAGCGGCAGCGGCGGCAGCAGCGGCAGCGGCGGCAGCGGCGGCAGCGGCAGCGGCAGCGGCAGCGGCGGCAGCGGCAGCGGCGGCAGCGGCGGCAGCGGCAGCGGCGGCAGCGGCGGCAGCGGCGGCGGCGGCAGCGGCGGCAGCGGCGGCAGCGGCGGCAGCGGCGGCAGCGGCGGCAGCGGTGGCGGCAGCGGTGGCGGCAGCGGCAGCGGTGGTGCACGTGCGGCCCCTGCTACCGACACGGCGCGTCCATCGGCCAGGAGGTCTGAGGTGGTCACACCAGCTGCCGGGCTGCTCCACCTCGAACGGGCTGTGAATGTTCACACCGGGCTGCTCCTCCTCGAAGCTCACGCGCGCGCCGTCGGCGGCGGCCACGGCGAGCCATCGGAGATTGAATCAGGCCACGGCGAGCCATCGGAGATTGAATCTGGCCACGGCGAGCCATCGGAGATTGAATCTGAGGTTGAGCATGCGCCCAACACGGCGCCCGCCGACGCAGCTCGCCCGGCCTTGAGCGTCAGCATCGTTCAGCGGGCACCACCGTCTCCGACGAGCGGTGCCGTGCTCGACATCGCCATCAGCGCCGCGCGCCTCGACGCGACCCTCAGCCCGCACCACGTGCAGCTACTGGAGTGCTTCTATGCTGTCTACGTGGCGTACAACTCGTGGTACACGTCCCTGAGCACCCAAGTGGAGGGGAGCGCCGTGCCGAGCACCCAAGTGGAGGGGAGCGCCGTGCCGAGCGCTCAAGTGGAGGGGAGCGCCGTGCCGAGCGCCCAAGTGGAGGGGAGCGCCGTGCCGAGCGCCCAAGAGGGCTGTGGGGAAGATGATGGCACGGCGCCGGCGGCCTACGAGGCAGCGAGTGCCGATGTGCCCAACACGGCGCGGGCCCCGACGGGCGCTTGGCACGACGCTTGGAGGGCTGTCGAGGAGAGGGCCGCGCGTCTGCCCAACACAGCGCTTCTAGCCGAGCTCCGATTGCTCTACCGGTACGGCGCAGTGCAAGGGAAGGGGCCGCGCTGTGCTGGGCACCCGCCGGAGCAGCGCTGGCAGCAGCTGCTCGACCAGCTGCCGTTCGAGGTGGCCCTCGCCGCCCTCACAGGCGCCGCCGCGGGCACAAGAGCGCCCCTCATCTCGCCCATCGATCGTGAACCCACCAGCACGGCCTCGTGCGCGGATGACGGCGCCCATGACGGCGCCCATGACGGCGGGCCCGCAGCCGAAGCCACCGTGGATGGCTCCGACTGCTACTCCGGCAGCTGCTCCGGCAGCTACTCCGGCAGCTACCCCGGCAGCTACTCCGGCAGCTACTCCGGCAGCTACCCCGGCAGCTACTCCGGCAGCTGCTCCGCGTCGGCGCCACCACTCTCCTTCCAGCCGCCCTCACCCGTCCCCATAGCCTCGAGCGCGCCCTCGAGCACGCCCCTCTTGGACCAGTACGGTCGGCCACTGCACCGAAGGGAGAGTCTGCACGAGGCCACCAGCGCCGTGTTGGGCGCCAGCGCCTCCCGCCGCGACGAGGGGCATTTGAATGACTCGGAGCGGCGGCAAGCCGAGGAGTACAAGGCCACGGCAGCCGCGGGCGCTCGGCTGCGCTCGCTTTTGGAGCGCGTGCTGGAGAGACAGCTCCACTTCGGGATGGAGGTGGAGCATCTGCAGCTCTGCATCTGCCCCGCGGCCGAGCCGCCGGGCAACGCCAAAGGCGCCGTCGCGCCGCTCAGTGCATCCGAGGCGGCCACAGCGGCCACAGCGGCCACAGCGGCCGTGGAGCCGCGCATCGAGGGCGTCGAGCTGCCAAATATGGGCGGCACAAGCGTGGGGCGCCGTCTCGGGCAGCAAACGGCGGCTCAGCCCACCGGCACCCGCGACGGGTTCACGCTGCCCGAGACGGCGCCCCAGGCACTGCCCAAGACGGCGCCCCTTGCATTGGGATCTCCGCTGGTGATCGTGCATGTGGCGCCGCCGCATGCGGCGCCGTGGCGGCGCGTGCCGCGCCCGTGGCGGCGCTCGACGGTGCCCATAACGGCGCCCGAGCCCGCTAGAGGCGTCCCGCCGCTGCGCACGGCCGCTCCGGCGCTCACTCCGGCGCTCACTCCGGCGCTTCGATTGGACGTGTGGCGCCGCGCGCCGCCGTTGGGCAGCAGCAGCAGCATTCGGCAGCAGCAGTACCGGCTTGAGCTCGTCGATTTGGCCGTGACGGACGAGCGCGGCGCCACGCCTCTCGCGCAGCGGCGGGTGCTCGGTCCGAATGCTGTGAATGCTGTGAATGCTGTGAATGCTGTGAACAGCACGGCTACAGCGGCGCCTATGGCAGCAGCGGCGGCGGCGATGGCGGGTGCCGATGGGCGCACGGCGACGGCACGGGACGCTGTGGAATCCATGCCTAATATGGACGCTGTGGAATCCATGCTCGTGCTCAAGGCGACGCGTGAGTCCGGCGAGTGGCAGAGCGTTTCGTCACGCCTCTCGCGCTGGGCGGTGCTCGTTGCCGCTGAGCTCCCTGCCCAGGTACGCGCGTGCCTTCGGCCGGTCGGGCCCGCGCGCGGATTCGAGCCGATGCCACCTTGGGTGTTTGAAGGGCGGCCGATGCCTCCGACGCTCGCACGCCCTCAATCTCAATCTCAATCTCAATCTCAGTCTCAATCTCAATCTTCATCTCAATCTTCATCTCAGTCTCAATCTCCCCCAGCCTCTCAATTGGCATCGCCGTACGCAAGCCGCTCAGTGTCGTTCGTCAACGTGACAGAGGGCCTTGCCGCTTCCGCCGCCGCCGCCCCCGCCACCCCCGCCGCCCCCGCCGCCGTCGCCACCTCCGCCACCAAGCCCGCCGCCACCATCGCCGCCGCAGCCATCACCTCCTCCTCCGTCGCCTCCTCCACCAG
>ERZ761574.846-NODE-846-length-21458-cov-98.379293_pt1 | contig 21458 bp, 16 predicted proteins | sample MGYA00374950_ERZ761574 | MGnify/ENA primary metagenome ERZ761574 (study PRJEB28895, sample SAMN07631631) | mixed culture metagenome | isolation source: Freshwater growth medium | place: USA: Seattle, Washington | collected 2016-10-03 ... | reverse complement strand
GTGCTCAGCACGGCGCCCCAGCGGAGGCGGCACCGAGAGCAGCGGACACGTGGCACGGGTCCGCATCAGTGCACCCGACTCCCTCCTCCGAGGTCATCAGCGCCAATCAGCGCCAATCACGAGCTCTGATTGCGCCTCCCTCCTCCGAGGTCGAGCGTCGTGCCCAGTACGGCGCCCATGCCCCGCACCTTACGAGCGTGATGCCCAGTACGGCGCCCAACACGACGCCAAATCTGGCGCCCAACACGGCGCCAAGCGCCGCGTCCGACTCGGCGCTCAGGACGCGGAAGTGCGTCGCACACCAGTTGCATGCACCCGCCTCGCCAGTCTCGTCAATCTCGCCAATCTCGCCGACGGCGGCCGCGGCGGCCGCGGCGGCGGCAAAGGCGACTGTGGCGGCCAAGGCAGCCAAGGCAGCAAAGGCTGCGGTGGATGCTGGCGCCAAGCAACTCCACTTGAGCCTCAGCCTCAGCGCTCAGGGGAGGGTCTCGCGCTGCACAATGCAAGGCCAAGGCACTTAGATCATACCGTGAGAACCGTAACCCTATGGGTATGGCTATGCGCGGTATCGGCGCGTCTATCCTTTCGTACGGATATGTAATATAGTCTTAAAATATTAACGTCAGAGAGCACATTGTCGCGGAGCAGCGACTGCAGACCACCTCGACTCGCAAACCCACACACATGGAACGACATGGAAACGACCACGCCCTGTGCGGTACCCGCCATGATGTGCGGGAAATGTGTGTGAATGTGCATGTGTGTCAGTGCGTGCTGCTCACGTGGGTGCTGTTCACATGATCGTGAGGGGGTAATCGACTTGTTAGAAAGAAACCGTGAGCCATGAGTCATGTGAGATTCCGCGCGCCTTGCAAGCCTCCTTCAGCGCAGTCGAATTGCCGTCGTTGCCATTAAAGTCGAATGTCTTGAGTGCCGGCGCCGCGCCCTCGCGGATCGCCGCCGCCAGCGCCGCAATCCCGCGCGTGCCGATGCTGTTTAAGCTCAAGTCGAGCGTCTCGACGCGCCGCAGGAGCGGCAGCACCTTGGCGAACGCCTCCGCGTCCGCGTCCGTCCACTCGAGGCCGCTAAACTTGAGATCCCGCGCCTCGCCGAGCGCGGCGCAGATCGCGTCGGCGTACAGCCGCGCCACCACCTCGCAGTCGGAGCCGTTGGCGAAGACCTTGCGCGACAGCTCGGCCGCAAACTCGCGAGGGTGCATCGGAGGCGCGCGGTACCCGCTGTCGCCCAACAAGCCGCGCGGCATCGCGGGGTCGGCGATGCGCCGAAAGGAGGTGTTAGTCCCCCTCTTGATAAAGCCGCTCACGGCGCGCTCAAACGAGGGCCACCCCTTGCCTCGGAGCCAGCCCTCGGGGAAGAAGGGCGCGGCCTCGGCCGACCGCGGCCAGCCCGGGGGCAGCTCGCTCAGGATGACCGTCGTCGTCAGCCGGTGGGCGTACCACGTGTTCACGGTCTTCAGCGCGGTTTTAAAGGCGGCTTGCTCGGGCTCCGTCCGCTGCCCGTCGGCGTCCTTTTGGTGTATGCTGCCCCAGCTGCGCGCATCGTGGGACGACACACACACGCGCACCCGGATCAGTGCGCGTTAGCGCGCCGAGGTTGCACAACGCGGGGCCAATCAGGCGCGCCGGCGCGGCAGAGGCGCAAGAGGGGGCTGCGGCGGCGTCGAGTGGCTACTTTCGGGGGGGGAGGGGGGTTAGGGGGGGAAGGGGTCGTGCGAGGAATTGGGCGGCGGCGAGAGAGAGAGAGAGAGAGCGAGCGCGAGCACTCACTCGTAGAAGACGCCAAACTCGCCCGAGGGGAGCTGTACCGCCGTTTCGCCGCACTGCTGGCCGCGGAACGGGATGACGAAGCAGCAGTAGCCAGCACAGAGGCCGAGGCAGAGAGCGTTCCAGAACAACGAGTAGCCGACTTCGCAACAGTCTCCCGGGCAGCTCTGCCGCTCACGCTCGATCTGCTCGGCGAAGCGCCTCAGCTGCTCGCCATCCGGGTCCGGGTGCTTGGGCGTGAGCCACCCGTAAGAGATGGCGATGATGCGGAGCGGCTTGTCGGCGCTCCAGTCGTCCGTCAACCAGCCGCAGCCGCAGGTCTCGCACCACTCGCCCACGTGCCCGCGCGGGAGCGCGCGCACCTCCGCCTCCGACAGGAACGCCTCCTCCGGGAGCTCTTGCCGGCGCGGCAGCAACGCACCGCGGCGGGCCTGCTCGAGCAGCCACGAGAGGCGGAGGAGCCGCACGGGCGCGGGGCTGCCGTCGCTCCCCTGGCGCAGCAGCGAGTACATCTTCTCCGGCTTGAAGTAGATCTCGCCGTCGCCGGGCGGCTTCCCCTCGCTGTCTTTCAGATATTGCGCCCAGACCCTCTCGCCAAACGCCACGGCCTCCTCTTGCGACTGGACGAGCGGCTTGGGTCCACCAGAGGCGGGGCCGCTGCGGGCCTTGCCGGCGGCCACCGGCCCCGGCTTGGCCTCGCGCTCCATGGCCTGGGGAAAGGGTGCCATCTCCATCGTCGCAGACCTCAAGTTCGTGTTTTCGTCCAGGTTGACTTCCCAAAGTGCGAGGCATCGCTCAGAAAAAAACGGGTTCACACGAGTCAAGGGATACAAACGAAACCTATCGGCGCCGTTGCGGTCGTTCATGTGAACATGTGTTCGAGGGTTGGGTCTCAACAGCTGGCTGGCCGTGAACGGCTAACCGCCCGGCTTACCCGGCCCGGCAGAAGCCGAGGAACACAACACAACACAACGGTTGTCGCGTTATCTGTCGTGTTACGTGTAACGTTCACAACACACAGAGGGAGCACGGGTGAGACCCTCTACACGCAAGCCCAATGCCTAATCCTTGGCCGCCCCCAGGCGGATCGATGGGGACGCTCAAGCTTTCAAGCGTTTTGTGGAAATTTGAGGACCCACCAAACCGTCATCGACAAACGGTGTCGATGACAGCTTGACAGGTGCAGACCGAAACTGTCATCGACGAAACTCGTCGATGACAGTGTCATCGACGAAACTCGTCGATGACAGTGTGGCTCAAATACCGTCCTCGACGAATTCGTCGATGACGGTTTTCAACTGACACTGTCATCGACATTAACGTCGATGACTGTGTGGCTCAAATACCGTCATCGACGACAAAGTCGATGACGCTTGACGGTGTCAGTTGGAGACCGTCATCGACGAAAAAGTCGATGACGGTCTTCTCTGAAGACCGTCATCGACAAAACGTCGATGACGGTATTTGAGCCACACCGTCATCGAGCTTTTAGTCGATGACGGTTTCCAGTGAAGACCGTCATCGAGAAATCGTGTCGATGACGGTCTTGAGTGAAGACCGTCATCGACAAAACGCGTCGATGACGGTGTTCTTCACACACCGTCATCGACGATGCAGAAAAGACCCTTCGCCACCACCGTCCCCATCGATCCTCAAATGAACATGTACATGTACAGGTAAAAATACACCGGGGGGAGCCGGGACACACACGGTAAGGTGTGTCGCGTTCACGTTCACACCTGACGGCAAAAGGCCCAATGGCTCGGAGCCCGGCAACCGCAACCGCGTGGAGCCCGTACACGGCCTGGTCGGGCGAGCAGCCCGCGGAGGCGTGCGAGCTGGCGCTGTACGCGCTGCTCTGGCTCGACTCGGTCGCGTTCGCCGTTCCTCCGCACCTACGTGCGGCACGGTGCGTCGAGCTGCTCGATCCGGTGGCGTGGCAGCGCATTGAGGCGCGCCGCTCCGAGGCCATCCCGATGGCTGCGCTTGTGGCCGCGGCCAAGCACGGCAATGATGATAATGTGTTCGGCAGCGGCAGCGGAAGCGGAAGCGGAAGCGTGCACGGCAGCGGTGCCATGGCCGTGCTCGGGCCGACCGTCTACGCCTGGGCCCAGTACGAGCGCCTGCTGCACGGCATATCGCCCTCCTGGAGCGCATCGTGGCGCAACGCCGAGCTCACCCCGCGCCAGCTCTTCTTGTACCTGCAGGCGTGCATCAGCCCAGGCAAGAGAGGCGAACGCTTGCGAGCGGGCCGCGGCGCGACTGGAGGAGGCGCTCGGGACGGCGCCGCCGGCGGGCGGGCTGGGTGCGCTGGCGGGGTGGCTGGGTGGGTCGCTGCAGCGAGTGGCAGAGGCCGCGGCGCTGCCGGCCGCGGCGTCGGCGGCGCCGGCAGAACCGACTCCGCGTTGAGCACTCCGTGTCGTTGGGAGGTACCGGCGGTGGCACTTCAGTGGAAGCAGATGATCTTCGACCTGCCGACCCTTCGGCATAACCTCATCGCGCTGCTCGGCATGCCGTTACACGAGGCGCAGCACCACGCCTTCGAGCGGCGCACGCGCGAGATCGTCGAGATTGTCGAGATCGTCGAGATCGCGGAGTCGCCGTTACACGAGGCGCAGCGGCATGCCGTCGCGCGGCACCAGCACCAGCACCAGCACCAGCACCAGCACCAGCACCGGCACCGGCACCGGCACCGGCAGATGGAGCAGCTCGAGCGGTGCGCCGAAAAGACGCTCGCGACGGTGCGCGATGCAGCCACGTCAGCACTCGCCGCAGCGCCCCTAAATAGGCAGGTGGCGCTCGTCACAGCGCTCGCGGTGTGGCGGGCGCGCGCGGCGTGGGCATGGCAGTTCACTTCATGTCGGATGCTCGCGCAGCTGCTGTCTCGCCGTGTCCACGCCCGTGAGCTCCGGGGGGCGCTCGGCTGCTGGAGGCGTGTCACCAAGGCTCAGCATGCAATCGGCATGCACGCAGGGGAGTCGCGCGCCGCTATCGGCGTCACCAAGGCTCAGCATGCAATCGGCATGCACGTAGGGGAGTTGCGCGCCGCTATTGGGCGCGGAGTGCGAGGCAGACGGGCGGGCGATGAGGCGTTGATGCTGCCGCCGGGGCAGACGCCGCCACCGCCGGGACAGACGCCGCCACCACTTGAAGCAACGGCCTCACCGCTGGTATGGGGTGCAGTGGGTTCAGAGGCGGCGGGGGGCGAGGCATTGGGGGTTGAGGAGGAGGCATCTCGATCAGAATCTCGGAGAGAATCTCAGATGCAGGCGGCGGGGGGCGAGGCGTTATGGGGTGAGAAGGTGGCAGCGATACCAGCGCTCGAGCCGCCGCCGTCGCCACCACCTTTGCTGTCGCCGACTGAGGCAGAGGCAAAGGAGGAGGCGGCGGAGATGGAGGCGGCGGCGGCGGCGGTTGAGGTGGCGGCGTCGGCGTTGGAGACGGCGGCGGCGGTAGAGGCGGAGGCGGCCGTGTTGGAGGCGGCGGCGGCGGTGGAGGAGGAGGCGGCGGTGGAGGCGGAGGCCGCCGCGGCGGCTGTGGCGGAGCAAGCGAGGCTCGTTGCCAAGGAAGTTGAGCGCGAGGCCCATATTCGGAAAGCCGAGCGCGAGGCTCGCAAGCGGCGGCGGCAACTAGAGCTAGCTACCGCCGCTCAGCTGATGTTGGGAGGGGAGGGGCAGAGAGGGCTGGCGGAGGAAGCGACCAAGAAGGCGGCAGCTGAGGCGGCGGCGGCCGAGGCGGTGGCAGCCGTGGCGGCGGCGACCGAGTCGGCAACTGCGGAGCCTGTTGCAGCTTCTCCTAGCTCCGCAGGCCTGTTGCAGCCTGTTGCAGCTCCTCCTAGCTCTTCGGCGACTACAGACGACGTCCGGGAAACGACCTTTGCTCCACCACCACCACCTCCATCTCCTCCTCCACCTCCTCCTCCCCCCCCTCCTCCCCCTCCTCCTCCTCGCCGTTGGAGCCCCCCCTCGAAGATGACGTCAACAGGATCAGTGCCGCGCCGCAGCACGCCGCCGATGGCGCCCTTGTTCGGCACGCCACCCATCTCCTCCCCAGACGACCTTTCCTCGTACATCGCCTACCGTACCTCCGAGGCAGTCGCACGTGTGTGGATTGCCTAATATGGATTGCCTAATATGGATTGCCTAGTACCGCCGAGCGCCTCCGATGATGGCCGCTTGATGGCCACACTGATGACTACTGATGGCTGCGTATGATGGCCGCTGATGAGTCTGGATGCCCGCTGATGACCTCCTTCATCAGGCGCGTTGCTCGAGCTCGAGCTACCCGGCTTGACACATGCCACGGAGCTGCTCCGCTCCATCTCCGCTCCACTCCGTTCGATCTCCGCGGAGCACCACCCTTATTTGGAAGGCGGCTTGTCCGAGCAAACCGCCGAGAACGGTCGCAGCACCATCGGCAGCCCCACCCCAAGCAGCCAAGGCTACTCTCCCTACGCGCCCAGAAGCCGCGGCCAGAGCCCCGCCCCCAGCCTGATGAGGGAGGCAATCAGCCTGCAATCAGAGACCATCAAGAGCCAGAGCCCCGCCCCAAGCCGCGGGCCGAGCCGGGCCCACAGCTGGGGCAAAGGTTCGGAGCTTTATTCGGAGCTTTATTCGGAGCTCGGTGACGAACCTTCCAAATGCAGCCAAGCTCCCGTTTTGGAAGGCTCATCACCTCCCGTTTTGGAAGGCTCATCACCGAGCTCCAGATGCAGCTGTGGGCCCAGCCCCATGCATAACCGCCGGGTGCCGAGCTGGGATAGGGCCAGTCCGAGGACCACTCCTGTAGGCACTCCGCCTCTCGACGGTTACACTCCGATGCTCCCTCCAATGAAGACTCCAATCAGTAGACCCCAGAGCCGCGGGAGCAGCTGGGGGAGGGGCAGCCCGCCCCTCTTGGACAAAATCTCGGCGCCCAGCTCGGCGCCCTCTGGGAGCAGCCCGCCCCTCTTGGACAAAATCTCGGCGCCCAGCTCGGCGCCTAGCTCGGCGCCCCCCTCTGGGGGCAGCCCGCCCCTCTCGGACATAATGCCGGCGCCCAGCTCGGCGCGCGAGTTGAGGAATTCGTCAAGGGATTCGTCAAGGGAGTCGCTGGCTCGTACGCCGCAGTACTCGAGCGCACAAGTGGAAGCTGTCGATTGGGATGCTGTCGGCTTGCAGGTGCTCGAGCGATGGTTTGCACCTGATCGCACCTGATCGCACCTGATTGCGCCTGATTGCACATGATTTCACCTGATTACAAGTGCTCTAGCGATTGATTGCATTTGATGGCCATCGATAGCACTGATTGAGGTTGATTGGCACTGATGACCACTGACGGGCTCATGAGACACCCCACGTGGCAGGTGCGTGAGACGGTTCATCGGGTGTATTCTGCGATCCAGACGACGGCCGCGTGGCTCGAGGAGGAGGAGGTGGAGGAGGGGGAGGAGGGGGAGGAGGGGGAGGAGGAGCACGAGGCAGCGGTGGCGGACGAGGCGGCGGACGAGGCGGCGGACGAGGCGGCGGACGAGGTGGCGGGTGCGACCTTGGGAGACGGTGAGGAGGAAGTCATGGAGGAGGCCCTCTGCCATCTCGCCAAGGCCGCGGGCGCAGCATGGGAGCTTTGAGAGCCGTAGAGAGCGCAGGATGAGAGTAGAGCATGCAGGAGAGATAGAGCGACTGGTCTGTGACAGCCTTGCAGCCGTATTCATAGATACCACGTCAAGTGTGAACCATTTTGTTCCACTGGTGCTTTTCAACGACACCCACTGTGCTCGAGCACCGTCCATCCTCGATGGCGGCGGCCTCCAGCTCTCAAGCAGCCCCGGGCTTGCCATACCTGTCCCGACCGAAGGTGATCATCGCGCAAGAGGCGCCCTCGCCGAATGTGATCATCCCGGCCATCCCCGAAGGCCCGAGCAAAAACGTGCTGCAGGCGACTCAGGACGTGTGCGACCACCTCGCGCGGATGGCCGGGCGTGTGTCAGACCTGTTTGACATGTTCGACGTGGACAAGAATGGGCTCATCGACAAAAAAGAGTTCCGCGCAGCGTGCCTCCATGTCGGTATCACCTACCCGCCCGACGTGATCGACCAGGTCTTTGCGCTGCTCGACGAGGACGGCAGCGGCTCGCTGGAGCACATGGAGGTGATCCGCACGGCACGGAGAGCAGCGTTTGAGCGCGGCTTCGTGCCACGCGTCCCGCCAAAGCCGCCCGCGCACCAGCGTCGCCTCAACGCCTACTGGGCGCGGCGCAACCGCATGCATATGGAAGCGCACGAGGAGTCGGTCAGGAAGATTGAGGCGCAGGTGAGCCTTCCGTGCATGCATGCGTGCACGCATGCATGCTCAAGCCGCCTGCATCCCCGCGGCCGCTCCTCCTCCTCCTTGAGTGCACCACACTCGCACCCATGCGCCCGTCCATGTACCCTCATTAGGATGAGGCGATGCGTCAGCAATGGGTTGACCACAAGCGGCATGAGGATAGGGCGAAGCTGGCGACCAAGCACGAACGGCAGCGGCAGATGGGCCTAGGTCGGCAGGAGCGTTACTGGCTGCGGAAGCAGCAGGAGGAGCGCGCGCAGCACAAGGTGTGGCAGGCCCTGGCGCAGACGCCCGGAGCGCTCTTGAGTGCGTGGGATTGAGATTGAGATTGAGATTGAGGTTGAGATTGAGGCGCTCTGAGTGCGTGGGATTGCGCTGGATGGGCTCGGAGGACGTCTTGATTGGCCGCTTGATGACAGCCCTGATGACTAACCCTAACCCTGAGGACGTCTTGATTGGCCGCTTGATGACAGGTACAAGAGGCTCTGGCTGAGACGGTGAATGCCCCTGTGCTCTTCCTGCCCACGTTGCCGGAGGCGAAGGCCATTGCGAAGGCGACGTGGGCCAAAGATCCCACAGCGCCCAAGCGTGCGGTCGAGCTCGATGAGACGATTCGAGAGGTTTCGGCGCTCCAGGACGTTTGGATTGGCTCGCTCGTCAAAAAGTGGCAGGTGCGTGCGCGCTCAGAGTGCTGCGAAGTCCGTTCACCGCTCACTGCTCACTGCACATCGCTGACCGAGTGCCTCTCAAACGGCCGGATCCACGTTTGCTGTGAACAGGCGCCCGACCCGACTGTGAAGGCGGCGTCACAGCTTCGAGGGGGCTTTTCGCGCAACAAAGGCCGCGCGCCTCAGGCGTCGCAATTCCGCAACATCGTCACGCCCTCGAGCCGCAATCTCAATTCGCGAGGAGGACCGGCGTCCCCTCATTCACCCCAATCACAATTCATCAACATCGTCGCCGCTCCAGCCTCCGCTCCCCAGGTGCGCTCTACTGTGAATACCACCCGATGTCCGGCCACTGTGAATACCAGCCTCCGCTCCCCAGGTGCGCTCTCGATTGCATGCGCGTGATGGCCTTCTTCATCAGGTGAGCTCACACCGTGATGGCCGCCCCACTCCCCAGGTGCTCTCGCTCTTTGTTCCAAAGGTCCAAGGATCGTCCTCCAAACCCAAGCTGCCCTGACGAAGGGGGAGCAAGGCACGCGCCAAGAGCCGGAACCGCTAGTCATCCTGAAGCCCAATGGCGCAAGGCGCCTCTACTCCCGCTGAAACGAGAGAGCGCGGCATTAATTAAAGCACACCTCCGCAGACGTCACTCATCAGACAACATACTCCTATCATATTGTGTACATTAAGTATACGAGTACACGTTAAGCAAACGCGTCGGTACCGATGCACGCTTGTTCGTGTGTAGCCGTAGTAGCCGAGCTTTACGTCGTTCAGAATTCCTAGTTTCCCACAGGAGCTCTCGAGAGTCCCCGGGGGGGTAAGTCTAAGGGTTTGAGCGATGATCTGATAATTAAAATGGTTCACCCGTTCGTCCTATTTGATCCCTTTTACTTTGCTCGCTGCTTTTTGAGCCTCGTCATTAAAATAAGGTCTTCAACGTGATATCGCTGTTCTCACCAGTCTCATCGCGTGGCGATCATTAGGCGATCATCGGTAGTGCAGGTAGCTACCGAGTGGAACCTTGTCGCGGTAGGCATTCCACAGCTGGCGTACGGGCGTCTCGTACATGCCGAGGCTCTCCTCGTGCGCGAGGCTGCCCGCGCTGGGCGCCGTCTCGGTCACTTCGTGCAGCCCTAGCGCCTGCACGAGCCGCGATGAGGCGCTCGAGACGGCGCTATTCTGATTGCCTCTGATCGCCTCTGATGAGGCGTTTGAGACGACGCCCAAGACGGCGCCCGAGGATGCGCTGGGGCGTCCACTGTCCCCGTCCGTCGCCCGCACACTATCAAACTGGGCCCTCGCGCCGTACTGGGCACTACCCGAGGCCAGCCCCTGTGCGAGCCCCTGTGCGAGGGACGCGAGGCCGCGGGGGGTGCCACCCGACAAGCCAGAGCCACGCCAGCTTGCCGTGCGAGGTGAAGGCGTGGCCGCGAGCGAGGCGGTGACGCACTCCTCGAAGGTCTGGTTGATGATCTCGACGAGAGGAGATCCGTCGCCGCCCCCGTCGCCATACTCGTAACCACCCTCTCCATAGCGAGCGCCTCCATGGCCATAGCCATCGCCTCCGTTGACGTAACCGTCGATGCCGCCGCTGCCGTCCTCGCCGTTGCGCCTCAGCACTCGGTGCACCTGCGAGCGAGGGCCATCATGAGACCATCAGGGGGCTGTCACCAGGCGCAGTCCAGGCGCAATCAAGGCGTACCTTCTCAAGGGCCCTCTGCTGTCCATCGAGCATCTGGCTCAGCCGTTGTAACACTTTCTCCTGATGAGGAAGGCAATCATGAGGGAGGCAATCATGAGGGAGGCAATCATCAGGCTCAGCCGTTGTAACACTTTCTCCTGCCAGGGGCAATGAGCGAAGCCATCAGGGACGCCAAGAGTGAGGCACTCAGAGAGGCGCTCAAAGGGGCTCTCAGAAACAACATCCAGAGCCAATTAAGGGCGGGGCCATTAGGGGCCATCGGGGAATATTAGGGATTATTAGGGGCCATTAGGGATTATTTGGGGCCATTAGGGATTATTAGGGGCCATTAGGGATCATTAGGGAATGTAAGGGGCCACGCACCTGGTGGCGCCATCGGCGGTACTCATCCACCAACGGTGCACGTAAGAGAGCACCTCCTCCACTCGTCAAGCCGATCGTGCAGCTGGTTGTACCGGTAAGGGTGCGAGCCGCAGCGTCCGCCTCGGCACACGCCTCCGCACGTGCTTCGATCTGTCGTCGCCGCCGAGCTTTGGCATAGTGCCGCCAGGTGCCATAGGCACCCCCTAGACGCGCCACGTGTACGATCGCATCGGCTTTGGTTTGGAGGTAGAGCAGCTCCGACTCGACGGTGGCCTGATGAGGGAGGCAATCAATCGGTCATCAGAGGCAATCACGGAGGCAATCACGGAGGTAAAGCAGCTCCGAGTCGACCGTGGCTTGCGCCGCATCGATGGTGCCCTCAGCGCCAATCAAGGGCCACAAAGGTCCATCAGGGACCATCACCTGAGCCGCATTCATAGCGCCGAGTGCTGTCGCCATCTGAAGCCGCTCGCGCGTGCGCTCGAAACGGCGCGCCGCTTGCTGCAGTCTCGCATGCTTCACAATGCTCTGTTCACAGCCGTTGGCCCACTGACGAACCGCGCGGGCCTTGCGGGTCAGGTCGCCCGTTGAGCGCGCCAGCCGCAGCAGACGCGCTTCCTTTGGAGCGATTCGCGTCGTGAGTGTGTGGAAGGCGCGGCAGAGACGCCAACCCTGCGCCAGGTAGGCGGGGCCATTAGCGGGGCGATGAGAGGGGCCATTAGCAGGGCGATGAGAGCGGCGAACTCAGAGGCGCAGTTCGGGGGTTATTCTTGCGAGCACCTGCCAACGCTCGCGTATCTCGATCGATCTCCAGCGAGCCCCCGAGGCAGATGGCGCCACCAGCCGATCTCGACACCAAGAGATCCATCCGCGTCGTAACCCCGCACGCACGCGTACCGCCGCGCGCGATTCGTAACGGACAACCTCGGCGCTGCCCAGCTGCCGCCAGGTACGCCAGCCTCGCTGCAGTGCCTCGAGAGAGCGGAGATGGGCGAGGGCATCGGCGAGGCCCTCGAGGGCCTGCACGCGCCCACGCTGCCGAACACACGCGTGGAGGGCCTGCACCAGCCGCCAGCCAGCGAAAAAGCGACGCACCCGGGCCATTGCCACGATCGCGACGCCTCGATGACGTATCCACGCGTGCCACTCACGCCAAGCAACGAAGCCAACCATGTGCGCGAGTGCCCCGGCGGTGCGAGTGAGCGACGCCTGCCGCCTGCTCCAGCTAGCGTGCCAGCGCCGCCAGCCGCCGCGTAGGAGACAAGTGACGCCCAGGTGACGAGCTTCGTGTATCTGGAGCACGAGCTGCATCCACTGAGCGACCCAACGGCGCATCGCCCGGCGCACGCCATGGGCAACCCAATGCCGCCGCGCCTGACGGACTAGGGAGAGGTCATCAGAGGTTATAAGAGGTCATAAGAGGTCATCGGAGGTCATCAGAGGTCATCGAAGCTCATCAGAGGTCATCAGAGGTCATCAGAGGCCATCAGAGGTCATTAGCATGGCCATCCGAGGTCACTCAAGCGAGATCACACCTCGATCCCGAGCACGTGGGTCGTGTCATCAATTGCACTCAATTGCACTCAATCGCACTCAAGGGCACTCAAGGGCACTCAAGCGAGATCGCACCTCGATCCCGCGGCGTGCCGCCCGTGCGAACTTCCCAGCCCGATCGGACCAGAGAGAGCTCGCCGCACGCAGCCGACGCGCCCGTATCGCCACATGGACGGAGGGCGCGCTGTCAAACGGCGACTCGAAGACATCCGCCGCCCAGCGCGCGCACAGCCGCATGCGCACGCGACACATCGACTCCCACTCGCCACCGCCATCTCCAGACGCCGTGCCGAGCGCCAGGCTCGCGAGTGACGAAGCGCGCGCGGCGAGGCGCCAAGGCGCGGTGTCAGCGCACTGACGGCGCGCCTCGAGCGCCGCCGCGCTCAGTGTGGCATCCGGCGGCACAGAGCGCGCCGCCGTCACGCGCGGCGCCGTCGCGGGCGGCGTCCGTTGGGTGAAGTCGATGCTGTTGATGCGGCCGCGGCTGCTGCTCGCTCCGTGAAGCACCTCGGCGGTGGCGGCCTCAAACATCGGCAACACGACGAGCCGTTGCAGCCGCCACTGCCGCTGGCGCTCGAGCGCCGAGTGCACCGGTGCCATCTCCATCCACCATCGTCGCGTCTCCTCATGCTCAGCACGCAGCCGTGCACGCGTGGCTTCCTCCGAGGCGGCGGCGGCGGCGGCGGCGGCGGCGTGCTTGGCCGTTTCGGCCGCCTCGAGCTCCAACAGCGAGCAGCCAGCGAAGGCCCCCCACCGGGTGAGCAGTGAAGTGAGCTGTGAAGGGAGCTGTGAAGCCCACGCCCCGCTCGCGGGGCCCTCCCGCCTGTCGCCCGCGTCGTCCTGGGCGTCGGTCGCCGCGAGGTACTCTGCGCGGCGCACAAAGCGCTCAGCGCATGCCGAGGTCGCGCCCAGCACGGCGCTGCCTAGCCAGCACGCGTATCGCCGATCGCCGCGCGCGAGGACGCGCGGCGCCCACAACGGCGCCCCCCCCGCTGACAGCCCGCGGTCGGTGCCGTGCTGGGCGCCGTGTTGGGCAGCCCTCTCCTCCTTCGCTCGCTTCTCCTTCTTCGCCTTCTCGTCCTTCTCGTGCGCACCCGACGCCGTGTTGGGCACGCGCTGCTGCAGCTCGCGAAGGAGGCGCTCAGGGAGCCCCTCGAGCATCGAGCCGCCCCCGACGAGCACCACGCTCCCGAGCAGCGTGCCGCGAAGGCTGTAGTCGCACAAAGCGAGCACTCGCCAGATCGCGTCGCCGAGCCCCTCAGAGAGCCCCTCAGAGGCTGGCGGCAAGGGAGCGCCCGGGTGCGCGCCGTCCTGGGCGCTACCCGCACCGAGGTCTGCCGGCGGCTGGAAGAGCGCCTCGCCACATCGCGCCAGATCGTCCCTCGAGAGCGAGATCACCCGGGAGATCAGCCCGATCTCGTCAATCTCGTCAGGCAGAGTGATCTCGACTGGAGGCCGCGCCGCCTCGGCGCCCTTACCCGCCGGCTTCGCGGTGCCCTTGGAGCCACCACCTTTCTTGGCGGCGCCCGGCACAGCGCCTGGCGCAGCGGCGCCTGCCAACCCCTCGAGCTCGACTCTTGCGTGCGCTTCTTTGGTCGTTCGGGAAAGAGCGAGCCACGCATCGCTCAGTGGCGGCGCAGTGCCAGTGCCGGCGGCGGCCACCGGCGATGGCGCTTCGGCCGCAGCCGACGACAGGGCGATCGCGCGCATGCGCATGGCGAGCCATCGCGTCAAATGCCAGCCGCCTAGCTCGAGGATCGCCGCCGCACCAAGCACGGGGTGGCCCTCGAAGACGGGCCAGATGGTCGTCTTCCGCTCGCCGATGTCCACGATGATCCCCGTGTCGATGCCAAAGTGGTACAGCGGCAGCAGCGGCGTCGCACTCACGTACAAGGCCTGCACACCCATGCCGAACAGGGCCGAAACGGCGCGGATGCGCTCGGACGCGGATGTCCCAACGGGCTCGCTCAGCAGCACGGCATGCTCGTCGGGCGCGGCCTCGACCTCGGCGAAGGCGGAGGCGAGGTCGGGCTGCGCCGACGCGTCGATGATCGCGTTGATCTCATCGCCGCCCGTCCAGCCAATTCGCCACTGATACGAACCCGCGTCTATGGCCAGGCACGGCGGGAGCGCTCCGTCTTCGTCCGAGTGCTCCATCTTCGGAACTGACCTTTTGAGGACGCGCCGTGCCGCGCCTTAAAATTGTAAGCGCCGTGAAAACGGTCGTCAACGACGTAATTATCTCAAATGGTTCGCTTCAACTTGACGGAATTACTATAAATAGAACGCCCGACCAAGTCTTGACCCGGTCCGGTTCACGTCCGAGACACACTTTCCTTTTGAGGCAAAAATGGACCCGTCGATGGCTCTGCGTCGCGCCACCTTGGAGGAGGTCATGACTGTGCTGAGCATCTACGTGCGCGGCAAGTACGCCGAGTCGATTGCGCAGCGCATGCTTCGGGTGATCGGGGCAAAGATCCATCTAAGGATGGACACGCTCTCGGACGAACAGGTGCACTCACGCTGGGCTCGAACGCGCTCTGATGGCCTCTCATCGACTCCGATCCTCGCTGATGGCCAGAGTGATTGGCCTCTGATGCCCTCTCATGGCCTACTGATGGCCTACTGATGGCCTCTGAGGTACTTGGCCGTTCTCTCGGACCATCGAGCAGGTGGAGATGGTGCGCGCGCGCGCTCATGAGAAGCAAGAAGGCGCACATGAAATGGGCGTCGAGGATATGTTCTCGCGCATCTGCAGCGCAAAGTGAGCACGCATATGACCTTGCGATGACCTCAGTGTACTCCAAGCCTTAATATGGCAGTCTGCGTGGGTGCCTTTGGTGGCTTGCATGGTGACCTCTTGGTGACCTCAGCGTATTCCGTTCCTCAAAGTCAGCCTTGTTAAGACGTGGTGTGTGTCTCTCTCTCTGTGCCTTTCTGTGACCCTGTGTATGTGTTTTCTGCGTCTGTGCCGTGAAGGTGAAGCCCTTACGCACATGGGTGTGTGTACGGCCTAGGACGCCCTTCGACAGTGTGTTCTTACAGTGACAGGGCCGATCGAGGATCGTCATTCGGCCGAGACCCGATCACAGACCGGAGCTCTAAATGTACTAGTTGTTCGAGGTCTTCCTGTGTTTTACGAGTTTCGAGTTATAAGCTTATAATGAACACCGGACATACGCGTTATTGGTTATAACGTTATAACGACATACGCATCGCATCGCCTGATTGTAGTGAGTTCGGCCTTGATGCGCCTCCCAACTTCCATTACGGTTTGTCGTTTCCTGCGTTTACGCGGTCGGGGGTGCGTATACGCAGAAACCTGTGTATACGCGAGGGGGTACGTATACGCACCCGCTGTGTATACGTACTACCGCTCGCGTAAACGCACCTACCCGCGTATACGCACCCTGGGGTGCGTATACGCACGTACCTGCGTATACGCACCCACACCCGCGTACAAGCACATGTGCGTAAACGCGGCGTCGGGTGCGTATACGCACCTACCTGCGTATACGCACCCGACGCTGTGTATACGCAGGGACGCGACGAACGTCATGGCAATTCGGAATTCCGAAAGACTCTAAAAACATATTGTCCGCGGCTCCGCCGCTCCGGCCGACAAGGTCACTATAAGACGACGGTTGACGAAGGTTCGGACGGTCGGACGTCGGTATGTACGCTCTCTCAGTCATGAGGGGGCGGCCGAGCCGCAACGAACTCGCTGTAGCGGTGAGTACCGTTATGCTTCGTCCCTGCTTCTCGACTTCAGCAGTACTTCCTACAAAGTCCTTGGGTTACTAACATTTCTTGTGGGGCTCCGTGCTTTGCTGCTTGGTTGCTTTGAGTTTGTCGGATCGCGACTGCTGCAGCGGCCCGGGTGGAAGCTGACGAGATGGCGGCGGAGGCGGCGGAGGCGGCGGAGGCGGAGGCGGCGGAGGCGGCGGCGGCGGCGGCGGCGGCGGCGGCGGCGGCGGCGGCGGCGGCGGCGGCGGTGGCGGCGGCGGCGGCGGCGGCGGCGGCGGCGGCGGCGGCGGCGGCGGCGGCGATCGCAGTCTGGACGCTCTCGAAGCGTCGTCGCATTGCATGCTAGTGTGCGACGCGCCCAGCACAGCGCTTCCGGAGAGCATGCTATTCTGCGAGGCTCCTCTTCCTAATGAGGCCGTTAATGAGGCAGTTAATGAGGCAGCAGCAGCCGCTGCTGCGCTGTCCGCAGGGTCGACATCGCTGGCGCTGACACGCGCCGTGCCGGGCTCCAATGGCGACAGCGACACGGCAACACCCAGAGGCCACTCGTCGATGGCTCTGCGTCGCGCCACCTTGGAGGAGGTCATGACCGTGCTGAGCATCTACGTGCGCGGCAAGTACGCCGAGTCGATTGCGCAGCGCATGCTTCGGGTGATCGGGGCAAAGATCCATCTAAGGATGGACACGCTCTCGGACGAACAGGTGCACTCACGCTGGGCTCGAACGCGCTCTGATGGCCTCTCATCGACTCCGATCCTCGCTGATGGCCAGAGTGATTGGCCTCTGATGGCCTCTCATGGCCTACTGATGGCCTACTGATGGCCTACTGATGGCCTACTGATGGCCTACTGATGGCCTCTGAGGTTGGCCGTTCTCTCGGATCATCGAGCAGGTGGAGATCCTGCGCACGCGCGCGCATGAGAAGCAAGAAGGCGCACATGAAATGGGCGTCGAGGATATGTTCTCGCGCATCTGCAGCGCAAAGTGAGCACGCATATGACCTTGCGATGACCTCAGTGTACTCCAAGCCTTAATATGGCAGTCTGCGTGGGTGCCTTTGGTGGCTTGCATGGTGACCTCTTGGTGACCTCAGCGTATTCCGTTCCTCAAAGTCAGCCTTGTTAAGACGTGGTGTGTGTCTCTCTCTCTGTGCCTTTCTGTGACCCTGTGTATGTGTTTTCTGCGTCTGTGCCGTGAAGGTGAAGCCCTTACGCACATGGGTGTGTGTACGGCCTAGGACGCCCTTCGACAGTGTGTTCTTACAGTGACAGGGCCGATCGAGGATCGTCATTCGGCCGAGACCCGATCACAGACCGGAGCTCTAAATGTACTAGTTGTTCGAGGTCTTCCTGTGTTTTACGAGTTTCGAGTTATAAGCTTATAATGAACACCGGACATACGCGTTATTGGTTATAACGTTATAACGACATACGCATCGCATCGCCTGATTGTAGTGAGTTCGGCCTTGATGCGCCTCCCAACTTCCATTACGGTTTGTCGTTTCCTGCGTTTACGCGGTCGGGGGTGCGTATACGCAGAAACTTTATCCCCTCTTTTTTCTAAAAGATGGGGAGCACGGAACCTCTCTCTCTCGCCCCAGTGGCCTCTGAGATCGAACCCGTGTCACCCGAAACGTACGCCGCCATGAGCACGCGCACACCGCCTCCCTCCCATGAACATCCTGCCCGAAAGACGCGCATGCACAACGCTTCCCCAGCACTTTCCGACTGCCGCGCGCCAACATGCCTGCCCAGACAGACAAACCAGCACATAAACCCCGCACCCTGGACACGCCTGGCAATCACCCTGACCCTCATCTGCACGCTGCCCAGCCTCATCAGCATGCCCCGCAATCAAACCGCCCAAACAGAGACTCGCCCTGAGTATAATAGGGCTTGCAACCTACAAACTCACTACCAAACCACCACCCCCGTGCCGCAGACCGGACCTCGACCTACTCATGGCGGACACGGCAGAGAAGGTACCGCTGCACATCAAAATCGTACCGCACGTCGGAGACGTCCAGATCCAAATCCTGGTGGAGATCGCAATCCAGCTCATGAAATTCACCAAGGGCGAGCTCAACCCGGAGACAATCATCATCAAGGTCAACCCGCAGAGAAAACTCTACATCGCATGGTTCCCGCAGGCCGTCGTCAATATCCTCACCGCCATCACGGACCCCAAGCCCTTCACCTGCACGATCCCCGCATCGCGGACCATCCAATACCTGCCATGGACCCAAGAACCCGTCCGCTACTGGATGAGCCTGACGCAGCCCGAGAGCGCACCGAGCACCCCAACACCAATCCTCAAGATGGTCCTCGAGGACATCCTCACCAAGAACGGCCTCAAGATCGCCGAACTCAAGCCGAACCTGAGCAAGAACACCGACGTCAAGAACCTCACCGGCGAATACTACGTCGCCATCCACCTCAAGGAGAATTTCGCCCGCGACAACCCGACCGTGAAGAGCACCCTCGAGGAACTCAAGCACGTAGTAATCAAGGGAGCGCACTGGAAGACCGGGCTCTCCCACACGCTCACGCACAAACTCAACCTGTGCACCCAGTGCTTCTGCCCCCTCCCCGAAGACCACCCAGCCGTCGTCAACAAGCCCATGTACCTCGACCACCAGACGGACGAGGACACCACCGTCTCGCACCTGCGCATGACCACCTACATCAACACGGCCATGCACACCGAGTGCCGCAAGAAACCAGCGCCCAAGCGCGCGCCCGCGTCCTCAAACGCAATCGACACCTTCAAGTCGATGCTAGCGAAACGCGCCAAGGAGGAAGAGGCCAAGGAGCCCACCCCCGCCGCAACCGAGAAGGACCCCATCGAGAAAGCAACATGATAACTCCCGCAACAGCCCAGCGCACGCACCACACACGAGCTCACGTGCACACGCACTCGGCAGCAACGCGCATCCGCAAGCATACAGAGAGAAAGCGCACCCAAGCGCCCGCACAGCGCCCAAATGTGTCAAGTACCACAGTACATGATAAACCATACCTTCGGTACCATACCCCGTGTACAGCGTACCAAGTTAACATAAAGTCACACCCCATCAGTCCCTCAAATAACAAGCACCCAAAAAGAAGCAACCCCCAAAAAGAGTCACAAACCACGAATTACCCACCACACAAAATGCATGCATGCAGCACAAAAAAACACAAACCCAAACACAATTCACACACACAAAACAATGCACCGGAACCAGTTTACCACGAGTCCGCTCCCGAACCAATGGACAGCCGAAGCGCACTCGCCGACCCAACGCCAGACAACGCACCACGTACGAACCCAACCAAAGCCACCACCACCACCCCGTCACCCCACCCATACCGAGCACGTGTGAACGCAGACACACAAAGAGAAAAAGCACACGGCACCCGACATATTCACACCCATAGACACCCACGCATCATAGGTCATACCACCGCCACATCAACTAATAAACCCAAACACAAAAGAAACCGTTCCAAAGAGCTCACCACACTCCTCTCCGGACTCATCAACCCCTCACTCACATGGATCCGAGACCTCACCGAAGAAGGCATCGAACCAAACCCGGGCCCCCGGTACGTCACCAAGAACGTCAACGGACTGCAAGGAGCAGGGAAACTCTTCCAATGCTGCAAAGCCATCGCGTCCGAACACGAACGCCAACCCATCACCGCCCTTTTCATCCAAGAACACAACCTCAAACAACAGGATAAAAAAGCGCACGAAAAAATCGCCCGCGGGCACCAACTCCTCATCCTCCTCGCATACGCCACCCCGAAACAATTCCAAGCAACCTCCTGGGGGGGCACCGCCATCATCATCCCCCACACCTCGATCGAGAAAAAACCAGGGGAATCCCTCGACGACGCGATCCTCAGAATCCAAAAATCAACCTTCCGCCCCGCGCATCTCTCAGGCAGAGCGATCTCGACGAAAATGCACGTCCTAGGTCACCCGAGAACACTCACCTGCGCGTACGCGCCAGCCGAACCTAGCACCGATCTCCTCGGCACCGAGTGGACCAAAGTCGGCACCAACAAACCCAAAGAGGGACGCGAGCTCCACACCAACACAGCACAGCTCACCGCCACACTCAGCCAACGCCCACCCGGCACAACAAAAGCCTCCTTCACACCCGCCCAAATCACCAGCATGCAACTCGGTAAACTAAACTGGACAGACTTTATCAAAGTGAAGAATAATTACTGGAAACAATCAGCCACCCCCGCGCGCACCACTTTTTTCTCCGCCCTCGCTGCGATGGTCAATCCCAAAACCATCCTCGGACTCGACGCGAACTGCGTACCAGACACGACGCTCGACACCCTACGCCCAGCCGCGTGCACCACACCCTACGAGAACGACGGATACAAGACCCTCAACAACCTCACAGACGACAATGGACTCACAGACGTCGCACGCCAACAACTCGGCTCAGACGGCACCAACCCTTTCTTCACCTCGCACCACTCGCACGCTGCGGGCATCACGCACACGCGCATCGACCGAATCTACGTCCCCGACACCTCAGACGAATCCTACGTCCACTCGAACTGCACCGATTTCTTCCCACACCCTGACGCCCGAGCCACCAGAGACCACGACGCAGTACACGTATGCAGCACACAGACGACGCACAAACGAGGCAACGACCTACCCTTCATCAACGAGAGCATTTTCGATGACCAACCCTTCACCTCACAACTCCACGCATCCATCCGCACCAGGTACAACAACGCCATGCGAACGCCAAACACAAACTGGCGCTCCACCTGGGAATCAATCAAACTCGACGCCAGAACCCAATGCCTCGCAGAAACAAAGCGCACCCGCTTCAAACTCGACCAGCAGCTCACCCTCAAGAAGCTCATCCTCGCCAACCTACGCACCCGCACCACCAACGGCGAACAGATCAACGAAGCCGAAGCTGACCGCCTCGAAAAGGAGATCAAGACCGCGCGACGAAAAGCCGTCACCCTGCACGACACCCTCGAAGGAGAAGCCTACAACAACGGCAAAAAACACGACATCGGCTCCAGCGAGTTCTTCCGCCAATGGAACCCAGCGCGACCCAACCAAGCACCACACAAGATGCAAGAAACCGACTGGACGGACCTCTCCAACCCAACTCACACGGGTAACACAGTTAGCTCAACGTCGCAAATCCTAAAAGAATTTACCAAATACTACACGAGCCTCTTCGCAGATAAAAACACCGACCCTCTTTCACATGCCACCCAAGCCTGCCTCCACACCCTCAGCGGCCCAGACCCAGACGGCAACACCCGCCGCGTCCTCAAGCCTACCGCAGACCTCTGC
>ERZ761574.845-NODE-845-length-21461-cov-71.509016_pt1 | contig 21461 bp, 10 predicted proteins | sample MGYA00374950_ERZ761574 | MGnify/ENA primary metagenome ERZ761574 (study PRJEB28895, sample SAMN07631631) | mixed culture metagenome | isolation source: Freshwater growth medium | place: USA: Seattle, Washington | collected 2016-10-03 ... | reverse complement strand
AGGTTCTCGAAGCGATGCGTGCACAGCTCGGCGATCATCGGAACCCAGTGACACAGGCTCGGTTGCGGCAACGCCAAGCTCGCCAAGCTCGCCAAGCTCGACGCGTGCACAGCTCGGCGATGATCGGAACCCTGACACACTCATCTGCGTTAAGCGCCACACTCGCAAGGGTGATTGCACAGCAGTCTCCGACTCAAGAGCAATCGGAACCCTGAGTCCCTGTGACACACTCATCTCCTTCAAGCGTCACACTCGCAAGGGCTCTGGCTCGGTTGCGACAACGCCAAGTACAACGAGGCTCTCGAATCTCGGCGCTCGGCGCACTCATATCTGTCACACAATGCCAAAGTCAACTTCCTCGCAAGACCAAGTATGAGACCACTGTCCCATAAGAACTGTCGACGACGACAATTCAAGTGTTAACAAATGCAACCATGAGGCCGCTTCCTGCTGCCGCTGCTACACGCGTAGACGCGTCTAGCATGAGCGCTGGGTCTGTGTATAGCTGCTCAACGTGCCAGATAGTCCATACTAGTGATTCGGAGAAAGAACGGCGAAGGGCAAGCAAGAGGGCAAGGCTGTACTTTACATGTAAAGAAAGCACTCAAAGGGGCCGAGAAAGGTGTTGAGAAAAGGGCCGAGACAACGGGGATATAAATTGGCGTGGGTCGCAACCGAATCAGTCACTTCATATAGTGACGAGTTACTTATAGTATGGCACCTACGCGCACGGCAGGCTCTGAACAGAACCTCCACCATCCTCCGAGCACGATTGTGTGACTTGTGTCTTGTGTGCTGGTCTGCGCGGCGCGTGCACCTTTTCCCTAACATGTACACGGCACTTTGCGAACGAACGGCAAAGTCGGCGGTTTCATCCTTCCTCCAACTCCCCCCCAGGGTGTGATTTGAAATGTCGCGTCCGTGTGGCGCGCGCGCGGGGGCCCGCTGACGAAACTGACTCTGAAGTACCGTATTGTCCGAAAGCAGCCACTCGGCCTGGACTGTTTTTTGAAAACTTATCGATGGCCGACGCCCTACAGAGGGAGCGTCGCCGGCAACGTTTCGCGGCCGACGCCAAGCGCGCGCCGCCGCCGCTTCCAAAGCGTGAGTTCGCGCACCCCGAGAAGCTGGTCAAGAGCGATGCCGACGCTGTGCTCGCAAAGTTTCTCGCCCGCAAGGTTGCCGCCGGAGCGACCCTGACCGACTTGCAGAAGCGCGCCCTCGGTTCGGTCGACAGCACCCGCATCAATCAGCCCGTCCCATCGCCCAAGGAGATCACCGTATCCAAGCGCAGCGAGCTCGAGCCCGCAAGTCCAGCTCCGGTGGCACCAGCTCTAGCTTCGCCCGTTGCTGCCGACCAACCGCGACGGCTCCTTACGCTGCGCAAGAAGCTACGTGAGATCGCAGATCTCGAGCGGCGCGAGGCTGAAGAGGGTGCTGTGCTCCAGGCCAATCAGAGAGCAAAAATCCAGCAAAAGAGCGCTCTCGAAGCAGAGCTGGCCTCGCTCGTCACCGAGTGAGCGTATACCTTGCAGGCGCGGCGGGTCGGTCACTGTGCATGAGACTAAGGATCAGTATTAGCTGTGACGGTTTTTACTCGAGTATTAGCTGTTACTTCTACGCCGCCTCGTTAAGTACGGTCCGGTGAGACAAAAGACAACTTTTCTAGCTGTTACTTCTACGCGACAGTTCACGTCACAGACGACAGTCTACAGACTACACCCCGCTACATCTCGCGTGCAACTCGGCTCGCGCTGTCAGAACTGAACGCGGGTCAAATCCTGAGGGGGGTCGCTCTTGGCCGCGGCGTCGGGGAAGCCGCAGGCTTGTTCTGGGGCGTGCTCGCCCGCGACGGCGGTGTCGCCGCCGTCGTGCACGAGGTGGTGGTCGTCGGCGTCTTCGTGAGCACCGTGACCGGCGCCTGTTCTCGAAGCGGGCGCGCGAGCGGCGTCGTCCCTCCCTTAGGCGACGACGCGTATGGGTTCCATGAGCGATGATGGATGCGCTCCGTGCGCGTCGCGGCCCGCTCCGAGGTGCTCTCGTGCCACTGGCGCTCATGCTGCGCCCGTTTGGACAGGGCGGCCGCCGTTGGCTCAGGAGAGAGCGAGCCCGAGTACGCGCTCGCCAGCGAGCCGCCACGGTACCGGGCGGTACCACGCCTTGGCAGCCAGCCGACGACGACCGCCGCCGCGGCCGCGGCCGCCGGGTCAGCAGCGCCCGGTACGACGCTCACGGCCGCGGCGCTCGGCGCAGCGCGGCCGTGGGGCGGCGTGGCACGGAAGCGCTCGAAGAGCATGCCCCCACCCGTCGGCTCCACGTGGTCGGTGGCCCATGCGTGGTCTGAGGTGCGCACAGAGGCGCGTGCATGCCGCTCCGAGGCGCGGTCGTGGTCGGTGGCACCCGTGGAGGACGCTGCTGCCGCGGTTGTCCGCGCCACCGCGGCAGCAGCTCGCTTCCGTATCCCTTCGATCATCAGCAGCTCCTTTCCACTGATCGATGCCAACGGCGAGTGCGCCGCCGTACCGAGCAGGTGGATCCCTATCGGCGCATGGTGTGAGAGGCCGACGCGGTTGGTTGGCTCGGAGGCATAGCCCGCGCCATTGGGGACCCACACCGCCTTCGACTGCACGGTGGTGTGAAGAGGCGAGCGCTTCGGAAGCGGCGGCCGTGCGTGAAAGAAGAGTCGGCGCAGCGCGCGCCGCTGGCTGAGGCGCGGCTCGAAGAGCGATGCGAGCAGCTGCTGGCGAGAGTCGGCCTTCGCGAGCTCGTGCCAGGCGCACAGGGCACGCCAGAACCAAGCGCCCCATCGGCGGCTGTGGAGCCTCTCAAGATCCCACAGCCTCGCCACCTCCTCGGTTCGGTGCTGCATCTCGCGCCAAGCTCGGAGGGCGTGGGTCAGCTGCGACGTCTGCAGCGCGTGCTCGTGGGCCAGCCACGTCGCTGCCGCACGCCACGCCGTGAAAAAGGGGGCCGCATGCCACAGGCTGGCGCGCTCCAGTCGCTCCTCATCGGCAATGCGGCCCGTGGCCCACTGAATGCACCGGTGCTGCCAGTGCTCCCACGTCGTCACGCGGGAGCGCCACGCGCCGTGTAGCGCCGCGCGAATGCAAAGGTCCGACTGCGCGCGCCTTGCTGCCGCTGCGCGCACCCAGCGCCGCCACGCCTGCCGGCAGTTGACGAGCGCCACGTGAGCGTCCCGCTCGGCGCGCGCGGCGGCGGCGTCGCGGGCGCGGAGCACCCACTGACGAATCGCCGATGAGCGTCGCCGCTGGTGCGCCGCGTCCATCGAGGCCTGCTGCTGCGCCTGCTGCTGCGCCTGCTGCTGCGCCTGCTGCCGACCGCGTCGGGAGAGCTTGACAAGGGCGACGCCCAGCCGATGCCTCACCGCCCGATCGCGCAGCAACGCAATGGAAGCGGCCGCCACCATGCTCGTCGGCCCAAAGCGCCGTCGCAAGCGCCGCAGCGCCCCCCGTCGGAAGTGGGCGTGCCCGTCGGCGATCGGCCTTGGCACATGAGCGCGGAACGTGCGCCAAGCGAGCAGATACGCGTGCCGAGCCGCCAACTCGGAGCGCTGCGCGTTGCGCCGGGCGGCGTCTGTGGCCCGGCGCAGCGCCATTAAAGCGAGCACGAGCTGGCCGCGCCGGTAGCGCTTGAAGACGATGCGCCCGGTGACGAGGATGGCGCGCTGCTGCCGTGTGTACCCACGCCACGTCAGCAGCGCAACACGAAGGTGAGCTGAGGCCAGGGCCGCTTCCTCCTCCACCACCGCCCTGGCCGCCGCCTCCGCCGCCCTGGCCGCCGCCTCCTCCGCCGCCCTGGCCGCCTCCGCCGCCCTAGCCGCCTCCTGCTCCGCCGCCCTGGCCGCCGCCTCCTCCGCCGCCCTGGACGCCTCCGCCGCCCTAGCCGCCTCCTGCTCCGCCGCCCTGGCCGCCGCCTCCTCCGCCGCCCTGGCCGCCTCCTCCACCCTGGCCGCCTCCTCCTCCGCCGCCCTGGCCGCCGCCTCGGCCAACGCTTCGGCCACCGCCTCGGCCGCCACCTGCTCAGCCGCCCAAGCTGCCGCCGCCTCGGCCATGGCCGCCTCCTCCTGCTCCGCCGCCCTGGCCGCCTCCTCCTCCGCCGCCCTGGCCGCCTCCGCCGCCCTAGCCGCCTCCTGCTCCGCCGCCCTGGCCGCCGCCTCCTCCGCCGCCCTGGCCGCCTCTTCCGCCTCCGCCTCCTCCGCCGCCCTGGCCGCCGCCTCGGCCAACGCTTCGGCCGCCGCCTCGGCCGCCACCTGCTCAGCCGCCCAGGCTGCCGCCTCTTCGGCCATGGCCGCCTCCTCCGCGGCCTCCTGAGCCGCCGCCTCGGCCGCCGCCTCCGCGGCCACCTGAGCCTCAGCCTCCGCGGCCGCCTGAGCCTCAACCTCCGCCGCCGCCGCCGCCGCCGCCGCCTGAGCCTCGACCTCCGCGGCCGCCTCGACCGCCTCGACCGCCTCGACCGCCGCGAACGCCTCGGCCGCCTCGGCCACCTCGGCCGCCTCGGCTTCAGCCAGCTGCTGTGACGACTCCGGATTCCGCAGCTCGAGCAGCCGCAGCTCAAGCTCCAACTCCACCTCCAGATCCACCTCCTGATCCAGATGCTCCAGCTCTCGCTGCTGCGAGGAGTGCGAGGTCGAGGGCGGTGACGACACCAACCCGCGCGGCTCAGCGTGCTCAAAGAATTGACGGAACTCGTCGAGGGAGATGGACTTCGAGTCGTCGACATCGAGTCGCTGGAAGACCGCCTCGAAGGCGTCTCGCGTGCCGTCCTCTTGGCGGATCGTCATCGGCAGGCCGAGCAGGGTGCGTACCCTCTCGCTCGCGCGGCACGCCTTGATCACCTCGGCACGCGAGAGAACGCCGTCGCCATTGGCTTCGATCAGGCTGAATGCCTCGGCCACATGGTGCTCCAGCGGCGCGGGAGGCGGCAACGCAGCAAGGGCTGACGAGGGCGCCACTGACGAAACATGGGCTGACGAAACATGGGCTGACGAAACATGGGCTGACGAAACTTGGGCTGACGAAACATGGGCTGACGAGGGCGCCACTGCCGCTGCCGACGATGACGGCCCCATGACCTCGACTGCAGCCGCCTCCGCCGCCTCGCCCTCCTCGCCCTCCTCGTCGCCCACTGCATCGAAGGCTGCTTGAAGATTCATCGGTGGCTGGGGGCGCAGTTCGAGGCCCGCTCGAAGGCACTCGCGCCGGCAGACGTCGTCGAGCGGGTTGTCCCAGGTGGCCTGACCTTCCGCGCTCACAAAGTACACCGCGAGTCGCGTCGGAGATACTGGGAGCATGCCATCGGAGATACCGGGAGATACCGGAAGCATGCCATCGGGATCGGCAGGGGCGTCGGAGAAGGTGCCCGCAACGAAGCCCCCGCCCTCGGAGACTGCGAGGCGGATGGCTTGCTCCGCCTGGTCAGTGAGGAGGGCTCTCCATCCCGGCGGCAGCGGCCGCGCGAGGCAGTCGAGGAGGACACGAAGCACCGCGCCTTCCTCGGCGCCCATAGGCGCCGTACCGGGCGCTCCAGGCCCCGCGAGGCCGAGCCACATCGCGTACGCCACACCGTCCTCGGCCGTCGGCGGCGTGAGCGCCTCGCCCGACGCGGCAGCCGCGCCGCGCCGCCAGACGGCCAGTGGCACCTCGGGCGGCGGCTCCAAAGGAGGAGCGAGCGGGGGAGGAGGAGGCGGCGTGTCCGTCAGCGCTGTATCGAGCGCTGTCGCCTCGTCCGCATCGCCCTCTGTGGCAGCCTCGTCCACATCGCCCTCTGTGGCAGCCTCGTCCGCATCGCCCTCTGTGGCAGCCTCGTCCACATCGCCCTCTGTGGCAGCCTCGTCCGCATCGCCCTCTGTGGCAGCCTCGTCGATCTCCACAGAGCCCTCCGAGCCTTCATCGAGCTCCTCCGAGATCGCAATCTCCGCGGAGCCTTCATCGAGCTCCTCCGAGCTGCCGGCGCTCTGCCGCCCCATCCTCATCTCGTCACCATCTTCGGCCCAACGGTTGGTCTCCATCCTCATCTCGTCACCATCTTCGGCCCAACGGTTATCCGAGAAAAGAGCCGAGCTCGATCGTGGCTTGGAGGGGCTTGGTTGTGGGCTCAACGAGGAAGCGAGCACCCCTTCGGCTGTGGCAGCGGCGCTCGCCGACGCTCGCTCTAGCGCAGCAAAGGCGGCCAGCCGCTCGGCCATCGCGGCCTCAGCCTCCTTGGCAGCACGGAGCTCTGCCTTCACGTGAATGCGCTGTGCCTCCTCAACCAACCTCGCCGCCTGCCACTCAAACGCGTATTGCTCCTCCTCGTCGCCCTCGTCGCCCTCGTCGCCCTCGTCGCCCCCGTCGCCCTCGTCGCCCTCGTGAGCCTCCTCCTCCTCCGCCTCGTCCTCCTCCTCCACCTCGTCCTCCGCCTCCACCTCGTCCTTCGCCTCCACCTCCTCGTCCTCCTCCTCCACCCCCGCCGCCTCATCGTCGATGGCGCTGCCGGGTGCATCCTCGCTGCGCAGCGCCTGCAGACGACGAAGCAGCTCGTCGTCGGCCGCCTCGGCAGCCTCCTTCTCAGCGGCCGCCTCCTCAGCCGCAAGGCGCTCCAATCGTCTCAATCTGGCCGCGGCTGCCTGGGATGCAGCCACCCAGCAGGCGAAGGCCTCATGCTTGCGAGCGAGTCGCTCGTCGGCCGCCTCGGCAGCTAGCCGCTCCTCCTCGAGCCGCACTGCCACAGCCTCCTCTGCCGCAAGCCGCTCCACGTAGGCCCTCCCCGCCGCCATGCGCTCGACCTCAAAGATGACGTGATCCGCCTTCTCGGCAGCGATCCTAGCTGCCTCCTCCTCCTCCTCCTCCTCCTCCTCCTTCTCCTGCTCCAGAAAGGCTGCTTCGGCCGCTGCAGCCTGCTCCAGAAAGGCTGCTTCGGCCGATGCAGCCTGCTCCAGAAAGGCTGCTTCGGCCGATGCAGCCTGCTCCAGATAGGCTGCTTCGGCCGCTGCAGCCTCGGCCGCCGCCTCCTGCTCACTGAGATGCTCGTGACGGCGCTCCACCCCGAGCCTCTCTTCAGCAAAGCGCTCGACTTCAAAGATCAGGCGCTCTGCCTTTTCGGCGGCGATCCTGTCGGCCTCCTCGTCCTCCTCGTCCTCCTCCGTCTCGACCTCCTCCGTCGAGGCGCCGTCACGGGCGCTCGTCCTCAACGTGCCCCACGATTGGGCCCGCGCATCCATTGCCACTCGCGAGGCTTCTCCCGCCTTGAGCTCCGTGAGCAGCCGTGACTCCGCCGCCAGCAGGCTGTGGTTACGAGCAGCCTGCGCCTCCGTGGCCAACGTGGCTTCTCTCGCCCTCACCTCGGCGACGAGCTGCGCCTCCGCCTTGGTCCTCGCCTCCACCTGCGCCCTCGCCTCCGCCTCTGCGTGCGCTCTCAGCTCCGCCCTCGCCCTCGCCTCCGCCTCCGCCCCCGCTCGCGCCGACGCCGCCTCCGCCTCCGCATGGGCCTTCGCAAGCGCCTCGGCAATCGTCTGCTCGCGCGCCGCCCACTCGGCAGCCCGCTGCTGCTCTACGCGACAGAGCTCGCGAGATAGTATCTCGGCACCCCGCCTCTCGGCCGCCGCCGTCGCGGCCGCCGCAGCGGCGGCGGCGGCTGCTGCGAGCTCAGCTGCCCGCGTGCGCCGCAGGCGATGATCTCGCCGCGCGAGCAAGCCACGCGCTGCCGCCTGCAGCGCGACCGCCGCCACTTGAGCGCCTACCAACGCCACCTGCTGCCTTTGCGCGCGCAGCGCTGACGCCCGACGCGCCAGAAAACCGAGGTACGCAGCTTGGAAGAGTGTCGCCGCACGCGTGGTGCGCTTCTGCCACAGGAAGCCACGGAGCCAGCCGCGCGCACGGTGGCAACGGAAGGCAGCTTGGAGGACCACAGCCGCGCTGTGCTGGCGCACGAGAGAGCACTCCTCGCGACACCACTTGCGCCCAGCGCTGCCGCGCCACACCGACTGCACTCGCACCGCCGCGCGCTCCCAGCGCCACCTGAGAAGCTCAGTGCGCGCCACGTAGCCTCGCCAGCCGCTCTGCATGCGCATCGCCGCCGTGTGCTGCTTTCGCTGCCACTCGAGACGCTCAAGACGTTGCTGCTCTTGGTTCCTTTGCCTGATCTCCTCGAGCTCGCGAAGCCTGAGATCACGAGCCTTTCGCCCCTCCTCCTCTGCGCGAAGGCGCTGCTCCTTGGCTTGCTGCTCGCGTGCAGCGGCGATTTGCAGCCGCTCCTGCTCCAATTCGACGATACGGCGCTCGCGCTCCGAGCTTGCCCACACGCGCGCCCGGTGCGCCCGGACGGCTGCCTGCACATGCACCGCCGCCGCCGTCCGCTGCTGCTGCTGCCGCAGGCGGAGCGCTGCTTCGCGCTGGCGCTGCACGTGGCCGCGTGTGCACGCCTGCACGCGCACCGCCGCCGCGCGCCTCAGCGCGTCCGCCTCCTCTGCCTCAACGGCAGAGCGCAGCAGCTCCTCGCACAGCGGCGGCATCTGTAGGCCGGACAGCATGGAGGCCATGACGCCCATCAGCTCGGCGACAGTGGTCGGCGCCGCAAAGGGGTCGTATGTACTCTCGGTAGCGGGCAGAGCGGGCAGAGCGGGCAGAGCGGGCAGAGCGGGCAGAGCGGGCAGAGCGGGCAGAGCGGGTGGCGTGGGAGGCGCCGGCTCCTCCTCGGGCTCCGTCGCCCCTGTCAGGGAGGCATTCATTGCGGCGATTGAGCCGCTCGTGAGCGGCATGTGTGACTGAAGGGCCGCATGCACAGAGAGCTGCTCGTTCATGGAGCGCCGCGCCGCCGAACGCCGCGCCTTCTCCTTGAGCTGGAGCTCCAGGGTGGCGGTGGCGGCGGCGGTGGTAGCCGCCTTCCCGACCGGCGGCCGGAGGAACATTTCGTAATTTTGGGGCGCTCGTCGCCGCTGTCGCGAGCGGTTTCGGCGCCGGACGGGAAGCTCCTCGAATCTCCACACCGTCCCCCACATGATGTGCGGAATCGAGGTTCCTTCGTTCGGAAAAAAGGCCGGCCATTTTTCGGGAATGCGCGGCGCTTCACTCATCGCCGCGGTCCTGCCCTTCGCCGCTGCCACCAACGCCGCGGGAAATGCCTTTCTCAACGCGAACAAGGCCAAGGACGGTGTGGTGACGCTCCCTTCGGGGCTGCAGTACAAGGTGATCACGAACGGCAGCGGCACCGAGCATCCCTTGCCGGGCACGACCTGCGCCTGCCACTATGAGGGCCGCACCGCACAGCAGTATCCTGCGGGGAAAATTTTCGACTCTTCGTATGCGCGCGGCGCGCCGACCTCCTTTGCTCCCAACCAAGTGATCAAAGGGTGGACGGAGGCCATGCAGCTGATGGTCGCAGGAGACACGTGGCTGCTCTACATACCGTCCGAACTTGCGTACGGCGATGCGGGCGCGGGTGGCGACATCGCCCCGGGCGACGCGCTTGTCTTCAAGCTCGAGCTTATCAAGCTCGAGGGCGCGGGAAAGCCTCTCGGCACGGACGAGCTCAAGGCGCGTCGGCGTGCCAAGAAAAAGGCATCCCTGTTTAAGCGTGTTAAGGCTGACGGCGCTGCCGACCCCAACGAGCTGCGATGAGCAGTCGCGCAGCTCGACTTGGGGTGCCAGCAGCTCGGCTGGTCCATGCATCAGCCGACCAAGCTGCCGAGCGCCACTCTGCACTGATGAGTCGAGGCCGCGGATCGGCGTCGCGATTTCGCGCTAGAGATGTCGTGTGTGCACGAGCCACATGTATCCTTCCGTGTCCGGGGAAAAGTCTCCAATTCCATTCTAATATCCCGTTCACAGCTGACACATTTCTTCGAGTTAACGTTCACACTGCGTGCACGCACTGCATGCCCTAAGGATGCTCCCCGCACCGCATCCACTCCGACAACAAAGGCCTTTTGTGATCATCGCGTGGCTAGCCACACTCGGCTGCGCCGGCGCCTCGTTTGCGACCAGGACGGACGCGGCGGCGGCGCTGCCTGCCGGCCTCTCGTGCCATGCTCGCGATGGCCGTGACCTGTCCGGCGACGCGGCATATGTCTGGGGTATGAACAATATTGTTGGCTCGGCCGCCGAGTGCTGTGCCTTGTGCGCGGCGCACCAGCAGGCCTGCGGCACAAAGGCGCGGCCGCCGGCCGAATACGCTCCCGGCAAGCAATGCGGCCGCGGCCGAGGTCGCTGCAACGCGTGGGTCTACTGCGCGGGTTCGAGCACGCCAGGAAGCGAGGACCGCTGCTTCTCGTACGACATCCACAAGCACCGAAAGGGCGAGTGCTGGCTCAAACATGAGAGCAACATCACGGGCCCGGTCGCTGCCGGGCCCACTCTCCCTCGGGCGTTTCGCGAGGCGCAGCGGAGCGATTGGCCGTGGGCCGTGTCCGACAAGGTGTGGCCCGGCGACCCGCCCGAGCGGTTGACATGGGTCTCGGGCATCGTCGCGCCGATCGCGGCGCCCGCGTGGAAGGAGCCCAAGCAGCCGGGCTGGTACCACAGGTTTTGCAAGAAGCAGCCGGGCGGCACGTGTGGGCCGGAGCCGAACGATCCTGTGGAACCGGTGAAGGGAAGGAGGTGAGTCTCTGTGTGGACGTGGTCCGTCGAGAGAAGCGCGTGAAGTGAACGAGATGGCCCAAGCGTGCCTGTGCAAGTCTATCGTTGACATTTATTGCAAGCACCGCTTCTCACACGACCACTCTACTGTACCTCACCATACCAGACATCAGAATCGAATACCGATAGAGTCCGCCTGCGTCAGCGTACAGCGACAGCGACAGTGCGACTGTGCCCCACACCCCCCCCGCCTTTCGCGAGCCACAACAGTACGGAATTTGTGATCCTGTGGTTTCAAATCAACATGCTCAGCAGATCCTCAGGAGCGGTGCCGTCGCCTGCCTCAGCAGGCGCAGCGCTCCCAAAGGTGAGCGCCGTCTCCTCCTCTTCTTCGTCTTCGCTGCTCTCCTCCTCCACCTCCGGAGCCGCAGCCTCGGGGTCATCGAGCCGCGGGCGTGCTTCGGCTCGTGGCCTGGCGTTGGAGCGACGACGCTCCTCCGCGCGGCTCTTTGCCGCCTGCGCAATATCCTCCGCACGGCCTCCCTCTTGCGACGCAAGGTACTCACGCAAGGCCACCACATTCTCCTTGGTCAGAGCCACGCCTATCAGGGGTACCTCGCCCACCGTGCACTTCTTGACCGAGAACGCGAGCTCCCTGCCGCGCGACTCGCGCTGTAGGGCGGCGACCAGCGGAGTCCAGATCGGGAGGATGGCACCGCAGAGCAGCCAGAGCTCCTGACGGCGCAAAGCTTCCTCTTGCTGGTACACCTCCGTCCACGCGTGCTCGGCTTCGGTCGCGTCGCGCACGCACACGTAGCTTTGACGAAGCTTCGCGGCTGGCACGTACTGGGCTTTTGCGCTCGTGTGGAGCGTCGGACGCAGCACGCGATGGACGCGATGCCGCCGATCGGTATGCGTGGCGGGCAACTCGACCGCGAGCACAATGCGATTCGAGCGCGCCTGGCGCCAAAAGCCGGTGGTGCCTCCAAGCTGCGTCGGTTTCGTCAGCGGGTTCGTCAGCGCGCTGTGAAGGTGCTCGCACGCCGACGTCCACGAAAGCCCCGTGTCGACATGCATCGCATGGATCAGGGAGGTGGCGGAGGAGGTCGGATCTCGGAAGATAATCTCCGGCTCGCCCGAGATATTCACCGACTCGCCTTCGATGACCGCGACGCTCGTGTCCGCGTGTCCTTGCGCCAAGGCCGAAACGACCACCCAACGGAAGATGGCACTAAAAAAGGAGAAGAGAGAGTTCTGCGTCGCCACGGGAAGCCCGAGGAGCCGATTCAGAAACTTGTTGATGTTGTGCCTATCGGCGTCTGTGACTGGAAGCAGCTTCATGCGACGCAGGGCGTCGCCGGCCTCGACCCACGAGAGCCCGTGCGCATGCGGGGTCTTGGGGCATGCCCCGTACGTGGAGCGCTCCGTCGGGCGTTGGCGGCTCGCTGCGGACTGGGCTTGGATGCGGGGTCGCGCCCACTCATGCAGCTTCTGGATGTAGACTATCAGGCCTTGAGGCAGGCGCTGGAGGATGCCGGCCTCGATCTTTGCTGCCCTGGCCCTCGCATTCGTCGCCTTGTCCAATGCGGCCTTGGTGGCGCCGCTCCCTGCCTGCTGCGACGCCCCATCCGTGGCGCCCACGGCGGCGCTCACGTACTCTTGCGAGACGGCGACGACGCACAGTCCGAGGAGCGTAGGCACGCCGTCGCGATGGCACTTGAGAAGGCGCAGCGCGCGTTCCCACAGCTGGTCCCGCTCGGAGTGCTCCGACACCGCGTCGAGCATGAGCGCTAGCGCGGCGTGCCCGTGGGACGTATCCAGGTTGTGCGAGACGAGGTCTGCGGCCGCTCCATGGCCGCCGCGTCGGTCGCCCCTCGTCATTGCCCCAAGGGTCTCGAGCTTGCGAGCGACCGACGAAGCGAACCGTTGCTCGCCGCCCACGTCGGTCACAAGGAGCACGTAATGCGGCGCGCACACCTGGTTGGAGCGGTGCGTACGCCCGAATTGCTGCAGCATCTTCTCTGCTGACCAGGCCAGCTCGAGAGTGATGTGAAGCCGGCGTTTCGTGTTGGCGAACCGAGCGTCCGCATGCAACGAGATGCCGCAGGAGGCTGCCTCCGAGATGATGGCCACCCTTCGCTTGCCCTCGAGGAATGCGGTCTTCTCCTGCAGGTTGAGTTGCTCATGCGTCACGCCGCGCGGCGCACGTGACTGGACCTCCGTCCGCCCATCGCGTGTCGTGACGATGCGCGTCTTGCGTCCCGTCAGCTCGGCGACATCGTCCACGCCAAAGTGCGAGACGAGCAGATCGAGAGCGTTGCCGGGCATCTTGATCTCCTCCAAGCTGCGCATCAGGGCGTCCCGGATCTCCTCCGCCTGTGAGATTCGCTCGAATCCCTTCACAACTGGCAGGTGCCGCTCGAGCAGATCTCGAGCAATCTCGTGCGGCGTGCTGACCTCCGTCTCGATCTCGCGCCCCGCCTTCACCTCGCGCTCGATGGCTTCGTTAGCCTTGGCCTCGCCCGTTGAGAGCAAGCCGATCACGACACACTCCCCCCTCGCCAGCGCGGCCTCGGCCTGCAGCAGTTGGAGCACGGGGCACTCGACGTAGTCCATCGAGGCAATCAGAGGCAATCAGAAGAGGCAATCAGGAGGCAATGGACGACACTCACCTCCTCGATGGCGAAGCGGCACTTCAATGAGTTCAGCAGCTGCTTAAAGAACGCTTGGTGCGCCCCCCAAAAGGATTTGCCCGAGCTCTCGCAGCCCGTGAGCTGTATGCAGACTTCGAAGCCCTTGAGCAGCTCCTCCCACCATCGCGTCGCCTGATCGTACAGCGCTCTCTCGGCAAGCGAGAGCGCACACGTGCGCTTCTCAAACGAGCACCCCGAGAAGGAGAGCATGCGTGCCACGAACAAGCCGCGGGCTTTCATGTCCATCGCGACCAGCTCCATGGCGCCCACTCCAGCGCGCCCAATCGCACCCGCAAACGCCTCGAAGTCGCGAAAGGGCGTGTTCGCGCCCCACAGGCCGAGTCGCGACATGTAGCCGAGATCCTTCACATCCGCCGCGGCGGTGGCGGAGACATAGAGCACTCGAGCGTGCGGCAGCCGACGTTGCAGCTCGAGCACGGCGTCGGCTGTCTTCGACCCTTTACCACGACCATCCGACGACGGCTGCAGGTTTTTGGCCCGGTGCGCTTCGTCAAAGACCAGCACGCCGTCAAAGAGGCGTCCGTCGTTGGGATCGTCCACTCCGGTCCCTGCGGCGGCCCAAGCGACGAGCTGATCGAGTCGAGACTCGCCGTCCTTGTTCTTGGCGATCAGGGACTGGTAAGTGCAGAACATGACGCCATCATCTGGCGGCGGCTCACCGTAGGTCAGCTTGTGGAGCGCTTGCAACGGCACCTTCGAGCGGCCCAGGTCGTCGAAGTCGCGCCGCGCGTCATGGAGCAAGGTCGTCGACACGGAGCACCAGATGTGACGATGGCGTCCGTGGCCGAGATTGTCGAGGATGACGGCCGCAATCTGCCGGCCCTTTCCAACGCCCGTGCCGTCGCCGAGGAAGAAGCCACAGCGCGTGCCGTCCCCGTTGAAGCTCGCGTGCCGCTGCCCAGCGTACACCACTGTCTCCAGCTGCGCCGAGGAGAGGGCACCCTCTTCGTGTCGATCCCAACCTCGGGCAGCATCAGCGTGGCCGCGCACGCCCCTGAGCAGCGACGCCGGCAGCTCGGGGGTGTAGTGCACGTCGGGCGGATCGACGGCGGCCATCGCGGACGACTCGACGATCGCGTCCTTGTGGTGCCGCCCGAGGGAAATCTTGCGAGGCACGTAGTGTGCGAAGACGTGCTCCTTCTTCTCATTCCCCTGCACGGCGGCGACGGCTTCCTGCTCCAACAAGTCGGCGCCATCCTTGTCCGGGACAACGCCATCCTCCTCCTCCAGTCGCTGCTGCTCACTCACGGAAGCCGCACGTGCAGAGTTGGCGAATGAAGGAGCGGAGGCTTGTCTACGGTCCAGTTCGCCTCGTTCTGATACGATGCTCTGAGCCGTGTGCACTTGCACTTGCAGCGCATGAGCGAGATGCTGCTGAAGCCGCTGCGCCTTGATCAGTTCCCCGCTAACCGCCTTAAATTCGGCCGTCGTGGGAGATAATTCGCTCAGGATCTGCGAGTAAAGGGTGACGGCCCGTTGCGAGAGCAAGACCAAATGTCCATCCACGACACCGCGGCTCATCTGCGAGGTAATGGCAGTGACAATTTTCGCGAGCTCGTCTTGCACCTCAGGTCGCGGCCTCTTCGTGCCGACCTGCATTCGGCTGCACTGGACGACGAGAGGATGCCGCGACGGACGAGCTAGCTGTTCCGCAAGGCGAGACCGGATGCGGCACGCGATGTAGTAAAGTGCGACGCGTCCTCGAGAAAAAGAACGTGAAGTGAATGTGAAAGGCTCTGTGGTCCGTTAATTGAACTGGCCATTAGGCCTCCCCCACTGAAACGAGCGCTTGCACGAACATGCTGCCTTCCGAAGTTCGCGAAGATGATTTTTCGATGGCGACAACCATCGTTGAATCGTCTCATTCCGCTTTCGCGGCTCCGCCGCGCGTTGAGCCCCGCACCGTCCGCTTCGTGGGACCCGTCACGCAAGACGCTGTCCTCCACAGATATTGACCTCAGCACCGCGATTGTCGGCGTCACGGTACATCTGCCCGAGGGTACTGTGCTCCAGATCAAGGCGCCCGTCAATAGTACGCTGATGCAAGCGCTCGAGGCAGCCGACCTGGCCGACGTGTGGCCCGGCGGCGCCTGCGGCGGCATGTGCTCGTGCTCCACGTGCCGCGTTATCATTAAACACGCGCCGCGGCCATTTCCGCCACGATCTGAGGACGAGGAGGACATGTTGGATGTCGCTGCGAGTGCAACGGCACGGCAACGTAACGACGAGAGCGTGATGGACGGATTCCTGGCGGAGAGCTCGAGGCTTGGATGTCAGCTCACGCTGACGGAACAGGACCACAACCTGATCATCGCGCTTCCCGACGACGTTACGAATGTGCTCGAGGTGCCGTTGTGGCTCCGAGGAAGCCGGTGAGCAGATGTGTCGGTGCGGCGCACTCGATCCGCGTGTCTGTCTCGTGTCTGCCGCGGCGGGAATTTCGTCTGATACACCACTCACCACTAACACTCACACGCAGCATTAGCTTTCATCTTTGGGCTGCCGTTCTTGTTGCGCGCGCAGTTTGGCGACTGCCTTGGCCTTTGCTGCGGCCTTGGCACTTTTTGACACGGGAGTCTTGGTAGTCTCGACCAACGCCTCGAGGTCGTTGACGTCGGAAACTCTATCCAGGATCGGGAACTTCTTCGGTGGCTTGGGTGGCTTGCCACCGGCAGCGCCTTGGGCCCGTGGTTGCACGCACACGATCCTGGCACGATACGTCGGGTCACTGCAGTACGAGTTGGCGGCCTCCTTGCTTTCACTGAGAGAGGCCTGCTTCTGGAGCTCCTCCATCGACGACGTACCCACAGCGTGCAGCTTGCAAAGATTCTTGGACTTATTTTCCTCCTTTTGGCACCACCACCCCACCATTTGCTTGAAGTTCTTGGCGAACTTGGCCGACATGACATTGTCCCCTCCGAGGCTGCCCACGCTCGCGCGCATGCTCGCGTAGTCGGTCGAAGGCGGCTCGAAGGAGGAGGCCCCGGGTGGCTTGCGATACTTCTCTTTCGCAGACTTCTCTTTCGCCGACTTCTCTTTTTCGCCTTTTCGTGACTTGAAGAGAGACATAATGCTGAACTTGGACTTCTCCTCCTCTTGCAGGTAACGAGCAGACGCCTCAGCAGAATTGCCGGCGGCTTCAACGATCGGCGCCGTCGAAAGCGGCAGCGCTTTCGCGCTAGCAAGAACAGCGGCGAATGCAAGAAAAATCAGCGAGCGAGACATGGGTTCGCGGTACCGACATCGTTCTGTACCCCCATGAAGCCCGTTTTTCCGTCGATCGACGTGGCCGTTTGAGACGAGACCACAGTCAAGTTTGGCCCACGCAGCCCACGTCTCCAGTCAGTCAGTCAGTTTCGTCGCGGTCCCCCGCGCTCACGTCTCCTGCTACGCTGCTAGAGCTCAGCTCGGGCCTCCTCCGCGCTCACCCCAGACCACAACTCCGTCTCCAAAGGACGGCTCCGCTCACCGCAACACCGCTGCCCCCGCGCCCCCAGATCAACGCTCAATGTGATGGTACTGAGTACGACCGTAATCTCTCCCAGCCGACAGCGCACAGGGATGGATCATGCCCGGCCGCTGTCGCTGGCCGATACTGGTTACTGCTGGGGTAGCTGGGGGCGGGATTGTGATCGGCAAACGGCAATAGTATAGCGGAATAGCGCGTATCGACATTCGAAGTTTCGAACACACGTACCGTACGCCGGCGTTAGTGCTTAGTGGTTAGAAGACCCTCGGCCGGCGGAGGTAACATGTGCTGACTCGTGTTGACTCGTGTCTGCTGAGTGATGCGCGCCGCCGGCCGGCCGCAATTGGCCGGCCGGCGGGAACGGCAACCTACACCCAGCACACACCCGAGAGAGACCGACGAATGGACACGGATAAAAATGACCGGTATACTACAACTAGTAAGAAGTGTATCATCTTCACAGGTTTCGCCCGGGTCCTCTCTCTTTAGACACACAGCACGCCCTGGGGGAATATCCCCCTGGATCGTCTGCAGCACTTTCGCACCACATGCACATCACCGCACCGCACGGCAGCCCCCGCCGCAGCCCCGCCACAACCCTCACCTCCGCCGCGCCTCACCTCTGCCTCAGATCGGACCGTCTACACAACCGTCCCTGCCGCCGCCCTCGCCGCCGCCCTCGCCGCCGCCCTCCCCACCGCCTCAGTCACCAACCCCCTCTCTCCACCTCCGCCTTAACCCGCTTCACTCACCGCCGCCACCCTCGCCGCTGGCCGCTCCAGTCGGCGCCGCCTCCGGGCTCGCCACCCTCACAACTCGCCTGAGCACCTCCACCAAACCCTTCGCCCTCACCTCCGCCACCCTTACAACAGTCACGACACCCACCCCACTCCTCCATCATCTCTGCCGCCAATCCCGCCACCACTCAGTCCGCCGCAATACGATAACATGTACCTCACCATCCGATCGTCTGGTGCTCAGGACGGCGCTCTGCAGTTTGCACAGGTGCCGGAGTACGCGGGTATGCGGCACCACAGCATGAAGATGTTCTCAACGGAATTGGGAATCAACATGCGCACGGGATCGGGGGAGGCGGGAGTGACACACCACATCTCGTCCAGTGAACGACCATCTCACCATATCTCGTCCAGCGAGCGACCATCTCATCACATCTCGTCCAGTGAACGACCATCTCACCACATCTCGTCCAGTGAACGACCATCTCACCATATCTCGTCCAGTGAGCGACACTGCCAAAGTACTTTGGCAAGGCTCGTGCGGGAGGCGCCGTTGAGCGCCGTCCTGAGCGTCACCAGACCCCCCTGAGAGCCTCCAGATCCCTCGTAGAGTCGCCCCAGCTCGGAAAGCGCCGTCCTGAGCGCACGCACGTACACGTCTCTCACTTAAGGATCTCGTTGAGCGCCGTGTTGAGCGGCGACAGGTCGTCGAGGGCGGAGGCCGCGAGCGACAACGAGTGAAAGTCCCCGAACCCCCCCTCCCCTCCTTGATCGTCCTCTTTCGAGTCGTAGATCATCAAGGAGCTCAACGAGCCGCCGCTCACGGAGCCGCCCCCGGTTTCCTCATCGAGCTCGTCCTCGTTCTTGCCAGGGCCGTGGCCCGCCCCATGATGGTTTGACCTCTCCACTCCGCCATCACTCCACACCCGAGCGACAAACTGCTCATGTGCTGCACGCGAGTTCTGCACAACTCGCTCCGCGGCACCGGCCAGCTGCGCCTGCTGCGCCTGCTGCCGCGCCTGCTGCTGCGCCTGCTGCTGCGCCTGCTGCGCCTGCTGCTGTGCCTGCTGCTGTGCCTGCTGCGCCTGCTGCGCCTGCTGCGCCTGCTGAATTCTCCATGGGTGGTCTTGGCCGGCAATGAGCGAGGCGACCGATGGCGCTGGGCCGCGCCGAACAGCCTGCATGAGCGGCACAGCCTGCACAGCCGGCATGAGCGGCACGAGCGGCACGAGCGGCACGGCATGCACGGGCGGCACGCGCGAGACGACATGCACGGGCGGCGCGGGCGGCACGGCATTCACGGGCGGCATGAGCGAGACGGCATGCACGGGCGGCACAAGCGATACGACATGCACGGGCGGCACGAGCGGCACGGCATGCACGGGCGGCATGAGCAAGGCAGACGGCATAGGTGACCCCGCCTGCATGGGCTTGGGCGGAGACGGCGGCGCGGGCGGGCGCGCACACGCCGACGTGGGCGCGACCGCGCCAGTGGGGGGCGCGACCGCGCCAGAGGGGGGCGCGCCCACGCTAGAGGACGGCTCGGAGGCGCTCGCGCACTCCGCGACGGCCTCCAGGCATTGACGCTTGGCCGTAGATCGCGGCTCGGTGCTTCGTGCGTGTGCCTTCGCAGCAGCTTCTTCTGCAGCATAGGCCAGCGGTGCTTCGTAAGCCCTCGCCTCATTCATCGCCTCGGCATGCATCACAACGCTCGTCGTGCCTGCATCCTGGCTCTCGATGAATCCTTGCTCTTCTCTGCGAGCCGCTTTTTCAATGCACTTCTCTCCCAGCCGCCGGAGGGCCTCACAGAGCTTCGGGTCGTACGCGTTCGGGTTGAATCCATCGATGAGGTTCCCCAAGCCCTCAATGTAGGACATAAATTCTTTCGTACGCCACGCCCCGAAATTCGGCAACTGTATATCGCTCCACTTCTCGGTTAAGATCGTCCGCGCATACTTCGCCACCTTGGAGATCTTGCTTCCGAGCGGGGCTGGCTTCTCCTCCTCCGAGAAGCGGCACTCTTCTGCAATGCGACGCCACAGCGCCTGCACCGTCGAGTTGCCATCGAGCGCCCTCATCCTGCCGCCTTCTTCAATGATGTGTGGGTTCTTTCGTGCGTACACCATTGCGACTGCCACTTCAAAACGAACCTCGTCTCGAACCTCGTCGTGTATCATGGCAGTCATGTCGCCGGCCTTGATCACCTTCATGCATAGCTCGTCAAAGTCAGACGGCCCAGCCGAGGGGCGCGGGAGCGACGCGCGCGGCCGGTTGTCGAAGGCGGTTGGATAAGGTTCGCGCGACGTGCTGGTCTCTTCATTCCTCCTCACGGTAAACGGCTGAGGGCCCTCAACAGCCAGCGCCGCCCCAGCCACGGCCCACTCAGGCTGCCACTTGTCCATGTTACACCCCGTTCGGTGCACTCGGTGTGAACGATAAATGGCTGTGAAGGTTAACCGGTGTGGAGATGGCGTGGCGGGGAACGGCCTCAAGCTTCATCCTAGATTAATACACGCTCGATCACACTTCGAGGCTCTCTTTGGGAGGAGGGGGATTGGCGCCCGTGTGTTGCGAGTCAGAGGCTTTTCAAGAGTCCGACTCTAAGAGAGAGAGTTGTAACTTACCAAGCAACCTACACATTGGCAGGACCCCCTGAATTGCGGTGGGGGAATTTCAATTTGAGTGGAAATCTTTGAATGATCATCAGGAGGTCCAACGAAGTCTCAATTACTCCGCAAAGGTCGATTCAGTATGGTTTGTTCGTTGGGAGCGCTCAAGCTCTGAGACCTGTGTCATGTGAATAGGCACAGGGTTAGCATATTACCATGCTATCGGGACATACTCGGTATTGGGCCCAACCGATCCTAGGTTGCAACTCGCGCCTCGGGCGATTCGCCGGAATCACCGAGATAATCTCCGAGATTGTTGATCTCGGCGATCGTCTCGGCCGTTCCGGTTACTGTCCTATGCTAAGACTACTGACGGTTCGATACTGTACCGTGGTGTGTCTGCGGGCGGCTGCCGGGGTGGTCGGTGGGTGTTTTTATTCGAGAGCTTGAGCGTGCGTACGAGCGGGTCGGTGCGGGATTACGGGAAGCCGTCGTCGGCTTCCATGTTTCTCGCAGAGTCCTGAGGGGTTTGATCTGAGATTCTCAGCTCGGGCCCTCCGTTCACGGCCGACTGGTGCGCTAGTTCGCCCCTGTCCTTGAGCCTTTAACCTTTGGGGGGTTATCTGCGGCTCTCTGTCAGGCGCGCCCGTAGCAGCGCTCCTTTCGTTCGTTTCCATACACTCTTGGAGCTCGGGGCTCAGTACACGTATGGTTTGTTCGTTGGGAGCGCTCAAGCTCTGAGACCTGTGTCATGTGAATAGGCACAGGGTTAGCATATTACCATGCTATCGGGACATACTCGGTATTGGGCCCAACCGATCCTAGGTTGCAACTCGCGCCTCGGGCGATTCGCCGGAATCACCGAGATAATCTCCGAGATTGTTGATCTCGGCGATCGTCTCGGCCGTTCCGGTTACTGTCCCTCGCGACTGAGTGCAGATCAGTCGCCTTCCTCTTGTATGTCCCTATCGGGTGGGTGGGATGGGCGCGCCCCCTGGCGCTCCTTGGTGCTCCACACCCTACGCGGCCTTCGTGCTCGCGTGTGTGGCCCAGCCGCAGCTGCGCCACCGTGTGGCGGGTCCCTCGGTACCCGCCGAGCACCGCCGTAGCCGTGCGCACCGTGCACCGCCGAAGCCGTGCATCAGTGCCATCGCCCCCGCCGAAGCGGCGGCCTTGTTTGGCCGGTACCTCAGTACCGCCTTGCACCGCCGTAGCCGTGCGCACTGTGCACCGCCGAAGCCGTGCACCAGTGTCCCCCGCTGCTCTCGAGCGAGCGGTTGCCCCCGCCGAAGCGGCGGCCTTGTTCGGCCGGTACCTCAGTACCGCCTTGCACCGCCGTAGCCGTGCGCACTGTGCACCGC
>ERZ761574.842-NODE-842-length-21523-cov-70.513602_pt1 | contig 21523 bp, 14 predicted proteins | sample MGYA00374950_ERZ761574 | MGnify/ENA primary metagenome ERZ761574 (study PRJEB28895, sample SAMN07631631) | mixed culture metagenome | isolation source: Freshwater growth medium | place: USA: Seattle, Washington | collected 2016-10-03 ... | reverse complement strand
GCGTCCACTCGACAGCCTCGCCCTCGCGCGCCCGCAAGCGCACGCGCTCCTCGCCGTAGGACATTACCGTAAAATTTTGTCCGCTTCACGTCAACAGTTCTGCCGTGTGCAGGCAGTGCGCCTGCGCGCCGGCATGCGCCCGAGGTGCGCCCTGAAGCGTGAAGACGTGGGTGTGAATTCACAGACGAAAAACCGAGAGAACTGAGCATCAGAGACCGACATCCTACGGCTGCATTCGGGGCCCGGGTGCATGAGCACGACGCATGAGAGAGACACATCTCTTGCACAATCTGTAGAAGCCACTGGTGTGCAGGCCATGTCACGACTTGCGCGTGCAGATCGAACCGCGCAACCGGCGGATGTCAGTATAGCGGTCCGGGACCGTGGGACCGTGACCTTTTCGGTCGCCGGTGTTCTAGGTCGAGTTGGGCGGCGCCTTTGGCGGCCACTCCCATCGACCCTCTCAGAAGAAGACACTTGAGCCCTGGTTACGCTTGCGGATGGCAGCCGCCTGGTTGTCCGCCTCTTGGTCGGGGCGCATGTTGCCAGACGCGGCTGCACGCGCCAGACCCGCCTCCATCTCCTCTCGCGCAGCCGACTTCATGGCCGCCGTCTGCTTGTGCTGGCCAAGCTGGGACTTGCCCCAGCCGTCACCTCCGAGAATACCGTTGGCGTGCGACTGGGCCTCGAGCGTACGCTGATAGGCCTCGACCTTGTCCGCGCGAGACTGCTGCTGCGAGGTGGCATACTGCTGCTGCGCAAATGCCTCGCGCCTCGCGACGAGCGCCTCACGGGCACGCTGCGCAGCGATCTCGGCCTCGGCCTGCTGGCGGAAGACTGCGGCCTCACGCTCGACACGAAGATCATCCTGGCGGTTCGCTTGGATGTCCTGCTGCTTCTTGAGCTGCGCCTGCGCCTTGCGTGCGCTGACCTGCTCTGCAAGGCCATCCACGTAGGCGGTGCGGTTCTGTGCAGAAGCGTTCTCGGCGTCCATCCACGGAAACTGCAGGCACGAAGGTCGATGCGAGCAGTTAGCAAAAGAGAGAGAGTTGGGGAGCAGAGAGAGGGGGACCAGCGGGAAGCACGCGCGCGGCGCCGTCCGCGCCGCGCCCGCGCCGCGGTTTTACACACCATCGACATAATCTTTTTTTGAATGGAGACGGGTTTTTCCTAATTAGGCCCGACGTTCACGTTCACGTTCACGTTAAATTGCCATCTCGGCAAGACGCACGACCACCGGTCCCGTGGAGATACACCGTGGAGGGCGCAGACGAATTAGGCCCGACTGCTCTCTGGGGCCGACTTCACGCACATCAAGTCCAAAAGTTCAAGTTCCTTAGGTTGTCTGTTGTTTATGTAGTAACTTGAACTTGACTTCACGCCCATCCCATCACGCGCCGCCCATCCCATCAATCCAGGTCGGTCGCAGCGGGCCGCGATTTGAGGGAAGTCCTCACGGGCTGCGGCTTTTCGTCGTCGTAGGCAAGCATTTTCACGGCCTGCGGCCCCACCAAAGGCTTCGGCTTGGTCACGGCCTCTCCCACAGCTGGAGCTGCGGCAGGCTGCGCGGTGCCTGGCGCCTTGGGCGACGCGCCGGCGACGGCGGCGGCGAGCCCGGGCTCCGCAGCGGCGGCGAGCTCGCGAAGGGGCGTCGAGACGGTTGCGGCAGCGGCGACGAGCACGGCGATGATGCCCTGCCAGCCGCACGCTGCCTGCGCCGCACCGACGTCGCCGCGCACGACGGCGGCCAGGGTGAGGGCGAGCACCGTGCGACCGTCGGCCTCGGTGCAGCCGAGGAGCGCCGTGCCGAGCGCCGCCGCGCCGCCCGCCTCGAGGGCCGCGCCTCGCGCCTCGGGCCAACTCTCAAGCATCGCGCCCAACGCGGCCGCGAGGGGCACCGCCGCGTTCGGCTCGCTCGCGCTCATGTGTACGATGAGCAGGGGCACCGCGCCGGCCTGCGCAAGCGCACCTGCGAGCTTGGGATTGGTGGCGAGCTGCCGAGTCGCGTGAAGCCCTTCAGCTGCGTACTCGGTACCGACGTACTTTCGCGACGCAGCACAGCCGAGGAGGAGGACGATCGAGTATGCCGTGCCGAGTGCAAAGGTGCCGTCGGCCACCAGGGCCTCGTCGCTCGTGCACGCGCCAAGCGTGTGCGCCACGAAGCGCACTGCCGTTGGGTCCGCGCCGAGCGCCTCACGCGCCGCGCCCTGTCGAGCGAGCAGCGCGGCGGTACCCTGCGCGCTCGCTTTGTGTAGCGCTTCACTGCGAGGATTCGAGCCCAGAAACGCTTCGAGCATCCCCTTCTGCGCGGCGGCGGCCTTGGCGGCGACGTGCACGTTGAGGACCGCGAGGACGGCAGGCCAGCCGCATGCGGCGTAGATGGCGTCCCAATCGCCACGGACGACCGCAGCGAGGGTGAGCGCGAGGACGAGCCGGCCGTCGGCCTCGGTGCAGCCGAGGAGCGCCGTGCCGAGCGCCGCCGCGCCGCCCGCCTCGAGGGCCGCGCCTCGCGCCTCGGGCCGACTCTCAAGCATCGCGCCCAACGCGGCCGCGAGGGGCACCGCCGCGTTCGGCTCACTCGAGCCGATGAGAAACACGACGGACGTGATGGCGCCCGGCACCTCGACGAACGCGCCCGCGAGAGCGCGATCGCCGCTCAGCTTGAGGAGAGTGGCCAAGGATTGCTCGACGACGTGGTGGTCGTTGTGCGAGAGGAGCGCATGCACAGCTCGGGGCGTGCCCGCCGCGAGCAGCGCGGGCGCCACCGTCTCGGCGAACCCGACCAGGTTGCTCAAAGCGGTGAGCGCCATGGTGAGCACCGCAGCGTCCTGTTCGAAGAGGAGCCGACCGAGCGTCGCGAGCACGCCCGGCACGGCGCTCAGCGCCGTCGGGTCGACGTACGAAAAGTTGGCCAGGGCCGAGAGCGCCATCGCGCGCGTGCGCGCGTCCAGCTGCGTCGAGGCGCTCAGCTGCTGAGCGAGCGGCGGGAGCGCGCCCCATGACGCGAGCTGCAGACGAAAGGTATCATCCGCCGCAAAGTGCGAGAGCGCGTGCGTCGCGTGGCGCGCTCCCTCGCCCCCCTCGCTAATGGCCATCGAAAGGGCGGGCGGCAGGTTGAGCAGCACGAGCTCGCGCCGGCACAGTCGGTCCTCGGACACCTTGGCCAGCAGACCGAGCGCCGCCGTGCGCGCCTCGGTCTGGGCGCCGCCGTGGGCTCGTCCCTTGGTGGCCATGATCACGCCCGCGAGAGCGCTCTGAAAGGGCAGCGAGCGCAACGGCTCGAGGCTGAGCGCGCCGAGCGACGAGAGGTTCGCCAGGGTCGTGAGCGCTGCGGCTTTGGCCGTCTCTGTGGGCGGCGCCACGATGATGTTCACGTACGTTGCGAGGGCTCTCGGGTACTCGGCGATGGCGACCGCCGAGGTGGGCGCGGCGGAGAGGGTGGCGAGCGCCTGCATCGCCTGTAGGTGCGTCGCCTCGGCGGCCGAGGTGGACACGAGCGTCTCGCAGAGCAGTGTAATCCCGCCGCTGTTCTCAAGCACGGTCAGCTGTGCCTTGTCAGTTGGGTCGAGCAGGGCTAAGATGGTGGCCGCCGCCTTGTGCACCTCCTCCTGACGGCACGCCAGCAACGCCACCAGGGCAGGCAGCGCCGACGCCTGGCGCACCGCATGACGAACCGCCTCGACACCGGAGTCGCCGATGGCACCAAAGGCGGCCAGCACCGAGAGAGCCTGCCCGGCGTCCTTGGACGCCTCTGCGGCGGCGCGTGAGTCCACGGCGTCGGCGCTGCCCGTCCTGCCCGTCCAGTTGGCGATCATGGCCGCTCGCATCATCTCCCTGATGACAGGGACGGCGGCGCCCGCGGCCAGCAGCGCAGGCGCGCCGTTATGGGCACATATCCTCGAGATGAGGTGCAGTGCACACGAGCGCGTCTGGGCCACATTTGGCAACTCGCGCTCCGGGAGCGAGATCAGCGCGAGCAGCGGACGTACGCCGTCGGCCGCAACGAGCTGCTGGCAGGCTGTCTCGGTCGTGATGACCGTGATGAGCAGCAGCGTAACCTCCTGCTGCACGGTGGGGTCTGACGAGCTGAGCAGCGCGCCTGCGATGGACGCGCAGCGGTGGGCGGCGAGCCGTGAGCTAGGTGGGCGTGTGCAACGCGAAGGGAGAGAGGGAGAGAGAGAGAGACAGACAGAGACAGAGGGGGAGAGGGGGAGAGGGGGAGAGAGAGAGAGAGAGAAAGAGAGGCGCTCGGGGCGGCGCGCTCGGGGCAGGGCAGGCAGGCTGGAGTCCGCGGGAACTCGCACCGAGGTACAGGATGCCTCCGCCACCGGCTAGGGCGTCCTTGACTCGATCCTCTACGGCGAGGAGCCAGATGGCGTGGCAGAGCGCCGCCTGCACGGGCGGCTCCGACACGGCGCCGAGGACGTCCACGAGGCGCAGCGCGAGGCTGCCATCCTTGATCGAGTCGGCTGCCGGCTCGGCGGTCGCGCCGACCTCGCGGGCCACCCGCTGCACAAGCGTCGAGATTGCTTTGGCCGCGTCCACACGCTTCGGGACGGGCAGCGTCGCGTCGATCATGATCACCAGCAACGTGTCTACATCCGCCGCCGCGGCCTCCTCGCGCGACGTGCCAAAGAGGTGGACATGCTCGGGCATGGCGGCGGCCGCCACCGCTGCGCCTCTGTTCGAAGCTTCCACCTCCGCCAGCTTCTTTTTTGGGAAGAGGTGGAGGCCGCCGAGTTTGGACATGACGCCCTTCTTCTTCTTCTGCGCGCCGGGCTCGGACTCGGGCTCGGTGCCGGCGTGCGGCAATCGCGCTGCGATCTCGTTCAGGTCCCACGAGCGAGGCGTGGCTTCAGCGTTCAGCGGCGCCTCCTGGTTGCGTGGGCGTGTATATGAGTTCATCCGCGTGATGGAGTTGAAGTAATACTTGCGCCCGGTGCCGGGCTCGAAACGCTCCTCCCAGCCCGGCGGCAATGGCGCAGAGCCACGCTGGATTGATGCCATCCGAGCGATGGGCTGCACCACGTGAACAGGCTCCTCCGCTCGCGAGGAATCCGTGCGTAGGGCCTGGAGGACCTCCGCGCGTGGCACGCCCGCTGCGATCAGCCCGGCTGCATCCGGGTTGCTTGCGAGCAACTCGTCGTCCGTGAGGGGCATATTTGTCCGTGAGGTAGCTCGGAAGTATTTCCGTCAAGCTGCCACCGCGTCGGGAAGGAGAAGGAATCGTGCTTCGGCTCGGAACGAAACTTTAGGCGCTCGTGCTGTTTTCGCCACCAAAGCGTGCTCACAGTGAGACTGTTGAGCCCTCCTTTTTTCTCAGATCTTGACAAACTTGTGGGCTTTTGGACACAAACTGGCAAACTTCTTTTCGCCAATCGTGTGCGCATCGCCGACGCCGGGGCAGACAACATGGCGGACGCCGAACGCCGATTGTCAGAAGACTCAACGGAGAAGGCTGAGCCAGAAGGTGGTGAGCCTAGCCCTCCGCCACCCCCCGAGCCCTCGCCACCTGAGCCATCTCCGCCTCCGCCCTCTCCATCCCCAAACCCGCCAGAGCCATCTCCACCGCCTCCCTCTCCCGAGCCATCGCCACCACCGCCCTCTCCGCTACCGCCCGAGCCATCACCACCACCGCCCTCCCCGGGTCTGCCGCCCTCGCCGCCGCCGCCCTCTCCGCACCCATTGCCGCCGCCCTCTCTGCCGCCGCCGCCGCCCTCTCTGCCGCCAAACCATTTCATGCTGTTTGCCACGCACGTTGTGAGCCACTGGACCGAGTACTTGGTGCCCATCATCTGCGCGATCATCGTGCTCCTCGGCCTCTGCTTGCTGATTTTCATCACCTGCTACCGCTGCAGCAAGAGCAAGAGTACACAAGGCTATCAGCAGCTCAAGGACAAACAAAAGAGTAGGGCTGAGGCGTTGGCCGAGACTGAGCGGCAGCGGAAGTTGGCGGCTCAGCGCGAGAAAGCGGAGCGGGCGGCGATTGACATGAAGCTCAACGCCGCGCGCGAGGGGCGCGACAAGCAGCGCGAGAGAGCGAAGCAGGCGGCGGCAGCAAGGGAGGGAGCAAAGGCGGCGGCGGCAGCGGCGCGGGCGAGCCGCTCGCTGAGCGCCGCCGAGTTGAAGAAGCTGGACGAGGAGGCGGCCGCGGCCGAAGCGGCGTACAAGATCGAGATGGCGCGCCAGGCCGAGATGGTGGCCAAGGCAGAGGCGATCAAGGAAGAGGCGATCGAGGCTTATCGGCGCGCCGCGGTCGTCCGGATTCAGCGACAGTGCAAGGCGAGGCGCGAGAGAGAGGACTATTTTCACGAGCTGGAGGAGGGCAGCATCGGCACGAACCACAGCCCGGTCAAGCCGCCCATCCCCCCTTTCAAGGCACTGAAGGCGGGTCCTGACGGGGTGCTCCGCGTCATGACGCCCGGCATGGCGCCCGGTGGCTCCCCGCGGCTGCACTCGCCCATGAAGGAGAAATCGGCCTTCGGTGACGACGCTCCGCCGCCCCCGCCGCCGAAGGCCGAGGGGATGTCGAATGCGTACGGTGTGTACGGAGTCGCCAAGGCGCCCAGGCTGCCCACGGTCAACACCCCTGGTGCGAACCCGTCCCCGAGCAAATCACCGTCCCCGACGGAGCGGCATAAGGTGGGCACGTGGTTGCAGCAACGCCTGCCGTCGCCCATGCGTGCTGGCGCGGCGATCACAAACATCTTCGGCGGCTTTTCGGGCAGGCCGGAGCTCCAGCCTGGGCCGGCCAAGGCGCACGCGGACGCGCTGCTCGCCGCAGAGACCGAAGGTATGCCCATGCCGCGCTTCCCCGGCCAGGCGCGCGCCTTCAAGATCTCGGAGCGCATCGAAGTGAAAGCCGCGGAGGTCGCCGCCGCCGCAGCGGTAATTGAGTCGAAAAAGGGCTCGCCCAAGGCCATCCGGGCGCCCAAGATGACCACGAGCAAGTGGCGAGGTGATGGCAAGGAGCCCGCCCCCAGCTCGCCGGCGCCGGCTCCGGCAGATCACGAGGCACCTCCGACGCCATATGGGGAACTGTTCAAGGGCATGGAACGGAAGAGTGCCGAATCGCTCCCCGACTTCATCCGTCGAGCTCTTGTCGAGAAGCAGATCGAGCTCATCGAGCTCATGCGCAGCCTCGACACCGACGGCTCGGGCCACATCACTGCCTTCGAGTTCATCCATGTCGTGAGCAATGCCGGTCTCACCGTACCGCCTCGTGAGGTGGGCAACGTGTTCCGTGCGCTCGATACTGATGCCTCCGGCTCGCTGAGCTACGAGGAGCTCAGCCGTCTACTCGGCCGGAGCCTCATCGTCGCGCCGAGCATTTCGGGGGGCAGAGCGTCGAACGCAGTCCCGCTGAGGAAGGTCGACTCCGTCGTCAAGTCAGAGGCCAACATCTTCGGCGGATTCAAAGTCACTGTAGGTGAGGGCGCCGAGCCAGTGCCCAACCAGATCCGCACCGCCCTCAACGAGCGTCACGCTCGCGTCGTCGACCTGTTCAAGCAGATGGACGATGATGGCTCGGGGCATATCTCGTGCGCCGAGTTCATCAAGGCGTTGGAGGAGTTCGGGCTGCAGGCGCCGTACGAGACGATGAGCGCCGTCTTCGCCTCCTTCGACATTGATGGCTCCGGGTCGATCGAGTACAAGGAGCTCGAGCAGCTCCTCATTAAGAGTTTCGTCAAGGCACCGACGCTCGCGCCCATGCCGATCCAGGCGCACAACAAGTACATGCTGCGCACGGGCAAGGTCAAGCGACAGGATCATCAGATCTTCCGCGGTTTTGTCTTCGAGTCTGGGCCGGACGCGGACTCGATCCCCACACAGCTACGCCAGGCGATCGAGGATCGTCACGCGCGCATCATCGACCTCTTCCATCAGATCGACGCCGATGGCAGCGGCGCGATCGATGCCGTCGAGTTCACCACCGGCATGGAGCAGTTTGGCCTCAAGGACGTGCCCGCAAACCACCTGAGTGCCGTCTTCCAGTCCCTCGACCTCGACGGCAGCGGGTCGATCGAGCTGAATGAACTCGAGAGAGCGATCAAGAGGTCGAAGCTGGAGCAGCCGACCATCGAGACGCTCAACTGGCGCGAGCACAACGCAGTGCAGGCTGGTGCGGCGCTGGTGTCGAAGGCCAAGGACTTACCTGCGCCGAAGTCCGGTGCCATCGTGAAGGCCAAGGACTCGGCTACGAGGAAGGAGTCGCCAAGGAAAAAAGGCTAGCCGCCGCCGGCAAAGAAGCAATGAGGGAGGCGGCGGTAAGACGAGCTGCCATGGTGGCCTGCCCTGTTGGTGCACGGGCATCTCAGACCCATGCGCGCGAAGAGCGGCGTGGCGTCTGTGCGGTTGACGTGCAATAGTGATTTGGAGGATGTGTTCTCGTGATCAGTGCGTGCAACGTGGGACACACGATGCGATCGTGCATGTTGGGCCGTATATGTGGGTTGGGCCGTATGTGCGTCCGGTCTTAGTTGCGCCGGTTTCATTCACGGTGCTTGTGCCGCGTGTGCGGGCGCGCGGCCGGTCTGAAAGGCGCGAGCCTGTGTGCGACTGTGCGTGCGAACGACGTGACGCCCGGGTCGCCGTCGGCGGTATACCGTATAACCTAATACCTATACCGTCGTAAGCGCAAGCCGCAACGGGCGGCAACGACGCGTTACACGTTACACGCGCCATGGCGAGCTCCCGCGGCATTCCGTAAATAACTACATTCCCCGTTCTCCTTCAATCGTCTCCGAATCCCTTATTACGCGAGACCGGTCACCGGAAGACGCGTGCGAAACTTTGAGCGTTGAGCGTTCGGGGGTTCGGTGTCGTTTCCGCCGCGTCGGTTCGCGTAGACTCAAGACGCTGGCTTACTTCGAGGCTGACTGCTTTTCGTTTTCGTTATACTTTTTCTGTTATCGGTTGTGCAGGATGCGAGTCGACAGTCGCCCCGTAGCCCCTACGCCCTGGCTTTCGACGCGTTAGTACGTCGGTCGCCGATTACGCAGGCACGGCATTCGCAGGTCGCAGCGGCCCCAGCGCGCCCCGGGGCGGGTCGGCGGGAGCGAAGCGGAGAACGCAAGCGAATCGCCATCCGATCCGATCCACGAACGAGAAGCGTCTTCTCGCTCGAGGTCCTCTCGGCACGGCAGTTGGCACGGCGGCATGTGCACTGCGAACTGCGATGCGATGATCATGCATCATGATGCGAATGTATCGGCGCGCTCGCGCCGGTCGAGTCGGGGGGGGCGCGGTCCGACCGCGTCAAGGTTGGAACTCCATGTGGAACACTCACTCATGCAAATATTGCATCAACACGAGGCTAGGGGCGCGCCTACCGGTGCGCTTGTTACGTTGGTTCAGCCACTGGGCATGGTACACAGACCATTGTCCCTGCGGCAGCGCCGCCGCGTGCTCCAGCACCACTGCTTCCTCCTCCATGCCCTCAGTGTGGCCTGGGTACAGCGTGACGCTCACGGCTCCGCCGACAGTGACCACACGCTGCGCCGCCTCAAGCGCAGGAATCGTGGTCGCTGTCGTGGTGACGATGGCCTTATCTCCACCGGGCAGGTAGCCCAAGTTGAACACGACCAACCTCGCGCATCGCCCGCTCATCGCATCGAGCAGCTGGGCATGGCATCCGCGCTGCCACCGCACAGCGAGGTTGCTGCTGCTGCTCGCGTGGTAAGCGTCCCACGCAGGGTAGCTGCTGCTGCCCCCAGACGACTCACACGCGTTCCCTTCGCCTTCGGCAACCACCAACTTCCAGCCTTCAGACTCGAGGTGCTCCCGCATCCGCGCTTGTGCCCTCTCAATCGCCAAGTGCTGCACATCGAGGCAGATCAAGGTACCGCCTCCGACGCGCCCCAGAGCGCTTGCGAGAAAAGTGGCGTCGTGGCCATTGCCAAGCGTAGCGTCCACGACGGTATCGCCTGCTACGAGCGCAGCGGCCCAATAGCGGTGGCCAAGGTCATTATGTGGGTGCATGAGGAATGCCTCCGCCGGCACTGGATGGCCGTCAAAGGTTCTATCAGCTGCGATCGGATGCTCCAAGAGCATATGCGGCAAACCTGATCGCCTTGACCACGTGCGTATCAGCCGGCCCAGTCGCCGCGCCGCGACGGTGCCGAGAAGCAACAGGAAGAGGCTGACTCGCACCTTCGCCAACATTTCTGTTCAACTCACTTGTGGGCTCAAAAAGAAAGACATGGAAAGAGTGTGAACGTTAACACGACAGACGCGACAGCCGGTGCTACCGGTACGGCACTGCGTTTAAGAAATATGTGAAGACAAATTAATGTAAAGCAAGTCAAATCCAATCTGCGATCGGGAGGGCAGAACCCGGCACCGCTGGGCGCCCCGACGGTGTCACTACCCCCACCCTCCTAGCCTCCGTATGCCCGACGCACGGGCGCCGGGCCTCCCGGGACCCCGCGACCGGTGGCGACATGCATGGTCCCGCGCCGCGCCGTGTGGCGAGACACCAAGCGATGACAGCACTTCGCGGAGCCCGCACCCCACACAGTCACAGCCAGCGCGCAGCGCGTCGCCTGACTCACAGAGTCAACAGACATGAGACAACCCGACAATCGCAAGCCCGAGTCACGATGACACGATCTCGGAATATGCGGACGTGGGGCACATACACAGGATTCGGGCGTCGACCTTTTGAGGAATCCAATTCCTTGGCCTCCTTGCAACCTTGGCCTGCGTGTCACGGCCCGCCTCGTGCACGGCACCGTACATGTACTCATGTAGGGTCCCTGCCGTGTCGCCGCCAAACCGAACCGAACTGGGAACTGGGTCGGCTCAACCACCATGCTCTACCATGCTCCATGCTTCCATGCTGAGAGACCCCCCAAACCTATCGCCGACGCCCGGCCCGTGCCGCGAGAGGTTGAGGGCCACCGAGAAGAGCCTCTCAATCTCTACCCTAACCCCAACCCCAAACCCCCAGACCCCAACCCCAACCCCGAACCCGAACGCCGCTCTCATCCAAGCTCTGATAGGCCGCCCGTGCCACCTTGGATGGAGCGCCATGTTTGCAGGCATGCACGCCTACAGTGGCTTGCGGCCGATGACCACGTACATTGGGGTGAAAGTACCCATCTCGCCGCCGGCGACGAGCCCAAGCTGTGCCTGTCGGAGCATCTCGCGAACCTTGCCCGAACCCCTGGGCGCAATGCCCACGAATTCCATGAAGTTGAGGACGATGTTCATCATGAAGGTGCCCCAATAGGTGAACTGCAGACGGAAGAGGCCCTCGCGTGACGCGAGGTTGTAGCTCGCGGTGAGGATCTTGTACCACGGCTCGCCGCCAGGGTTGGGGTCCAGCGCAGCGTCGCGGCTCTCAATGATCTCGAATCCCGCGCGCTTCAGAGCCGCGTCGCAGCTCGTCGTCAGGGTGAGGCCGGGCAAGCCGTCGCCTTCCTCAATCTTCTTCTTGGACCAGACGTGGCGCTCGTTGAGAGGGTCGTGCTTCTCCGTCAGGCACCACTCGTACGAAGCAAAGTAACCGCCCGGTTTGAGCACGCGGAAGACCTCTGAGTACACATCCACCCGGTCGGGCGAGTGGCAGCAAGCCTCGATCGAGTAGCAGCTGTTGAAGGTGGCCTCAGCGAATGGCAGCTTGTGGAAGTCGGCTTGCACGAGCCGACACCTATCGTCCAGGTGCGCCTCCTGGCACAGGCGGTTGCCGCGGTCAACCTGGTACTGGTTGAGCGTCACGCCGGTGACCTTTGCGCTGGTGAAGCGGCCGATGTTGCGCAGCGGGCCGCCGATGCCGCAGCCGCAGTCGAGCACGTGATCGGACGGCTTGATGCCCAAGCGCATCGCGAGGTAGTACTCGTGGCGCGCAATCGACATTCCGAAGTCCTCGCCCTGCAGTCGCTCGGCAAAGTGGAAACTCTGGCCCCAGCCCCACTCGTAGAAGTCTGTTGCGAGGTTGTAGTATGAGTTGACCAGGTCGACATATGCCGCGTTGCGTCCCTCAACACTCGTCTTCTTGTCATCGTGCAGCGCATTGTACTTGTCAATGTCGTGGCTGCCCTTGCCCGAGACCTGTCCGCTCTTGCCGCTCGTCCAACTGTCTAAGATCTGCGAGACGCGCCCGGAGAACGTCTGACGCACCGCCCTGCAGAGAGATTTGGTGGAGGCGGTGTCGGCGAGCGTGTCAGAGACAATGCGGGTCCAACGGTGCGTGATGCTGCACGTCGTCGAGCGCGCGCGCGCGCGGGGCGGGGCAGAAGGCTCTGCACACATAGATGCCGAGTGTCGAGATCTTCGGGTTACGCATCTGGACGTCCGCTTCCGGTAAAGATTCTCGTCCGGAAATTGCACCCGCGTTTGGGGTGGACACCGCGTTCCAGTGCTCCGAAATGTTTACCTCAAAGCAAACTGCGGTTGGGGCGTCCAAACACACGAGTGACGCACACGAGAAACCTCAGTGCATCAGACGCACGCACATACGTGATACGTCTCCTCAGACGCGGGTCACTTCACCTGTTCACAGGTAGCCGAGGCCTGCCGCACTTCGCAACCGTTCATAGAGAGGGAAGGTGATGACGAAATGCGGCCCGAGGCGCAGGAATGTGGCAAACGCGCCGCGCCAGAGCGAAAACACGCCTTCCCTTCCACAGGTCTTGGCCAAACAGTCGTACACACCTGCGTACGCGCCGACGCGGTCGCCCATGACGCGAGTCTTGAGCATGTCGGCGGGCGCCGTGACGAGCGTCGCGCACACTGCCGATACTTGGGAGCAGAAGATGTGCAACCCAAGCCCGTCGGGTACTGGTAGCTGATCACGTAGCAGATGCTTGCTGTGATCGTACGAGGCTAGCTGCGAGGCGGCCATCAGCATGCCTCGCGCCACACTCGGCGTCGCGCCTCGCATAGCGATTCCCTCGGCGGCCACAGCACGCAGCCCGGCGACAGTGCTGGGCCACGTCGGCGGATGGCCGGCACGCAGCCCGGTTGTGTATCGCCCGTCCGCTCCGACTGCTCCAGCCTCTGCCATGAAGCTAACCTTGACCACATCAATCGGATTGCTGATGACAGACCCGAGACCACCCGTGACCGCACCGGCGATGATCTTGCCGCCCAGGCCGTTATCGACTCCCAAAACTTGCTTGATGTAAGGGTATAGCCCCATGCGAGTCGTGGAGTATAAGGCCTCTCGCAACAGCGTGGCAGCCAGCGCTGTCGTCCAAAGTGAAGCGATGCCCTGCTCTGCGCTGATCTTCCGTGCGCAGTCGCCGACGCCGCTATAAAGTGCCGCACCACCCGGCGATTGAAGGCGCAGTTTGACTACATCGGACGGATTGAGCAGCGCGGTGCTCAGGCCATTGGCCACGCCCGCGCACCCCATGTCGAGGACAATGTTGCCGATACCCATTCGCTGCTCAGTACCGTGCACTCCAGTCAGTCAGTCAGTCAGTTATGTCGCGGCCACACCCGCGCTCACCACACCTGCTTACTCCCCCAATGCGCATCGGACTCATGCCTCGGCCCTGTGGTGCTGCTGCCCAAGAGTTCGAGGAAAAAGAGCTCGAAACGGCGCCCTAACAGAATCGAAGCCGTCAATCCGTCGGGGAGTTGGGTAGGAGGGATAAGGTTGGTGTAGGTCCTAGATTCATGTACAGCTTTGTAAAATGTCGGACGCGATGTGAACGAGATATTCACCGAGAATAATCGAGAATCCGAGATACCGTTACAGTTGAGATATGGGAGATTCAAACGAGTAATTGTTCTATCCGGCTTTGTAAACTGTCGGTAGGAGACTGCAGACTGCAGTGGTTAACTTGCAAGTTTCTTAGCTGTGAACATGGCTGTGAATCGAATCTCGCTTACCCGAAGTCAAGTCAAGTCGTGACTTGACTTGACTTGAGGCATGCTGTCACATGCCGCAAGGCATTAGCAAGGCAAAGTTCTGAGCGCAAATTTGGCCAGGCTCTTATTCGCACTTATGGTATAGCGCGATAAGAGCCTCTGGGTGTGTTGCCATCTGTGTTGCGTGAAGTACAACAAACGCACAAACCACCACATGCGGTGAGGGGGTCATGGTCGCACAACTGTGGTCGCATCGCATGGTCCTTTGTCAGCCCATCCCCACCATTTCCGTCAGCCCAGCCCCACCGCCCGGGACACGAGCACCGTTGCTTCTCACCTCGAGACTCGCCGCCAGACCCCGACGCTCGGGGCTTGCCCATCGGTCACGCCTCTGCTCGCCGCGCGAGGCCTCACTCTGCGTCTCCGTCCACGCCTCACTCCTTGGCACCGGAGTCGTGCCACTGCTGCCGCCGCCTGACGCCCTCGCCCTCGCCGCCAGTCCCCGCAGCGGCGGGCTAGCCCAACGCTCAGCGCTCGGGACGGCGCCCCGTTGTGTCGGTGGGCTGACCGCCCTCGTCGTCATCGCCGTCACTCTCGTCGGCGGCGGTGGTGTCGGCTGCCGCTGCGAAACACCACGTTGCGCCGTCATCCGCTCCGCACTCCTCGTTGGCTTGGATGCCGTCGGCGGCGGCGCCGTAGGTACACTGTCTTGCACCGAGATGCGGTTTAGATTCCCGGCGCTGCTTGGCCTTTGCTGCTGCTGCTGCTGCTGCTGCTGCTGCCGCCGCCGCAGCGGCCACTGATGCGGCTGCGACGGCGCCGCCGCTGCCGTGCTGCGGCTCCCTTTGCTCGGCGACGTCCCGCCATCCTCGTCGTCGTGCCCTTCTGACTCCTTCTCGTCCTCCTTCTTGTCCGCCCAAGAGGCCACCGTGTCTTGAGAAAAGTCCCCGTCCTTCGTCTTTTGTTCGAAGGGGTCTCTGCTCGATGGAGAAAGTGTGTCGAGGAACGTTGTGTCGTCAGCGGTGCCACCACGAAGAATCGGGCTTGCCGATGGGAGTGACTCACCGCCGCCGCTACCATGCGGCGCTGACCTCGTCCAGGACTCCCCCTTCGAAGCCCGCTCACTTGCCACGCCGCCGCTCATCACGTCGCCCATCGCGTCTCCGCCAACTCCTCCGCCAACTCCTCCGCCTCCTCCGCCTCCTCCGCCTCCTCCTCCACTGCTTCCGCCTCCGCCGCCTCCGCCGCCTCCGCCGCCTCCGTCGCCTCTGCAGCCTCCGCCGCTTCCACCGCCTCCACCGCCTCCGCTGCCCTGCGTTGCGGATGTGGGGACCGGCGTTGGCGGCGGCTTCAATGGCACGGGTGTGGCGCCCGGCGTTGGCGGCGGCCTTAAAGGCAGCAATCCGCTCGCTTGCAAGCGATGGATGGTCTTTGCAACCATGTCCTGCAGCTGGGCGATATCGCGCGTCGTCTGCCTGGTCTCCTCGTCGAGAAGGCGCGTGGCCGTGCGCAGGCGCTCGTGAGCCACCGCGCCATCACTCGTGTGCCACGATGAGCACACCTTCGGGGTCGTGAGCCGAATGCGCTCGTGTAGTATCTGGGCTGCCGCTCTGTGCTCCTCCGCAATCTGGTTGCGCACCGCCAGAGTGTTACGCTCGAGAGCGGCGCGCCACTCACGGTGCGTCGCGTCATGTTCGGCATCGTGCTGCGAGCTGCGAGCGACGGCGAGCGCCATCCACGTATTCCGATCACCACTCTGTACATCATCGCCAGGAAGTATCAATGGCGAACGAGCGATACTAGCTCGGCTGAGCCGCCGACTAGAGCTTCTCTCTACAAATCTACGGGCCACTAAGCTGGGCGAGGAAGCTTTGCCGCCCGGACTGCGCGGCGATGAACCGCACTTGGGAGGACTCATTGTCGTCGGCGTGTCGGGCATGTGGTTCGGCTACATGTACCGAACACCAGCACGGCTCGGGATTGCTGTGAATGAAGGTATCTTCGCTACTTCGATGCGCGGGCTTTGCTTTCGCCAACATGAGGTCCTTTTCTCGTCTAGTGTTGGTGTGGATGACATTTGGTGTGATGTGAATGAACGTGAATTTCTCTTCTTTTTTTGGCAGTTTCTCTGCTCTCCGTCTGCATGTGGTCTTCGCAGCATCTCGCTCCTGCTGTGAATCATGGCTGAATTCATAATGATTGATCCACTTTCACAGCTCTTCAAGAACATGCTGGGCGATCTGCACACGCCTTGGTCGCACCTCGCCCGCCGATTGCGCACGGATGCCTCCTTTACAACGCTGGTACTCGCCTCGACTCCATTCTCCTCCATGCCAACCGAGGTGCTGCAAGCACTCTCAGAGAGCGAACACGTCCACACCATACACTTCCAACTGATGGGCATGGTCGACACTGACTGCCGAATTGTCGCAAAGTTTGGGCTGCCCTTGCGGACTCTGACGACGCTCAAGCTCTCGCGCAATAGTATCAGCGCAGCAGGCATACCCGCCATCGCGTCAGCCGCACTGTTGCCAACTACATCTGCGCTCACGAGTCTGGATCTGAGCGCCAACCCTCTGGGCAGTGACCTCGCAGAATTGGGCCGCGCCGTCGCACGGAGCCGGGTGCGGATACTCAACCTGAGCAGCACTCAATGTGCCGAGGGCCTGACTGAGATGGTGACCGAGATGGCGAAGGCGCTGCGTGACGAGGGCTTGGACCGGCCTGGCATGCTCCAGACATTGCAATTGCAGAATAACGCTATCGATGACGAGGTCGCGGCCAGCTTGGTGGCGCCACTCGCCGCTGCAGGCGTCTGTGAGCTTTTTCTAGGCAAGAACCGCATCGGAGACACTGGGGGGTCGGCACTGGCGCAAGGCTGTGCCGAGACCGACTGCCATGGCACTCTCACAAGCCCGTTGCGCAAGCTGAGCCTCATCGAGAATCGATTGGGCAACGCGGCGGCTTGCTCCTTTGCGAGTGCGCTCAGTGCGAGCTGCCCGTTGCTGGCGCTCAACTTGAGCCACAACTCCATCGGCGACGAGGGCGTTGTTGCGCTCGCGGCCAGCGTGCAGCACAATGCACGGATCACCAGCCTCGACGTAGGCATCAATGTGGCGTCCAAACAGGCAACTTCAGATGTTGCGGCACACATGACGCGTGAGGCCCAGACCCGTCGTCGCCACGCGCAGTTCCGCCACGCTGCCCGCCACCTGCTCCTCTCCAACCGCTTCCCGCGCGGAGGCGAAGGAGAGATGCTGCTAGCCAAAGTTCCCCACGCCGTACTGCTCGCCATCTTAGAGCTCTCGAAGCCTGACGGCTTCAGTTTTGAGGCCACGCACGTGGCTGCGCACGCCGGTGCTCCGTCTCTTGCACAAACGTCTGTCGTTTTGCTTTCCGAGCTTAATCAGCCCGGAACGCGGTAACGGCGTCCGATCGGATTGTGCCGGATCGGCGGATGGAAAGCGAATCAGCGCAAAACGGCTTCGCGACACTACGTGCCTCGCCTCGTAGCCGGCACGAAGCCCTAAGCCGGTCGAGACCGTACAATCTACAAAGACCGTACCCTCCCGAACCCAAGAACAACCCATGGGCGCCTCACACCCGCACACCACGCAATCCACCATACGTGTACCGGGTACACATACACGTCTGACGTCACAGCACAAGACGTCGGACACCCCTGCGACCTTTCACGTCGCACACAGGCTTCATCCGCTCATCACCAGGCCGCCACATCCGAATGGTCAATGCACACGGTACACGCGACGCTGAGACCCCGCCCGACCCGCGAGCCCGACCCTGCCCCCCATCACAGTCACTGTTACTCACAGTAATGCCCGTATACAGGACCTAAGGTGCTTGCAACTTCAGCTTCCCCAGAAGCAACTTAGAGCGTTCTGGGCTGAAAGCAGATCAAAGACCTAAGGTAATGAAGAGTTGATCATATGATGGAGAGTCGTGACACAGAGCCCTTTGCTAGTCCATCGACCCTCATCATTGTAGGTCGCTCAAAGGCGTTCAATGTGTGCGCTTTGGACGCGGTAGTCTGTGCCCTTCCTTTGACAGACGGTGGCAGCGCGCGGATTCCGTTAACGCCGATGCTCGCGAGCGGAGCACGGCCCGGCTTGACTTGGGCGAGCGAGGCGAGCGAGGCGGACTTGGGCAAGCCTGTGGGAAAGGTCGAGTGTGCCCGTGCGCGAGCATGTGGCACGCTTTGTTGTGCCTCTGGCTGAAGAGTGGCGATGGAGTGGCTCAAGTCACGCAGTAGGCCCTTCATCACCTCCGCCACCCCCGCCGTTGGGACTTCCTCCCTCGTCAGCGTGCCAACCTCGCCCTCGGTACCTTCGAGGGGCATCTTTTCTTGATCGGCCTCGATCTCGGCCCTGAGCTCGGCCTCGATCTCGGCCCTGAGCTCGGCCTCATCGTCTTCAATGACCGGCTGCTCATCCCAACCAGGCGCGAAGGCCGGCTTGCCGCCCGGCAGTGTGAACTTGCCCCGGCGCTCGGGCACGGAGCCCGCCTCGATTGATAGCGAGACACCCACCTTGCGCTTTGTCCTCTTCGTCTCAACAGGGTCGCTACTAGCCTCCCCCGGGGCCTCCGAGGGCGCCGGAGGCTCCTCGTTAGGCTCCTCGAGTCGAAACGCGATCGCCTCCGGCCCCGCCGGCTCTAGCTGCCCAATTCCGACCTCCGGCACCCTCGCATGCCCCACTGGCTCCTGCTGTCGCGCTCTGGTTTCCCCGACCGTCGTCGGCTCGGAGGAGGCCGCGGACGGCGAGCGCGTCGGCGCCGGTGAGCGCTGTAGCGAGCGCGTCGGCGTGGCACCCGTCGGTGTGGAGATGGCGCGGGCAAGGTGGAGGCGGAGGAGGCCGCTCACTGCGTTCAGCGAGCCTCCCACCGCGTCCGCGGCCCATGCGGCAGCAGCGGCCAGCGGGCTTTGGACCAGCGGGCTTTGGGCTTTCGCCGAAGGTGACGACGAGAGCACTCGGCCTGGGCTAGCCTTGAGGTGGCCGATGGCGCGGGTGAGCAGGGATGGCGTTGGCGCCACAAGGGTTGGCTCCTCAAATGTGTGTGAGTCAGGCTTGGCTCCAAATCTCGGCGATGTGGGCAGCGAGCATGACGGTGGCAAGGACGGCTGGGTGCGGCCAGTGGTGCCCTGCGCACGTGATCGGCCCTTGGCAGCAAGCTCGTGCAGCGCCCTCTGTGCTTCTTCGAGTGCATGTATTGCCGCCGCACGCTCGCGCTTCGCTTCTTGTTCTGCGAGCAGCTTCGTATGCTGCGCGTCCCTCACGACGCCGCCTGCTCGTTCGGCCGCCAACCAGCGCTGCTTCGCGTCCTGCCAGCGCCAGCCGATCGAAACCAGCGCGCTCGACGGCCGTGGTCGCAGCTTACCAGAATGTGGCGACACGACGAGCGTAAGGGCGGCCGGCATGGGCTGAGCCACCGCAGCGGAAGCGGCGGCGGCTCCCTGGCCGACGCCTTCCATCTCCTCGTCGCCATCTGCAGCCCGCCTCGCGCGAACCAGAAGCTCATTCAGCTGGTGGAACGCTTGGCGTGGCGCACGCGCCATCGGAAGGCTCAGGGGGTCGTCGGCGAGGAGTTCAAGGGAGCGCCCTTTCGCCGCCGCCGCTCGCGCCAGGACGAGCTTCGAGAGCGGTTTGAAGGTAGACAAGCCGAGCTCGTCCACTTGGCGCAGCTGGCGCTGCAATAGCAACATCTCCTCGAGTGCCTCGCGTAACCCCTGCGTGTGCTGCGCCCGGCTCCGGCTTGCTGTAGCTGATGGTGTCTTGGGCCGGAAGCTCTCCAGCTGCCGACGAATGCCCTTGATTCGTCGGATGAGAGGGGCTGTCAGCCCGTCGAGCAGCGCGATTGCCTCATCGAGCAGCTTCCCACGTTCAGTCATGATGAAGCGCAGGTGCTGAACCATCGCACATCTCATGGCAAGGAGTTGGAAGCGTAGTTTGGAGTTGCCTGCCCCACGGCGAAGACCTACTGCTAAGATCAGTGCCGCCTCCTTCGATGCGGCTCGTTTACCCCGGCACTTGGCATCGTCAACCAGCCGCGCATCGAGGCGAACGAGCTCCGCTAGGGCTGAAAACCCCGAGCGTGGAGGTTCACTGCGAGAGACAAGCTTGCGATTCGCGATGATGACACGATCTGCGCATGTCGCTTCGCGATAAAGGACTTCCTCGACGTCCTCTCGTGACATCCTTTGGGAGTCCACCATGGCTCATTCAAAACGGGGAGTGTGAATGATCACCTTTGTCTGTGAAGTACCGTCTCCTTTCAAGACGACCAGCCAATTATGTACCAGGTATGGTTTGTTCGTTTGGAGCGCTCAAGCTCAGTGAACTAGACTATTGTCATGTGAAATGTACATTATCATCATCTTACTAAATGCTATAGGAATTACATGAGGGCTCAATTTCTGCCTGGCATGACAAGCGTCGTTTCGGCGCGTTTCGTACGGCCGAGACAACTTGGCGAAGTTGCTCCCCTCGCGCGAGCACATCTTTGGAATCCGGCTTGGTCAGTATGCCCGTCGGCATCTCGCAGACGGGCACGCGCCTGATGCTGCACCTGATGAAATCGAGCGTCCCCAATGGGCCGCTGCTTCTGTGCCAGACCGACCAGCAGCTCATTCAGCTCGCAGTGAACCATGGAGTCCCGATACCCATGGAACTCATGATGCAATTTGCCTCCTCAACTCCGGAAATGATTCTGCTACCGGTCCGGCCCGTCGGGCTACCGCCTTCGCCGCCCCCAGTCGAGCTAGCGTCTCCCGAGAGCTATCCGTCGTCGCCACCCGACAGTCCACCGAAAAAGACCCCCGCGCGGCACGTTGCGGAAAAGCTGGAAGCAGCTTCAGCAGCAGCTGACAGTGACATACCATCCGCTCGCAAGCCCAAGAAGCCCAAGAAGGTCAAAGGGTCCAAGAAGGCCAAGGCGGGCGCGACGGGAGCGGACGCCGCAGAAGAGGGTGATTACAGCATCGATCGGCCACCACAGAGGCCCAAGCGCGTTCGTCCTGCGAAGAAGCGAGCCGTTCAGAAAGAGCTGGAAGCTGCCGAGGACGAGGAGATGTGGAGACACACTCCCAGGACTACTGCGGCGCTCATGTGAGCGCGCCCGCCCATGCTACGGTGTAGATACCATTGATGCCGTGCTTCGCGTGGTATGGTGCGTCGTATCGAGCGAAATACTGTTCTGTCAGCCTGCGACGCGCATTGGCTTAGAGGTGCCTGCGCGCGCAGTGCATGCGGGTTCTGGTCACGAGTAGCCTCAGAAGGTCCCTTAGAGAGAAGAGGGCGAGTAGCCTGCATAAGTAGCAAACCGGGTAGCAATTTTATACATAGTATTTTTCCGGAGACGATTTGCAGTTTGAATTTCTTACTGAATTTCCGGGGCCTATAATTATCTACTTAAAGATGTCGTGCGTACGTCGTGAAGCCTCCTGTGACACTCCCGACGCTGACTCAATTCTCACACGTAACTCACAGGAATCAACTTTCATCCGCATCCACGGTTTCACGTCGAAAGTTGGGTTTTGGAGATTTGGACCAAAACCGTTGCTTCCACAGCGCGACGCCGCCAACTGACGAGCGTTCCACGATCCTCTCGATCCACTCCCGAACTCTCTCTTACAAAATGCGTGAGGTTATCTCGATCCACCTTGGCCAGTGCGGTGTGCAGTGCGGCA
>ERZ761574.815-NODE-815-length-21925-cov-88.988249_pt1 | contig 21925 bp, 15 predicted proteins | sample MGYA00374950_ERZ761574 | MGnify/ENA primary metagenome ERZ761574 (study PRJEB28895, sample SAMN07631631) | mixed culture metagenome | isolation source: Freshwater growth medium | place: USA: Seattle, Washington | collected 2016-10-03 ... | reverse complement strand
CCGAGATTTTGTATCTGATGATGGTGGACGGCGAGTCGAGTGGAGCCTTCACGCCCATCGCGCACGAGGTCTGCCCCGTCAGCCGTGAAACCTTCCTGGAAATGGATCGCTCCACTACTTTCTACCACATCCACCCCTGTGCGACGCACCAGTGGCTCGAATTCATCCGTCCCCGCCCGCGCTCCCGCGTGCCACTCGGGTGCCCGCTTGTGCCTCACTGTCCCAGAGCGTCGCCTGCCCGCAGGCATGCACTGGATTGGCGGGGAGGCAGCGCATCGCATTAGCGCTGATTCGCATCGGACGAGCACATGCGCAACGTGTCCACTCTGTCGGGCGCCAGTGCTGTTCTTTCGCGGCGCGCGGTGGTTCAATCACACAAGCCGTCGTGCGTCCGACTAAGGTCGAAAAGCGTGCGAGTCCCGGTGGCCGCGTATCAATTTAATCGAGCCCGGAGGAGAGTATAGACTAGGGCGAGTAAATGGCCATCTGCCTTCAGAACGACAAAGGGGCATGAAAGGGGCGTTTTATTGGGCACACAGAAACTTGAAGCTACACAGACCTGGCCAACCCGCTGCAAATGGTGTGGTACTCGCCAGTCGCCCCGCCCAAGGCCTCGCCCGTGACTAGCGCGTGCCTCTGCGAACACTGCTCGCGCAGACGGACGTGAGCATGATCAGCCGCCAGAACGATGAGCTGCGTGGCGAGGTCGAGAAGATCTCCAAGCAGCTCTCGGAGTACGTGACCGAGCAGATTGCTGTGGTCGACAGGGTCACGACCATCGCAAAGGCGCAGCTGCAGGCGGACAAGGGTACGTGCCGCGCGTCGTGGATTCGCAGCTGTGCTGCCCGCTGCCCGGGAGCTGGCCTCGATGCGCTCCATCCCTATTGAGCGCGGCCCCCACTGTTGCTGCTTTGCCTCGCAGAGAACGTTGAGGAGCTGCGCGAGAAGCAGAAGGCGATCTCGGCGGAAGAGGAGGTGGTGCAGCAGCAGGGGCGCCACGAGCGGGCGCAGGTCGAGGCGCTCAAGGCCGATCTGGACAAGCTGCACGCGCAGGAGCAAGTGCTGCCGCCTGAGTCGCAGCGCCTCGAGCAGCAGCTCACGCAGTCGCGTGCGCTCGTCACGAGGTCGGAGGCGATCTTGGAGCAGGCACAGCGAGGGATGGAGCATAAGCTTGGCGAGCTCGACCGCGGCATCTCGCTGTACAAGGCCCGCCTCGGTCTGGCCTTCGACAAGGTCGGCGACGATCGACTGCGCCTCACCTTCACGTGCATCGACCCTACCGACCCAGAGCGCGCCTTCTGCCTCGAGGTGTGTGTGACGGTGGGCGATCACTACGTCGTCCAGTCTTGCGAACCGACGCTGACCGAGCTACCCGGGCTCGTCCACACGCTGAACGCGAGCAACGACTTCTCGGCATTCGTACGCGCCGTGCGCAAGGGCTTCCAAAAGCTTATCACAGGCTGAGGCGTAGTGATCCGCAGGCTGAGGCGCGCCGTTTCGGGTCGTTGTGCAGTGATACGTCCCCGTGAGAGCATGTGGGAAACGACGACTTTGCATCAGGCGGGGGCGGCGCAGGCTTCGGTGTACTGATCGCTGAACACATGGTGTACTGATCTCGGCTTGGTACTGATTGAGTACTGATCGAAGCTCAAAGTGTCGGTAACGCTGAACGCTCATCGGCTGACGGCGCGCGCACGCAGTGGCTGTACGGCGCGTGGCCGAGGCGTTGGCCTATGCATGTGTAGCGGTGTAGAGTCGGAGTCGGCTCGGGAATGGCTCTAGCTCAGGTCAGGGGCCGCCAGCCACTAGTGGCGAGTGTGTAATCTGAGAACCCCTGGGAGTTAGGGGACCGCGATGGTACCATTCGAATCGCCGTCGCGCGTAGAACGAAGGGCTGCAAAGATCTGGCGAAGGGCTGCAAACCCCCGAGTTAATTGTTTTCGTCATTCAGGTGATCAGGTCAGACTCCCGTGCGCAGTGGAGGAAAGCATGGACGTCGCGTCTCAGCACCTCGTCTCAGGGTCATGCGAGGGCATAAAGGCACGCGAACGCGCGGAGATGGCACCAGAGGTCCACGCACATCATCGGCAGCCCGATCGAGATCGACTGGCTTAGTTGCCGATGTTGAGGACATGAATGGAAGCAGCTTAAGGATACAAGGCTTGGTGGGTCATTTGGTCTCTGCTGAGACACTTGGAGGGTCGTTCTCCATGATGACATTGATCTTCATCCTGGCGCTGGGCGTGCCGTTTTTATACGGCGGCGAGGCCGACGAAGTCATTCGCTTCATGGAGCAGATGCCAGCGGAGCAGGAGCTGAACGACGTCGACGAGTTGATCGATGAGGAAGCATCGATTTGGCTTCAGCAGGTCGAAGAGGAGAAGCGGCTCATCGAGGCGCTGCCCGTCGTCATCGGCGCGGTCTCGTTTTTCTACCACGATGTCGTCACGAATCTCAACAAGGTTCAGGCCCTTGTAGGGTGCTGTTGGGCGAGTGGTCAACTCAAGCGTGTGAAGGTCAACTGCGATGAGACCGGACTGAAGCCCACGCACCTCGAGGCGCTGCGTGGGCTGCGCATGAAGATCATGGAGGAGCATATGTGTGAGGACCATGTGCACCACCACAAGGCCGTCGAGCGCGTGGCCGAGCGGCGAGCAAAGCAGCTCAGTGGCGACACAGAGATGCCAGAGGCAGCGCCAGCAGAGGCGGTGGAGGCAGCAACGGCATTTGATCGCATGAAGGCGGCTGCAGCGCGGCAGCAAGCCCTTGTGCGCCAGGCCGCAATCGATGCTAAAGCTGTTGAAGATGCTCGCAGGGCCGTCGACAATGCACACGAGGGTGAGAAAAAGGCCCAGCTTGCGCACCAGGAAGCGAAGTCCGCGCTCGACGCTGCCAAAGCCATGGCTCAACAATCAAAGATCAGAGCGGAAGCTGCGCAAATCAAGCTCAAGTCGCACAAAAAGCAGAAGACGGCATTTGCGGGGGCGACCGCAGCCGAGGGCGCCCCCGCAGACAATGTACGTGCTGAGGGCGCCGCCGCCGAGGGCGCCGCGGCCGAGGGCAATGTACGTGCTGAGGGCGCCGCCGCCGAGGGCGCCGCCGCCGAGGGCGCCGCGGCCGAGGGCGCCGCCGACGCCGAGGGCGCCGAAGACGCCGATAATGATGAGAACTGGCGCGATTGGCCGCTCTCTCGCTGGCGCAAGCACGAGACGGAGTTGGAGAAGAGGCGCGCCGTGAAGATCGACGAGCGCAATACAGACAAAACGCGACCCCCTCGCGGCGACGAGAAACGCGGCTGGAGGCATCACAGGAGGCGTGGGCTGATTGGCTGCTTGCAGGATTGGGCGCAGGGGTCAAAGTACCGAATTGCTCTCATGCTGGCGGAGATGGCCGTCGAGTTTGGCGTTGTGGATGAGGTGGCAGAGCACCTCAACCTCAAGCACTCGGCAGAGGAGATTGAGAAGGCGAAGGTCGATGGCTACATCGTCGACCGCCTTCGAGCGGCCATTAACGTTTACAAGCGCTGCTTGACCGAGGCCATGCGCATCGACTTGCACGTTATCCTCGGCGCGGTTGCCCCTGAACGGAAGGAGAAAGGTGATCAGGACGGTATGATCAAGAGTGTGGCTGATCGGCTCGGTGTGCAGCGAGGCTCGCGCTACGTCAAGGCGACGCACGAGAAGAGGCCACGCGTGCTGCAGCAGGCCATCACTCGACGCGCCGCCTTTGATGACACGCTTGAATGCCACGGGCCCCTCAAGCCAGGCGATGCGGCCACGTCGCGTGGGCGGCCGTGTACCGTTCTCGAAATCGACTACGAGGCGGATACGTGCTCGAGTTCAATGTGTCGGGTGTCAAGCTGACACGCTCGTACACGTGCATCTACAAGGCACGCGGTGAGTGGCAGGTAGCGCCGGGGCTTCAGCGCACGTCGACAGCATTCCCCAAGGATAGCGCCCGCCTTGAGCGGGCGCCTGCGTCGCTGCGCCCAGCCGCTCGTGAGACGCGCAAAGATGAGAAGGCCGAGAAGGCGCGTCCGATGGTCGAGGAGCTGTTCAATGCCGAGGGCGCTCGTAGCCCGTCGCAGCGCGATCGCGTGCGCCGGCGCGTTGGGATTGGGATGTACGAGTGTGCGCAGGCGCTGTACATCTACTCGAAGTATGCCGCGCTGTACTCGCTCTACCTGCTGCGCTACTCGAGCCACCGCATCTCCTTCTCCCTCTTCAAGAGGCTGCGGCCGTGGTACGTGCGGCGCACCAAGGAGCGCACGTGCGAGTGCAAGCACTGCACGAACTTCAAGAACTACATGACCGTCCACCACTCCCTCGAGAAGCACTTTGGCCCGTTGCTCAACTCGCCCACCGCCGACGCTGACGCCCTTGCTGATGGGGATGAGGACGACTCAGACGTGCACGAGTGGGAAGGCAAGGCAGGGCTGACGAAGCTGCTCGAATTTTGCGCACTGCAGTCAAAGTCCGAGATGGTCAAGTTTGCTCTCTGTAAAGGGGCACTCGACGGCGCCGGCTCTGAAGACTGCATCAACGGCAAGTGCGCGCGCTGCGGCTTTGACAAGCTCTGGTCCAAGGGCCTTCGCAAGCATGTGATCGATGGTCAAGGCAATATCAAGGCGAGCGCACCGATCGAGTTCCAGGCCGAGTTCAAGTGGCTGCGTATCCGCTCGTCGAAAAACGGGCAGGCGGGCGAGCCGAGTCAGCCCAGCTACGAGCAGCGACGCGGCACAGTTGTTGAATTTCTCGACGACTTCGAGGCGTCAGCGATGCGCAAGTTCCCACATCATCGCTTCACTATCATGCGGCAAAAGGACATGGCGGCGCAGTTTGAGCGCAACCGTGGGCCGGGATGGGTCCAGTCTGACGTCGACTTTGCGATGGATGGAACCATCCCACCCCCGGGAGGCGTTTCTGTCCAATCGGATCATTGGTCGCCGATGAGCTTCACTCTCTTTGTTCAGGTGGTGTCGTGGCTCGAGACGGATGCATGGGTCAAACGCAGTGGCGACCTTCCCCTTCACGCTGCAGTCACTGTGGAGCCGGCAATCGCGTCAGCGCCAGGTGCGACTGAGCCTGCAAAGGGATCGTATTGGGCGCAGGTTGTCGCGCTGCCCTCAGCTGCTGATGTTGCTGCAGCGACCGATCCGGAGCAAATGAAATACGGCGTCTGTCGCCACGGGCTTCATGGGGACAGCGAGCCTGAGCTTGAGTTCATTGAGCGCCGCTACCTTCGCCACCGCAAGCTGCAGACCAAAGTCTTTGCCCACGTTTCGGATGACAAGACGCACGACTCGCACGCTGCTCAGACCTTTCTCGAGAAGACGTTTGCCTACCTGGAGGAGCACTACGTGAAGACGGGCAAGGAGAAATTCTTTGCGTGGCACATGCACTCGGATAACGCCCCCAGCCACTTCAAGTCAAGCAAGACGATGCACTTCTTCTCGAAGCTGCGTGAGCGCCTCGCGTCGTGGGCTAGCGGCTTAGTAGTCGGCGACGGTCACAATGCGGGTGCCCCTCTCAGCTTTCGTGTCTTCTGGGAATTTGGCCCTCCCGGGCACGGCAAGGGCGTGTGGGATGGCATCGGCGCATGGCTCAAGCGGACAGTGCGCGAGGACATCACGGACCATCGACCGGGAATGAAGACCATCCTGCTCGAGAAGGGTACCATTCTGTCGCCCGAGGACGTGGCCACCCATTTGAAGATGAGATTCGATACCGATGCGTTCATCGAGTCCCATCAGGGCAAGACCATCAATCAGGTCATCGTGCTCTACACCCCAACGAACGACATCATCAGGCCTAAGCCAGACCACGAGTACGACAAGATGCCGGGCATGAAGAAGACGTTCCTCTTCATGGGTGTTCGTGAGGGCGTTATCCTGCAGCGCAAGTTTGCTTGTTGGTGCACGTCATGCATGCACGCCTCGGCGCCAGGCGAGGGTACGATGGACTCAAACTATTGCTGCTCGGAGTGCGAGTCGGAGTCGCTTGCCTGGGAAGAGACGAGCATTGACCGCCGCTGATGCCGCCGGCGTTGCCAACAGCCGAAACCGAACACGAGCAAAGGCACGAGAGCTGCGTGAGCAGTTGAAGACGCATTTTGCGAGGAGCAACCAACCGATTTGGGTTGCGGTGCAGAATCGCGGCGAGCAGGACCCTGATCAGTACTGGATCGGCCGTGCTCTTTGCATTGTGAAAGAGTACAAGGCAGTTGACTATGTGGAAGGCGTGGACAGACGGGAGCGTTATGATGTAGGCGATCTGCAGATTGCTGTCGAATGGTTTGAGCGGGACGTCAGTGGGGGCGATGAGCGCCGCATCTTCAAGTTGTGGGCCGTTGATGCTGGGGCCCGTGACGCTCGTGGCCAACTAACAGGCCATACGTACACTTTCAATTCAACTGAGCTGCGTGCCATTGGAGACAAAGTCGAGATGATGTTGCTGCCACCCGTAGGTGGAGTCCCGCTGAACATTGTGCGCCGTGGGGAGCCTCGCGCTGCTGCCGGGGCAGCACGCCAACATTGGCAGGGAGCGTTGACGGGCATGGTTCGGCTCGTGCAGGAGCAGCGTGCGGAGCCCCCAGACCAGCTGTGGGAGATCTCAACAGGCAGTGAGCGTCTCATTTTGGACTGGTGCTGCCGTTAGATGTACATGTAAATACCACAGTGGACGGGATGAGTTTTGAGTAGAGAATTTCGCTGAAAGAAGACCTAAATTCAAAAAAATCTCTAATGCGGGGCGCTGCCCCGCACCCCGCTGGGGCTCCCGCCCCAGACCCCGGCTCCCCCCAGACCACTGTGCCCAGACCTCAGTTTACACACCAGCTTGAGGCCCCTGACCTGAGCTAGAGCCAATGCGTCCGGTCCGGTCCTCGCGTGCCACGCACTGGTGCCAGACGGCGTCTCGAGCGGAATCGAGCGACGAGCCACCAGCCAGGCTTGACACGTGTGCTCACACTGTGTGCTGCTCCCGGGTGCCGGCGGGGCTCAGCCCGCTCAGGGTCAGGCGGGAGGCGTCAACCCACAACCGTCATGCCTTGCGCAATACTAAAACAGCTTTTGTAAATTAACTAAATCGTTAAAATCAACAGCCAATTCACAGCCAATGTTTATAAGTCGACACCCAAGACACCGGACCGGCGTACGGATGCGATGAACACTAGCTCGGGGACCCCTGGACACCCCCAATACCCAGAAATTCACAGCCAATGTTTATAAATGAGTACTCAAATTCACACGTCCTCGCGATGGCGGCCGGAGCTACCGTGCTCGCATCGGCGGCGGCTGTAATGGGCAGCGTGCTTCGCAGTGGACAAAGTGGACGGTTTGCGATGCCACTTCGCTCTCTCTCCCGCGAGGAAGTGCGCCAAGTCGACGAGAAGGCCATCGCGATGGGTCTTCCAGGCGTTGTGCTCATGGAAAATGCTGCGCTGGGTCTCACCGACGTCGTCTGCGATGAGCTAGCTGCGCGCGATGCGGGCCCTGGCGCCGTCGTCGGCATCATCACTGGCAAAGGCAACAATGGTGGAGATGGCTTTGTTCTCGCAAGGCATCTCGTGCTTCGAGGATATGTGGCTCGTGTGGCTTACTGTGGCGACCGTTCAACATGCAAGCGCGAGACAGATGCTGGGATCAACCTTTCCGTGCTCGAGAGTTCGCGCATGGCCGAGATTGTGGATGTTGCCGACGGTGCCGCCCTAGCTTCCCTGTTGGCGGGGTGGAGCGATGCATCGCTCCTGGTCGACGCCATTTACGGCACGGGCCTCAGCGCCCATTTACGGCCCGAAGGCATCGCCTTCATCGAGGCACTGAATGGAGCAGAGAAGCCCGTCGTAGCAGTCGACCTGCCGTCGGGGATGGACACAGACAGCGGGCTGCCCCTCGGTGCGGCAGTCAAGGCATGCCGCACGGTCACGTTCGTGGCTCGCAAGAAGGGCTTTGATCAGCCGGGGGCTGAGGCGTGGACGGGGCCGATCGATGTGATCCCCATCGGCTGTCCCCCATCTGCCTGGGATCACGTGCAGTGACGGGGCGAGGGCACTCGTTTGATCTCCGGGGTTGGATGAAGAGATCGGCCGTCTTCGGGGTGCATTTGGAGATAGCGATGAGCAGGCGGCCATCCATCGATTTTGATAAAAGGCGGCGAAGTCTGTCTAGATCTTAATCTCTAGGACGACGACTGTCCCATAGACGACTGTTTCCTGTATGTTCGTACCGGTACCTATGTTTTGATGAAACGCCTGCGCCACATCGCCGACAACTCCGCCGACTCCGCTCTTACTCGATGTTCTCTTCGGTCTTTCGCCGTGCTCTGGCCGCGCCCGTCGCGCGTGCCGTGGCCCGCTCGCCGCTCGCCTTCGCCGCCGTTGGCACCGTGAGTTCGCTCGCCGCTTACGCGGCCGCGCCCATGCAGTGCGAGCCTGCTCCTGCCACTGCTCTTGCTGGCGAGCCGGGAACCAAACGTGAGCGCACGCTCATCCTTGTCAAGCCTGACGGCGTCGAGCGTGGCGTCGTCGGTGCCGTCATCTCCAAGTTTGAGAGCAAGGGATACAAGTGAGTGGCATGACGCACTCGAGAAGCCACGCTCATGAAAAACCAACGCTGATTCTCTGTCATTCTCCCATTCTTTCAGGCTCGTCGGCCTCAAGATGCTGACGCCCACGCTTGAGCAGGCCCAGAACAACTACGCGGGCCTCGCTAAGCTGCCCTTCTACCCCGGCCTCTGCGCCTACTTCTCCTCCGGCCCGATCGTCGCCATGGCCTGGGAGGGCAAGGACGTCATCAAGACCGGTCGGGCGATGGTCGACGAGGTCCGCGCTGTGTACGCCGCGGATCGCGGGCGCAACTGCATCGACGGCTCCGACTCGACCGAAGGCGCCGCCGAGGAGCTTGCCCGCTGGTTCGGCTACGAAGACATGAACAACTACACGAGGGCGGTCGATGCCAAGATCTACGCCTGAGAGCCCGACGTTCCTGACACTGGCCTGAGTAGACCTCTGTCTTGGCGCGAGGAAGCCTCGCTTCCGGTGTATGCCGCGAGTATTGGGTGAACTGTGACAGGCGTCCCGGCTACGGGGCTGGGATCAAATCACAGCATAATTGCTGGGCACGGGGACACGGTCGGCGTGTGATCGAGCGAGTCACGATGACGCGTTCACGTTGGCGCTGGGCGGTGTATCGTATAGAGAGGGCCCGTCGGGGGTTTCAGCGCGGTTCACGTGCGACTCGCTGCAGAGACTGGTAGACTCTTCCTGGTTCGGCGTCCGTTCGGCCGCCGCGTCGTACCGATCTCGCTATTTGCATCGCTGATGACTTTAAAACCGGAGTGACTTTACAATTACTTAAAAGTTTACATGGACGGCTGAGTGAGTGTCTCTCTCTCTGGTGCGCCCGGCAGCCCGCACGATCACGTGCATCGACCCCTGGTGCGCATCAAGTTGGAAGTTCAAGATGCCATCCGGGGTCCGTGGGGTGCGGCCGAGAGTGAGCGGAGGAGCGAGGACGGGTGGAGGTAACTCTCTGATTACGCGTGCGGTTGTACCGTGCTCGTCGCGCGTGCCGCCACGTGCCGCAAAGCCAAAGGCAAAAGGGTACAAAGAATCTATAGAAAATATGAGCGTGTTACGACTTCGTTAAATGTAGTAATGAAACCTCGCCGCGCCGCGAGAGGTGTCTGTATCTGATACGTCTCCACCCTATTTACATGATCACCGGGGATCCCCATGCCCCGCTGACGCGCTACTCGAGCGGCATACACACCCCGGGGCGATACACACGCCCCGGATATGAAACCACCGTAGTTGCATGAAACCACCCGCCTTGTTCGGCGGGCACCGAGAGGGGTACGTAGCGTTCGAGATACAGTGGCCACGAGAGTGACCCGATAGATCCGTCGCCGTCGGCTCTGCCTGACAACCAACCAGTGCTCGTACTCAGTTATAACTATGCTCAATCAACCCTCTAACCCCAAGCTCATCAGTATCTCTCTCTCCCAAATGGGCTCTCTCCTTGATCCTGCGTACCCTACCATACTCCATAGTTTCCATGGTAATGGGCTTTCTTGTTAACAGTGAAACAGGACACAGTGAAGAGCTGCAACCGAATCTTAGACACGCTCTGGTAATCATTCGTGCTACACAGCTGGTTCACACACCCTATCTCAAGGGGCTGGGAGGGGCGAGCAGTCCTCTTCGGCGACCCCAGCAATGGCGACGTCCGCTTTTTCCGCGCCCGCGGGCTCTCCGGCGGCTCCAGAGAAGTCCCTCGCCTCCCTCTGAGCCCGATAGTGAACCACGGCGGCCCGTCCACTACGCGTGCGATTGCGATAGCTGCACTGCTGCCTACAGCACCTGCGACAGAATCGACGTTTTCAGACCTGCCAGGCCTGCCAGCCCTGCCAGCCTGTGAGCTGGGTGTACCGCGCGCGTCTGCAAGGAAGCAGAAGGCTGCTGCAGCGGCGCCAGCCGCTCCGCGCCCCAAGAGGGGCCGCCGGGATCCAGCAGCAGCTGAAGAAGCTGTGGCACAGCTGCTTGCGGCGGCGGCAGCGATGCTGCAGCAGGAGGCAGAGAAGAAGGCGGCGGCGGAACTTGCGCTTGCAGCGCGCCGGTCAGCAGCGGCTGCAACGAAGCTACAGCAGAAGGAGATGGCGGCGGCTGCGCCCGAGAAAAAGGCCGTCGCAGGCTGATGCCTTGGCATTGTTACGCAGATGGTGAAGCAGGCCGAGGCGCAGGCGAAGCGCTCGGCGGCCGCCCGCAAGGCGGACAAGGTGAAGGCCAGCAGAGCAGAGGCTGCTGAGCACAAGGTCTGCGAGAAGCTGGGACTGGCGTGCGCCTCGGCTGCCATTGCTGAGGCGTTGGACGCGTACCGCTGCTCGGCCCGCGAGCTCGTCCACGGTGACGCTGACGGCTGATGCATTTGCCACGCTGGACTACTGAGGTGCGCCCGTCTGCACGCCGGCATCGCGTCCGGCTGATTGCTTGGCTTGCCCTCCGCAAGCAATATGTGTGTTATATGTGTCTTTCGTCACGGTAAAATTGTATAATATCCCAATTACTATAGCGCGAGCGCGATCGGCGGCCCGACCGGACCTTCAGCGCACGCAGCTGCGACGCCAAGCCGTTGCGCCGGTAGCGCGCCTTGGCGTTGTCTAGCGGCGGCGCGGGCTCGGGCGCTGGCTGCTGCAGCGCAGCCATCGGCGGCGCCGCCGCCGTCGGGGACGCCCCCAGAGGCTCGGCCATCACTGGGGAGGCGAATAGAGCGCGCAGCTGCTGGAGCTCTGCCCACGCCGCGTCGGGGTCGAAGGTGAAGGGATTCGTGGCGGCGGCGGCAGAGGAGGATGAGGAGGCGGAGGCGGAGGCTGGAGTTGAGGGCGGCAGGCACGGAGTGCCAGCGGCGAAGGGCGAGGAGAAGAGCCGAGCACCGGCGGCGGCAGAAGGCTTGGACGGCACGCGTCGTGCGCGCTTGAGCAGCGGTGGTGCCTCGACGTACGTCAAGGGGGTGGGAGGAAGACCCTTCTTGAGTGATGCGGTTATGTGATACCTCAGGCGCTTGAGCCGACCAAGCCGATCACGCTGCTGATGACGGTGCCCGTCGTCAACCTCCTGGAGCGCCCGGTGGAAGATAGTTCACCCCAGCCGCAGCGCAAAAGTCGGCGATCGCCAGCTCGTCCATGCAACTCATGGCGATGTTCTTACCGTGGTGCATGTCGAGATGAGCAGACGCGCTCATAGTCATCGCTCGCAGCCGCGTCGGGCTACATGCAGGCGCTGTGCAGCAGAGCAACGAACACGCTGCTGGTCAGCACAAGTCTCAGCTGCAGAATCGCAGAACGCGCCGGGACTAGCAGACGCAGAAGGCAGAGGAGAACCCAACAGTGAAGCTCGCGAGCAAAACAGCTACCTTGGTACGCCGATGCCACCACGCAGAGAGCATCGAAGGCGGACGCCATATGCCCAGGAATTGGGGTCGTTTTCCGCAAGGGGCTCGCCCCTCCCTCTCCCAGCCCAAGGGGCTGGCCCCTTGCCCAGCCCCTTGTGTGGGAAGACGAGATGTTTGCTTCAGCCTAGGCGCTTCACTTCCGTGTGGTGGTTACAAAAAGTTGGGAAACCTCAGTGGGGGGCGTTCCCCCCCCGGAGGAGGGGGCGGCCCCCCCCGGAGGGGGGGGCGCACTTAGGCCACGTGTTTAGGGGCCAGACCACGAACACCCTTGGAGGCGCAAGACCGCGCGCCGAACCACTTACTGCGCGCTGATGATGCGATTGATGCGCTCGATGGTATTCGCGCTCGCGCTCATCGACGGCATCGACTGCACCAATGAGGTGTCGCTACAGCAAATAGAAGATCTGCTCTCGAGCTCTCAATGCCAGGACATCTACATGGATGTCGGTACCAACATTGGGGTGCAAATCAGGAAAATGTACGAGCCCCATCACTACACAGGTGCCAACATGCTGGTGCACTTTGACAAACTGTTTGGTCCCACGCCACGCTGTGGCGTATGCACCATCGGTTTGGAGCCCAACCCACGACACTCTGAGAAGCTCCATTCTCTTACGCGGCACCTGCAAGCTGCAGGTGCAAAGGTAATCGTGTTGCATGGTGCAGCTCTTGATCGAAATGGCAGTATCAACCTGCAGATTGACAGCGATAACAGCCAGTGGGATCTTGGTGCCAGCGTCCTATCGGAGAAATCGTCCAACGCGCGAATGGAACAAGTGCCAGCGTTCGACTTGGCATCTCTGGTGAGCCGGATGGATCGGCATGTGAGTCGCACAGGGGGGAGTCTGATGATGAAGATGGACGTTGAAGGGGCCGAGGACTTGCTGATCCCACACCTGATCAACTCGCGACGAGCCGCCGTGCCGGGCCAAAGCTTGATATGTGCAATCGACGAGATTTACATCGAATGGCACCATCAGAATACAGAGCTGAAGCTGCCCAAGGAAGCGCGTGAGTCCATCGCACGGCTCAACGAGCAGGTCAAGCTGCTGTTTGAGGCGCAACATGGGGCGAAACCCAGCTTTTTGCGGCGGTGCAGCACAAAGGTATTAGCCATGGACGACGAGACCTTCGGGTTTGACGGCGCAGATTGGCATGGGAACGGGGCCTTCCCGCTTCCCACTCAGCCTATCTGCCCTCGACGCTCGCGTCCTGTGGTTCGTCACTCGAATCGTGAGACTTGCCGTTCGAAGGCAATATCGCTCTCCAAGCAAGTCGCTTGCGAAGAGTTGAAAAGAGAAGACCTGTTTGGAGCTGAGTTTCTGGACAATTGTATCCACAGCGATTGTCGAAACCATCCCAACGGCACCGAGACGTTGCCGGTGCACGTTGCCGGTGAGATGTCGATCGAGCTCAGCCAACTGTTCGATCGGGTTGGGTCGAAATGGGGCAGACACCAGATTACGCAGGCCCTCGCAAGAGCCGTCGAATCTGGTGGAACCATCCGCGGCGCAACCCTCTTCACAATCGTAAACAACCAGAGCAGGTGTATGACGGAGAACTATTTGATCCATCTGTCAACTGTGGTTCGGCAGTCTAATAACTCGCAGCTGACGGTCATGCTGTTCTGTGAAGATTCGCCCATGGGCCACTTCTGCCAGCGACTGCGAGAGGCATTCAGGACGAGCAGCTTCGGGGTTGAGTGCATTGTCCCAAAGGAGTGGAATCCGCCGCACAAAATGAGCTTCCAGGACTTTGAGTTTAATCGACTCTCGTATTTGCGTCAAGTTATCGCCTACACACTGCTCCTCCTCTACAAGCAGCAAGCTGCTCTCTGGAATGACATCGATTATGTGTGGCGGCAGCATCCTTCCCTTTTGCTGACTCACATCCTAGCAGGAACGCCTGGAGCTGTCGGGGCAGGGATCCCCGAGGATCGATCGGGCCGCATCAACGGTGGGCTTGGCTTCTTTTCGTTCCGTGGTATCAACTACCTTCGGCGTTGGATTTCGCGCGTCGAACCGATCGAGCACGCGGATCAAGACCACGAACCTCTCCAAATCGGTCGCATCGCTCTAGGCAATGAGGAAGACGTGCACACGTGCAAGCGCGGAGCTGGCTTGTATGCACAGCATTTCACCTGCTGCGATAAGCTTGGGTGCATGATGCGCGAAGGTGTTTGGAAGGCGGGCAAGATGTGCGGCGATGCCATCGTCGTGGAGTGGGGACACTCGACGGCTATGACCCCCCCTGCCCCTCCTAATCGCTTGAGCCCTCCTAATCTCTTGAGCCGGATTTGGCATAGTGTTGGGTAGTCCATTGCCCAGTTCCAAAATCTGGGTGGCCTGCGTCCGTCTATCTTCATCCTCACCGCCCACGAGTCCAGAAAGCAGGAGAAGTGCCCGAGAACGCACGCACGAGCGGAGATGCTAGCAAAGTGATATCTCCGGTCGACGGTTTCTATTGGAGTTGAGCGATGGTTTTCGCACCAGTGCAGTGGGTTCGGGCATAGCGGCCCGAGTGATTCCGATCGTGGCTTGCATGCGACCGTTGAGCGTTGTGGGGAACGCGGGAAAGCGGAGCGCTCGGGGGGGCTACCTGAACTTTCACCTCTGTCGTTCTGTGGTCGGTGAGGAGGGCTGCGTCACATGATGGGATTTGAGACGGTGGAGTGTGGTATCTGTTAGTATCTGGTCAGAGCGCGGGGGGACCGTCCGCGACTTAACTGACGCGGAGGACTAACTGAAGACTGACAAGTGTGTGTGTGGAATAAATGACCGGACTGATGGTTTGATTGACTGGAGACCGACAGTCCGTGTGAAATAATAATCTAATTCATAATCATACGCACTCGCACATTTGCTTGCTAATTATACAGCTTGCTAATTATACAGCTTGCCAAGTCCGGGTTGAGCATATGTTTTGCGTGCTCAACCCGGACTTGTTGGTGTGAAGACCGGGTAGCGGGTTGAGCACATGTTTTTCGACACTACGGTCACCCTAGACATGTACTTTGCGCACCGCGTCGCAGCACTCGACTCCTCGTTCAGCCTCGTACGGTCATGTAATTGTAAAAAAATTGAGATGATAAACTTATAGTAACACGTCAACACGTGCGCGTATAGGGCATTATAGGGCACGAGAGACGAGTTCTGTGCCCTCTCATTGCGTTCTCATCCCCCCCTCGCCCTCCCACCACCACACGAACTAGGCCTCAGACTCAGTCGTCGTCGAGCTCGAGGTCGTTGTAGCTCTTTGACTCCGACGTGTATCCATGCCGGCGTGCGGTACGCAGGTACTCAGAAGGAGGCATACTCACGTCAGGTACTCGAGAAGGCGTGATTGATTCGTTCCAACCGAGCAGGGCAAGCCGGTGCCCTTGTCGTACGCATTCATCATCGGGATCGGACACCAATCGTACGCACTGCCCACACAATGACAACAATGACAGGGCTGCGGCCGCCCACAGCGCGGGCGGCTGCCAAGCGGGCAGCAGCTGGGCCGTAAGCAGCAGGCTGTGTGGATCATCCGAGGGCACCGTGACGTTTGCATTCATTCCGTGAACAAATCCAGACGATTCCTCGCGCTGCCGCAACATCGTCGAATCCTTCCCAGCTCTGGCCTGCTCTGGGAGCGTTGGCCAAATGGTTGCCGTGTATCTTGAGCCCTGGCCTCGTCAACCTCCTTTTCGTGCTGCACACCATAGTCATTGTTTGCCGATCAAGCGTGCTGTACTGGCTCTACGGTACGCCGCACCTTCCTTGATCGCTTCTGCCACCAGACAGCCTCGATAGACCCATCCTTCTCTTTGATGTGATGTAACGGCTCGTAGATCCTGTTTTCCGTCCTAAAGCGGTCTATAGCTTCGCGGCACCCGTTATATGATCCGTAGTCGTCTACGTAGACAAGGCCACCGGGCAGCACGCGGTCATAGAGCCCAATCAGCACGTCCCAGGTGGAGGTGTATAAGTCCCCGTCCATCCTCAGGAAAGAAATGGCCTTCACTTTTGACTTGTGCACCGTCTCGGCGAAAAAGCCCTTGGTCACGACGATCCGCTTCTCGTCCCATGCCCCTAGACTCTGCATGTTCTGCTTGAACACTTGAAAACCTGCGCTGTACTCTCCCGCCACACCGACATTTGCATCGCCCTGCATGTCATAATTAGTTGCCGTTGGTAGACCCATGAACGAGTCGAAGGCCCACAGTTTCCGCCCACAGCCATCGTAGTCGATCAACGCTCGCATCAGGACCGCCGTGGAGCCGCCCGTATAGACACCCGTCTCAACGATGTCGCCATCTAGGCATCGGTTGATGGCTGTGCGGGCAAGGTGCGCCGTTGCCCTCAACCTTCGACCTGAAACAACTGCCAGGTTCCTGGCAGCCACTTGGCCGACTACATTCGAAATCCAGTCCTCAGGGCGGTTGTGCAGAAGCGAAATAAAATTGGCTGAGCACGATTCAGGCGCGCAGGTAAGAGTGGGGCAGCCAAAGTTGAGCGGAGGCAAGCACCGGACATAGCCTACATGAACGGTGTCGTTGCTTGACCTTGAGCTGAACACCGGACAGTCATTTGAGTTGTTGAAGCACCCGTCTTCCGAAAATGGCGAGGGTGGCGCCGATGAGATTTGCACAGGCCGAGAAAGCCAAGTAGGAAGCCAGGCGGCACTCGCTCCAGCGAGGGTGGCGCCGATGAGATGAAAGGTTAAGGCAGGCATTTCCGATACTGGTACTGCTGTAGTGAGGCACAGCACGCGAGACCGAATCGCGCCCTGACTAGGCACTCAAGTCAAGTCAAGTCAAGTCAAGTCAAGTCAAGTCAAGTCAAGTCAAGTTTTGACTTGACTTATCTGAACAGCGCGAGGGTGAGGGTTATCGGACTGCGCCTTCATTGCGCTGCAGCACTGGCCCTCTCCCTCGCGTTGGACATCTCGACGAGCGTGACGCGTCACCGGCCGGCCTGTCGAGCAACACCGCCCAGACGTCTAGGCGGGCGCACTCGCCGCTCTCTTTGTAGGCTGTTTCTCAGATCTCCGCCTGCATGTGTCTCGTTTCGTGAGTCCTGTTTTGCTGTTCACGGTGGACCGTTTACGAGTTGTGTCATTCATATGAATGAGAGAGGGGCTTCGATGTCGCAGGCTCCCGCACGATGTCGGTCCGTCTCGTGGCCATTTGTGCGCGCAGATTCTGCCGGCCTCTCACGGTACTCTTCGTCTTGATGGCGCTTGTCCTTTGTGGCCTCGTCAGCCAGCTGCTCTTCCTGCCTTCTCTTCTGACCAGACCGCACGCGGAGGCTGTCAGAAGTGCAAAAGGCTTTGGACACTCCTATGGCTACTCGACCGGTAGCAAGTGCCACAGCATGCCGCCGCAGCGCCCGCCGGAGAGCCGTCCTCCGGAGTGCGCGGCCCTGGCAGACGCTGCCGAGCGTGCCGCCCGCTCGCAAGCTGCCGTCATCGTCATCACTCACGAAGAGGCGGGCTGCGCTCTGAGGAGGACACTGCTCACGGTCGGGTTACGAACGCCGGCCTCGCTGCTGGAAGAGGTGCGCGTGCTCGATGACGCCTCGAGCACGCCCGCCGAACGAGCTGTCGCCGTGGCGGGCGGCCTCGGCGCCGTGCCATCGCTGATAGTTCACTGGCAGCGCTCCTCGGTGCGCCTTGGCGTCGCCCGCGCGCGTGTGGCCGCGGCGCGCGCCGCCTCGGCGGAGGTGCTCGTGTTCCTGGACGCGCACTGCGAGCCGCAGCTCGGCTGGCTTCCACCCTTGCTCCAATATCTCTCCGAGTCGCCGCTCGCTGTCGCTCTCCCTGTGATCGAGAGCATCGAACCCATCAGTTGGTCGTATCGCCCTGGCCCCGAGCCCGAGTACCCGCCACGCGGCGTGCTCGGCGGGTGGAACCTGAGCTTCGCGTGGGCGCAGCTGAGCGATTCGGAGCGCGCCGTACGTGCCGCAAGCCCGACCGCGCCGCTCCGCGCGCCCGTAATGGCGGGCGGCGTGTTCGCGATGCGGAGGGAGGCTTTCTTCGACCTCGGAGCCTACGACGAAGGGCTCGAAGTTTGGGGCGGTGAGAACGTGGAGATGTCGGTGCGCGTGTGGACGTGCGGCGGCCAGCTACTCACCCTTCCATGCTCGCGCGTCGGCCATATCTTCCGGCACTCCCAGCCCTTTAGCTTTCCGAACCGTTCGGGCGCCCTCACTGTGCTGCGCAACAACCGTCGCGTGGCAGCAGTTTGGATGGACGAGGTGGAGGTGCTCGTGGTGCGTGGCGGCGGGAGCAGCGACGACGGCGGCAACGCGGGCCGGCTGCTCACGCGCGAGCTCGCCGGCGACGCGACCCTCAGGGAGCGCCGCGCGCTGCGCCGCAGCCTCGCGTGCAAGCCCTTTCGATGGTATCTCGAGACGGTCTACCCCGACCACCCGCCGCTGCCGTCGGACTTTCGTTGGCGCGACGAGAATCGATCGCTGTCGACGGAGTATAAGACAGAGTTGGGGAGTAGCAGTAGGTTTTAGTAACGATAAGGTCTTCTTCACCTAGTCTTCAGGTCACAGGTATGTACGTTATCGTGCGCATTCCGGGGCATTGCGGGCTCGTCGCGGCTCGCGCGCGGGCGCCGCGGGGCATCGCCATCGGGGCGTTTTCGTTAATTTAGTCGACGTTAGGCACGAACAGCGTGTGGTTTTCTTTGCACAACGTAAGCATCAGTACCGTGAGTCGTGTGCGAAAGCTTGTTGGGGAGGAGAGCAAGAACACTGCGTTAACGACTGTTGAGTCACTTTGAGGCGCTCGCGAGGTCACGCGGGTGGCCCTTCGTGCGTGCTAATAGTTCCATCCTATGTGCGGGCCTCTCTATGCGCGGCGCGCGCTCAATCGCGCTCGTGCAGCAGCTTATGGTGGTACGTCTCCTCCGCCCACTTGACGAGCGCGTAAGTGCCCACCATTGCCGGGATCATCGACGACCACGTCGACATCAGGTTGGTGCCGTGCCACTTGATCTTCTTCGTGATTTCGTAGGCGATGTCGCCAAACGCGCGCATCTCAAAGGGCGAGAAGGTCGTCACGCGCACGCCGCGGATACCCATGGCGACTGGGAAAGGTAAGCTGCGCAGCAGCGCAGTGGAGGGCGCAGCGGGTGAGCGGGATTGCGGCGTCAGAGGTCGAGCTGCGTCGCTGCGCGGCGTGGCGGCGAGCGCTCGTGGTGCCGTTCGGTGGCACGCGCGCGCGGGCTCAGGCCCTGACCGCCCGCAGGCGCGCACGCGCAGCCGTGCCTGAGCAAAGGCCTTTCATGCTGCCCCCGCATACCGAAGCTCTCGTTCTGGACAAGTCAAGACAAGAAAACGAAAAACCTCGTTGATGGAGGGTGAAGGAGGGTGGGCGTCAAACATCCATTCGGGAGTGGTGGTGAAAATGCGGAATCTAGACGAAACTTGCGAAATTCACTCACACAAGTGATACACACAATGCAACCCGTCTTCACGAGGTATGCCAACCGCGAATGAGGAGATCATGTCACAAGGTGGCTACATCGGCGGCTGGGCAAGGATGTGCAACGGGCGCAGCGCGTGGTACGTCAACCTGCTCTGCTGCCCCTTCGTGATGGTGTACAACAGCTTTTGGATCTACTGCTTTGGCTGCTGCCTGGAGTACTTGATCAGGTTCGCGAATACGGTGGGCTGCTTCGTCTTCAAGCTGTGCTGCTGGTGGTGCTGCGAGCACGTCGACAAGGCCTTCCCGGCGAACGCTTCGTCCATCGGCCCGTGGAAAGCCAAATCCAAGGAGCAGATCGAGCAAGAGATCGAGTGGAAGCGCGCGACGGAGGTGGTGGACGCGCTCGGTCCGCAGCCCGTCGCAGGCAAGCCGCAGCCGCGCGTCAAGCTCTTCGAGGGCGGCGTCGAGGTGACCGACATCGCACAGGGCGGCCTCGGTGACTGCTGGCTCATGTCGGCGCTCTGCTGCATGGCGGAGCGGCCAGGGCAGCTGTACAAGATCTTCGTGCAGAATGCGTACTCGGACCGCGGCAAGTACTCGATCCGGATTTTCGACGGGCGAGCGGGCAAGTGGGTGACGGTCACGATCGACGACCTGCTACCCGTCGAAAAGGCCACTGGCCAGCTGCTCTACGCACAGCCCAAGGGCCGCGAGCTCTGGGTGCTGCTCCTCGAGAAGGCGTTCGCCAAGTTTTGCGGCAGCTACGCGGACCTCGACGGCGGCCATGAGATCTGGGCCTTCGAGGCGCTGACGGGCGACCCGGTCTTCAGCCTCATGCGTGAGGGTGGCTCGTCCAACGACGGCCACTGGGTACGCCACGAACTCGTGCACAAGCCCGGCACGGAGAAGCGTAAGATTGGGCTGCGCAAGTCGGACGAGAAGTTTTCAGATGAGCAGACCTTCCAGCTGGTGCGCACGTACATCCGCGCCGAGGCTCTGATGACGGCGTCCATCTCGAACCACGGTGAGGCGAAGCGCTCGGATGGCCTCGTCGCCGGCCACGCCTACTCCCTCCTCGACGCCAAATCCTTCTCCGGCGGCATCCACCTCGTGCGCCTGCGGAATCCGTGGGGCACGTTTGAATGGAAGGGCGCTTGGAGCGACGACGCGGCCGAGTGGAAGACGCACCCAAAGATCCAGAGGCTCATCAAGCCCTCCGCCGACAACGACGGCTCCTTCTGGATGAATTGGGACGATTTCATTGCACACTTCAACGGGCTCGATGTCTGCAACCGCTCGCGCGGCGTGCGAGATCTCTATCTCGATCTGCACGAGGATGACGGCTGCCGGCGCCACAACGCCGGCCCGGCCAAAGGGTGCGCGTACGGCTGCTTCCTCTACTGGTTCTGCTGTGAGGGCGCCAAGGCCCTCTACTGCGGCAAGGTCGCCGGCAAGCAGACACTCAAGCCCCACGGCGGTCACGACGACAGCATGCTCTCGCAGATGCGCAACATCATCTGATCCCTCCTCTAGAGGCCTCCTCTAGGCGTGGGGCGAGCGAAGGCAGCACCTGCCACTCACGAATGAACCCGCCAGGAGCCCTCACGAGGCCAGTGCCAAAGCGGAAGCCAGCATGGAAATCCGTTGATGATCGAACAGGAGCACGACGTGTAAGAGTTAATTCTCCTGCTGAGTGAAGCTGAGATCAGGTGGCGCACCCGAACCGCGAGGACGGAAGTGTGGGAATTTGTGTTTTCCACAAATGTATGACCGAAACGGCGCGCGCGCCCTTTTGGTGTCCCGCTCGAAGCACTTGCTGTCCCGCTCGAAGCACCTGCTGTCCCGCTCGAAGCGGGCGGCTTCAGCGCGCCCTATGCCATACATACTCGTCGATCCTGATCGCCGGCAGCACGTACTGGCCACCAAGGATGCTTACGATGCATTCGTCAAGGCGCGTGGGCTTCATAGTCGCAACATGCGCGAGCTCATTGGCTTTGGTGCTTCGGGTCGTGAAGATGTCCAAGTGAAGGAGAAGTATAACTACATGCTGCGTGACAATGTCAAGTGGGTGCTGCTCGACGGGACCAGCATCGCCGTACCGCTAGTCGGCTCGTACGACTATATGTGGAAGACGCTTGTGGCGCACCACGGCGCCACTTGCAAGCTCACCTCGTTCAAGAAGTTCATCAACGGCTCCAGGTCGAAGCTGCTCCACGAGAAGATTAAGGACGAGCCCGATATCTTCTGGAGACTGACGGGTGAGCCGTCCGCCGTCGCGCTCCTCGGCGATGGCGACAGCCTGGTGGGCTTCGAATTTGAGCCTCCGCAGCTGCGAATCGACTACGCAACCGTCACGCTCACCGTGCCCGTCGCGTCCACTGCCACCGCCGCCGCGCCCACCGCCGCCGCCGCCGGGCCGATACCTTACGGCATTTTGAGCACCGCTCCGCGTCTCGGAATCGACCCGCCGCACTTGGCCCCAGCGGCGGCGCCCACGACGGCGCCCACGACGACGCTCCCGATGCGGCGGGGTTGGATCCCGTCGCGGTTGCCCGC
>ERZ761574.813-NODE-813-length-21959-cov-87.241371_pt1 | contig 21959 bp, 9 predicted proteins | sample MGYA00374950_ERZ761574 | MGnify/ENA primary metagenome ERZ761574 (study PRJEB28895, sample SAMN07631631) | mixed culture metagenome | isolation source: Freshwater growth medium | place: USA: Seattle, Washington | collected 2016-10-03 ... | reverse complement strand
GCGGTCATCAGCGGTCATCAGCGGTCATCAGCGGTCATCAGCGGTCATCAGCGGACCTGATGGAGCGTTAGCGACGCACCCCCAGTGATGGAGTAGATGAGGCCGCTGCATTGCTCGAGCTTCACGTCGAGCAGCGGTGACGAGAGCGCTGCCTGCACCGCCGCCTGCGCCGCGCCCGCGCCCGCGGCACGCCCGATGGTGATGAGGCCGCGCCCCGCGCCTCGCATGATCGCCTCGAGATCTGCAAAGTCGACATTGATCGTTTGCGACGCCGCGAGCATCGCGGCGACACTGACGATCGCCTGGGCGGCCACCTCGTCCGCAGCATGCAGGGCGTCCCTCAGCGGGAGCCCGTCGGGCAAGATCTGGATCAGCTTCTCATTGTGCACCACCACGAGCACATCCACATGCTTGCCGAGCTCCTCGATGGCCGCCTGCGCAGTGTCGTGCCGAGTGCCTCCCTCGAAGCCGAATGGCGTCGAGACGACGGCGACGACGAGCGCCCCGCTCTCTCTCGCGAGACGCGCGACGACGGGCGCCGCGCCTGAGCCGGTTCCCCCGCCCATGCCCGCGGTCAGAAAGACGAGGTCCGCGCCTATTAGTCGGCTTCGAATAGCGTCTGCCTCCTCCTCCGCCGCACGCCGCGCGCGCTCGGGCACTCCCCCGGCCCCGAGCCCACGCAGCGAGGAGGCGCCCAGCTGCACCGAAGAGATGACCACCGCATCCGCGGCGCCCTCCGAGCGCGGGTTGCGAGAGTTGGAGGCCGCGGCAGCGTCCGCGCTCGCCCTCGTCGCTGCAGCTGCCGATATCGTCAGGGCCTGGACGTCGGTGTTGAGCAGGCACATCTCGAGCGTCGCACTCGTCGCGCTGTCGGCCGCCTCACCCATCCCAGACAGCATCGAGGAGAGCGCCGACGGGATGCGCGCGACCGTGTTGCCGCCGCCGCCGCCCACCCCGAAGATCAGAATCTTGGGCAGCTGCATGTCCTTGGGCGCCATACTGGGCGCGGCTCGAGTCTCGCCAGATTCGCGCGCGGCAGGCCGAGCCTTCTCATCGAGGGCCGCAGGGGTCACCTTGCCCTCGAGCTGGGCAGGCCGCGGCTTGTCGTCGAGCACGGCAGGGCGCCGCCGGACGGCCGAGGCCTCGTCAAGGCGCTGTGGGGGCTCGAGGCGCAGCATGCACTCGTGCTCTGTCGCTGCCTGCAAGCAGGCCTCCCAATCGGGGAGCAAGCCTGCGGCCGCGGTGGCCGCCGCAGCGGCGGGATGGTCCGGCGCGAGCGTCGCCGCCTGCGCGACGATGGGCCGCGCGCGGACCCGCACCTGGCCGCGCACGTCGCTCTCCGCCTTGGCATCGCCTGCTGGCGTTTCCTCTGCCTTTTCGACGCCGTCGCTGGCAGACGGCTGCAGAGCTGAGGCCGCCGCGATCGCGTGGGTCAATGATTTCATCGTGATCTGGCCTGAGAACGCGGCCATCTTCGCCTTGCGCAGCAGCTCCTCGCTGATGTTTGGAATTTGAATTTCAAACGGCTTGAGGCGCGCGTACGCCTGCGACCCATCAGGGGACTCGCAGATGGCGAGAAGCTGCGGCACACGCTGGGTCGTCGACGGGGGCCGCTGGGGCGCGAGCGAGAACCCGAACGAAGCAGCTTCGACCGTCAGTAGGTAGAGCGCCAACAGGCGCCAACAGTACGAAGGCGCCATTGAAAAGCGCTCTGTTGAATGCGGGAAATCTCAATTCTCGAGATTCTTCGACGGCGCCGCCTTTTGACGGAGCGCCATTGTCGCGCAGTGCGCAGCGAGGGACGCAAGGAAATCAAAGTTAACTAAAAGCCGTGCACACTGATGAGACATTACACTCCACCCGGTACACTACTGGTATTGGGCCGCAAACAAGGTATACGTACGTACAAGGCCCACATTTCTCCATGCCTAACAAAGCGTGGGCCCAAGAAAGGTCGGTCGCACCGCCCACCGGCTAACATAGAGGCCTAACGCGGGGATCGCTCACGACTCACCTCCGCTCACTCGAGACCGTTCTCACGCGCTCCACTGATGACACGACAGTAATCAGTGTCACCCTGTACTTGTATGTGCGTGTACTTACTTATGCCAGAGTCGCATGCCGCATCTCTCGTCTGTGCAAGAATCTCTTCCAGCCGCCACCACATCATCATTCCTCAGTCTGCCCCAAGGGCAATGTTTGTCGGCCCGCGCCAGGCAGCCCCCTGGTAGCTCGCAAGGCACCCTCATGCCTCAATGGTCCGTGTGGAGCGCGAGCAGCACGCAAAAGGTTTGGAAGGCCGAGAGCGGATGGGCGAAGCCCACACGCCATGGCTGCGCCTCGCCTTTGCTCGAGCGCATTCGCTTCGCCTGGAGGACGACATTGAGGCGCCCCTTCTCATCGCGATGGCGCAGCTCGACGAGCGCTCGGGAGTCAAGGATCGAGAGGCGGCCGCGCAGAACGAACATGTGCTCCCGCGCGCGCCGCTGCTTGTACATCGTGAGCATCGACTGGCCCGGGACCGCGTTCACGCGGAACTGGGCGGCGGCGCCATCGGGCGAGACGCGTGGGATGATGAGCTCAATCAGCGCGCCCGTCTCGCCCAAGTTGAGCAGCTGCTTGGTCCGGATGAAGCCGAGCTCGCGCGGGAAGCCATAGTAGTTGATGTAGTCATCGTACATGGCGAGCTCGTGCAGGTGCGAGCCGGCGCTCGGGGGGAGCAGCTGCAGCCGGCCGGTGAACGAGAGCACCCCGTCCATCCAGCGCACGTCAAAGTGGGTGATGCCAGTGTCCTCCTGCCGGCGGCACGCGGAGAACATCTCGACCTTGCGCTTGCGACTCACCTTGAACAGCCGGTACTCGGGGAGCGAGAGGGGCGGCGGCAGCGTCGTGCGCTCCAGCGAGCAGGACATGAACTTCATCTGGGCGGGCGGAGGGTTGAGCATCTCCTCCGCGATGGCGCTGCGCCCCTCGTCCGGGGCCAAGGGGAGCAGGATGTTGGCATCAAGGTCGCGCACGAGCAACGGTTGCCAGAGCATATCTGCATGCTCAAAGGCGATCGTGCGCCCCGTGTCCAGGTCCTTGATGGCGAGCGCCTTGTAATGCTGCGGCAGCTTGCGATTGTTGTACGCCTCCGCCTCGGCGTCGTCTGGATAGCCGTCCAGCTCCGTCTGCTCCGCGCGCTCGATCCAGCGATGCTGGTCGCTCGCGCGGGCAGATCCGGTCGAGCGCGCCGTGTTGGGCGGAGACCGTGCAGCCTGCGGCTGCTCCCGTTGGCGCTGGAGCTGCTGCCCATGCTGCTGCTGCTGCCCATGCTGCTGCCGCTGCTGGGGCTGGGGCTGGCGATGCTGCCGCGCCATCTCGCCGATCTCGTGCTGCTGAGCGACCCTCGCCATCTTCTCACGCGCGCTCAGCTTCGGCAAGGCCACACCGGCGCCCGTGTCAGCGGCGAGCGCGCCCGCCGAATGCGGGCTGCTCTTGAGAGGAGGATACTCGCGCTCCAAATCTTGGATCGTGATGGTGCGCCCCGTGCCGAGGTCCTTGATGGTGACGCCCTTGAGCTCATCCTCGTCCTCCGAGTAGAAAGCCTCGGCGGCGGGGGCAAAGGCGGCGCGCGGCAGCTGCAGCTGGGCTGCGCGGATCGGCTGCGGCGCGATCGCCACCGGCGGCGACGCGCCATGGGACGATGTTGGCTGCGGCGAGAGGAAAAAGTCGGAGGTCTCCTCGTAAGTCGGGTCCGAGAAAGGGTAGCCCGCGTGGTCCGAGTCGGGCGCCATCTTGTGCACCTCGTCCGCCGCGTCGCCGGGCGAGAGCAAGTCCACGTCCTCATAGTCCGCCTCGTCCGACTCGCCGCGCGGCCATGCGCCACCAGCCGTCATCGCTGCCGTGGGCGCCAAGTGGCCCGCCGGCTGCGTGCCGAGACCAGCCGCGATGGAGGCGCCGACGCGCGCGGCGCCGCGCAGTTGGCGCTGCTGCCTCTCCGGCAGCTGCCAGCCGGGGATGTTCTCGGGCTCGATCCACGAGGTGCGGCGGGTGAGCGGATCGTAAAAATAGTAGCACGGCAGCCCCTCCTCGTCCGTCATCTCGTACCGTAAGATCGGTGGCTCCCATTGCGTCCCGTTCGTGTTCGGGTTGAAAAAGTACGGGCGGCCGTCGAGGGACGAGAAGCGCCGCCAGCCGACGGGCATCGATGCCGAGAGCCCCGAGGCGCTCGAGCCCCCGGCGTCATCGTCCTCGGGCGAGCGGGGGCGCAGCGCACCCTCTCGTAGGGAGGCCTCACTCAGCGCCTCCGTGAGGGCACAGCCACGCCCATCTCGACGCCCGTCGGCCGCGTGCAAGCCCGAGCGCGACGAGTCGTTCTTCGGCGACTTGACCGGCGGCGGCGGCGCGAGCACCGGCAGGCCGCCGACGGACATGTCGACGCCCGGGTGGGGATGCCCCGAAGGGGCGCCCATACCCGAAGGGGCGCCCATACCCGAAGGGGCGCCCTCCTTTGGCGGCGCAGAGCGCACCGCGGCCTCTTCCTCCTCGCGCCGCGGAGGCGGCCTGAACATAAAGTCGAAGAAGCTCGCCAACGGCTGGCGCTGCGGCTCGTTGGCCGGGAGCGCGCCGCCGGGCTTGTTGGCAAGCTGCCGGAGCAGCAGACTGGCCGACTCATCGTGCTTGCCCTCCTGCGGCTGGTTCCAGCCGAGCTTTGAGAGCATGTCCGAAAAGAGGTCGAGGACGGCAGCGGAGCCCCCGGGCCCCTCGGCGGCGCTGACGGCTCCATCGGCCTGGGGTGGCGGGTGCTTGAGCCGATAGGCCGCTTGGATGGTCGAGGCGGCGTCGAGCACGCGAAGGTACTGGCGCATGGCCACCCAGCCGCGCAGGTGCTTCTGCAGCCGAATGGCCGCTCCGCGCCGTGCCCGGCGCGCCTGGCACGCAAGGCGCACACGGTGCGAGCGCACCGCGTGCTGGATGGTGCCCGCCGACGAGACCATCCGCTTGAAGCGCCGGAGGGCGAGCCACATGCGCAGGTACTTTTGGGCGATGCGCACGCACTTCCAAAAGGCGCGAAAGCGCTTCTGATGGTAGTACGTGAGGAGCGCGTCGCGTATGCGCGAGGCGGCCTGCCAAAACGCGTCCACCTTTGATCGAACGAGCGGTTCGAGGACGGACACGTCGAGGGGCTCGAGCGACTCGAGCACCTGGGCCGCGCGGTGGCGCAGGAAGAGGCGCGTCACCCCGAGCTTGTAGTCGCCGGGCGGCGTGTCGCACACCTCGAGGATCATCTCCACAAAGAGCTTGGGAGAGAGCAGCACCGCTCCTGGGATGTTGGCCAGCCGCGGCAGGTAGCGCCTGCGCAGCTGCTCGTACTTGATGCGCACGGGGTAGCCGAGCCCCATGAGCTGCACGGTCTCGAGCGTCCCCAGGCTCGTCAGCTGCTCGGCCACCATCTCGTACGAGAGCAGCTCGGGCTGCTCCATGCCGTTGGGCTTGACGCAGTGCACAAAGTGGGACGAGCTGGCGAGCAGCGACGCCATGAGCCGCCCCATGTCGCGAAGGAAGCGCTTGCCTGTGGACGAGGCCATGCGCCCGGCCTCGCCCCGCTCGACCCCCGCCGTTGACGTCGCGCGACGCAGGCCCGTCGACGCCGCCACTGCTGCTGCGGCTGTGCCGAAGCTCAAGCCGCCGCCGCCGCCGCCGTTGGCGCCGTGGCCGTTGGCGTCGCGCGACTGGCCAGAGCCCCCGATGGGCTCGTCGGCGGAAGGCGCGGGCGCGGCGGCGTCGCCCTCGTCGTCGAAGATGGGACGCAGGAGGGCGAGGCCCTCCGCGTCGAGCACCTGGCGCGTCTGCGACTCCATCGTCTCCGTGTTCTTCGACGAGAACTCCTCCACATGGTAGCACACGTCGCCCGCAAAGTGACGAACCGTGAAGGTGCGGTCCTCATTCGTACCGTTCATCGAGAGGACGAGGAATTCGCACTCGGCATGCCACGCGTGCACCTGCAGGCAGAACGAGGCGGCCGAAGCGTGCACGCGGCAGCACGTGTCGAGCACGTGGAAGATGCCCCGCGGCGCGTCCTCGAGCATCGCGAGGCAGCGCTGATTGTCGCAGTACTCAATGGGTGGCAACGTGAGACGCTCGCGTGCGACCACGGCCTCCTCAGCCTTGAACATCGTCTTCAAGAATAGCTGGTGGAGCTTCTCGTTCGCAAAGTTGATGCACAGCTGCTCGAAGGAGTTGGAGGCGAAGTTCTCGAAGCCGAAGATGTCGAGGACGTCGAGCACCACCACGCCCGCGCTGTCGCGCGACGGAGCCGTCGGCTCGGCGCCACCGGCGCGCAGCACCGAGTTGACCCGGCGCAGGATCCATCCGAAGCCGAGCGTGTAGAGCGACTTGAGGATGCCGCGAAGCAAGTTGTCCGCCTGCTCAGCACGCAGGTCGATGCGCATCATCTCGCCGCCGACTTTGAGTGAGCGGTGCAGCAGCAGATCAGCAAGCTGGGGGCACCGAAGCGCCCGGGAGGCGGCCGCGAGGGCCGCCGCGCCCAGCCCGGGCGCGGGACGTGCGATGCCGGTGGCGTCGTCCTCGAACTCGCCGTTCCCCAGGTGGAGGAGGGCGGCGAGCAGGCTGAACAGGGAGCGGATCTCGTCGCGCGAGCACCCGAGGTCGCACAGCGCCGCGCACGTCTTGCGAAAGGCTGCCGCGTCGTCGAGGCCGCGCGCCTTGGCGGCGGCGATGTGGTGGGCGTCCGCGGCGCCACCGAACTGGCCGAGGAGGCGGTAGTCGCGCGGCGAGCCCGTGAGCCCGAGCGACTCGAAGCCAACGAGCGCATGCGGTGAGAGCTCGTCCTGCTCGCTGGCCACCAGTCGTAGGAAGCCGAGGAGGCCGCCACCGCCGCCGCCGGCGGCCTTGGGGCCCGCGGCTTGAGCTTCGGCCACCCCGGCGACCAGCTGGTAGAAGGCGTGGAAGTTGCGCTCACCCGAGGCGAAGTGGTCCGCCATGCCGCTCGTCACGCGCGACTTTTCGAGCAGGTAGGTCTCCACCTGGCCGCCAAGCAGGTAGCCACGCTCCGCATCGAGCGTCAGCCGCACGCACTTGCCAAAGCGCGACGAGTTGGAGTTGCGCGAGGTGCACGCGTTCCCAAAGGCCTCCATCAGCGGGTTGGCCTGCAGGATCGAGGTCGTGAGGCGCGCGCCGCTCGCGCTCGTGCCGTCGCTCGAGTCTGGCGAGGATGAGGACGAGGACGCGCCGGTCGCGCCCACGCTCGTCGCAAATCGCATGCGCCATACGAGGTAGGAGAGCGCATGCTTGGTCGACTCGGTCTTGCCCGCGCCCGACTCGCCCGAGATGATCAGGCACTGGTTGCCGCCGCCGTTGACCGCCTTTCGGTACGCGCCCTCCATGAGCGCGTAGATGTGCGGCGGCGCCTCGAGCATCGAGACATGCTGGAAGGCTTCCATGGCGGCCTCGCCGTAGAGGGCTGGGATGACCTTGTAAGGGTTGACCGCAAGCAGCACTGAACCCACGAAGGTGTAGATCTCGTCGCGTGAGAAGCGCACCATGGTGTTCTGCATCACGGACTCCTCAGTGAGTGTGAGCAGCTGCGTGACGTCGCTCACGCCCGCGGCGGCATCGCGGCTGCTGGCAACGTCCGTGGCCGGCTTGCCTTTGTCGCGCCGGCCGCGCAAGTGCGGCGACCGCGAGCCGGGCGGCGACGGCGGCGAGCCGTCCTGAGGTTGGGGCGACGACATTGCGTTTCAATCTCTTACGCGTCGTATTCCTCCTTCCGCTTGCAAACCAAGTATGGTCTTAGGTCAGCAACTTGAGACACGGAGACTCTAGACCTGGAACGGCGGCGCACACCGCGCCAGTGTGGACACGACATCTCGAGGCTCGTGGGAGATCGGGTCATGAGCCAGAGCATACAGAAACACAACGGTGCAAGCCAAGCGAGACAGCGCTGGCACCACGCTCAGCGGCGCCAGCCCTCTCAGTTCGACTTCGAGTTCAGTCTTCCAACGCTGGTGCAGAGTCGTCGCACGATGCGTGCTGCATGCGCTGCACCCGGACCCGGAGGGCCGTCCAAGGGGCCTGCCCACGCGTGGCCTGCCCGCGCGTGGCCTGCCCGCGCGTGGCCAGCCCAAGCACGGCCTGCCCACGCGTGGCATGCCGTGCCGTGCCCAAGAGCGGCGCCCGGGACTGCTTGGCATGGGCGATCGTGTGCGGCGCTGGTCGAGCCCCCCCGCCCGCGCAAGAACGATCGAGGCTCAGTTCAGGGCAGTGGCGAGGAAGGCTTCGATCTCCTTGGTGTGCCACGCGCCGTAGCCCGTGGCCGTCGAGGCGGCGGGCGCGCGGCCTGCATATTTGGGCGTCACCGAGCGAACGTCGCGCGCGGCGGTGACGATGCGCGGCCGCGCGTACTGCCACGCGCCCGCGTTCTTAGGCTCCTCCTGGCACCAGACGACCTCGGCGCCCGGGTACTTGCGCACCTCCTCCTGCACCATGTCGAAGGGGAAGGGCGAGATCTGTTCGATGCGCGTGATGGCCACGTCGTTGATCCCCTTGTCGGTGCGAGCCTGGAGCAGGTCGAAGTACACCTTGCCCGTGCAAAGCACCACCTTGCGCACCTTGTCAGGAGCCACGAGGCCCTCGCCCGTGTCGGGCAGCACGCGGTTGAAGCGAGTGCCCGACAAAAAGTCGCTCACGTCGCTCTTGACCAGCCGGTGGCGCAGCAGCGACTTGGGCGACATGACGATGAGCGGCTTGCGGAACTCGCGCCACACCTGCCGGCGCAGCAGGTGGAAGTAGTTGGCGGGTGTCGTCACGTTGCACACCTGCCAGTTGGCGTGCTGGATGCGGGTCTGCTTGCCGTTGACGTAGGTGGACAAGTCGGGGAAGACATCCTCGTCATCGTCGCACCCCTGCAGGAAGCGCTCGAGGCGCGCCGACGAGTGCTCGGGCCCCTGCCCTTCGTACCCGTGCGGGAGCATCATCACGAGACCCGACTGGCGCAGCCACTTCTGCTCGCCACTCGAGATGAACTGGTCGATCATGCACTGGGCCGTGTTGGCAAAGTCGCCGAACTGGGCTTCCCACATGATGAGGGCGTTCGGGTTCTCGAGCGAGTAGCCGAGCTCAAAGCCGAGCACCGCGAACTCGGACAGGGACGAGTTGCACGCCTGGAACTGCGCCTGCGTCGGCTTGATGTGCGCGAGCGGCGTGTACTTGTTCGGAAAGTTCTTCTGGTCGTGGATGACGCAGTGCCGGTGCGAAAAGGTGCCGCGCTCGACGTCCTGACCCGAGATGCGCACGTGGTTGCCCTCGACGAGCAGCGTGCCCCACGCGAGCTGCTCGGCGAGCGCCCAGTCGATGCCCTCGCCCGTCTTGATCATCTGGGAGCGCGCCTGGTAGATCTTGCCCACCATCTTGTGCGGGTTGAAGTCGGCAGGCAACGCGGTGATCGCCTCGCCCACCTCCTTGAGCTTGGCGAGCTCAACGCCCGTGTCGAGGTACTTGGCCTCCAGATTGGGCGCGAGCATGCCTTTCCAGTTGGACGAGAGCCAATCGGACTTCTTGGGCTTGTAGTCGCGGCTGGCCTCGAGCTTCTGGCTCATCTCGGCGTACACGCGGTCCGAGAGCGCCTTGACCTCCTCCGTCGTGATGACGCCCTCGCTCACGAGCTGCTCCGAGTACTTTTGGAAGGTGGGCTTCATCTGGCCGATGGCCGTGTACATCTGCGGCTGCGTGAACATGGGCTGGTCGAGCTCGTTGTGCCCGTGCTTCCGGTAGCACACGATGTCGATGACCACGTCCCGCTTGAAGCGCTGCCGCCAGAGGGCCGCGAGCTTGCACACGCGCGCGACCGACTCGACGTCGTCGCCGTTGACGTGGAAGATGGGCGCCTGGATGGCCTTGGCAACGTCCGTGCAGTACGGCGACGAGCGCGACGAGCGCGGGTCCGTCGTGAAGCCGATCTGGTTGTTGACCACGATGTGCACCGTGCCGCCAGTCGTGTAGTTGTGCAGGTCCGACAGCCCCATCGTCTCGAACACGACGCCCTGGCCCGAGAAGGCGGCGTCGCCGTGGAGGAGGAGCGACATGGAGCCGGTGCGGTCCACGTCGCCCAGGTAGTGCTGCTTCGCGCGCGTCTTGCCCTCGACGACCGGGTTGACGGCCTCGAGGTGCGACGGGTTGGCGACGAGCGAGAGGTGCACGTGCTTGCCGGAGTGCGTCGGGCGCGAGTAGGACATGCCCAGGTGGTACTTGACGTCGCCCGAGCCCGAAAAGTCCTGCTCGTTCGCGTCCGGCGTCGCCACGCCCTGGAACTCGTTGAAGATCTGCTCCATCGGCTTGCGTACCACGTTGGCGAGCACGTTGAGCCGGCCGCGGTGCGGCATGCCCATCACGATGTTCTCGACGCCGTGCTCGGTCGCGGTGTCGATGAGCTCCTTCATGCCCACGATGAGCACCTCGCAGCCCTCGAGGCCGAAGCGCTTCGCAGTCGAGTACTTATTCGCGAGGAACGACTCGAAGTGGTCCGACCAGCACAGCCGATCGAGCATGCGCAGCTTTTGCTCCTTGGAGAAGATGTGCTTGTTGGGCGTCTCGATCTGCTCGCGGATCCAGTTGACCTGCTCGTGATCCCAGATGTGCATGTACTCGACGCCGATTTTGCCCGTGTAGATGTCCTGCAGCCGGTTGAGCAGGTCGCGCAGCACGATCGGCTTGCCAGACGCCATGCCGAGGAAGCCCGATGAGGCAACCGAGCCAAGGTAGACGGGCTTGTTCATGTCCGCCTCGGTGAAGCCGTAGTTGGAGAGCTCGAGGTCGGGCGGCGTGGTGCCGTCGAGGTCGGCCTCGTACATCCCGAGTGGGTCCAGGTCGCACACGTTGTGCCCGCGCATCTGGTACGCGTGGATGAGCTGCGTCACCTTGAGCATGAACGTCGAGTCCTCGCTCGCGCCGCTCGTGGCGAGGCCGCCGGCGGGCACGACGGCGGTCGAGAGCGTGGCGCCCGCATTGATCGACGGCGGCGGCACGAACGACTGGCCGGGCAGCGCGCCCGCGTCCATCTTGGAGAAGACTGACTGCCACGAGACGTGCACCGACTTGGGGTCCTCCTTCCACGCGTGGTACATGTCGTCAATGTACGGCGCCGAGTTGCCGTTGAGGAAGGACTCGAAGGGGTGCGGCGAACCGGTGGCCTTGGTCGAGAGCGCGCGCAGCGCCAGCGGCGCGCGTGCCGACACTGCTGTGCGGGCGGCCGATGCCGCACGCGACAAGGCTCGCATAAGTTCTTGATTACTCCCTTCTCAAACCCTGCAAGTTTACATTGAACGCCCCTCGTTTTCCTACGAGGAGTCTTATCTACGAGTTAGCGCGAGAGCATGCGGTGAGGGAATGAAGAGCGGTACCAAAGATGGACGAAGTCATGATACCAAAAGCAGACGGCAGGGAAACATGGGTGCGGGAGCCTCTGCTTTGACCGGCGAGAGCCCAGACGCGGACATCAAGGCCGCCTACGAAGATGCATCGGCGCAGGAGCGATCGGTGTTCCTCGTCAAAGTGGGCGAACAAGAAAAGATGAAGCTCGTGAGTCTCGGCCTTGTCGTGCCGGAGGCAGCTCCATCTGGGCTGACGCCGGGTGCTTCATCTCCATCCGAGAGCCCGACGCTAGGTCAGCTGAGCGTGCCGCCGACGCTCGATCTGAAGCCTCATGACTTTCGCGAGCTGTGGCGCGAGAAGAAGAGCGCGCACCTCCAAGGCACGCGCGAGTGGGCCTTTGCCGAGATCCTCAAGTGGCTCGACGACCCGGCGTCGCCCCAGCTCTTCTGGCTGATGGGTGGCGGCGGCACCGGAAAGTCGGTGCTAACGGCTGAGCTCCTAGACCGTGTCATCAACCGTACCGTCGCCTGGCACTTTTGCCGCCACGACAACCCGGCGCAGTCGGCGCCCGGCTCGCTGCTCCGCAGCCTGGCCGCCATGCTCGCACACCGGCTCCCGGGCTACAAGGAGAAGCTTGAGGCCACGGGGTTACCAGGGGAAGCGGTGGACGACCCCGCGGAGCTCTTCACGGCGCTCTTCGAGACGCCGCTGCTCGTCTCGAAGGTCCAGGCGCCCGAGAGGCCGCTGCTCATCATCCTCGACGCGCTCGACGAGCTGCCCAAGGAGTCGCAAAAACCGCTGCTTGCCGTCATCGCCAGCCAGCTCTCTCGGCTGCCGCCGTGGCTCAAGCTCTTCGTGACTTCGCGCGAGGAGCCCCAGATCAGGCGGGTGCTCAGCAGCTTCACACCCAAAGAGCTGCGCGCCGACGAGGCGAAGAACAGGGCCGACGTCGAGGTGTACCTGCGCACGATTGCGCGTCAGCACATCAAAGGCGAGGCGAGCATCGCCGATATTGAGGCTGATGTCAAGCGAACGTATGGTATTGACATGAAGGGCAAGCTTGCAGTCCTGCAGAAGCCCATGGAGATGTCCAAGGCCATCTACGCCAAGGTGCGCGAGAAGGTGAGCGCGGAGGATGGCTACAAGAAGCTCATCGCAGTGCCGGAGAAGCGCAATGCCGACCTCGTGCAAGTGTCGGACGATTTGCACATCGTCCATCTGAAGCAGGCGCCCGAGGCGCAAAAAAGGCTCGAGTTCCTCATCGCGGACAAATGGGAGGCGGACCCAAAGAAGGAAACGCTCCTCCATCCAGTCCCGGGGACGGCAAGAGAGTGGGTCGAGTTCGCCGACTCACCGGGTATCAAGTCTGAGCCACGGGTGTCTGAAAAGATGAAGAACGACTACGGTGGCCATGCCAACAAGCTCAAGGACCTCGCGCGGCTCACCCTGCGCTTCACCAGCTGCTCGCGCATGGCACACGCGCTTGCCGAGGGGCTCCAGGGGGTGGGCATCGAAGTACTCACGCTCAAGAATAAGTACGCGTCGCCGACGCCGATGGGCTACTCCGACTTCAACTTGTGTGCCGGCGTCGTGCTTTCAGATGGCACGAGGTACGTGTGCGAGATCCAGCTCAACCATATAGACATGCTCGAGGCAAAAAAGGAGGCGCACGTCCATTACGAGAAGGTCCGCGAGGAGCTGCCCACTCTCTGCCAGGGCACAAAGGTTGATGCCGGGGAGCTCGAGGCTTTTATCGTTGGCCGCCTGAGCACGTCGTCCTTGGACGCAGCAGTCGACGCACTCTCGGCCAAGGCGGAGGGCCTCTTCTTGTATGCCTACATGCTCGGCCAGCACCTTGAGAGCGAGGCCAAGAAAGGCCGCGAGATTCACTTCGAGAACCTCGACTCGCTCCCGGCCGGCCTGGGCGAGGTGTACGCCGTCAACTTCGAGCGCGCCTTTCCAGAGGGTCAGGAGGACCCCGCGTGGACCAAGGCGAAGCCCCTCGTGGAGCTGATTGCGGCAGCACGCGAGCCGATCACGGTGGCAATGGCGGCGGCGCTCCTTCGGTGGGACGATGGGCAGCAGGAGCGCGTGCTTGAGACGACGGCGCTCCTCTTTCCGGTGCGCGATGGCAAGGTTCATGTCTTTCACAAGACCATCGTCGACTGGCTGACGGGCGAGATCACCGAAGGCAGCTCGATCAGAGAGCCATCGGCGGAGTTCAAGGTGCAGCGCAAGGACGGGCACGCGATGCTCGCCGAGGGGTTCATCGCGTGGCGCCGCACCGCGACACCACCCGAAGGCCGTGCGCCGGATGATGAGGCGACGTACTACTGGCTGCGACACGGCATTTTGCACCTCTGTCGCGCCGATGGCCAGGGCGCGAAAGCTGCCTTCGCTGCCCAAGCCGCCCACGTGTATGCGACCGATCTCGCACTACTTCGTGAGCGTATCGACAGAGGCCTTCTCTCGAGCGTGGCTAAGGACTACCTCGAGCTGCGAGGTGTGGACGGTGTGGACCTGACAGACGCGACCGAGATGCGCCAATTTGTGGGCAAGTACATGGACGTGCTGCAGCGTGACAAGGGCGCGGCAGTGATGCAGCTCGCCCTGCAGCAGCCAGATGCAAGTGCGGTTTTTCGTGAAGCAGCTTCGCACATATCGTCCGAGCAGCCGACGCGAGCACTCAAGTGGCGTAACAAATCCCAAGAGAAGGACGCGTGCATCGGCACATTGTCGCACAAGAGTGTCGTCAGCTCTGTGGCGGTCGGCTACACACGCATCGTCAGTGGCTCAGGCAACTCCATCTTCGTGTACGACGCCGAGAGCCAGGAGCTGATCGAGGAGATCGAGGGCACAAGCGAGGTCATGAGCGTCGCCATATGGGACGGTGTCAAGGATGGTGGCAAGCACGCTAATCAGTCAAAGTCGCTCATCGTGGCTGGCTTTAAGGACGGGACGATCAAAGTCTGGGATTCGGGTGCGCCGCGATCTCTCAAATCGCCCCTCCTCGGCCAAAACTGACGCCTGTTGGCTTGTCTGACAGACGCGCTGGGGCTGTTGAGCGAGAAGACGAACGCGCACAGCGACAACATCTCGTCGGTGGCGTTTTCGCCCGATGGCACGAAGATTGTCTCAGGATCGTACGACAAGACGATCAAAGTCTGGGATTTAGGTGCGCCGCGGAGCCCTCAAAATCGCCCTCCTTGGCCAAAACTGACGCCTGCTGGCTTGTCTGGCAGGCAAGCTGGAGCTGCTGAGCGAGGAGACGAACGCCCACAGCAGGGACATCAACTCGGTGGCGTTTTCTCCGGACGGGACCAATATTGTGTCCGGATCGGACGACAAGACGATCAAAGTCTGGGATGCAATCAATTTCCGTCCACATGTTGAATCCGAGTGGGGGTCATTCGACAAGACACTACATTATGCGGAGTTCTCAGACGAGGAGGATGAAGTCGAAACATGGTGGCGCAACAAGATCACAGGCCAAGAAGAGCGGGTGAAACCATCTAGAGGTAAGCGCTTGCCCTGGAACCCGAGACGATCAAAGGCTGGGATTCGGGTACGCCGCGAGCTCAAAATCGCCCCTCCTTGGCCAAAACTGACGCCTGTTGGCTTGTCTGACAGACGCGCTGGGGCTGCTGAGCGAGAAGACGAACGCCCACAGCGACACCATCTGGTCGGTGGCATTTTCCCCGGATGGAACCAAGATTGTGTCGGGATCGCGCGACAAGACGATCAAAGTCTGGGATTCGGGTGCGCTTTTGCCCTCAAAATTGCCCCTCCTTGGCCCAAACTCATGCCTGTTGGCTTGCCTGGCAGACAAGCTGGAGCTGTTGAGCGAGAAGACGAATGCCCACAGTGACTGGATCAGGTCTGTCGCGTTCTCCCCGGACGGGACCAAGATTGTGTCGGGATCGGACGACAAGACGATCAAAGTCTGGGATTCGGGTGCGCCGGGGAGTCAAAATTGCCCCTCCTTGGCCAAAACTGACGCCTGTTGGCTTGCCTGGCAGACAAACTGGAGCTGCTGAGCGAGAAGACGAATGCCCACAGCCACTTGATCTCGTCGGTGGCGTTTTCCCCGGACGGGACCAAGATCGTTTCTGGATCGTGGGACCAGACGATCAAAGTCTGGGATTCGGGTGCGCTTTTGCCTTCAAAATTGCCCCTCCTTGGCCAAAACTGACGCCATTTGGCTTGCCTGGCAGACAAACTGGAGCTGTTGAGCGAGAAGACCAACGCCCACAGCGACACCATCCGATCGGTGGCGTTTTCCCCGGACGGGACCAAGATTGTGTCCGGATCGACTGACAAAACGATCAAAGTCTGGGATTCAGATTCGTTCAACCTGCTTGAAACGCGTCAAGGCGAGGCCATGGCCTTCAGCAAAGAGGCGGAGGGTGCGGTGCGCGATGGCGCGACAATTCGCATGAAGGACGGGGGCGGCGCATTCTATGCGCCGAGTCCAATCCAGTGTGTGGCTGTGAGTTGGCCCAGGATTGCTGCCGGCGCACAGTCAGGGGAGCTGTACCACCTTGAGGTGATGATGTGAGAGCAGCGTATGGGCGCTCAGTGCGCTAAAGTGCGCTCTGCGCTGTCCATGTGCAATCGACTTACATGTTTGGAACGATGAATGCTAAATGGCTTTGGTAGGAGCTTGGAGCGATGCGCCGTCTTCGCGTCTTGCGTCTATGCGCCGTCAAACATGCGAGTTGCAGCCGGGTGAGATGCGTCTCGATAGAGAGTACTTAGATACGTCAACTGACAACTGTGCATGTGTGAGTCTGAGTAGAGTAGACTGGAGTCAGTGAATGAGTGACCCGCGTGGGTCGTGTACATTGTATGTAGATTAAGAACTAAGTAAAGAACACTTTACACGCTCGCGTTTTTGTTTTTTTGTTTTTTTGAGTTTCCCCACGAAGTCCTCACTCTGAAAAACTTCAATGGTCACCTCGCCCTGGTGGCCCCTGCACTCTCATACGAAGAGCGAAAAAAGATGTTCGGCGTGTTTGTCCTGCTGCTGGCATGGGCCGCTCCGAACGCGCCGCACGCAACGCAATCGAGGGCGAGGCCGAGGCCATGGCTGCGACGTGGCGGCTCGCCAACGATGCTGCTCGAAACGGTCGAGCTGCCTCGACCGCATCGCCACATTGCAAGCGCGCTGGCACCAGGCGCATCTTCACTGCGCGAACGGCGGCTCCGGCGCATGTACAGCCCGCCAGAGCAAAGGCCGGAAGAGCCGCCTTGCATCACGCGGCCAGTCAACGGGACCATCGACATGTGGCTGTTTGAGGCCGCGGACGGTACCCAGTGGGGCGCGGTCGGAGTCAACCGTTCGCAGGCGGCGACGTGGCTGAGGTACGAGCGGCTCGGAGTCGCTCCTCAGTCCAGCGACGATCCGTCACCGCCCGGCGGCGACACTCAAGTTCGCGTGGTGCAGCGGCGGCTCAGGCAGCAAGACCGCCCGCCCGCACTGGACGTGGAGAGATGGGCAGCGGCGGCGGCGACGGCGGCCCCGGCGATGCGCGAGGCGGCACTCGCGCACGCGCTCCGCTGCGAGCGGCTCGAGCTCTCCGAGCGGGCGACGCATCGGCGATTAAAGCGGCTTTGGCGCCAGCAGCGGCTGCTGCTAAGGGGCGTGCGCTTAAGTGAGCTCGCTACGCACGGCCAACTCGACGCGGCGGCTCGGCGCGAAGCGGAAGAGGTGGTACCAGAGGGCGGTGCGGAGGGTGGCGGCGACGGCGAGGTAGGCGGCCAGGATGGCAACGCGAGAACGTCGAGTGCCGTAGCGGGCACCGAGGATGACCCGCGGCTGGTGCGCAACTCAGCGACGCGCCGCCGGCTGGTAGAGCGGGAGTTTCGTCGCGACCTGCTCACCCATGTGCGTCGTGTGCGCCGGCTCCAGTCGACATGTAGCCGCGAGCGCCACGCCTTGCTCTACTATGTTCGAAGCCACTCGGGCCTCGAGCTGGGCGCACTGCAGCGCTCCGCCCTCGAACGGCACGGGGTCGACGCGAGCCTCGAGGGTTGGCGGCAGCTTCTCCGCTGGTTCAAGAGGCACTTTCCATACAATCGTGCGACGTGCGCCGAGTGCGGCGCCGGGCCGGGCGAGTTGCTCGGCAACGTGTACCCGTCAGCGCGTGAGCTCAGCTTTGCCGCGTCGCGTGCGGAGCTGCAGCATTGCCGCGCGTGCGGCGCTGTCACGCGCTTCCCGCGCTACAACGACGTGCAGAAGGTGCTGCGCACGCGCACCGGCCGATGCGGAGAGTACTCGCAGGTGCTGCTGCAGCTCGCGCACGCCCTCGGCTGGCGCGCGCGCCTCGTCGTCGACTGGACGGATCATATGTGGATCGAGCTCAAGGTGCCCGAGGAGACGCCGGGGGCGGAGGGCGCCGAAGATAATGAGGCGGCGGCGGCTGTCGCAGAGCGTGGCGGCGCGGCCGCGGCCACCGCAGGCGAATCGTCGGGGCGCCCGCTCGTCCCGCTGATGATGAGCTTGCGCCGGCGCGTGGGCAAGCGCGCGGTGCGCCGTCGGCGACAGGGCGACGGCGCACACCGATGGGTGGCCTTGGACCCATGCGAGGCCACCGTGGACGAGCCGCTCATCTACGGGCGCGACTGGGGCAAGACGCTCACCTACGTCGTGGCCATAGGTGACGGCACACTCGTGGACGTCACCTCCTCATACTCGCACGACTGGAACGCGACGCTCACCGCGCGCACCCTCGCGCCCGAACAGGTGGCCCGCTCGCTCGGATGGGTCAGCCGCTTGCCGTGGCGGCCCCCGTGGGCCTGAATTGACCGTCGCGAGTTCGAAATTGTTCCGCATCATTTTTCCACAGAAAACAGAAGGTCATTCACGTGAAGAGGCTTGAAAAAGAGTTGACGTGGCGGCGGCGAAGGGTACCCTCGGCCACCAGTCGGCGCGCGAGTTGCCTCAACGTGGCGGTGGCTAAGCCGGCGGCTGGCTTTGGGCGGTTGGACACCATGGAGCAAAGGATGAGCACGCGCCGAGGCGGCGAGCGGCCCGAGAAGAAAGAGGACGAAGAGGAAAAGGAGAGGAAGGAGAAGCGACGCAAGGAGCCGGAAGAGAAAAAGGAGAAGAAGGAGAAGAAAGAGGAAAAGGGAGCCGTCGCCTTGCCAAGCGAGGGTGCAGGACCGAGCCGTGCCCCGGCCGCCGAGCCGCGAGCCAAGCGGCCCAAGGTCGAACACGAGGAGGCGTCGTGGGGTGGACTGCCTCCGCCGCCCGCAGCCGGGATCATCCCGCAGCCCCTGCTGCCAATTGTGCATGTGGCGGGGCAGTCGGGAGCCGCGGGCTTCGCCGACGGCCCGTGCTCATCGGCGCTCTTCAACGGTCCGACAGGCCTCGGCATAGCTGCGGACGGTAGCTTGCTCGTGAGCGACTCGGACAACCGACGGCTGCGAAAGGTGAGCGTGATGTACGTGAAGCCTGAGGCCGTGCCGGCAGAGGGCGCCTCATGGGCTTCGTTCGTGTCGTACGGCGCCGTGAGCACTATCGTGGGCAACGGGGACCCTGGCATTCGGGAGGGCCGCGGCAACATCTCTGCGCTCGTCGACCCCCAAGGGATCGTGAGCACCAAGGAGGGCGTCACCTTCATCACCGACTCAGGCTCGCACACGGTGCGCCGCGTGGCGCCCAACGGCGAGATCACGCTCCTCGCGGGCAACGGCAACCCAGGCTTCCAGGACGGCACGGGTCTGCAGGCAGCATTTGACCATCCGTGCGCCGCCTCCACGCGCACCGCCCTCGCCGCCGCGCGTGCCGCTGGCCATGTGCACACACGATCCCTCGTCATCGTCATTCACACATCGTCATTCACACACGATCCCTCGTCATCGTCATTCACACATCGTCATTCACACACGATCCCTCGTCATCGTCAGTGTCTTCTTCGCACGCCTGGGCACCGCGCGCTCATCCCCCCCTTGCGCGCGCCGTCCCATCGCCCCACCCCCCCAAACGCCGTGAGCTCCGTTGGACCGCCCCCCATCCCGCCATCTGATGTCTCCTCATCAGGAGGAGGGACATGTCTCATGATGAGCTCCGTTGGACCGCCCCCTCCTCCTCCCCCCATCCCCCCTCCTCCTCCCCCCATCCCGCCCCTCATCCACGCCTCGTCGCGCGCGCGTGTGCTGCCGCGGCAGGTATGGCCTCACGATCGGCAGCGACGGCACGCTCTACGTCGCGGATTCGGGCAACCATCGGATCCGCACGGTGAGCCAGCAGGGCGACGTGAAGACTCTGGCGGGCACCGGCGCGCCTGGCCACAAGGACGGCTCGGGAGGCGCCGCCCAGTTCTTCTACCCGGTGGGCATCGCGATGGACTCGGAGGGATGTCTCTATGTGACCGACCGCGCCAACCACCGCATCCGCAAGGTGACGACCAAGGGGACGGTGAGCACACTCGCGGGCAGCGGGCGCAATGCCGTCATCGACGGTAAGGGGCAGGCCGCCGCCTTCAGCTTCCCGAACGCGATCGCCCTCGACCGGGCCGCCATCTACGTGTCCGACACCTTCACCTTCCGAATCCGTCGCATCCTCAAGGACGGGCAGACGCGCACCCTTGCTATCGGCTTCCCGCCGCCCGCCGCCCCTGTGGGCGCTGCCCCAGCTGCGTCCGCCGCGCCGCCAACGACCAAGCCCGCACCGGCCGCGCCCAAGTCGGCGCCCAAGTCGGAGGCGCCACCCGCACGCGACGCGATGGCGCTGGACGCGCAAGCGACGGCCGACGTGGCACCAGCGGCCGACGTGGCACCAGCGGCGCCGGCAGCGGCCGAGGGTGGGGCAGCAGCTGCGCCCGCGGCAGGAGCGACCGCAGGTCGCACCTCGTCAGCAGAGGCGCTGGCGGCGCCAGACGCGTCGGCCACAGGGGATGATACGGCGGGGGCCGCCGCCGCTGCAACCACCGATGCCTCCGCTGCTGCGGCCACCGAAGGCGCGCGGGCGACCTCGTCGGCGGCGGCCCCGGCGCCTGATCCGGAGGCGGGAGCCACCGGCTGTGGGGAAGCCACCGGGCCGACGCCGATGGAGGTCGAGGGGGGCGAGGGGTCGGAGGCCACGCAAAACGGCCAGGGGGGCCAGGGAGTGCCCGAGTCGTTTGCGAGTGGCGAGTCGTCAGGCGCGGTCTGCGCGAGCGCGGTGCCACCCAAGCCCGAGCCGCCATCACCGGCAGCGCCGTCGGTACCACCAATGCCGGCGTCCGCTGCGGGTGCGCCCTCGGAGGCGGGGGCCACACTTAACGGCGTGGCTGCGCACGGGACGGCCGACGACGCTCCACCGCCGGCGTCAGAGGGTGCCGTGGTGAAATCGGAACCTTCGGACGCGCCGGGGGCTGCCGGGCCGGCGAGCAGTGCGACTCCCACACCCGCCGCCGCCGCCGCCGCCGCCGCCGCCGCCGCCGCCGCGCCCCCTGCCCCGCCTGCCAGTGCTCAACACGGCGCCAGTTCCGACGAGGCGACAGAGGGCGCAGCGCCTCGGCCGAGCTCCGAAGCGGCCGCTGTCGATCCGGATGCTTCCGGCGAGGCCGCCACTTCGTCCGAAGCTCTATTGCTGGCGCCGCCCTCAGCGCCAGCCGCCGCCTCGGCCGCAGCCGCCTATGCGGCCTCCTCTGCCGCCGCAGCGCCGGCTCCCGCCGCACCACCGGCCCCGCCGCCGCTCGCGCTGAGCACGACCAAACGGACCTCAAGCAACGGCCTGCTCTGTTTCACCGTCGATGCGGAGCGCGGCCTCCTCTATTTCTCCGAGCAGGCCAACCATTGCGTGCGCTGCCTCGACCTCAACGGTCAGATGCTGCTCAGCTCGTGATTCGCGCGACTCGGCGGTGCCTGTGGCACACACCACGGCATCCATGCCCCGTAACGGCGAGTGACGGCCGTTGCATTGGGAAGGGACGGCGGAGGGTCGCCGCAAATTCCGTTGAAAGCTCGTTCGGCGTTCGGGCCCACGACCGACATTGGACATGTTGAAACAGACTGCATTTTTAAGAATCGGGGTCCCAACTCACACTGACTTTTGTCTGTGCGCTTGTCTCAAGACTCCTGGTCGCCGAACGCCACTCAAGTTTCCTTGAATCTGAGATCAAACGACTCCAACTTGAGCACGAGTCCGAGATCAAACGACTCAAACTTGAGAACCAAGGCCTCAATTCCAACCTTGACCACACCCTACGCTCCTTACACATCTTTGAATCTGAGACCATGCGCCTTGAACTCGATAACGACCATCTCCGCACGAGGATCGAAGAAGCGGCCTACATCCAGTGGCACAGCACCGACTTCATAAACTCTCAGCTCGCTCAGCGCGAAGACTCACTCCACCGACTACGTATCCGTGAAGACGGCCTCTTCTGCGCCTGCTGCGCCCTTCTTCGGCTCCCCGACCACTTCTTCCCGGCAATGCTCACTGACCGCGTGCCCGCCTCACGACGTCGATGTGCCTTCTGTGTACAAGCAGTTCGAGTCAGCTTTGACTGCTTCGGCCGAGACTTCTTCACCCCCCCAGGATTTACCATGCCCCGACTGCACCCTGATGACTCCAAACGCCTTACTAACCTCCACCGTTG
>ERZ761574.786-NODE-786-length-22312-cov-82.564766_pt1 | contig 22312 bp, 13 predicted proteins | sample MGYA00374950_ERZ761574 | MGnify/ENA primary metagenome ERZ761574 (study PRJEB28895, sample SAMN07631631) | mixed culture metagenome | isolation source: Freshwater growth medium | place: USA: Seattle, Washington | collected 2016-10-03 ... | reverse complement strand
ATCAACAGCCATCAACAGCCATCAACAGCCATCAACAGCCATCAACAGCCATCAACAGCCATCAATACCATACGAATCCATCGGAGGCAATCAGAGAGCAATCACCTCGACCGCAAAGTTGGCTAGGATGGACTCGCAGAAAGCTCGATCTGCCTTCGTGGCGAGCAGCCAGCGCTCAGCCTTGGTCTCGAGCGCGCGCTCGACCTTCTCGGCGTCTGCCTTCGTCTCTTTGAGGGTGATCACCTGCGCCCGCAATCCGAGGTCATCAGAGGCAATCCGAGGGGCAATTCGTCGCAATCAGTGGCCATCAGAGGCGCAATCCGTGGCCATCAGAGGCAATCCGAGGGGCAATTCGTCGCAATCAGTGGCCATCAGAGGCGCAATCCGTGGCCATCAGAGGCAATCCGAGGGGCAATTCGTCGCAATCGGTGGCCATCAGAGGCGCAATCAGAGGTCATCAGAGGCAATCCGAGGGGCAATTCGTCGCAATCAGTGGCCATCAGAGGCGCAATCAGAGGTCATCAGTGGCAATCCGAGGGGCAATTCGTCGCAATCAGAGGTCTCATTGCGAGTAAACACCTGCCCGTGTAGCTCGGAGAGCGCCGCCTGCACCTCGCCCTTCATGTCATCGAGCATCGCCTTGTCCACGCCTTGCGCCCCTTGCCCGCGCTCTACCTCAGCTTTTCGGAGCAGAGCACGCAGGTGCGTCTGTAAAGCGAGCACCTGCCCCTGCGTCGCCTGCTGGGTAGCCTGGAGGGTCTCGACGAGCTCGGCTGACGCCCCCGCGCCCCCGCCCAGCTGCGGGGCGAGCAGAGGTACTCAGAGGCACTCAGCGGCACGCAGTGGCACTCAGAGGCACTCAGTGGCACTCAGCGGCACTCGAGAGGCACTCGAGAGGCACTCCGAGCCAATCAGTGGCGCCGCCGACCATTTGCTGAGCCAGAACGCTCGTACGCAGCTCGCTCAAGGCGCCTGTGAGCGCGCCAAATTCAAACTTGGTAGTGAAGTCGGTTTCGAGTTTGGTGCGCAGCTCGCTGAGCTCGCGCATCTGACTCATCTCCGCGTGCGAGGCTCGCAGCTCGGCGGCTGCTGATTGGAGCTCTCGCATCTGGGCGAGGATCCTGTGCTCGAGATCTCTGAGCTGGGCGGCCGACGCCCCCGCGCTGCTCTGGAGCACGAGCCCGTGGAGCAGCGAGGTGCGACCGACGAGACGCGAGGGGCGCCTTCGTTCATCACTCGTGGGAGAGCCGCTGATGCTGGCGGCAGCGGCAGCTGCTGATGAAGACGCCGCGGCAGCTTTGGTGGCCAGGGCGGCCGTTCCCTCTGCTGCTGCGGCTGCTGCTGCGGCTGCGGCTGCAGTCGGATACCCGGAGCCGCTGCTGCTGCTGCTGTCGGAAAAGTCGAGCGGTCGGTAGCCGTCTGGCATGGTCGCGTGGCCCACGGGCTTACCATCCTTGCCGACGGACGGCGATGCGCTGACAGCAGCGGGCGGCAGCTTACCGCCGGTCGGCTCGCACACCATCTCGATGAGCTGGCCTACCTCCTCGTCCATGCGGTCGATGAGCGCTTGGTGCCGCTCGGCGGCATCGCCAAGCGCCGCAATCTCGGCGAGAAGTGCCTCGTCGACCTTACCCTTCTTGTCGCCCATCATGGCGACGATCGCCGACGATGCGTTCGATCCCCATCTGCTGCTCAGCTTCTTCTCAAGCTCAGCATTGCGCGCCTCTAGAGCAGCCAAACGGGCCTCGAGGGCCTCCGCCCGTGCGTCACTGGCCTCCACACGCTCGACGAGCGCGCGCGTCTCCTCCACGTGTACCTCGCGTGCCAGTGCACGGATGAACTCGCGCTGCGCATCGATGTAGGTGGATCGTGGCGATGCAGATGAAGGGTCGGACGCCATTGACGGTTGCGTTAGTTTGGCCCCCTTACGCACCAACATGCCCGCGGACAACTCAACACGACAACACAAAGCCGAACTTCGCACGTCAATTCATCCCCCTGTCAAAATCACCATTCTGAGACTGTTGCCAATTTGGGATAACTTTTGTCAGCGTCTTATCGCGAGAGATCGCGTGAGGCTTACTGGCACACGCGGGATGTCGCCGCCACGCGACGTTTCGGCCGGCCGACCGAAGATCTACCTGCCTACAGGCCCGGCGCGCTACTCGGGCCTCGAGGTGGACACGCCGCTCCTTTTCCTCTTCTACCACGTCGAAAAGACGGCTGGTTCGGCCGTCATGAAGTGGCTCCATAAGCTGGTGAGTGCGCACGACAGGGATCTGGGCAACCTTACGCCGCGGCTCACCTCGCTCTACGACTTCACTCACACGAGCTGCCTGCTCTCGCAACACGGCGACCTGTTCCCCGGCTATGCCAAGCTGTGGGACGAACGCCGGTGCTCCGTTCCGCACCCGCCGCCCTGGCAGCGATCAGCGACTGCCGCCGAGTTCCATGCCTATACGAAGAAGCGCTACTGGGAAGACTTTGTGCCCGTGCTGCCCCAGCTGCGCGCTAAGTACGCGGCGGCGAATGGCACGGTGATCACCGTCACGCTGCTGCGTGAACCCATCAGCCACATTATGTCGGCGTACAAGATGTGGCCGCCGTCGCAGCGGTGCAAGGCGGGCGGCAGTTGCGACGCGTCGTTCTGCAGCGCGGTCGATGCAGCGCGGCCGAAGCGAGGTGCCCGATGCAGCGCGGTCCAGCCCTGTTCGCCTGCCGACTGCCCAACCGCGGGCAAGCATGCCCTTCCGCTGCCCTGGTGGCTTCCACGCGCCATCGGGCTCCAGGCAGGCTCACTCACTCTCGACAGCTGGCCGAATAAGCACATTGGCTTCCACAACCTGCGGGGCTGCCAGGTGACTGCCGCTGATCGCCCGTGAGATTTCCATTTCATCTGCCACTGAGTGAGGCTTGCGCGTTCCGCTGGGTTCATCATCGGGGTTCGTCAGGTCCTCGAGCTCAGCCAGCAACGGTTGCAGACCTTCGACGTGGTGGGCGTGACCGACTGCCTCGAAGCCTTGCTTGCTCGATTGTGCACCTTCTTCAATTGGCCTTGCGCAGCGGACCGTGAACGGACGGAGCTTGCCATCTCCCAAGCGCTCCACATGAAGCCGCACGGGGTCAAGCCGGGCGGACTGATGGCTCGCGAAGGGCTCGCCTTCTTTGAGGCCGCTCGTCAGAATGCGAGCGTGCAGCGCGATGTCGCTGTCGCCGCGCGATGCGATCGGCAGCTCTACGAGTACGCCATCCGGCGCGTTGGATTACCGTCGCTTGCCCCCCCCGAGATCAAGGTCGATCGCGCCTTGTGCGAGCGCGCGCCCTTTCTGGGCTTGAATGGGAAAGGGCTCCTTGAGCAAAGCCACTCGGGCGCGCTCCTCCCGTACCCAATATCGATCAACCAACAGGCTAGATTCTTCACAGACGTTCGATACCTTAAATCGGCCCTGGCGGGTCGTTTGGTTTGAGAACTTTTGAGGCGTTTACACGATTGAGTTCTCACGGAGAGGTGTCGTCCGTCGCGGCACCGCAGTCGCGCGATACGCGACGGCCGCCCGGCCGGGCGGATCGGGATCGGATGGTCTTCTTTGTATGCTTCACACACTTAGGGATGTTTAGATAGAACAGCCCCGAGAGCTGGCCGAAGGCCGAGCTCTGACATCGCGGCGCGGTCCGGTGCGGTGACATCGACGCGACGTGGCAAGTTGCGCGCGGCGCGCCCTCCGGCGTTGCGGCTTGCGCGCCTTGCGGGATCATGTGCGGGATCGACCGAGTACGATTTCCTATTTTAAACATGCTGTTAGATGTGCCCTGTAGCGTAGTATACAGCCCAAGAGTACCGTGCCCCTATCCCTCTCCGCACACACAGTTCGCGCGCCCCAAGCACCGCCTCTAAAGACGGGAACACGGAACTCCAGACTGCAGATACCCCGCACCGGGCGCCCCCTGAGGTCCCCCCTTTCCGCACACACGACCAAACGAGGCCGAAAGGGTCACGATGTTCCAAGAGCCACGGCTGCTCCACACTGAGTCCGCTGGCTGGCTGTAGACTGATCTAAGTTGCGTCGTGTCGGAGCACATCCCCCGCGCTCAATGCTCCTGACGCACATGCTGCTACGCACATGCTGCCAACCTCCATGGCCTCAGACGGTTTGCATCGTTCCCCTTTCTGCGCGCGTTGCGCCGTCGTTGGCACCTCCGCCGCCTCAGAAGAGCAATGACATCGAGTCGGTCTCGATGATGGCGGCGAGGTCGACGAGGAACTTGGCCGCATCGGCGCCATAGATGTGCCGGTGGTCGCACGTGAGCGTCACGGTCATCATCTTCTTCATCCCCATCTTGCCGTCCTTGTCGAGCACAGCGGTCGGTGTGGAAGCGGCAACGGCGAGGATGGCGCCCTGGCCGGGCGGCAGGATCGAGACGAACGACGAGACGCCGAACATGCCCAGGTTGGAGATGGTGAAGGTGCCTGTCGAGTACTCATCGGGCTTGAGCTTGCCCTCGAGAGCACGAGGCACGAGGTCCTTCCACTGCTTGGAGAGCGTAGCCAGGTCGGTCTGATCCGCCTTCTGCAGCACGGGCGTGATCAGGCCGCCGTCGGGCATGGCCACCGCCATGGCCACGTTGATGTTCGCATTGTACTTGATGCCGTCCGGCACGTAGCCGGCGTTCATGATCGGGTGCTTGGCGAGAGCCATCGCGCAGGCCTTCGCGAGGAGCGCCGACATGGTCACGCCCTTGGCCTTGACCATGCCGTAGAGCTTGTCGAGCTCATCGGTCGCGATCTGGCGCGACACCTGGTACGTGGGCACATCGTTGGCCCAGGCCATGTTCTTGACCACGGCCTTCTGCATGCCATTCATCGCAACCGTGCCCACCGGCGCCGCAGCGGGCGCCTTGTCGGCTTTCTTGTCACCCGCGGGCGCGGCCTTTGCAGGCGCGGCGGCGGCGGCGGCGGGTGCAGCGGCCACAGCCATGCCCGGCACCTTCTTGGGCACCGGCTGCTCGCCCGCGGCGAGCAGCACGTCGTCAGGCATGATGCGGCCGAAGTTGCCGGTGCCCTTGACAGTCGCCAGGTCGATGTTCTTCGACTTCGCCAGCTTCTTGGCCGCAGGCGTCGCCATCAGGAGCTTGGAGACGAAGGCCGCCGCCGGGGCGGAGGCGCCACCGTTCTTGACGGCCGCCTCGACGTCCTCCGCTGATATGCGGCCCTCGGGGCCCGTTCCCGTCACGCGCGTCAGGTCAATACCCTTCTCCTCTGCCAGCTTCTTAGCAAAGGGGCTCGCGACAACACGGCCCGTCGTGGGCGCCGCCGCCGACGCCATCGCAACCGGGGCAGACGTGGAGGGCGCCGCCGCCGCGGGCGCCGCCGCCATCGCAGGCGCCGAGCCGCCGCCCACACCAGCCGCCGCCACCTTGGCAATCTCGTCCTTGGTCTTCGCAATGAGAGCGACCGGAGCGCCAACGGCGGCGCTCGAGCCCTCAGGCACGAGGATCTTGGCTAGGTAGCCCTCCTCGTACGACTCGACGTCCATGTCCGCCTTGTCCGACTCGACCACGAGCACCATGTCGCCAATGTTGACCTTGTCGCCGACGTTGATCAGCCACTGCGAGATCTTACCCTCCGTCATCGTCGACGAGAGCGCGGGCATCATGATCGCCAACGAGTCGACCATGGGGCCCGCGGGAGCGGCGGCCGGCGCGGGCGCAGCGGGTGCGGGCGCGGCCTTGGCCGCCGGTGCAGCGCCGCCCGCCTTGACGGCCGCAATGTCGGCCTTGTTGGCCACAAGCAGGGCGACGGGAGCGCCGACTGCGGCAGTCTCGCCCTCACCAACGAGGATCTTCGCGATGAAACCCTCCTCGTACGACTCAACGTCCATGTCTGCCTTGTCCGACTCGACCACGAGCACCATATCGCCCGGAGACACCTTGTCGCCCTCGCTAAGCAGCCACGACGAGATCTTCCCCTCGGTCATGGTGGACGAGAGAGCAGGCATGAGGATCTCGGTGACGTCAGCCATCGAGAGCGCGGCAACGCGCGCTGGGCGCGTGGCGTGGAGACGGCCGACGGCCGTGCGGCCGACATTGGCGCTCTGCAGAGCGCTCGCTGACGCAAGAAGAAGGCCGATAAGCATCTCCAATGCTCGGCTCGCTCGCAGATTCACGCGAGCTCGCCGCAGAGCACACTTTTACACTTTGCGTTCACACGTTTCCGCAGATTCTCATGATGCGCGATACGCTTTTGCGCAAAACTTTGGGAGCGTCTTCTTTTCGTCGAGAGAATGCGGAAAAGCTGCGCTGTGGGAAAGCACGGCCGGCCGAAAATTGAGTCAACGCGAGCGATCGGTCGCCCCCTTCGATTATGGCTGACTATGACCGTCCGCCACCTACTCCCGCGCTAAAGCGGACGTCCAAGCCTGTGGCGCGGCCGCTACAATCGGCGACGGGATCACCGCCGCCAGGCAAGAGCTTGCTCGCCGCCTCGCCGCCGCAGGGCAAGAGCCTGCTCGCCAACTCGCCGCGGCCGCAGGCTGCGAAAGAAAACGCACCCTTGGCCAACTCGCAAAAATTCAACCCTGCATCCGCGCCGCCAGCAGGCAAGAGCCTCCTCGCCGAGTCACCGCGCAACGTGGCGCCGCCTCCGCCGCCTGACCCGAGCCTGCATCAGGATGCGAAGCCCATGGATCGCGAGGGGCTTTGCTGGGCCCTGAAGCAGCTGCGCGGCCGGCAGATTCCTTCGGCACAGGTAGCCGAGATGGCGCTCGCTGTGCAGGCCGCCGACCCCGAAGGACCCAAGGCACCGACTGTCCTCGCGCAGCGTCGCACGTACATCGAGGACTGGGCTGCGAATCATCAGGACGAGATCGCGAACGCCACTCCGCCGTCGCCACCGCCTGCCCAGCAGCGCCAACAGTACCAGCAGCAGCAGCACTACCAGAAGGATCAGCCGACGGGCGATGACGGCGAGGAGGAGGAGGAGGAGAACGACGACGACGACGACGAGTGGGAGCGGCAGCAGCAGCAAAAGGTTCAGCAGCGGCAGCAGCAAATGATGCAGCAGCGGCAGCAGCAGCAGCAGCAGCCTTCGGCGCCATCTGCGGGCGGCTCGTCCCAATCGACCACGGCGCTCCTGCACGAGGTGCGACGAATCTGGACGGCAGGTGCGACCGAGCAGCAGCTGCACGCGCTCGCCGCGGCGGTGGCGGTCAGCCACGGGTTCAATCTGCCGGCGGGAGGCGCGACGGTTCACGCGACGTTCATCATCGACTTCCATAATTGGGCGCGCTACGCACTCAGCCCAGTGCCGCCGCCCATCCCTCGGCCTGGCGAGAAGGCAGCGCCGCCCGCTGCCGCCGCGCCCGCACTGAGCGCCCAGAAGAGTGCGGAGCTTGAGGAGGGGCAGCTGCAGCTGCAGCAGCAGATGAAGGTCTTGCAGCAGCAGATGCAGCAGCAGCTGCAGCAGCAGCAGGCGGCTCATCAGCGCCAGATCCAGCAGATGGCCCAGCAACTGCAGGAGCAGGTGGAGCAGGTGCAGCGCCAGCAGCAGCAGGCGCAGCAGCAGCAGGCACAGCAGCAGGCGCAGCAGCGCGCGCAGATGCAGCAGCAGATGCAGCAGCAGCAACAGCAGCAGCAACAGCAGCAACAGCAGATGCAGATGCAGCAGCAGCAGCGCATGAACATGCAGCAGCAGCAGCAACGGCAGCAGCAGCAGCAGCAGCAGTATGAGCCGCCCTCGCCTCCACCACCGAACGACTTTGGTGGCGACGTGGGAGGCGGCGGCTTCGGAGGAGGTGGATCGAGCAGTCGCTCGGGCGGCGGCAACTCCGCGCGCGAGCGGCAGCGCATAGCAGACGGCGGCAGCGTATTGCAGACGCCTCGCGACACCCGCCACTGCCTGCAGATGCTCGAGAACGTGATGAATGGTGACCCTGAGACGCACGTGCCCCTCACAGTGCTCAACGACCTGACCCGCCACGTGGCCTTGATGAGCAAGCGGAAGGCACCTCAACTGGCCGTGCAGAAGCGCATCTTCGTCAAGACGTACTATGAGGAGCTCCGGCGGGATATCGGCGGCGGCGGCGGCGGCGGCGGCGGCGGCGGCGGCGGCGGCGGCGGCGGCGGCGGCGCGAAGCTGTCCGTCGAGTCAGTCTATCAGGAGGTGAACAATCGCATCGAGCAGGCGAACCGCTCGGTGAAATTGCAAGGCGTACTGACCGATGTACACGTGGACAGCCTCGCCGAGAAGATCTGCCAGGTGCTCGGGAGGGAGATGCCCGTGCAGAAGCGCGAGCGGCGCCACCTCGTCGAGAGCTGGCACAAGCACATGAAACAGCATGTAAGCGGGCGCGGCTAGTGGCGCGAAGCCGTCGTCGAGGCGAGGTGAGTCGCTCCGAGGCTTCGAGCTTCGTTTCGGGGAGGCTGACTGAAGATCAGGCTGTAGCCTACACTCAGGCAGTTCGCTGTGGACGGCCGGCCCTTGCCGCCTGCCGTGCGGCGCGCCGGCGCGACCTGCGTGATGCACCCCGCAAAGCTCACATGAGACATGTGACCGCGACATTTAGTATCGAACGTGAGAGCATGACGCGCGGATCCCGAATGCGGATTGGTTTTCCGAGTCTTCGGGGCCCGACCCGGAGACTGAGGGTGAGGCGGAGTCAGTCGCCGCGCACCGCGGAGAATGTTCGAAATTAACGTTACACCTCTGCCGGCGCTGTCCGACCTGCGCGAGTCGCGACCGCCGATCACCTGCCGGCCGCGGTCCCGGTCCGCCACCGCCGCACGTGGACCGTGCCCACGTGGCCACGCGCCAGCACGCCGCGAAGCGTAACGCTAACGGACGCCGGAGCCGCGAGCGCCGAGCCACCACGGGGTGTGTGGGACAACATGATTTCTGAGATGCAGTAGCGCTTCTCGAAATCAAAGTGTTCCATGCTAACTTGACATGCTTACTCTCGACGAGCCCGCAGGCACGAACCGTTAATAAACGGGCCATGCCCCGTGCGCATGTGTGGCCGGCCGGCCGTTTACGGTCGTCGAAACCACCGAGATGGCCGCGCGTGTGGATGCACACCTCAGACGCACACAACATGAATGGGATGCTCACCTGACCCGCGTCCTCTCGTTCCGGTGGTCCTCTCCTCCAACGGCACGCTCCTCCACCTCGCCTTGTCCGCTGCGAGGCACGCCGCTCAACCTCTCTCGGCTAATCATCTCATCGCTCACTCCTCGGCTTCTGCTGCGCCTGCTGCTGCTCTGGGTCGTCGTATCACTCTGAGGCGTTCACGTCACGCTTACTTGAAGTACATGAAGCCGTCCTCCTCCTTCTGCACCGAGACGGTCGTCTTGAGGCAGATCCAAAGGTCGCGCATGTAGCCCAAGTAGGTCGAGCCGAGCACCGGCTTGGGCATCACGGCCTTGTAGTACTTGCCAAGGTGAGCCTTGACGTACGGGGTGGCGGCCTGTGCGCCATAGTAGGGCATGTCGGAGAAGATGTGGTGGCACACGTGCGACGAGACGATGTAGTGCGTCAGGTAGTCGCCGACGGGGCCCATGGAGCGATCAATGGTCGAGAGGGCGCCGCGGAGCCACGTCCACTGCTCGTCCTCGAAGTGAGGCACGTCCTTGTGCGTGTGCTGGAGCAGCGTGATGATGGCGAGGTAAAAGTTGGCCTCCATCTGCGGGATGAGGTACGAGCGGCACACGGCCCAGAAGCCGAAGACATACACGCCGTAGGCGATCGCCGCGCCGGCCAGCAGCATGCCGACGTTCGAGGCGCGCACGTAGTTCTTGTCCTTCTTCTTGAAGAGAGACTTCGCGTTCGGGTCGAAGTGCGACTGGCCGAGGTTCTGGCGCGCGCCCGTGTTGTTGTTGATGAGGTACGCCCACCAGCCCACCGTCGCGATGATCACGAGGCGCTGGATGATGCCCAGCGGCGTCTTAGCGAACTTGACTGATTTCTTCTCTGGGTTGGCCGTCGAGGGCACCCACGTCTCGCCCATCGTCATGTGGTTGGTGTAGTGGTGGTGCTTGGCGTGGGTGATGGCCCACGAGAAGTAGGGCGCGAGCAGCGCCGAGTGCACCACGAAGCCCACGGTGTCGTTGACGACGCGCGAGTCGGTGAAGCCGCCATGGCCGCACTCATGACCGATGACCCACAGGCCGGTGAAGATCAGGCCCTGGACCCACCAGTAGGCGAGCCAAGCGACCGGCACCGCGTACGCAGGCAGGTTGTCGTTGCACCAGTGCACCGCGGCGTAGGCCATGCCCGCCATCACCAGATCCCAGCACAGCGCACCGAGCGAGTGCGTGTATGAGCGGACGAAGTACTCCGCTGGGATGCAGTCGCGGAGGGTCTTCTTGGTGATAGCCTCGTACGGCTGCGGGATGGTCTCAGCCAGGTAGGAGCGCTTCTCGGCCACGGACGCGGAGCCACCCTTGCCCATGTTGGATTTAGGATGGATCCAGGGTCCGCTTCGGAGGTCGCCGCAAAAGATTCGCTCTCGCGTTTCAGATTTTTCGCTGCATCCCTCTCGACAAATCGGTACAGTTGTAACTGGGCGGATGCGTCTTGCGTGCGCTGCGACAGCTCGTCGGCATCACATCCTCTCACCCCAAGTATCTTGCCTGTCCCTAAAATTTTACGTATCCGCCGCCTCGTTCACCCTCTTCTCGACCACTCGACGTCATCGCACGGTCCGTACGCGCAGATGGTGATGGTGGTCCAGGCGGTGGTGTCACCTGCACAAAGTTGCCTCCCGGCAGCGCCATGGGCCACCAGCGAAGCGCCGAGGTGACATTGGCGGCAGTGAGGCCGATGCGCCCCGTGGTCGGGGGAATGTCGATGGCCATAAAGACGTAGTCCTTGACGTAGAACTCGACCATGTCACGACGGTAGAGTAGGCGGATGGGCACCCGCTCACCCGGCGCTCCGAGGGTGAGATCCCGTGTCCAGCGCTCTGTGACGCCGACGCCCGGGACAGCGCTCGGCTGGTAGGGCTGCGGCTGTACGGCACCCCACGCAACGCTCGCGTTCATCGTCCTCATCGGCAGCTGGAGATTGCAATCGTTATTCGCGAAGCGAAGGCCGAGCTGCAGCTGACGCGAGTGCGCCACTGCCAGGCCATCGGCGCCGCCGCAGATAGGTGGTGACTCGCCAGTGAAGACGTCGTACGAATAGTTATTGAGCGCATCGCTCGTCCACACGTCCGCCACTCTGGAGCCGTTGACCGCGTCGAGGAGCGTCAGCGTCACCGTCGAGCCTTTCTTCTCCGGCGCTTGCGGACCGCACCCGTAGCCAGCGACGTACTGGAAGCACACGTGCACGGAGGCGAGGTAATGGCCTTGAGAGTCTAGTGGGTGGGCAAGCTTGGCGACGCTCGTCTGCCCTGGGCCGCCGCTACGGATGTCGGAGCCGCCGAGGGCCGCATCCCTCGAAGGCATGCGACTCGCGCCGTCGTCAAAGAGCCAATCGGTGGTGGGGAGCGCGACCGCAGAGGGCGAGTAGGGGATGGGCGATTGCGGCAGAAAGTCGCCGATGGCTACCTCTTCTCCGCCCGGCGTGAGCACAATCGCAAGTGGCGCCAGATCACCGCTCAGCTCGAGCACGAACCCAGGCCAGTCAGGCTCGTGGGCTGTAGGGATTGTGACCACCGCCTCGAGCACCACTCCCTTTGAGCGCTCCTCCATAGTCAGGTTCTTGTTGAGGTAGGGCAACTTCTGAACGACCGGGTCGAGAGTGGGGGTAGGCTGCAGCTCAGTGTCCTTGAGCTGCTCGTTGCCCGACCAGTAGGTAAGGCGTAGGGTACCTTCGTCGTCCATCTCGACGCCCTTGTAAGGCGCAATGTACCTGATGAGGGCCCCACTCAGAGGTCATCAGAGGGGTCATCAGATTTCAATCAAGGCCCATCAGACTGCAATCGAGGGCGGCAGTTACGCGTTGTGAGTGCCCAAGTTCGTCCACGACTGGTGCGTGACGAGCAACTCATTCTTCAGCCCGCGGAAGAAGCGCAGGAAATAGCACGAGCCGTTGAGCAGGTTCACGTTCTTGGGCGCTCTCCACCACGGACCGTACGCCGTCGGCGCCGAGTACGTGAGCATCGTACGCGGCCAGCCATAGCCGAGCATCGCAAACCAAGCGCCGCCGGCCTTGCCCGAGGCATATGGAATCCACTCGACGGCCCCGATCTCGGCCCCGATGGGTTGGGGGAGCATCGTCGGCGAGGGCAGCGCCTCCCAATGATAGCCGTCCTGCGTGATGCCGAAGCCAAACGTGCCCTTCCCGCCGATGGGGCTGGCAGTCCAGTACCCGAGGCGCGGGTAGCCGTCGCGCTCGCCTGGCTGCAGCTGCGGCACCGAGTAAATGGTGTCCCAGCGACCCGGGTCGGTATAATAGGTGGTGTTGATGTAAAAGTAGAAGTCAAATTGTTCCGGGCGCGTCCAATTCAAAAGGTTGAACGACTGCGCGAAAGTAATCCTCTGTGTGTTGTTTGGCAGATACTCGCTGTAGTTGATGAGATAACGGCCGGTCTTGTCAAAGTCGGCGGCCCTCCATACGGACGACGTGCCCTGCCAATACTTGTTCTGCTCCCAGGCCGGCCCATGCCACACGTAGCCATGGTCGGTCCAGTTGGACGCACCATTTGGAGATGTGGCCACTCCGAAGCCCTCGCCGGGAGACTCCTCAGTGATCAGGTAATACGCATAGTAAGTGCCGTTCTCGACAAACGCCCACGTGTCCCACTGCTTGGTGACTTCGTCGCTCTTGAACATAAGCCCGTCGGCTGAGGCGGCGAGTAGCAGGAAGAGGTTTCTGAACCTCCATGACATGCGTGAACGCGGAAATCAATACAAATTTCACGCGCGTGAGTTTGTTTGAAGGATTTCCCCTGGATCTGGGTTGGGTCAGCTGGGTGTTACGTCGACGTGAGGTTGGTGCGTCCTCTTAGAAAACGTGTCAAGTTTGATCCAAATAAGGCAGGAGCGACGCGATGACCCGAGCACCGGGCGTCGAGAGACGCCACCGTCTGTGTCGACCATCCAACGGATGTGGCTCATGGCCTGCATGGTCGCATTCTATCACCAAACTGCGCGATCAAGCTCCTCCTTAGAACTATTTCGGCACATGTCCACGAAGGCCAAGGCGATGGCGAGCCCTGTGAATGCGCCGCCCGCAAGGCTCCTCATCCACTGCGGCGATGCTGATTGGGTCGTCGAGACCTTTCCGGGGCAACAGGCTTCGGTCGCTACTTGCGGCAACGCAGGCCGCACTGACGATCGATGCAGCAGTCTGACCTCGGAGGGCGTCGAGATCACAGTTGCTCCAGATGCTCTCAAGCTTATTCTGCAGCACAAACTTTCGCCGATTTCGGCCGTGATGCAAAAGAAGTTGACCATCGAAGGCAACCGAGCGCTGCTAAGCTCGGAATCGCTCCGCTACCTTTGGGACATCTGGCACATACCGACGGAATCAAAAGTTGGGGTTGCACGCTCGTCGAGCGCCATTGACATCTTGAAGGACATGTTGCATGCACTCGTCAAGTCGCTCGTCAAGTCCGGCAAAGGGCTGCTGACGAAGATTCTGCAGATCTGTAGAATCGCCGCCCAGGGCGTGAAGCGAGGCCGTGCGATGAACAAGTACTTGCCACATCCGCTGAAGATAGTGCACATTTGGATGTGGGAGGGGCCGCGAGCGCTACGTGTGTCAAGACTGTAAAAAGGCCGCAATGACCAATGAGGCCTACGAAGTACGAACGCTTTATAAAGCGTGCAGTAGTGCAGTCGTATGGCGTGGCTAGCTGGCTACGTAGCTGGATGGGGCCCTGTATGGGATCTGCTGTTGGCAACACCTTTCGGTGAATATTATCATGTGGAGATCGCAGAGACTCTGATCACTGATGATACTGCACTCGCTCGCACACGGCCCCCTAAAGTCGCAGAATCGGATACTGCACTCTCACACACGGCCTAAGTCGAGTTCAAGCGAGTCCAATATTTAGGCTCGGGCCCGGCACACGCGCGTTGCGCAGCTCGCGCCCTGCTGCGGTGAAGGGACCTTTGTACGGTGGGTGCAGCCAGCCCTCGCGCCTTGCCCTGCCGAGTGCGTTGGCAAATCCCTGCCGGTCGCTGAGCTTTGTGACACCTGCGTCGCGTAGATCAGCGAGGAACTGCGTGCGGTCGCGCCCGACGGCTTCGGCACAGGTGGCGAGCGTCAGCCCCGTCCGACCGAGCGTGCTGCCCATGGCACCGAGCCCAACCGCCTGCAGGAAGTCGTACAGCTGCACGTCAGGCGCTGATGCGCTGTGTTTGCCCTTGCAGATGGCGAGTTGCAGAGCTGCACTGCTCATCACGGCGCCTATCGCCACGCGGTCGTCCACGAGTTCGTCAAAAGTGCCATCCTCCTCCTCGGCGTGCAGGTCGAAGACCACGTGCCTCTCGGCGCTCGCGTGCCGCGCCGGCCGCTCGCGGCTTGAGAGCAGGGAAGCGTACGCCTCGGCTGCCTCGAGGCATTCGGGTGCCCACGACCGCGCTGCCGCCTGGCGCAACCCCTCCACCTCTCGCCATGTAAGCCGCGCGACGGCAGTTGGGGTGCTGGGGCTGTCGCCCCTGCCCCCGCCGCCCTCAGCCTTGGATGGCGAGGATGGCACCAAGCCGCCGGCAGTGGCGGTGGGACTGCTCGCCTCAATCACGTCTTCAACGAGGGCTCGGAGATAGGCAATTGCGGTGAGTCCACAAACGTCGGCAGCATGCTGTGCTGGCGCGGCCATGCGCCACACCTCGATGCGATCGGCATCGACCTGCCTGATCTCCGAGAGCCGTTCCGTAAGAGAAGAAGCAAGCTGCTGAGCGGCGTCGCAATTGAGCTCGTGGTCGCCAGACGGATCATAATGCTCGAGCCTGCACACGCCGCCACGCCAAGCCTCGCGCCGCATGGCTACCGCGGACCAGTGACGACCGCCATCCATGAGCTCAGGATCGTCATTATCGTTGATGAGCGCCAGGATCAGCCGCGCATTTGCCATGCGCCGCCGCATGCTCGCGCACTGCGGCCCGTCGATGACGGCCTCGCATTGCTGATCGGCATCCGCGAGCTTGAGCAGCTGCGCCGTCGGAATGTCGATCACCACGACCCCGAGTGCCTCGAGCTCGGCTTCGGAAGGCATGACCGCCGTCAGCAACGGCATGAGCAGCTCGCAGTTCGCCCATTCGCCCACCACCACACCTGTGCGCACCGCGCCGCCACCGCCGCTGCCGCCGAGGGAGGCAGGTAGACGGGCGAGAGCCTCGGCCAGCGAGTCGACACTTGCCCACGTCGCTGATACATCACTCGACGCCGCGGCTGGCCCTCCCGTCTCAAGCTGATGCGGCGGCGGCGGCGGCGGCGGCGGCTGCTGCTGCTGCCTCACCTTCTCCTCATCAGCGCGTTTGCGCTCATTGACGGCGGAGCGTTCCCGTAGCGCGGCCATCTCGAGCGCCTTACGCTCCTTCTCTTGACGCTCGAGGAGCTTGAGAGCTGCCTCGAGCGTCTTCTCCTCCTCGAGCTGTCGCTGGCGCTCTGCCCTCTGTTCGTCCTGGATGCTCTGCTGTATCGCACGCTCGAGCTCCCGCGCCTCCTGCGCTCCCCAGTCGACCCTCGCCAGCTGTGGCGGCGGTGCAGTTGGCCCCGAGTGGCGCAACTGCTCGGTCGTTCTGCGTGCAGACCTCTCCTCGGCCTCCTGCAGCTGCAGCGCCAGAGTTCGATCGCGCGCCTCGGCTTCAGCGCGCGCGTCGGCCTCAGCCTTGACTGCAGCGACGGCGCCTGCTGGCTTGTTGGCCGCACGCAGTGGCGCAGTGCGCCCTCCCGATTCGAAGTAAGTGGTCACCTCATCGATCGTCCACGAGCACATGGCTTCCGTGAGGGGCACGTCCTCCGCAAAGAACTCCGCCTGGATGTCCAACAGCTCAGCCCGGCTCAGCTTGCCAGGCATTGCCCGATGCGCTCGTATTCGCTCGATGCGTTCGTGTGAATGATGGCTTTCCCGAGATCGAATCTGAGGTGTGAAGCGCCACCTGCACGACAGGAAGAGTCGATATGGCAGTGTGCGCGCCGCTTGTACCTGTCAACGATCGACGAAACGTCGATGAAACAGTACCACCTGTATTATGTGGCCGTATTTTGGGGCACACATCATCCAAACCACTCCCAAACCTGACATTCGATAAATGTGTCGATGAAGTTAAGTCAAGTCAAGTCAACAGGGTGTCTTCACACCAGTTTTCACACCTCTCTCGACGGAAGTTGAACCACATGGGACCTTCGCCTCTCGCTCCACAGCCAGGCCAGTGCTCTTCACATGAGGACCCTATCACGCCAAGCAACAATTCTGCACTCCACGCTCGCACTCAGCAGCGTGTTTCTACCTCCGCTACCTTCCTCGGCTCAAGAGCCAACTGCTGAGCAAGTAGCCGTGGCGAAACGTGCCTTTCAGGCCTTTGACGCGAAGCAGCTGCCCTTGGCCGATGCTCTCTTCACACAAACGATCGATGCATGGCGAGAGCTCGACCGCGGCGTCGAGGAGATGACGGCGCTGCTCGTAGCCAGAGCAGGTGTGCGAACAGACCTCACGGCATTTGTTGACGCGAAGCGCGACCTTGACGAGGCCATCTTGCTCATGTCGCGGAGTGGCGAGGCCTTCAACGGCATGGCCCGATACCGTGAATACCCGGACGCGTTCGTTCAGCGCGGGCTGGCGAGGGAGGGCCTGCGCGACTGGGCCGGTGCCGTGGCCGACTACGATAAGGCGGTGCAGCTTTGGGGCGGTACTGGCGATGGCGTCAACCCGTTCGCTCTTTCGTATCGTGGCCGAGCGCGGGCGGAGACGGGCGACTACGAAGGCGCGCTCGAAGATTTCAGCACCGCCGCCAACGTGTTTGCGCGCGTGGACAAGAATGATAACCAGGCGGCCGCGGCGCGCGCGAACATGGCAGTGACGCTGTACGGCCTGGGCCGCAAGGACGAGGCGGTGAAGATCGCCAAGCAGGTGATCACTCGCACGCCTGGCTTTACAGACCTGCACGTAATGCTAGCCGCCGACTCGTGGGACCGCGGCGATCGCACCTATGCGCTCCAGCGGTGGGAGTTTGCGTGCTCCAATATCTCGAGCGGCTGCAAGGCTTATCGGGACGTAGCACCAGGCGGTTGGCTCGAGGAAGTGAGGCGATGGCCACCCAACCTGGTGCAGCTGCAACGGAATTTCCTGGCGAAGACGCCGGCCGTACCAGTCGAATGAGAGTGCGCCTCGTGCCTTCAGCAGTTCTTGTTAGAGATTGCGTTGTGCAGGGCGGCATCCGGCCTTTGTGCGCCTCTGGTCGGTTCGGTGCTGAAGATCGAATAAAATTGGTAAGTCGTGAAGACACATGTATCATGCAGATAGCTCATTCGCGTCTTCTCCCGCCGCTAAAACCCCGCTATCGCCTATCCGGTCCTGTAGGTGTAGCGCTGTACGGTACTTGTACGGCGCCGACGCCCATCTCACGTCACACGTGCGCGTTGTGTTGAACAGCACCAGCAGCCCATCTCGTGCGCGTTGTGTTGAACAGCAGCAGCAGCCCATCTCACGTCAGTACCAGTACTCAAAGAGTCTTCTCCTCGTGTATCTATCCCAAGCCCACACGCGGCGCATGCCAACATCCGCTCCTGCACGCTGCCGCGTCCCCGAGCAGCGCCACGTCATACCATTGAAGCCAGGTGGGGCATCGTACCATTGAAGCCCTGTACAAGCTTCTATGCGGCCCTCTGTCATCTTAGGAGTGGCCGCCTCTTGATGTGGCTCAGTTAGACCCATGCTTTCTTTCAGCTCCTCATTGATTTGGCGAGCTCGCTAAGGATCGCAAACAGGAGCGAGAGCGACTCGACGATGGCCTCGCCGCAGCAGGTGGCGCAATATGCGCTCGCGAATAGCATGGGTAGTCCCTTATTTGCGAGGATGAGTGTCGGCTCAAACAATACAAACCGTTGGAAGCAGGAGAGGAGCCACGCAAAGATGAGCGCGTCCGGATTGCCAGCTTGCCTCACCAGCGTGATCGTGCGCCCGCCAGCACCGCCATCTTCCTCACCCTGATCCTCGTCGTTATTCTCATCACCCGGCCGAACGCGCTTCTGCGTGAGACGCCGGCCCGACTCGCCGCCTCCCTCGCCCTCATATATATATGGCTCGAAGAGCTGACAGCCGTACAAGAAGATGGTGAAGCACATGGCCCCGAACAGCGTGAACGACAGGGTCCAGCCGAGGAGGATTTTCCTCACGATGGCCCAATTCTTCATCTTCCAGTTGTACGTGAGCGACGCCTTGAGCAGCCCGTCGCTGAGGCTCGCATAAGAGAATGTCCTCGGCTGCGTGGCCAGGCGAGTCTGGCTGGAAGCGGATGAAGAGACCAACGAAAGCACCTTCGGAGGCCTGTGCATGGAGACGGTTTGCGGTGGCGACGGGGGCGGCGACAGGGGTACGTCACCTTGTGGCATGCCCGTAGGCGACGGAGACGAGATGGGCTCGGGGAGAATCGGAGGCGAGGGCGGTGGCGAGACCATAGATGGCCCCATCCTCATTTGCTCGGCGGTGAGGGTGGCTGGGTGAACGATCGCCAACACGGCAATCTCGATGCCAGTGACCTTCATGAGCATTTCGCTCGCGCTGCTCGCGCTGCTCGTCGCGTCGGCCATCTTCGACAGCACTGAGGTCGCGGTTGCCGTGTGCGTACGGATCTTGGCGTCGACGACGATGACGATGCCTGACGTGACGGTCACCTCCACCGCCGATGGCTGGACGCCCGCCTGGGCGGCGATTGCATAAGTGATCTCGGTTTGCACGCTCGAGGCGAACGTGGAGATGTCGCCGGCACATTTGAGGGTGAATGAGATGACGCTCATCGCTGGCGGAGGTGGGGAGGCGAGAGCGCCGTCCTCGACCTTGATCACCCGCTCGGAGGTAGTGGCAGTGTCGTAGTCGAAAACGAGCATAGAATCGGACGTGTTGGCCTCGGGCACGATGGCCTTGGGCACGATGGCCTCGACTATGGTACTGCTGCCCTGCTGCTCCTCATCGGCGCGCATGGTCTTCGCGAGCTCGCGAGCAGCAGCTGCTCGAATCTCGTCAGCAGCCTCGACAATGGCGCCCTTGACGCTCTCTTGACGAGCGCCGGCGCGTAGGCGGCGAGGGAGCCAGCTTCGCGTCGCGTCCACCTCGAGCTTCATCGGCCCGTGGCCAGCTTTTGCGATGCACTCGGCTGCCAGCTTCGCATCCTGCACAGGGACCCCGTCGACACCGACGATGCGCATTCCGGCGACTAGCGGCGGCACACTGCGTGCGGCCGGCGTGTCGGGCCGGACGCGGACGACGCTGATACGGTGTCCTCTGGATTGTTGCAGGTCGAGCCCGATGGGCCCGTTGCCCTCCTTGACAATGATGTATGTATCGAAAGCGACACTTGGGCGATCGCAGAGGTGCTTCAAGAAGCGCTTCCAGATGAGCCAATACGGCCAGCACAAGATCAGCCACAGCAGATTCTTGCCCACGTTCACTAGGATGATTGGGTCAAAGACCCATCCGAAGATGAGGCCCATCGGAATGCAGATGATGGCCGCCACAGTGGCCCCGGTGACGATGGCCACCGGGTTGATCACGACGGCAGGTCCCGCCTCCTCCATCGGGAGACCGGTGATGTTGTCCACGGCGGGCGTCGGAGGCGACTCGTAAAAGAGGCTTAGCATGACGAGCTCGAAGGCGAAGCCGTTGAACAGCATCATCATCGTCTGGGCGCGTGTGAAGCCCGCTACGCCCCGCGTGAGAAAGCCAGCGCACAGCGAATGGTTGGCCGTGCATGCGATGCATACACGCTTCCACATCGCGTTGACGTCCTGGTGCCAGCGCTTCGTGATCACCTCGACCTGCAGATGAGCGTGCTGCTTGGCCTGAGCTCGCTTCCAACGCCGCTGAATGGCCGTGGCAGCATGGCTTTCGTCGATGGTGGTGCGCGTGTTCCTGGCGCCCGTGCTGCTCGGGATCGCGTCGAAGACCGCATCTGGGCCCTCGAGCACCGACAAGCTGTCGCCGCCGCCGCGTTCGCCGCCGCTGCTGCCCTCTGTTTGACCTTGCTCCTGGATTGAAGTGTGCGAGTGAGTAAAGGGTTGGATTGGGATCCGCGAGTTTATGAAGGTGGCCTCCGCCGCAGCACGTCGCGCCTCCCTGACCTCCTCCCTGACCTCTTCCATGGTCCTCGTGAACGTTGTCGTCTGGGTCGTCACATCATCCATGGCCGTCGTCAGCATGGCCACATCACCCGCGGGTCGCAACGGCGGTGGCGAGGCGTTTGCGGACGAAGGCCGAGCGGCATATGTATGGTGTACAAGTATCTGTACTGGCATCACCCTGGACGAGCTCATCTTAGGCAAGAGCCGTCGGCACATCTGAGAGAAGAGTCGTCGGCACATCTGAGACAAGAGCGGTCGAGCGGACCAGGCCTCGGCTCGCTGCTGCTGCTGCTGCTGCTTCTGACCCGCGAGGAGTGCGAGCGTCTTGTGCGCCTCGCGCCGGTCGTTGCGCACCGCGTAGATTAGCGTCACGATGAGCATGGTCATCAGACCAATGAAGCAGTCCCAGATGGGGCGCACCGTGCGCCACGACCTCGCTGGGTCAATCGCGCACTCAAGGGCACGCGATTCGAGCCTGTTGAACGCGACCGCCGACAGCGCGGTCTCGCGCAACTGCTCAACCGTCGTCGGAAACTCGAAGGCGATGAACTCGGTCAGGTGCAAGCACGAGCAGCCTATGGAGCCCTCGTCGTCCATCGTCGTCATGCAGCCGTCGGTCGACCAGCTGCTGTTGGTCTCATTCCAGAAGCGGCACTCGACGGTCGTGGCGCACGCCCTCGCCGCGTCCGACGACGGGTCGGGTGCGCCCACGCACGGCGGTCGGCCCCTGACCGCGGCTAGCGACTGGTACGCCAAGCTGATGTTGATCGGCATGGCTAGGTCCTCCACGACAAGTTCAATGCCCTGCTGCATGAGCTTGAAGGAGATGGACGGGCCGGCCGCCATGCCGTTGCCCACATTGCCGTCAAGATCGCCGCCACCACCGCTAGCGGCGCGCGGGCCGCAGTCCTCGCAGTCGGTGCCGTAGGTGCAGTCCAGAAAATACTCGGCGCCGGTGCCGCCGTCGTCGCACTCGGCGTCGGATGCGAAGGTGCACGTGTCCGAGCAGAGCGAAGGCCCTGTGGGCACGCTCTCGCTCGTGAGCCGACGGCGGAGGCTTCGACGGAGGCGTTCAGCGGCACCGTGTCCGACCAGCCCGCCGTGCAGGTTGACACGCGAGATGTAGAGGACGGCCACCACCGGTTGAGATGCATCCATCCCAGGAATGCCGCCGATCAGGTCGGCGGGCATCGTGACAGAGGCAGCGACGCCCGTGCTTGCGTCGCATACGATTGGCATCGTGGGGAGGGCGCTGGCGTTGCGCAGGTTGATGCTCATGTTCAGGTTGGGCGAGGAAAGCACCAGAGGCTCCGCGATGCCATAAGAGCCATTCGAAATGACATCGTACGGCGCTGCCGCCAGGACGCCCACGGTGGCGGCGCGCGCCAGTTGATCGACGGCAGTGCCGATGCTCTTGGCGGCGCCTGCAGAAGAGGGGGAGCCGTCGGAGGCAGCCATCAACTCCAAGAGCGAGGAGATGCCGTTCGTGACGGCCTGCGCGGACCAGGCGTCGAGCTGCTGCATGGTCGCAAGTACCGCCCCCAACTCGGTGGCCGCCGTCGCCGTCGCCGCTGCCAGATCCTCGGCGGCCTCGTCACTGATATCGTCGCCACCCGGGGGCAAGACGTTGCTCCCTTCTGGCGCGAGGGTGATCGCGGTCACGTTGGCTGCGTACGAGCTGGTGTTGAGAAGAGCACTCGCCAACGCTGCGTTGGCAAGGCGCGGGCTGAGCGCGTCCAATATTTGGGCGGCATGCCGAGGATCGGCCGACGTGATGGCGATCGTAAAGGTCAGCTCGACTGTGCTGCCGGAGCCCACGTCGAGCATGACGGCACTCTCGGCCACGCTTGCTGCGGTTGCGAGGCTGCTGCGCAGCTCGACACGGACCGTCGGCGTGAAGTCGGACGCGCTGCCGGCCACTTGGACGGCCGTCCTGACGATGCTGCCGCCGCCAATGCCGACGGTGAGGGAGGCGAGCACCTCCATCAAAGGCCGCAAGGGGGGCGGCGGCAGCGAGGGAGGAGGCGGGGGCATGACTGGAGGCGGAGGCCGAGGCGGCGGCGAGGGCGGCGGCGGCGGGCGCTGCGGACC
>ERZ761574.780-NODE-780-length-22416-cov-135.187335_pt1 | contig 22416 bp, 8 predicted proteins | sample MGYA00374950_ERZ761574 | MGnify/ENA primary metagenome ERZ761574 (study PRJEB28895, sample SAMN07631631) | mixed culture metagenome | isolation source: Freshwater growth medium | place: USA: Seattle, Washington | collected 2016-10-03 ... | reverse complement strand
ATCTACACACAGAGGTACACTCTTTCCCTACACGACGCTCTTCCGATCTCTCGCCGCCGCCCTCGCCGTCGCCCGCGCCGACCGGCGGCTTCTGGCCGCCACCTCCCTCTCCGCCCCCGCCTTCGCCCCCGCCGCTGCCACCACCTTCTTCACCACCGCCACTGTCGCCACCTCCGCCACCTCTGTCACCTCCGCCGGAGCCACCACCCAGGCCGCCACCTCCTTCGCCCCCTCCGCCATCGCCGCCGCCGCCGCCATCGCCGCCGCCGCCGGCCCCGCCGCCTCCGCGCCCGCCGCCGCCGCCGCTGCCGCCTCCCCCCTCTCCGCCGCCGCCGCTGCCGCCCGCCCCCATCGCAGCATTTCGACCTCCGCTTCCCCGTCGACCGCCCTCACCTCCGCCCCCCTCGCCCTCGCCGCCACCTCTTCCGCCGCCGCCCTCCCCTCCGCCGCCCTCGCCCTCGCCGCCGCCGCCGCGTTATCCGCCAAAGATACCAGCGAACATGCCACAACGACCGCCGCCGCCTCCGTCGCCACCGTCGCCCTCGCCACCGCCGCCCTCGCCCTCGCCGCCTCCACCGTCGCCTCCGCCGCCCTCGCCCTCGCCGCCGCCGCCCTCGCCTCCGCCGCCCTCGCCCTCGCCGCCGCCACCTCGGCTGCCGCCGCCCTCGGCGCCGCCACCTCCGAGCCCGTCGCCGCCTTCGTGTCCGCCAAGGATACCAGCGAACATGCCACAACGGCCGCCACCACCTCCATCATCGCCGCTACCCTTGCCGCCGCCGCCACCGTCGCCGCCGCCGCCCTCGCCCTCGCCTCCGCCGCCCTCACCTCCGCCACCCTCACCCTCGCCGCCGCCCCCGCGTTATCCACCAAAGATACCAGCGAACCGGCCACAACGGCCGCCGCCACCTCCGTGCCCACCATCGCCCTCGCCACCGCCGCCCTCGCCCGCGCCACCTACGGCGCCCCCCCCGCCCCTGCCGCCCTTGCCGCGAGCGGGCTTCAGCCCGCCTCCATCGCCGCCGCCACCTTTGGCACCGCCGCCATTGCCGCCGCCGCCCTCAACCCCGCCCTCGCCGCCACCGCCACCATCGCCGCCGCCGCCCTCGTCACCGACGCCCCGGGCGCCTCCCAGAGCACCGCTTGGCGGTCCTCAGTGCCCGCCGCCGCCGCCCTCGTCGCCGCCTCCGCCTCCGCCTCCAGCCACGCCCCCGCCTCCGCCCTCGCTGCCGCCGCCCCCCTTGCGGCCTCTGATGGAGGTGCTCGCCTCCCTCACCGTCGGCATTGGCGGCGGCTTGCCCCTGGGCGGCGACGATATCAGTGACGAGGACGCCGAGGACCTGGCATCGGCCACGGCGACGGCAGCCACCGAGTTGGCGGCGGTACTTGCGACCGTGCAGCAGCTCGACACCGTCGCCGCCCAGGCCGTCACGAGCGGTCTCTCCTCGCTCTTTGGGCTGATGGCTGCCTCCGATGGCTCCCCCTCCTCGGCAAGCGCCGGCGAGCAAATCAGCGCCGCCGTCGAACAGATGGCGCGCGCCGCCACCGCGGCCGCCCTCGCGACGGCGACCGTTCCGAGCAGCGGCATCGCCGTGCCCGTGGTGCTGTCCTCGGACAATCTCAACATGACCATCAACGTGCGCTCCCCCAGCGCGCTCGCCGCGGAGCCAATCTCGTGCGACTCGGGCACGGGCGTCGCGGCTGCCGTCGCGGTGCCCGCTGACCTGATCGGCGGCATTCCTGGGCTCGATCCGTCGGTGCCAGTCGCGGCCGTCCTCCACACCTCGCGGGTCAACCTGCACGGCGGGCTGGGCGACGGGGGCAACGCCACGTCGTCGGCCGGTCCGACCGTCTCGTTCAAGATCTCCCAAGGGGGCGCGGAGCTCTCCGTGAAGGATGCGCCCTCGCCGATCAACATCAGCCTCGCGTACCAGTCGCCGGCCGCGGGTGCCGGCCAAGCGCCGTGCGTGGGCGTACCCGACCCGTTCTCGGCTGCGGCGAGGGCGTGCGGCACGACCGTCCAGTGCAAGTTCTGGAACGAGACCAGCCGCAGCTGGTCGACCGATGGCTGCGCCACGATCATGGGCGCCGACGGCTCCGTGGGCTGCTCGTGCACCCACCTGACCGAGTTCATCGCCATCGAGTTCCCGACGTCGGCCGAAGAATTGCTTGCACTCCTGCTGGAAGCGGTCGCGTTCAACAGCCTGGACATGGGTGACATCGAGTGCGCGTTTTACCGCTCGTGGCACACGGTGCGCAACGTCTGGTACCTCATTTTCTTTCTGGTGGCCATGCTCATGGTGCTGGTCGGCCACGCGGTGCGCAACGACCGGCGCCAGCTGCACGACACACTCGCCCTCCTCTCGGGTAAGAAGAGTGAAGAGCAGCGCAGGCGCCAGGCAAAGCTGAACACGTCCATGGAAAAGAGGACCTTGCGCCGACGGCAGACGGCGGCTCCGGGCACAAACGTCGCGACGACAATGCCAAAGGCTACTGGCCTGAAGTCTCTCAGATCAATGGGAGCTCTGTCGTCGCAGATGAGTGCGCCCAAGGTTGTGCCAGCGTCCACCGCCTCGCCGCCGCCATCGCCACCCGAACACGTTGCCGAGGAGGAGACCGTCTCGACGACGACAACGACCATCGTCACGACCATCACCAAAGAGTTCAGGGAGACGACGACCTCGACGACCAACACGTCGAGATCGGGCACCGTGCACGCTCCTCAGTTTGTCACGTCGCGTATGCCACGCATCACCGAGCTCCTTACCTCTTCCCCGGCCCAATCAGATGGTTCGACAGAGATCATATCCCTCTCTGACCCCGTGGGTGTGGCCACCCCATCGAATGCATCAGCCAGCGCCATGGCAGCCCTCGCCTCTGCACCAACGAGGGCTGCGGGGCCAGTTGTAGTTGGCGCCGGCGCAATCGGCGACCCCTCGCCCGCCTCCGCCGCGGACCCGGCGGCCGCCCCTTCGGCGGCGACCGCCTCCGTCCTTGCTGCCTTTGGCGGCGGCGCCAAGCCGACTGGCCTGCAGCGTTGGAAGCAAGCGAAGCACAAGACGAACGCTACGCTGCTCACCAAGCGCTGGCACAAGGACGTCGACAGGGTGTGGAAGCGCCTGTTCCTCGCATGCATGTTCAACCATTCGCTCTGCGCAGGCATCACGACGCGGGGCGTGCCGGGCTTCACACGCGCCCAGACGGTGATGATCCTTGTCAACGGCTTCGCCTTCGAGCTCGTCATGCTCCTGCTCTTGTTGCCAGCGCCACCGCCGCTGCCTACGGACAATGTCACCGGAGTGCCCATCGAGCCGGAGGGACCCGCCGTCGTGATCAACCCGATCGCCATGATCTTTGGGGCCGGCGTCGCGGCCTCCATCTGCATCCCGATGGGTCTGATCCTCACGTGGCTCTTCGACCCGATCATCATCGTCAACGTGAGCAAGAACATGGCGTGGTTTTACCTTTGCTGGCCATACTGGCTTGTCTGGAAGCGCCTCGAGAAGTGCTACAGGTGGCTGCGCGTCAAGTGCAAGCGCAGGAGCGCCAAGGTCGCCGAGCACTCGGACGAGGATCCTGCTTTGACGGCCGTCGCATCGCCGCCCGTGTCGGCCAAGGTGAAGAAGACCTTTGCGCGCTTCGACGTGAATCACAACGGGTACCTCGAAATCCAGGAGCTACGCAAGGCGCTCGAGCACCACGGCCTCAACTTAAGCACCGCCGAGGCCGGGCGCATCTTGAGCGTGTACGACGACAAGCCCGACGGCAAGCTGGACCTGAGCGAGTTTGCGCAGACCGTTCGCGACCTGAGCGCCGCCGACGAGGCTCCCAAGGTGAAGCAGACCTTTGCGCGCTTCGACGCAAATGACAGCGGGTACCTCGAAATCCAGGAGCTACGCAAGGCGCTCGAGCACCACGGCCTCAACTTAAGCACCGCCGAGGCCGGGCGCATCATGAGCGTGTACGACGACAAGCCCAACGGAAAGCTGGACCTGAGCGAGTTTGCGCAGGTCATTCACGACCTGAGCGCCGCCGACGAGGCTCCCGCGGCGCCTGAGCCTGTCATGGAGAAAACAAAGACGCACATGCGTGTCGGTAGACACGGCGTCAATGTGCGTAAGGCCGCCCCCAAGGATAAGGCCGACAAGGGCGAGGCCGACAAGGCCGAGGCCGACAAGGCCGAGGCGCCCAGGCTGGCCGCCAACTCGGCAGCGAGGAGCTTCTCTTACGAGAGCCTCAACGATGGGCTTCTGAAGGCGTCGCTCTCGTACACATGGAAGAACAAGGACTGGCCTGGGGTGAGGCACATCCTCCTCGGCTGGGGCCTGTCGATCGGGATGTTCGGGATCTTCCTGTTGATGACCCTCTTTTTCGGCTGCTCGCTCTTCGAGCCGCAAGACCCGGCCAAGAATCCATATTTGCCGCCTCTCGAGGAGGGCGAGGTCTCGACTCACGTGCCGGGCGATACGGTCGAGCTCATCAGGACGTGGCTCTTCTCCTGTGGCTTGCGGTTCTTTTTGAACGAGCCGATGATCATCCTCGCATCCAAGGGGCTGCCCATGCTATTCGCGAGCGCGTTCTGCGCCAACCTGTGCGGCGAGGTCATCGTCGAATCGCTCAACCTGCTGGTCACGATCATGATTGAGGTGATCAAGTCGATCAAGAGCTGAAGCGGAAGGTTTGGAGCATGGCGGAAGTAAGGGGGCACGGGGGAGTAGGGATCGCGATGTACCAAGGGCATGGATCGACTCTGTGGTTCCGGTGTGCTTGCAGCAGTCATTGCGCCCGTTTCGGCCTCGACTTTCTTCAGACTGACCGACCTCGACTTTGCCGGGGCCTAAGGAAGCATGATGAGTGAGAAAGTGGCAGCCCATGGCCATGTGGAAATGAAAATGTGAAATGCAAATGGCTGGCAGCCCCGGAGAGAGTGACGGAGAGACCACACACGCTCAGCCCATGGCCATGTGAAACGGCCGGTAGGGGATGAGCAAGCATGTTGGTGCTTGGCAGGTGGCGCCAGCGGCACGGCATTTGGATGCCCAGTTGAACGCTTAGTTCCAATGCGGAGTTGACCCAAGGGGGAGTGGCTACTATTTTTCATGTTTAAAAGAGGGCCCGACCCTACACCTGTCTGTTTAGGATTTGAATGGGAACTCTCGTGATAGCGCTGTTTTGGGCACATGTGGACTCCGCTGTACTGCACATGGGTCGGGATGTCGACGTCATTTCGCCGCGTTCATGTCGTTTCACCGAAGTGTCGAAGTATCTCCGCACGGCGGGAAGCAGTGGTGCGAGCGCGGAGCGGGCAGAGAGAGCCAGGGGAGATTGCAGATTCCCCGCTCGGCGTTCCCGCCTGAGCGTCCACGCAGCCGACTCCAGCCGGGCCGGATAGCGACCGGACAGCGGGATCACGTCAGCCATGCGATCAGCGTGGGGAGCGTGTACCGTGCAATGGTACCGTGTGGTCGGTGCGGGTCGTTAACATATGTGTCAGCGTGTCGTGTGAGTACGGTGGCTGAGTGTGCGATGCATGAATGATATTAAAGAAGCAGGGACAATGTTTGCGCGACGTGGATTCGCGGAGTGTTGCGAGCCGTGCGGCTCGGGCAACGACCCCCGTCGCCGAGAGACAAGAAGTCCCCCGACCGAGAGCTAGGAGCGGAGTATGTGCCACGTGCGCTCTTGGCATCTCCTGAGCTGTCCGACGTCACTCCCATTCAACATTTGCGAGCGTCGGGAACTGCAAGCGAGACTCGCGAACGCGCGCTTCCGTGAGCAGTTGCGCGTGCAGGCCACTGGGCGCGTCTGGGCGTGGGTGTGAGGCACACCTTGCGCTTGAGCCGCTGCGCGATCTCGACCCGCACGGAGTTGATGGTCGCGCCACTGCCGGTGATGGAGAGGCGCGCCGTCGGCTGCAGCCCATCGCCTTGGAGCGAGCGCAACTCCACCGTGCCGCCCGTCATCTTGAGGAATGGTCGGATCTCCTGCAGTACCGCTTCGATGCCAGCCTCGTCGAGCACCGGCCCCTCCTGCGCGACCTGCTCGACCGAGACGATCGTCGGGAAGCGCTCGAGCAGCCCGCGCTCCAGACCCATCTTCATGGTCATTGTGCTCGACGGGCACGACCCGCACGCGCCCTGCAGCTCCAGCTTCACGACACCGCCCTCGATGGAGCGCACGGCGACGTTGCCGCCGTCGGCGATGAGGTACGGCCGCATTTCGTCGAGCACGAGCTCGACGTTGGGCAAGGTCAGCTCCAACGGGCCCGTTTTCGAGCCATTCGGGGCTGCGGGCGCTGCTGCTGCATCCTTTGCCGGCGCGGCCTCTACGAATGGTGAGACGACCGCCTCCTTGGTCGCACACAGAAGCGGGTGGCGATGGGTACGCATGGTGATGGCGGCGGATGCAAGCTCAGATCGAGACGGTCGTGTCAGCACAGGCCGGGAGCTCGAGAGCACAAGCGCGCCCATAGCGAGCAGGGGTAGCGGGATCACCATCCTCAGTCCGAGATGCTCCGGAGGTGTGAACGTGAACACGACAGACGCAATAATTGCCCTCTTTTTTTTTTTTAATGGCCACTACGGGTTCGCGTTGCAGCATCTCGAAGCTGATTGAGCAGATCTAGAGCCGCACACCTCGCCGCGTCACTGTCGACAACCGGCGCATTGGCCGCGACGGTGCCTACGGCCTGCAGTCTGATCGCGCCGGCGGTGCCACCATGCGCACGCACGAGTGCACCAAAGCCCTCGAGCAGCGCCGTCGACACGCCTGCCGGCGTAGTGCCCTTTGCCACACTGCCCTTCCCTTCGGGCTCCGGCAGCTTTGATTGCAAGAAGGCCGTCAGGAACCCGTCGAGGGAATGCGCGTCGCCGTCGTCATTCGCCTGCTCTACCGGTCGCCAGCAGTCATCATACGCCTGCAAGCGCTCGTCCTCGTCGGCAATGTGGCCGAGGAGCAGGTTGCGCACCAAGTCGGACTGGCGCATCGCCTGGCCGCCCGTCTCGGCAAAGAAGTGACTCAGGGTGAGCTCCCGCTGCGCCAAAAGATCGTACATATTCTGCAGCGCCACACCGTCCTGCAACTCAAAGACGACCAAGCTGAGCTTCTGGAGGCTCAACTCGAGCAGCCGGTCGAGCAGCGCGAGCTTGGGGTGCGCCGGAGATTGAATCTCGCAGTCGAGGTGCGCCGGAGATTGAATCTCGCAGCCGAGGTGCGCGAGCTTGGGGTGCGGTAGTCCGCCGTCTATACACGCGGCCGTCTCGCCGTGCACCGCGCCCTGTGCCGCTCCTGCTGGCGTATGGCTCCTCGCTGTCTGACTCATGGTGTCCTCGTCAGTGGCCCCGAGGCCATCGTGTCTCATCCAGGCGAGCAGCTGCGCCGTGTAGTAGTCATAGCATGCGCTCATCTTCCGCGCACCTTCTGAGGCTGCGCGATCAAACGGCGCGGAGAGCACTATCGAGCAAAAAGGCAGACGGTCGTCACGCGTGGGTATGAGTCTCACCGTCTCTGCACCAGCGAGGCTCTCGAGACCAATCTTAGCCTGCTCGATGGTGGACGACATGAGCTCGTGTCGGCTGGCGGCGGCGGCACCGCTATGGGCGCCGTTTTGGGCGCCGCCGCCGCCGCTGCCGAGGGGCGTCGCAAGAGCGGTGGCGGCAGCGCCGTGCTGCAGGCGGGTGGTCCGCGTGCGGCTCAGCAGTACGTGGTTGATGGCAGACAAGAGCGGCGCCGCCGCCTGCGCATCAACTCTGCGCGCTACGTCGCGCACGGCACACAGTAGCAGCATGAGCGTTGTCGTGCGCTGCTGTCCATCGATGAGCACGAGCGCCTCGCGTCTGTTCGCTCCGGTGCCGCCCAACTCGCGTGCGATAACCACACGCCCGATCGCGTGTGGATTGCTGGCCGAGACGAGATGCCGAGGCGAGACGATGTCGCGCCACAGCTGCCTCCAGTGCGGCTCTCCCCAGCAGTACCTCCTCTGGAAGAGCGGCACGACCATCTGCGGGGCCAGGCGCATAAACGCGCCAAAGGACATCGCCGCGCACGACTTGGCCGTGGCAATGCGGCCCTCGGTGCGGAGCCATGTCTCACGCACCGACTTGACAAACTGGATGCCGCTTCCGTCCGCGCCACATCCCATGAGCGTCACGCCGTAGCACCAACCGCTCGCTCTCTCAAACGGGTGGAGCGATATCACCATGGCAGCCGCGCCATTGGGTAGTCCCGTGTGGGCCGGCGCTGCGAGGACGAGCTTATCGCCCACCTTGTACAGTGCCGAGGGCGTATCGGACTGCGGCTGCATTTTCTCGCGCGGGGTTCCCCGGTCACACGGGTGTGAATGTGAATCGGTGTCTTTTTTTCGGGAGAGAATTCTTCATCCTTCACACAAACCGTCGTCAAACGAAGCATGAACTTTGGTCCCTTTGGAGCCGCCGACGCAACCGCGGATTGTACATTGTTCAACTGAACGCAATGTCCAACGATGAAATCGGCACAGGGTAGTTGAAAGCCATTTTGCGCAATAAAACTCTGACCACGACATGGATTCACAACAACACCACACGTTCACGTGAAATACATGACATTCACACTGAAGCACGAGATACGGCGGGCCCCAGCCCCCACGTGAACGCACCCCCCACACGACGTGAACGCACACCCACACAGGGCGGCGCCCGGCGCCGGTGCTACCCCTTACCACCAAGGCGCCGGGGGGGCCGAAGGCCCACCCCAAGAGCCGCTCCCTCCCCCAGGACCCCAAGGGCAGCGCCGGCTAGGCGCCAGGCCGCCGGCGCTACCCCTCGCCACACAGCGCAGCGACAGCGCACACATTTCTCACCACACACACTGCATGGAAGAGCTCCTGCCTCATGGCCTCGCTGTCCGCCTCGCTGTCCGTATCACTGGAACATCATCACGGTGATGACAGCATCATGCATACACGCACAGCGAACGGCGCGAGAGGAGTGCTACAGCTTCGCTTCGTGCTCCGCTTCGAGCTCCGAGCTGCAGCAGACGCATTCGCACATAGGACAAGCACACAGGATTGGCGCTCGGATGTAGCTCGGATGTAGCTCGGATGTAGCTCGGATTGGCGCTCGGATGTAGCTCGTCGGATGACCACGCTCATTACAGCGCTCGATTGGCCCCACTCATTACAGGTCCGCCTGCGCGCGCCCCTTGGCGCTCAGGTTGCGCCCGAGCGTTGGCGCCACCTCGAGGGTGCGGTACTGCAGGTACTCGCCGTCGAAGTTCATCGAGGTGGTCTCGACAATCTTCGTCTGCTCAAGGAAGGTGCCCGGGGCAAAAACGCACTCACCCTCCTGTGGGAAGCACGATAGAAAGGAGATGTCCGTTGGGTTGACCGTGTCGCTCGACGTAGCCACATTGAACATGAGGACGGGTACCTGATGAGCGAGGCGATTAGGCGTCATCAAATGCAATCAGAGGCCATCCGTGGCAAGCAGACGTACCTCCCTGACTTGGCTGCCTCCCTTTTGGACCGCCACCGTGACCCCGCTGGTGGTCTCATCCGAGACGCCCGCGATGCCTCGCTTCCAGTCGGGGGCGAGCGCAAGGTGGATCCGCTCCTCGTCGAAATCGTCATCGAGGTGCTTGATCTGCTTGAGCAGCTGCGAGTGCTGCGACGCCGCTTGCGCATCGTCGCGCTTCTTGGAGACGGAGAAGAAGCCGACCTCGGTCGCACCTCGCAGCTTGAACTCGTAGTGGCCCATGTTGTTCACGCCCGTCCAGAACGAGTACCTGTTGAGGGAGGTCATCAGAGTGGATCAGTGGCCATCATCAGGGGCCATCTCCAGAGGGGACTTTCGGAGGCAATCTAGAGGGCATCTCAGGGCAGGACGTTACATTTCGAGCGACTTCGCGGCGGTTTCGATTTCCTTGGCCTCCGCGAGCTTGAGAACGGCAACGTCGTCGTCGCCCTCCTCCTTGGCCTTCTTGTGCGCCTCCATCAGGACGACCGCCTTCTTGAGCAACATATTCCGATGCTCAATCTGCGCGGCGCGCAGCTTCCAGAGCGCGTCGTTGAGCAGCACGCAGAGCGTGGGGTACGGGTGCGGTCGCTCGAGCGAGCAGACGTCGTGCAGCGGCATGTTGATCGCGTGCGCCATCCGACTCGAGTACAGGCGCAAAGCGAGCACGTGGCCACGGTGGAGGCCCGCCGCTGCGCAGATCGGCATCTTGACGAAGACGCCGAGGTCGACGCTGTCACGCCCGGCATCGATACCATGCTCCTTGGCCTGCTTCTTGAGCTTCTCTTGCGACTCCGCCACCGCCTTGGCCGCGCCGCCTTCCTCTTGCGACTTGGCGCCGCCGGCGGCGGCGGCGGCGGCCTGGACCGCGAGCTCTGCCGCGTCGCCCGCAAGGTACCTGCCATCCGACAAGGGGGGTAGAGGGGGAGAAACACTCAGAGGAGCACTCAGAGAGGCATCAGCGGGGTCATCCTAGGGTCATCCACGTACTTGAGCCACTCGAGGCTCGACCAGCCCGAGGTGTTGCGCGTCTCCGTAGTATCCGAGCGCGCGGGGTCGGGCTTAGCGATGATCTCGGCGATGATGCCGTCGATACCACTGGCTCGAGCCTTGTCGATCTCCTCTTGTGAGTTCAGGCCGAGGAGCACATGCAACGGGAAGACAGACTCGAGGGGCCGGCCGAAGCGCAGCTTCTCGAGGCAGAACTGCAGAGGGCAGCACTCGCGGTAGGCGTCAGCGGCGCTCAGAGAGGCGATTAGAGAGAGGCGATCAGAGAGGCGATCAGAGAGGCCGTCAGAGAGAGGCGATCAGAGAGGCGATCAGAGAAGCAGATCAAAGAGGCGAGATCAGAGAGCCGCTCAAAGGCAGTCACGCACCTTGATCTCGCGCGGCGCCGAGTTGAGTGCCTTCTCCATCACGAGGAGTTTGGGCGATGAGATACCGCTGTTGAGCGACGCGGTGTTCAGCTGGACCTGCTCGTTGCACTTTTCGCAGGTCTTGGCTCGGGCGAGCACGTCTTCGAGCGCCCACGAGAACGGCTCGGGGTCCTTGAGGCCCTTGCACCCAGGGCAGACAAACGAAGCGCGGCACGTCTCGGCGACGCCCACGATTGAGTCGATGACCGACTGCGCCTTGCTCTTGATCAACATGACCGAGGCCCACGCGTCACGCCGCGTCGTCTTTGGGCAGAGGCCCTCGATGGCCAGCTCCCACTCCTTTAGCCCATCCTTCGTCTCGCTCGTGGTCCTCGGTCGCATCTCGATCATCAGATGCGAGACGCCCGGCAAGACCGCCTTAGCATTGAGGGTGGCGCCCGTGCCCGAAGGGGTGCGCCAGCTCTCGACCCACGAGCCCAAGCCATCGCAGGAGGAGATGAGCGACTCGAACAGACCGGTCACCGGCAGCCGACCGAGGGAGAGCGCGATCGTGAGCACCTCGACCGTCTTCGCCTTGCCCTCGTTCTCGTAGGCCTCGGCGGTCGCGCTGAGCCACTGCTCCTTGAGCAGGTCCGCCTTCGGAGGGGGCACTCGCATCGGGACGACCCACCGCCGCCCACCGGCCACGTCCTTGTCCGCGAGGTAGATGAGGCCCGAGGTGCACAGCATCGAGATCATCTGCCCATAGTCCTCACGGCGCACCGGCAACCCGAGCGCGTCCCACATGTTGATGATGAGCTCCTCGTGGATCTCACCCGTCTTCTCGAAGTTCTCGGCAGAGTTGCCCAGCGCAATCTTCTCAAACTCGGTGCACAGCGGCCGCCCATAGAGGGCGCGCAGCGCGTCTTGCGCCGCGATCGTGCGCGACAGCCAGAGGCGGTTCCCCAACCGGGAGTCGCACATCGGCTTGAACATGCGGATCAGGTACTCTCGGTCAAGGAAGACGACCCTTCCAGTCGGATCCAATATAATCTCGCCCTGAGCTTGGAGCAGCTTCAGCTGGTCTCTGAGCACGCGCTCGTCCGCTCCGGTCAGCTTGAGTGCGGGCACGAACTCGTTGACGTACGTCATCGCCATGTCCTCGAACCTCAAAAATGGCTTCGGCGAGTTCTTCTGCTCGGCAGACATCGTGGAGGGGATGTAACCAATGTCGGCCGCCCGCGCCGAGTCGATGAACTCGCGCCCATCGCGCAGGGCCCGAATGAAGACTGCTGTGAGGAAGGCGTTGCGCGTCACGATCTGGCCCACGTGTGGCAACGGCTTCTCCTCCAAGGGCCCCTTCATCAGCCCCTCGAGCTTCTCCCTGAGCGGCGCAATTGACGATTCTCCGCCCGAGACGGACTGCACACAAAGGATTGGGCGCAGGATCTTGATGGTCTTCGTGCCCGGCGGGCCCGCATGCAGCTTCAAAAACTTGTCGAGCTGCTCGTTGAACCAGGCGAGCTGCGGCGCCGCAGCGTTCTCGAGCTGCTGGCTCAGAGGCACCGACGAGCCGCCCTGCCCAACCTCATGCCCCTTGATGATGTCGCACTTGGTCAGCACGGGAATGACCGTCACAGTCGGCGCGCAGTGGCGCAGGTAGCTCAGCCACCGCTCCACGTACTCCGTCCCTTCCCTCGTCAGTTGGACCACGCTGAGCGCAGGGACGGTCAGCATGAACAACGAGTTCTCGGAGAGGTAGCGCATCGTCGTCGACGCGCCGTGTAGAGAGCCCTGGAGATCCCATACTGACAGCGCCACCTGCTCCGCCCCCTCCCCGAGTGTGATCGTCTCGATGGACACGTGGTTTGTCGACTCGTAGACGCTCGGAGCCGGTAAGGGCAGTTGGGCGATGTTGTGCTTCAGGGCGCGTACGAGGGTGGTCTTACCCGATTCAGCATGGCCGAGGATCACGCAACGGGCCGAGTAGGAGCGGATGTCGACGGCGGTGACCACCTCTTGGAAGTACTTGCGCACTGCGCCGAGGCCCTGGCGAGCTATCGCCATCGGCGGGCGCACGAGCGGGTTGTCCTTGAACTCGGCCTTCTCGATGGCGTGCAGGTCGCAGATCGACGGGTCGAGCGTCTGCAGCATGTTCTCTGACACATCGAGCTGCTTGAGGCTGCGCAGCTTTGAGACGGTCGTGGGCAGGTACTGCAGCTTGTTCACGCGCACGTCCAGCCGCTCCAGCTGCTCGAGCTCGCCTACTGCGTGCGTCAGCTCGAATAAATGGTTGCCGTTCAGCTGCAGCGTGCGCATGCCGCGGATCAGGTTGATGTCTGAGGGCAGCATGCTGAGCTTGTTGTTCGCGGCGCTCAGGTGCTTCAGGCCAATCATCTTGCCCACCATCGGCAAGGCCGTTAGCAAGTCCTTGTCGAGCGTGAGCTTGTCGAGCCAGGGCAAATCGGAGATCGCACTCCACATCTGCTCAAGCTCGTGAGTTGGCACGTCCATCTCCTTGGCCGCCGACACTGCACCGCCCCACTTGCTCTTCGTCCCCTTGTCCTTGTTCGCCTTCTCGTCACGCTTGACCGCGTTCGCGACGTCGATGGTCTTCATCGCGGTCGTGATCTGCTTCACGACGATCTTGACTCCGTTTGGCGTGAGGTCATTGGTGTGGAGCACGAGCTCGGTCATGTAGTTGTTGCCCGAGAGCAGCGTGCCCATGAAGTAGGCCGAGATCAGCGACAAGTTCTTGCGCGACAGATCGAGGATACGTACCTTCTTTACGCCCTTGAGCTGGTCCACTGGCAGCGTGCCGCCCTCGAGCGTGATTGCTTCGACCGACGAACTCTTCTGCACAGCCATGGACAGGGCCAGCAGGCCCTTGGAATCGCTCTGCGGCTTATCGCCCGTGTACTGCGACACTTCGACGATGGGGTTGCCCGAAAGGTCGATGGACTGCAGCACGGTGTTGGCGGTCACGGCGACGGCGAGGATGGAGGCGGCGGAGGGCGTGATGCCGCGGTTCTTGAGGTCGAGCTTCTTGATGAGCGTGTTGTACTTGAGCACGCCGAACATGAGACGAGTTGCACCGGCGCCAAGGGTCTGCTCGTGGATGGCGATCTTATCAGAGCCGTGGGGGATCTCGAAGGGGGCGACTGAGATGGAGTTGATGGCGCACTTGCAATCCTGCTCGAGCAACAGACCGCCGATGGTAAACAACCCATCATCGTCGATCGGGTTCCCGGTGATGTTGAGCGAGGTGAGCGATCGGTTGTACTTCAACGACTGCACCATCACCGGCGCGCCAAGCTGATTGTCGTGCAGGTCGAGCGTCGAGATGTTGCACGTGTCCGAGCGGAGCACCTCGACGATCAACTGGCCCACAGACAGGTCAGTGAGCTTGTTTGAGCCCAAGTGGAGAGCCTTGAGCATTGGGCACTTGCCGGCGAGCATCGACTCGAAGAACCGGGCGCCGCCGCGCTCACCGAGGCCGATGTCCGTCAGGTCGAGGACGAGGAGCGACGACCTGCGTGCCTTGTGCAGGTGGTCGAGCACCGCGCCGCCCTCCGAGCCGCCTCCGGGGTTGATCTTGAGACGCTGGATGGTACGGTTGGGCGCCATCGAGGCGCCCAGGATGGCGCCGACAAAGGCGCACGCCAGCCTGTGCATCGGGATGGTAGGGCCTCCAGCGAGGGCCGCGGCGGTCGCGCTGGCCGCCGCGGCGGCGGCGGCGGCGGGGTTGTCATTGACGCAGAGGCCACCGTAGCCCTTCTCAAACAGGTCGATGAACTCCATCTTCTTCATACCGTTGAGCTCTTGGATAGGCAGCAACGCGAACGCGGTGTCGCCCGTCTTGCTCGGCTGCTCGAGAATGAGCGAGACGAGCGTCGTATTGGTCGAGAGCGCGTCTGCGAGCACCTCGATCTGCTCGGGCACCAAGGACGCGAGCGTGAGGGTGGTGAGCGTTGAGTTGGCACGTAGCAGCCCCGCGAACAGCGTGAACGAGCGCCGAGATCGAATCTGGTCCTTCTCCTTCAGATCCACCCGGTGCGTCGGGCTCATGCTCTCCTTGAGCCCGTACATGTCCGAGTAGCCCAGCTTGCCGTTGATGTTGGCGATCAAGGAGAGCCCGATGGCCTCGCGCTCGTAGTCACCGATCTCGCCGCCCGTAGAGCCGATATTGAGCGCCTTGAGCACCGAGTTTGAGCGTAGCACGCCGGCGAGCACGATCGCATCGCAGTTGGCCTGCGACGTCCACGAGAGAACCTCCGTCTTGTCCGTGAGCGTGAACACGTCGCATTGCACGTAGTGGATCGAGGCGAACTTGGACAGGAGCAGCGCCTTCCCGATGGCCTCCTTGGCCCGCGTGTCGAGCCACCAGGTCCTCTCGGCACGCGTGGTGGGCTCCTTCTCAATCACGCCCACGGATTGCAGCGTCGGGTGGAATTGGAGAAGCAGGGAGAGCGTCATCTCACGCCCGGGAGAGTTGTTGCTCAGGTTGAGGATCTTCAAGGCGGTGCACGTGCGCAGCGCGGTGCACACGATCTTGATGCCGTCGGGCAGCAGCCGATTGTTCTGAAGGTCGAGCTGGATCAGCGTCTTATTCGAGCTCAGCCCACGCCCGAAGGGGCGTAAGTATCCCTTGAGGTCTCCGAGGCAGTTGTTGCCGAGATCGAGCACGGTGAGCGCCGTGCTCGTCGAGAGCATGCGCGACAGGCCAGTCGAGTCCTCGATCTTGGTGCCCACGCCGTTGTTGCGCAGGTCGAGCTGCTTGATCTTCTCATTGTTCTCACAGATGAGCCAGAGCGCGATCAGCCCAACCTCGGACAGCTTGCACTCCTTCTTCGAAAAGTCCCAATTAGGACGGCGCTTGGCGAGGCGCGTGCCGAGGTAGCCCGCGGCGATGCGGCACGTGTTGTTCATGAACGGGTTGTTGAGGAACTCTGCAGCGGTCAGGTCCGTCTCCCACGTCTCCCAGCCCGCTTCGGCCTTGATCAAGAGATCCTGTGCGAAGAGGCCCTCCTGGAAGGAGAGGTGCTTGAACTGGTACTGCGCGGGCGCGAGCTCGGTTTGCGCCTCGAGCGTCTTCGTGAGCGGGATCCCCGCGTCCTCCTTGTTGAGGTGCATCCACAGCGTCAGCCCCTCCGTGTTCACCTGGTCGATGAGCAGCGCCGTGGCGACGTGGACTGCCGAGAACTCGCGCCGGCCGGCGAGCTGGTTGGACACGGCTATGTGTCGAAGCATCGTCAGCCCGAGCATCTGTGCGCGGTTACCCAGGAGCATCTTTAGGTTCGCATTGACGAGCATCATGACCGTGTCAACGAGCTTCTTGGGCATCGTAAGCTCGATGCGGTTGAGCTCGGTGCGCTGCACCTCGGGTTTGGCTGCCTCGCGCAGATAGTGCGAGCCGTGGCGGAAGACCTCATACACCTCCTTGGCGTCCAGGTTGAGCAGCTTCTTGTTATCCTTATTGCCCGACTGATCGCTGTTCTTCTTCTTGGCCTCTTTCGACGACTCCTCCTGTACCTTCTTCTCGTTGAAGGAAGTGTCGTTTGCGAGCTCCATCGAGAGCGCGGCCTTGCGAGTCGGCCGGTGCTCGCGCTCCTTGCGCTCCTGCTTTTGGTCGCCGCCTTTCGCGTCGCCGCCAACCGGGCCCACAATATCGACGGTCTGGGACAAGGCCGAGCGGTCGAGGTTGAAGAGGCGCAGCCAGTCGTGGATCAGCAGATCGGTCGAGGCCCGGTTGCCTGGAAGCAGGCGCTTCGAGACGGCAGAATCGATGCCGATCTCATAGAGCTCGATGCGGTTCGAGGGCAGCTTGGTCAGGTCCTCGCCCCCCGAGGTGAAGATGAGCACGAGCAGCGAGAGCAGCACGGGGATGCCAGTCGCGTCCACGAGGAAGATGAGCTTCTCCTCGAGCAGCCTATCGAGCTCCGCCACGGGCACCGAGCCCTTGAGGCGCTGCCGGAAGAAGTTGTAGTGCTCGATGGCCACCCCGTTGGACTGCTGCCCGAGAGTGAGGATCTCGTGGAAATGGACCTCGAGCTCGCAGAAGATCGAGACGAAATTGACGCCCAATTTCTCAGCAACCTCGATCTGCAAGAGCGCAAACCGGAAGTGCGTCGGGTCGAGGTGGTCAAACTTGTTGTCCATGAACATGCAGTTGACCTGCAGGACGGTCGGGCCCGGTTGGATGACAGCCGCCAGATCGGCCTCTTCCTTCTCTTTTTGGGCTGCTCGCATGCTCGGATACACAGGGGCGCGCGTCTCGGCGCTGAGCTCGATGCCGTCCGTGAGACGGTTGACGAGATCCTTGATTTGGGTGCCTGTCTGCAGCACGATGCGCGCGCGTGTCACGTCGCTCACACAAGTCTCCGGCACGATATTGTCGTTGAACCGATCGGCATACAGTTCTAATGCCTTCGTATGGGTCTTGATGGGGTCCTTCAAATCGCCAAATTGGATGTCCTTCTCGAGCTTCTTGCACTCAGGGTCATCGCGGGCTACCTCGATCACAAACTTCTTGAGAATCTCCTTCCATGTGGGATTCATCTTCTCGTGCACGATATAGAGCTCATCGGTGCGGAGCATGATCGACTTCCACAGGCCAGTCGGGTTGTCCAGCAGCTCGAGAGGCTCCTCCTCCTCCTCCCCGCCCTCCGTCGCCTCCCCGCCCTCCGCGCCAGCTTCCAACGCCGCCGCCCTCTCCTCAGCCGCCTTCCTGGCCGCCGCCTTCTTCTCCTCCTCCGCCTTCTTGGCCGCGGCCTCAGCCGCTTTGGTCTTGGCATTCTTGCTCTTCGTCGTATCCGTCAGCAAGGCCAAGGTCGCAAGCCGCTTCTTCTCTTGTTGCTTCATGTAGAGGACCCCAAGCTGAACGGCTACCTTGATGGGGAGGTTCTCACGGCTGTTGATGTCCGCGAGGCTGCAGAAGCCCTCCAGAATCGCCGCCTCGAACTCGCCCTCCACATACGCTTTGGTCGCACAGATCATCTCGACGCGGCCCAACGGGCTCACTCCGGTGGCCGTCTTCGGGAGAACAATCTTCTTGTCGAGGTCGATCAGGTACTCGCAGCTCGGCTTGCGCACGGGCATACAGAAGTTCGACCCGAACGCGTTCTTCTGGCGCCGAGCCGGATCCCACATGGGCTTTCCATCGACAAGGTACTGCCAGGCGTGGGGTCCCCACAGCGTCTCGAGGTCGTTGCGCACGACAGCGCCGATCTTGCGGTACGCGTCGTCGAGATTCTTGCGCACCTCGCCGAGCGAGAGCAGATGGTCGAAGAAGACGTTACCCTCCATCTGGATATTGATGACGCGCCGCTGCTGCTCGTTCGTGAGCTGGTTGAGGTTCATCACGATGAAGGTCTTGTTGTACGTTTCGAGCCTGACTCCCTCCGGGCGCGAGGTGACGAGCACACGGTTGCCCGAAGGCACGACCTCCTTGTGCACAAACTCCTCAATCTGGTCGCGCAGGCCCGCGGCCTCGTCCACGCCGTCAAGGAGCACCACGAGCGCGCGCATGTCGTACGCCTGCATGAGCATCGTGCACCACGATTCGTACTTCTTGCCGCTGTACACGGACTCGATGTAGCGCTCAAGCAGAGTTGGCTTCCTTTCGCCCTGGCCCTGTACCTCTTTCTTGTCGTCCTTCTCGCGCAGCAGGTAGATGATACGCTGCACGAAGACGACGATCGGCACGAGCCGGATGCCATCACCCATGCCCGAGCCGCGCAGTAGCCGATCGGCGAGCGTGTACACCGCCTGCTTGGCCATCCAGGTCTTGCCAGTGCCCGGCCCGGCACGCACGAGCACCGGCTGTGATGCATGCGAGCCGTTCGCGCGGTTGGGCGAGGGCACCAGGAGCAGAGTGCAGAGATCGAGCACACTGCTGACCTTCCACTCGGCAGGGATCACACGCGTGTTATCCAGGGCTTCCGTCGCCGTCGAGATGTGCAGCGTCTGGTCCTTGATGCGCAGGTGGTTGCCCGTGATTGCATCCTCGACCATCGCCTCCTTGACCACGATGTCCTCGCAGTAGTTGCACCGCGCGGACTCGTACTCTGCCACAGAGGGGAAGCGCTGCGGGCTGTGGTTGAACGCGTTCAGCGCGATGGTCACGTAGAGGCTGGACTGGGACGGGATGGTGCACACGTAGCAGCGCGTGCTCTTGTCTTCCATCTCGCGTGCCTCGAGGATCCTCACCTGCATCTTGTTCGTGAGGGAGCCGACCTTTTCCGAGTCGGATGCGTTGCAGCCGGAGGTCATTACGAGCGCCTTCTTGCGGTTGAGTGCCCACACCTTCTTGTCCTCCGGCACGGCCTCCCCTCCGGGCTGAGGCACCTCGTCGAGGTTGACGGACCCGTCGGCGGTCTTCGAGGTGATCCAGCCCGAGATGAGCTTTCCATCCACCTTGAGGTAATGGCGCGAGCCAATCTTGACGTCCCACTCGCCCGTCGAGGTCGGATCGACCGGAAAGGGTTCAACCATTGCATCGACACAACTTCCCTCGTAGAGAATGAGCAGCCGGGTGCCCGGTTTATAGCGAGGGTTCGAGCTGAGCACCATTGTGAAGGGCGTCGGGTCGACAGTCACCTCGTTGTCGGTGCCGTCGCGCTTCGAGACGACAGTGTCGTCGCGCAGCCACCGTTGCACCGTCGCCGCCGTACTCTCGGTGGCTCCGGGCTTGCGAAGACCTACGCGCGCCCCTTCGCCGCAGCCGTACGCAAGCCACGGGTTCACTCGGACGAGCGCCGCGCGCGGCTGGTCACACTTTTGGTCTCGCCAATCCAAGCGCAAGAAAATGTAGCCGTCGGTCTGCAAGCCGTCATGCTCCAGCCCATGCTCCGAGCCGAGGAACCACGAATCGTTGAAGATCACACGCTCGGCGAGGGGGGTCCCCTTGTCAGGAGAGAGGCGCACACGCCCAATGATCTTGCCGCTCGTGAGTGAGCGAATCTCTGTCATGTCTGCCTCGGGCAGCGACGAGATGTCGCCATACGAAAGCTCAAAGCTCGCCTCGAAGCAGTTGAACATGAGAACGATGCGGCAGGGTGGCACGTGCTCATGACGCGAGGGCGCCAGGTCATCGTTGCGACCGGGCGGCGGCTTCGCCTCGTTGCGGTCGAATTTCACTTCCTGCATCGGAGGGCCGCACTTTTTGATGAGGGCGTCCAGCAAGTTGGGTGCAAGAGGCTTGCGATTCATGATCTCCTCGGACAGGTAATCAACCTTCTTCCCGCTCGACGGGTTGATGACCTTGACAGCAGGGGTCCCCGCTTTGGGACCCTGCTGCGCGCTTGGCTGCTCTACGACCGTGGCGAGCTTGCCTCCTTTGCCAGGCGCGGCTGCCGGCGGCGGCGCCCCTTTCGCAGGCGCGGCCAGCGCGGCTGCCGCGACAGCCGCGGTGAGCGCACCCTTTGCTGGTGGCGCCGGTGGCGCCCCTTTGCCTGGCGCAGCTGGGGCACCGCCAGTCGGCGCGGCTGGCGGCGCACCCTTTGCGGCAGGCGCCCCTTTGCCTGGCAGGGATGTTTTGGCGCGATCCGAGTCGAGTTTGCCGCCACTACGCTTTGAATCCTGCTGCGGCAGTTCCGCCGGCTCGGGCGTCTTCGGCTTGGCTGGCTGCTTCGGCGCCATCTTCTTAGTCGCCACCCTGCTGGGACCGCTCAACCCAAACACACCACGAATGCGCTCGAGTAGCGCTCGAGGACCAGGCCGGGCCTGGCTGGTTTCGAGGGGCCAAAAACCCTCGATGTTTGCGATCCCAAACTCGACGCCAAATAGTTTTCCGTTACACGAAGCATGCATACCCTGCAACTGCCCATCTTGCAGGGCCTTGCTCAAGCACTGCTTGCTTGCTCGTTTGCCTTTCTCATGATCACGTCCTCTACATCAGCGCGCGAATGGGCCGCAGAGGGTTCGGGTTAGGGTGAGGGTTAGGGTTAGGGCGAGGGTTAGGGCCCGCACCTGCTTCCTGGCCCTGGAGCCTGGAGAACGGGTACTGGTGTAGGGAGTGGTCCACCCAAGGTCCACCCCCCTCTACGACGTCCAACACCGCCCCAGCAAAAACAAAACCTCCCACCCCACCCCCCGTCGCGGCGTCGGGCGAAAGCGGAGTTCGAGGTGTAGGTTCTCACAAAGGGGGCGCCCATATTGTTCGGGGAGGTGGTACGCTAACCCTGCTAACGTTGGGTGCGTGCGTGTAGCTAGAAATTATGGTCCGGTCACCAAAGGCATAGCAAACAGCGTTTCCTGTAGCGTGTAGGGAGTGGTCCGGGAGATCGTGTCTTGGTTTCAATTCGAAAACACCAACACGATCACAACCCGACGCGCTCACACGCGAAAATGTAAGTACTAGTAGGCACGTCTGCAGGGCTGCCCTGGCCTGCCGTTACCTCCTGCATCCCCCGTCGTGCCCCCGCATCGGCTGGGAGGTCACGCCAACCAGCGTCAGCGTTGTCACGCCCCCAAGCTCCTTATGCTCATCACATGCTTATCACGCCCCCCCTCTCAGGCCCTACTCAGGCCCCTGGTACGCCTGGGGTTCAAGGAGACGCCTGGGACTCATGGAGACGCGCCTGCACTGGCCCCGGGTACGCCTGGGGGTCGTGGACGCTGAGCGGAAAGGGCTTCGGCTGTACGCCAGGGCGCGTACGTGTCTGCGTGCTGACTGGCTCATACTTAAGTGTAACGTCGTTATTCGGCATCCGTACGAAGGTGGCGAGGGGGTCCGTTAAGCAGCTCTTGCTCGCCAGCTTGCTCGTGGCGTCCCGCTTCACCAGCTCTCCCGCCATCTTCTCCGCCCCCTTACCCTTCATCGGCTCGAGAGTGAGGCCGACCAGGTTAAGAGCGTCGCCGAGGCACTTGTTGGCACCCTGAATACCTTCCCAGCACTCCTCGCTTTGCAGCTGGAGGTCAGTATTGAGGTTCGATACGGCGGTGAATTCGTGCGAAGGGCGTGGGATGCTGCAGTCAAACTCGGTGCCGGCAGGAGCAAAGCGGTGAAAGTCGGAGAACTGCCTGTCGAGCTCAATTCGGTTGTATTGCACCGTCGCCACCTTGGGGTTCGCCTTGAGCGAGGCGAGCGCAGCCATCCACGCCACCATCGCACGCTCGTTCTGCGCCGTCTCGCACTCGCTCGGCACATCCTCCTTGGTGCTCTGCCCTTCCGTGATGGCGTTGACGTAGCGCGGGAACATCTTGAGCGCGATCGTGCAGTCCGAGGGGGGGCACACGTCGGCGGGCACTTCCTTGCACACGAGATTGCGGATGCGGACGAAGTACTCGGCGAGATTGTAGTTAAGTCCCGTGTACAGTGAGTCAAAGTCTATAGATGCAGGCGGGATGTAGGTGGGGCTGATGTCCTTTGCCCATGCCGGGGGCTCGGCGAATTTATTGAGCACGCGCTCGATCGTCATATTGAGCTTGTAGTTGCTTGCGGTCATGATGACGCCAGAGTCCGCGTCGAAGACCGCAGGATTCTGAGGGTGCTTGTTTTCGCACTCGTCGATCTTGCTCGAGGACCACAACACGTACTGGTCGCCAAACGGCTCCATCAGGTCAAGTATGCA
>ERZ761574.767-NODE-767-length-22609-cov-69.818258_pt1 | contig 22609 bp, 6 predicted proteins | sample MGYA00374950_ERZ761574 | MGnify/ENA primary metagenome ERZ761574 (study PRJEB28895, sample SAMN07631631) | mixed culture metagenome | isolation source: Freshwater growth medium | place: USA: Seattle, Washington | collected 2016-10-03 ... | reverse complement strand
CGCAAGCGGCGCAAGCGGCGCAAGCGGCGCAAGCGGCGCAAGCGGCGCAAGCGGCGCAAGCGAAGCAGACAGGGCGGACAGAGCGACCGCTGGCACCTGGTCCGCCGCTCCTTCTCGCCTTCGCTTGCGCTCGAGCGCTCGAATCCGGTTCGCTTCGGCACGTGCGCGCTGTTCGGCCGTCCATGCCGCAGTCGAGTCAGCAGCGGTGGAGGCTGGCGAGCTAACAAGAGCGTGGGCGGCTGTGGCAGGGGGCAAGACGGTGGCCGAGGCATCGGAGGTAGGAAGCGGCGGCGGCGAGCCGTCGTCGTCATCGAGTTCAATGGCGGAGGCGAAGCCCTCCGCATCGCGTTCCTGCCGACTGCTCATGCGTAGCACTACTACCTCGTCGTCGTCCACGATTGCCGCCTCTTCCATCGCCGCCGCCGGCGTGGCCGCAGGTTTGACCTCCCCCACCGCAGCCACCTCCAAGGCCACCCTGGTCACTTCCACCTCCATTGCCATTGAAGCTCCATGGCTCCATGGAGGTTCCATCCTGGCCGTTGGCATCTGCTCCACCATTGCCGGCGCGGCCGCTACCTCGGCCGCCGGCGCGGTCGCAGGCTCGACCTCCGCCTTTTCGATACTGGCTGCTGCTGCCGCTGCTGCTGCTGCCGCTGCTGCTGCTGCTGCTGCTGCTGCTCCTGATGCCCTTTCGTCGTCCGCCGCCGCCTTGATGCCGTCCCAGGCGCCGTCGCCAGCTTCGACGCTAGTTCGGCCTGTAGCTCCGTCGGCAGCGCTGGCTTCACCCCCGCCGCCGAGCGGCCTCAGCCGGAGCGCGTCGAGCAGGCGAACGAAGGCGAGCTCTCGCTCTGTCACACCATCTATGTGCATCTGGCTCTCGGCCACCGCGTCGGTAAACGCTGCGCGCGTCACCTCGATCCGCAGGCGTAGCTCAAGTGATGCCATCAGCTCGAGCCTCGGATACGATCCCGCGACGACGGCGTGCACCACGAGCTTTCCGTCTGCGAGTAGTGGCTGCAAGAAGCGAGCAGCGCCTGAATCGAGCCGGCCCATGGCGGAGCGGTCATGCGGTCGCCTGAAGCGCAGCGGCTGCTTGGCGGACTCAAGCAGCTCCACGGGATCACCCTCGTGGACGGGCTCATCGGTTCGCACGGTTGAAAAAGCGGCGACGACGAGGCTACCGAGGTAGCGAGGCCACACACACGTGGGCGACGGGCGTGGCTTTTGAGGCTGCGACATAATTGCTTGGTCGTCCTCGAAGAAGCAATTTATTGCGGCGCTCGTGTCGCCGCGGCAACGCTGCAGCAGAGCTAATAAGGTCGCGTCCGACGGGCCGTCGCCAACGATAGCGCGAAGCGCAGCCACGGCTGCCGCCATAAAGACCGATTTCGTCACAAGAAAGTCCTGTTTCACAGAAGCAGACTTAAGTTCAAAAACACCGGGGGGAGCCGGGACACACACGGGACACACCCGGGACACGCGGGCGCACAAGGGCACACAGTTAACACAGACGAACCGCACAACCGACCAAACCCACCAACAGCAACACACCCACCCGCTGCACCGCGCGTCAGCGCGACGTGTCACGTGACCGAAACCGCGGCCGACTTCAACAGCCGCAGGCCCGGTGGGAGCCTATCCGGTAAGAAGTCCTATCCGTTACTGCATTACACCACAGAATTTATTCTGGGGAACCTTGCAAGTGTGTTTACACGCGCGGCAGCACCGCTCCAGTTGGCGCTGCCTCGAGCTCCTCGAGACGCCCCTCGACGGCCGCCAGCTCCACGCGAAGCGTATGCATGCGGGCCCGAAGCGCCTGTGCCTCCTCCGATGGGAGCTCAACGATACGCAGCAAATCTGGCTGTCCGGCCCCGCGCTTCGCGACGGCGGCCCCCTTTTGCTCTGCTAGCACGTCTTTGATCGCCTGCTCCTCCTGCAGCATCGAGATCGCCTGGGTCGAGGCGGCAAGCGCCGTGTCCATCATGGTCTCCGTGCGACGCGCCATCTCTTGCGAGAGGCGCGTCCGCAGCCGCTCAATTGCGTTGCGGTCGCAGCGGGCCTGGTCCTTGAGCTCGCAAATCTCGGCGTCGCGCAGCTCGAGCATCATGAACAGCTCTTGGAGCGCTCGGCGCAGCGCGTCGACTTCAGACTGCTCGCCTTTGGAAGGCGCGCGCGGCGGCACGGGTGTGCCGGTACGAGTGCCCAACATGGAGAAGGAGCGCCCCCAGAGTGCAGAGGGCGCGGGCAGCACGGGCGGCTTCATCACGGCGTCCTCGGGCTTGATGACATCGTCCTCTGCATCGAACCCGTCGTCGTCGACACCACTTGGCCGCAGGCGCGCCGTCTCATCCGCCTCATGACCCTCGTCCGCGTCGTCCCCTCGGCCAGAGGACGCCGGGGAGCGCCAAGGCGCCCGCCACGGCGCCTGCGCCGTCACTTGCTCGACGTACTTGTTAGGAGGCGGCAGTGGCGTCTCGTCACCCGCGCCTTGGCCGCTGCCGCCGCCGCCCGCTCCGCCGTCGCTGTGCTTGCTCGCCGTCGCTGTCAAGGGCGCCATCGTGGGCGGAGGCGCCATCTTCGGAAGAAAAGGGTAGAGCGCCAGCTCCATCATCGCCTGCAAGCGCGGCCCGATTGGGACCTGAGTTCCTGGGAACATCCACTCACCGCTGGACGCGTCCGCATGCGCCATGAGCCCAGCCGACCAAGGCCCGTTGGGTGAGGAGCCGGAGCCGCCCACAAGCGGCTCGGGGCTCGCAGCTGCATCCGGCTCATTGTGGCCGCTCATCATACTCGAGTACAGTTCCCGGAGCTGCGCGACCCGCTCGGCAGAAGCTGCGGCGCGACGAGGCGGGATGGTGTGCAACGAGCAGGACGCGCCGGAGAAACAGGACGCCGCAGCACCAGCACCAACGCTAACCGCGTCGAATTCCTGCGGCTTGCTCGCAAGGCGCGCCAGCAGCTCCGCCTTCATCCGGGCCATGTTTTTGATATCCTCAGGAGTGGCCGAGGCAAGCTTTGCTTGAGCGACAGCGATGGCATTGGGCGACAGGAACGCTGAAGAACATGATTGCTCTGCGGCGCTTGATGATGAGGCAGCTTCGCCTCCGCTTCCAGGTAGTGCAGCGCCGCGCAGCACTGCTTGCTTCATGCGCCCCAATTTCTCGAGATCATCTGGCGTTGCGGATGCGAGCCGTTCACGAGCCGCAGCAAGGACTTCGGGTGTGAGGAGTAAGGCTGGTAAGCTGGGCCCGCCGTCTCCACTCCCAGGCAGCGCAGCACTCATGAATAATTCCTTCATGCGTGCTATGTTCTGCAGGTCCTCTTCTGTGGCGGCTGCCAGATGTGCCTGCGCCGTGCGCGCATGCTCGTCAGCGTATCCCACGCTCTCCCACTCGCGCCCCGAGGCGTCGCTCACATGCATGTTCTCGCTGTGAATTATAACCTTTGGCTGTGAATCACACGCGCAGCTGAAAATCGGTAGTGAAGACCTCAAGACCGTTTGACCATGCTCCATTACTGATTACACATCAGTCGGCCGCGGGGGGCGGTCGACTCCAAACCTGCGGCTCTTGAGTCGGCCGCGGCTTCGGTCGTCGCGCTGACGTGCGGGTTGTGTGTTGTTGGTGGGTTTGGATGGTTGTGAGGTTCGTCTGTGCGGTCCGTGTGCCTTTGTGCGTCCGCTCGCGTGTCCCGTGTGTGTCCCGGCGTCCCCCTGGTGTCTATTTAATCTGATTACACTTACTCCACAAGCGTCAAGCTCAAACCCTCAAGCCTCATGCTCATCAGTCATCAAAGATTTCCCCTGAAACAAACATCTCGGAGAGCGGGGCCTCCAATCAACAACATTTAGGTTCCGCGTTTTCATAGTCACCATCAGCAAAATGAATATGCCGGCGCGCGCAGGGTCCCAAACACGTGAGCGGGTGCATGTATCTGCCATTCGTGCCGAGTGCCTTCGACGCCATGTGAATGGCTTGGACCACGCAAACGCGCTCCTGCTCTCAGCCTGCCAGGGTCATTCATGCCTCCGTTCCCGAGTTCACCGAATGATGTCATTCGTGCGCAGAGCGCGATCGACCATCTCGAAGACGGCCTTCCGTTCGCGGCTGCCGCCGGCGCAGTGCACGAAGCGCATGCCGCCATCGCGCAAGTGCAAGATGATCTCGGACGCACTCTCCTCGGCGATCGCCAAGCTCTCAAGGCGCTCAAACCACTCCAGCTGCACCTCGCCGTCGGAGCTCGCGCCTACGTTGAGCGAGAGCACGTGCTTGGTCGTGACAACGAGCCGTTTCGAGCCCACCATGCCGGCCCCGCCGCACGGCCGGGCGGCTGCGTATCGGCCGTTACCAAGCTCTTTGAGTGTGGCCGCGCTGAGGTTGGAGCGACGGTTGAGGGCCGCCCCCGTCTTCGTCACGAGCCAGAGCTGCTGCTGCACCTCGGCGTCGTACCGGGAGAAGGTGGAGAGCTCGCCGGAGAAGCCGAGGGCGCGCGGCATGCGCACACGCTGTGCAAAGACGCCCGTGTTCTGGCGCGCGTCGGTTGCATTGTGCTCAAAGGCGTCGTGGACAGCGTCGGTGACGCTCACCACCGGCATGACCACCAGTCCAAGCGCGCCCGCACCCAGCCCTTTGACGAGACCCTCGAGGCCGTCCCTTTTGGCGCCCTCGAGAGGCTTATTGAAGAAGCCCGACACGCCGCGTGCGAGCCCGCTCACGATCGTGTCCGCGCCGTGCAGAGCGCCCTCGGCCACACTGCGCTTGGACGGTCCGGGCCCCTGGCGGAGGACGGCGGAATTGCCTGCCGAGCGCTTCTCGAGGTACTGAGAGTCGCGCGTGAGCTCGGCGAGCGAGTTGCCCATCGCCCCGCTCGCCTTATGAATAGCCTCGCCCACGCCGCGAAGCACATTGTCTTGGAAAGACTTGCCGCCTTTGTGGACGCCCTGCGCAAACTCCTCGGGGCCCTTGAGCATGCCTTGCAGAGGCTCGTAGAAGATGTCATGCACGCCCGTGCCGAGCTTGCCGAAGAGCGTGATCGGGTTGCCGAGCGCTTCGAGAGAGAGGATCCCCTTGTACATCTGCGAGAGCATCTGACTCTTGTACTTTGCTCCGATCGACGAGAGCAGCCGCGGGAGCGGCGCGAAGACGTTCTCGAGCACGATCGCGTTCAGCCGGATGGGCATGCGGTCCACATTGGAGAGGAGCGAGGCTACCGGTACGAGCAGTGCGAGGGTGCCCGTCGGTGCCTCGTGGGTCAACGCCTCGATCGCGCTCACTCCCGCGACGGCGCGGCACGAAAACAAGACTCGTAGCGGCTGGACGTTGAGCCAGTGCACGTACAGCTTGGGTGCGCGCGCGTCCTTCGATTGGCCGAGCGGCACCGCTGACACGACGCGCTCGACCATCTGCATCAGGTCGGTGTACAGCTCGTACACGTACAGCAGCAGCGTGCGCGCGAAGGAGGTGTCGACCATCGTGTGGAGCGTCTGCACGCGCATCGAGACGGTCTCGAAGAAGCCCACATTCCCCACAGCCTGCTGCCCGCGGCTCGACCCAAAATTGTACGCCACGTACACCTCGACCGCGGGCGGGCGCTCGGCGCTCGCCTTCTCCTCCGCGGCCCAGCTAGGCTGCAAGAAGACTGGGAAGACGGCGGACGCGAGCTGGTTGTCGATCTGGAGGTTCCGCACGGCGAGGCTGATCGTGGAGCGGCGCGTGCTCGCGCTGACGCCCAGGTGAAGCCCTTGCACCGACAGATATAAGATCTCGCGCGGCTCACTGTTGACCAAGGACAGCCCAATCGAGGCGATCCTGAGGGCGAGCGACCTGCGCACACGCGTGTCATCCACGTCGCCCGCGGCGCCTCCAGCAGCTGCCGCCGCCGTCGTGGGCAGCACACCGTCGCGCGCCGGCAGCACCTGCAACACCTTGATCGGCCCATCGCGCACCATTCGGTAGCGCAGCCGTTCGCCCGGAGGGGTCGGCGAGCCTTCGGCCGCGCCCGGCGGCGCCTCGGTGAGGTTGGCAGGGCGGAGGGCGAGCAGCTCGCCGTTGGGCAGCGACACATTGTAACGGCCCGTCGCGCTGTCGAAGGCCTGGCAGATCGCGATCTGGCCGTTGAGATCGGCGCGCGAGCTCAGGCCGTGGATCATGACGTGGCGGCCCAGCACGGAGGCCTGGGGCGCCTCGAGGGGGATGAAGGCCATGGGGGTGGAGGACGAGGAACCCGCCGAGGAGCTCACCGGGGCTGGGAGCTGCATCGTGCCCTCGAGTCGCAGGTCGTCGAGGCACACGCGTGCGCGGCATGCGCCCGCGACGTGCACATCGAGCGTCGGCGCACGCACATTCTGCTCCCACGCAAAGGGCGCCTGCTCGGCAGGCTTCACCTCGTCCACGACGCGCGGGTGCTCGAGCTCGGCACACGACGTCTGCGAGACGACAAGGGCGTGCGACGTCAGGTTGTCGACGCGGTAGGGCGCCAGCGCAGCGGGCTGCAGTGAGAAGACGACCATTGTTTGTGCGCCGTGGACTTGCACGTCCACCGATAAAAAGAGGCGCTGCTGGCGCGTCTCGACGTCAGGCGAGCGCGTCACGACGGTGAACTCGCCCTCGTCCCCGATGGCAAAGGTAATCGTCCAGTCGCATCGGCTGAGGGCCTCGGTCGGATCGTCGGCACGGTCGAGCACCGCGGGCAGCAGGTTGACCGAGAGCAGCCGCGACTCGCCCGAGGGCGTGCGACTGCCGCCACGAAAGTGCAAGGGCGCCTGCTCCTGCGGGAAGAGCGCCATGCCGAGCGCGTGCTCGTCATCGTGCTGCTTGTAGGCGATTGCATGCACGGGCAGCGTATTGACTAGCACGACGCGCGGCCACACGGTGAGCATCTTCGAGCGCCCAAAGTCGCCCGGGCACACGCTCAGAGAGATGCCCAGCTGGAACCATCCGTGAGCCGCGCCCGCAGCCGCGGCGGCCGCCGCGTGCTGTGCAAGGATCTGTGCACCGCCCGCGGGTGGAGGGCGGTCCAGTGCGGCAATCTCGAGCAGCCCATGCGTGCCCACTGCGTCCAGCTGCAGCTCAGGCGACCAGCGTGAGCCGGGCAACAGGAGCTGTACGCCCCGCCCGGCGCCCACTGGCGGCATGAGAGGCTCGAGGGAGAGGTTGGAACTCAACGCAGCGCTCGACGCGGCCTGCTCGGCAGCGAGCACCGCACTCGCTGTGCGTTGGCCTAGGGTCTGCTGCTGGGCCGTGTCGCGTGCTTGTCGGGCGCGCGCGCGCAGCGCTTCGGTCGTGGTGCAGTCGCGGTACCCAAGGCCGCCGGACGCGATGAGCTCGCGCAGCTCCTGTGCATGCATCTTCCCAATGGCCTCGTCGCTCAGCCGTGCCGCCGTGCTCGCATCCATCGAGTGCACGAGCGCACGGTGGCGGAACCAACGGCGCTGGCGCACGAGGCTCAGAGTGCTCGGCGTGTCCGTCCATCCTCTTGCCCCGCCCCCAAAGTTGGACGCGTACTGCCAGCCGCTTGGCTCCAGCATCCATGCCTCGTCGAGCCAAACCCAGCCGGGAGGCAGCCACACGCTCCCAAGGCTGGCGTACGGCCGGTTCGTGCGTGCATCCGAAAACGGGCCGTGCCGGTCGGTGCCGAAGAGGCCGGCGGCTGAGAAGTCGTTGAAGACCGTCGGCCGGCGTTGGTTTTCGCACACGATCTCGCGTGCCACATCAACCTCCTGCCCGCCAAAGCCATGCGTGCCGGGAGGCGAGCCGGACTCTCGGATGAGCATGGGCAACGCCAGGTTGTTGACCACCCAATAAGGAGCATACAGCGAGAGCGTGTGCACGCAGCCGTGGGTCAGCTCGTACACGATGCGCACATGGAGCTCGTTCGAATGCTCGTCGCGCAGCGCGAGCCCGTGGCAGAGCACCTCCTCGTCGTAGCCCGAGGGCACGGACACGAGGACCTTCTCGCTCGGCAGGTAGCCGCGCAGCTGCATCGAGAACGAGATAGCCGTCATGCGCGCGAAGGCATGCGTGCACATCGAGTCGCCCGAGGGGAGCGAGCGCCCCTCGGCACGCCCCGATCCGATCAGCTCGAAGCGCATCGTGCCCGCGAGAAGGTTGCGCAACTCGATGGGCGGATGGAGGGTGAGTTCACACATGTGGCCTTCGTGGTAGGTGTCGTGGTGCAGCAGGCAGTGCCACGGCGTGGCCTCAGCGGCCACCGCCGGGCACTCGAGAGGCAACGAGGCGGCCACCATCACAGTCCCATCGCCCCCCGGCTCGGGCGTCGCGTCGGGCACTCGCGTGGGCTTGCACCAGCCGTGCACGCCGCTCGCCGGGCGCAGTCGCAGCGCGTACGACTCCCCACCGCGGCGCAGCGGCAGCGGCAGCATCTCGCCCGGCGGCAGCAGAGAGACCGTTTCGGGCTCGCCACTATCTGGCACCCAGATCGAGACCTCGAGTGCCACCGCCGTCTGGTTGCGCAGCTGGTTCATCGAGAGCACCGAGATGCGCTTCTGGTCATTGACGAGGCGCACGTCGCAGACGATCCGTTGCGAGCGCATCGTCTGGGTGCCCATCGCCTCGATGGTGCTCAGCTCGCGCACGTTGGCCGCCCGAAGCGCGAGCGCCTCGCCCGTCCCGTCGACGACCACGTGGTAGCGCCCTTGATCAGGGTCGTAGGCGGTGGCGCGCGCGCGGCAGCCGTTAAGATCGGGTCGCGACTGCAAGCTCTCGATCTTGACGAAGCACGGCAAGGTGCTCAGCGCGGCGCCCTTGGGGTGCGGCTCGGAGGACGAGGCGGTCGCCGCCATCCGCGCAAGGTCAATCGTGGGGGCTATGGAAGGCTCCGACCACTTTGGATCCGTTCGTACCACCCAGCCCGTCTCGGGCGGCAATGGCGAGTCGCCGCGCGCCATGTACCGATGATGGCCGTCATACGCAATGCCCCAGCAGCCGACGCCCGCGGGGTATCCCTTCCTGCGCGTCCATTCGGTGTCGCCCCAGCTGATGAACGCGCTGTGCTCGTTGCGGAACACGGGCTTGCCCGCGTCCTCCTTTTCGTACCGGTAGAGGCCATTGCACACGCCCAAGCCGGCGCCCCGCACGACGAGACTCTGACCAGTTGGCGGCGCGACCGGGAAGAGTTCGAGCACGCGCCGTCCCTCAAAGTCGATGGAGACCTCCTCGGCGGCGCTCCAGCCATCGATCACGAGCGCGATCGCACAGCTGGGCGGGCCGGAGGGCGCACACAGCCGCTGGCGCGTGGCCTCGGGCCAAAAGTTGAACGGCTCGGTCGCCCCGGGCTGGAGCGTCGCCGCGGGCGAGCCGGCGCGCGCGCGCCCGTACCGGAGGGCGACGCCGGTACGGTTGACGATCGAGTAAGGGGAGAAGGCCTCGCCCTCGCCCTCGGCGAGGCTCAGCGCCTGCTTACCGGCCACGTCGTCGGCGAGGGTGAGTAGTGTCGACGAGATGAGGCTGCTCATCGAGGGCGATAGGTTAACGTTGCACGGCTGGGTCGCGTTCAAGCTCACGTCGGTGAACGGCATCGCGCCCTCCTTGATCTCCGCGGTCACGTGGAAGTGGAACTCCTCAACCAAAGGTTCCCACAGGCACATGCTCGCATTGTACAGCTCCACCTTGACGCCCATCTCGCACTCAACTACAAAGCACGACGGGCGCCCGGAGCCAAGTACCTGGACCGGCTGCAGGCTGGTCGAGACGAGCGGCACCGAGCGCCCGTTGAAGTCGTTGAGCAGCACAATGCGGATGCCTTCCACCTGGATCGCCGTGCTGAGCTGCGCGTGCGCCTCGCTGCTGCTGCTGGCACTCAACGGGACTGATCGCGAGCCGCCTGGAGGGCCACGCATCGAGGTCTCACTTGCGTACTTGTACAGCGGGGGCTTGGCGCCACCTTCGGCCAGCATGAGACTCGCGAGACCCTCGGCCGGGCTCTCACTCGACTCGCCTGCGCTCTCTGCCCCGGCGTCCGTGCGCGCGGCTGAGGTGTACGCGAGCGATGCCTCGCGCAAGCCGTGCAGAATCTCGACCGCGAGCTTGCAATCCTGGTAGGAGATGTACACCTCGAGCTCCTGCGTGGCAATGAGGGAGCCTTCCATCTTGATGCCGCCGTCGTACGAAATGCCGCGCGACATTTTCAAAGAGAGGTCTGCAGGCGCAAGCACGGTGCCCGCCTGCGCCGAGCCAATGCCGCCGCGGCCACACACATAGCAGTGCAGCTGCAGAATCTCGAGATCGATGAACGTCATGCTCGTCGCCGGCTCGATCCGATACTTGACGATGAAGGCGCCGCTCAGTACGATGCCGTCCGAATCGCGTACGTGCGGCTGGCGTGGCAGCATCACCTCCGCCGCATCGAGCGACAAGAGCACCACCAGCCGGCCACGTTGTACGGGCGCTCCCTCGGCCAGGCGATGGCCATCGGCCTGCACCAGGCCTGTCAGGAAACCGCCGTCGTCGGAAGAGGCGCTCACATCTGGCAGCTTGCCTCTCAGCGCCATCGGCGATGGAGTCATCGAGTTGGCGGCGCCACCACGTGGCCCTTCGGCGTCGGTGACAAAGAAGGCGGCCGCGCTCAGGAACGCATCATAGATCAAATTGGCCTTGGTGCTGTGCAAATTAGCCACGAGCGTGCGCGCGTCGCCCTCCTCCTCGGTCGAGTATACGACGTTGAGCTGCGGTGGGGCAGGCCCTCCACGCGTCCCCGTGCTCATCGTACCGCCACCGCCCCAGAGCAACCGCTCGATGCCGTGCGTTGCACTCGCGCGCGTGCTAGTGAGTTCGACAGTCTGACAGCATAGGCGAACCTCGAGGTCGCTGCTCGCATAGTGCTTGTACTCCACTGCAAAGCCGTGCATGGCCGCCAACAGGAGAGGCCCTCCCGCATCCGCCAGGCGCACAGACGCCCCCGCGAGTTGGACTGTGGCGCTGATGCTCAGTTCGGGGGTTGCGCCGCTCGAGCCGGCGACCGTGGACGCGCGCCGAGCCGCACGCGAGTTGCTGTCGGCCGACGGTGCAGCCGCCGCGGCGGCAGGCGTCGCGTCCTCAGCTCCTGACTCAGATGAGGCGAGGCTGTCGCCACGGCTGGCCAGGTTGGACATGAGCACTTCCATCAGCCGTTGGTACTGCTGCTTCGAGACATCGCACGCAATCTCGCCGCCGTGCGCGCGCACGCTGAGCGGCAAGTCTGCGCTCAGACCGAGGCCTCGCTCGAGCGTCACGTCAAACGAAAGGTCGCGCAGCATCTGGGCGGCAACCGCCGCGGTGCCGCCGTCCGAAGAGATAGAGCCAACCGAGTCCACCTTCATCTGCTCGAGCGTGATGTGGATCTTGTCCAGCGTGGCCTCTCGCGTGACCTCGCCCGCCCCGCCAAAGAGCTCTGTTGAGCGACGCACATGCACGAGCGTATTGCGTACGGCGATGCGCCCGAGATCGGCGAGCAGACCCACCGAGCCGCCCGCGTGCGTCGGCAGCAGCACCAGTGGACTCCCCACCTCCACATCGAGGGCCATCGCCGATACCTCCGCGTCCAGCACCGACCGAGCCATCTGCGCCACCGTGTTCGCCGTCGCGCTCATCAGCGCCCCCAGCACGCCGCTCATCAGGTAGTGCACCGTGCGCATCACCGCAGGATACCAGAATGCCACGTGCACCGAGCTCATACGCACCTTGGCAGACGAGTCGTACTTGCCCGCCGCACGCGCCAGAGCGCGCGCCTCCTCGGATGGCGAGTTGTACTCAAACGTCAGCAGCGAGCCGCCCGCTGACTCGCGCAGACCGAGCATCTCGTACGGCGCCGACGGCACCGTGAGCATGTCTTGGGCCGTCAGGTTGCCGAGCTGCCCGCTAATCTCCATCCCACCCTCGGGCGGCAGCCGCACCGTCACGCCGAGCTCCTTCATCGCAAGCAGCGCGAGCTTCTCGCCCGTGCGCTCGGCGTTCAAGCACAAGCTGAGCGATTCCAGCTGTGCCACCACGCAGAGAGCATCGCCCGCATCGTCACCGCCCTCGCTCCTGACCTCCTCGCCTCCAAACGTGTACGGAGCTGTGGAAGGCGGCAACCCCGAGGCATCCACAGTTCCATCCATCTCAGTGGCTGACATGTAGATGCTCGCGGCCATGCTGCTCTTGTATGCTGGGGGCGGCGGCGGTGGGGGCGGCGGGAGCATGTTCGCGGGCAGGCGCACGAAGGCCAGGAGCGCGGTGATCGTCTCGGGATTCCAATCGACGTGCAAGCGGCTGAAGCGCACGTGAAGCTCATTTGGCTCGCCTGGGAGCGTGCTGCAGTACTTGAGGTCAGCGAGCTCTTGCATCTGGCCCGCAGCGGGCTGCTCGGGCTGGACGGTGCGCAGCAACTCTTGCCCACCCCGCAGCTCGTCGAGCACGTGAAGCGCGCGCACACACAGGCACGTCTCCGAGGGCCCGTCGTGTGAGGTGTAACGCACGCGCGCGTCGCGCAGCTGCAAGCGCGCGAGAGCGCGCGCCAGACCAAAAGGTCCGCTGTCGGAGAGGCGCACCGTGAGCAGCGGCATCTGAAACGTGACGATCATGTCCGCGGGAGGCTGAGAGGCCGAGGCCGCCAACATCGAGCTCGGGTCCACAGAAGCCGGGCTGCGCTCGCTCAGAAGGCTCCGGCTCGGCGAGCGAAAGCCCACATCGGGCATCGGTGTGGAATGCGTCGTGGCCTCCATCGTCCAGAATCGATCGCCACGCCGCGCGAGGTTGGCGAGGAGCATGCTCATGAGCAGCTCGTACTGCGCCTTGGAGCAGTCGACGGCAAGCTCGTGTGCCTCACCGGCCACATGCATCGCCCGACCAGCGCTCCGCCCCACACCGCGTTCGACCGTTACTTCGAGCGCCACGTCGCGAAGCATCTTGAGCGGCTCGTTCGTGTCCCCGACGGCACCTAATGAGTCCACGTGGAGGTTCTCGAGCACCACCTGGATCGAGTCGAGCGTGATGGAGCGTGCCAGCCCTTGGACGGACTCGCCCGTCGCTGCCGCCTGCCGCTGCACGAGCGTATTGCGCACGGTGATGCGCCCGAGATCGGCGAGCAGACCCACCGAGCCGCCCGCGTGCGTCGGCAGCAGCACCAGTGGACTCCCCACCTCCACATCGAGGGCCATCGCCGATACCTCCGCGTCCAGCACCGACCGAGCCATCTGCGCCACCGTGTTCGCCGTCGCGCTCATCAGCGCCCCCAGCACGCCGCTCATCAGGTAGTGCACCGTGCGCATCACCGCAGGATACCAGAATGCCACGTGCACCGAGCTCATACGCACCTTGGCAGACGAGTCGTACTTGCCCGCCGCACGCGCCAGAGCGCGCGCCTCCTCGGATGGCGAGTTGTACTCAAACGTCAGCAGCGAGCCGCCCGCTGACTCGCGCAGACCGAGCATCTCGTACGGCGCCGACGGCACCGTGAGCATGTCTTGGGCCGTCAGGTTGCCGAGCTGCCCGCTAATCTCCATCCCACCCTCGGGCGGCAGCCGCACCGTCACGCCGAGCTCCTTCATCGCAAGCAGCGCGAGCTTCTCGCCCGTGCGCTCGGCGTTCAAGCTCACGCTAAAGGACTCCAGCTCTGCCACCATATGCAGCTCACTACGAGCCGCCGAGGCGGCCACGGGCAGCTGCTCAGGCGTAGAGCTCTCCATGTCCACCAGAGAGTCCTCCATGGGCCGGTCTTCCTCGGGCACGCGAATGAAGGCAAGCACCGCTGCGATCGTGTCCGGATTCCACTCGGCGTGCAAGCGACTGAAGCGCAGGCGTAGCTCGTTTGTCTTGCCCGGAGTGACCAGATACTCGAGGTGCACGAGCTTCCTCGCCTCGTCACCTTCGGTATGCGCCGCTGAGGCGCGGAGGCCGTCGGCCAGCGCGGCAGGGTGCGAGTCCAGCAAGCGCGTCGCAGGGGGCGGCGCTTGCGTCATTCGATCCTCGACCACGAGCTTGCCGACGGAGAAGCGTGCTGCCTGTCCCTCGGCCGTCTGCGCGAGCTCGAGAGCGATGCTCGAAGTACGCACCATCACGAGCTCGTGCTCACCGCCGCCGTTCGGCGCCTCGTGCAGCAGCATGAGCATCACATGGTGAACAGCGAACTGCGCCTTGATCGATGGCGGCGCGTCGGCCGGAGAGGGCGATGCTGCGGACGGCGGCGGCATGGCCGCCATGGTCATCGTCGACATGCCAGTGTGTGGAGGCGTCGAGGGGGGCGCTCTTACCGGCGTGAACCTTTCGGGTGAGTGTGGCTGTGGCGAGTGTGGCTGTGGCAGCGGAGGTTCCGCGCCGAGGGCGGAGCGGCGCAAGATGGTGGTGAGCGTGCGCAGCTGGCGCGCGGAGAGTCGCACGTTGATCGAGGGTGAGCCACTGTCGGCCAGCTTGCCGTTCACAAGGAACTGCTCGAGAGCATGCGAACCGGCCGGTAAGATGCACGAGCACAGCTCGAGCTGTAACCCAAATTGGTACACGATGTGAAGCTTGCGCTGAAGCTGCTCCCACTCGATACGCCAAGCGACATCCGCGGGCGCCATCAGCACCTGTATCGAGCTGAGGTCGACAGCGTACCGGTCGTACAGTGCATCCTGCGGCAGCGTGCCGCCAGCTTCGGCGCCGGCATTCCCGGCGAGAGCGAGAGCGCTCCCCTCGCCCTCAGCTGTCGTGGTCGTGGGCGCGACGGTGGCGGAGCTCACGGTGATGGCGCCCATGTCAAGGATGAGCAGTGGCGTGGATGGGTTGCTCAGGTCTTCGGGTAGGATGATACGCGGCGCAGCGAGCCGTAAAGAGATGGCTGTCGTCGTATGCCGCGCGAGTACGGCCGCGAGAGCCTCGGTGGTGAGCTCACGGAGCGCCTGCGTCGCGTCGCGCAGCGCATTGCTCACGAGTGCGGCGAGCTCGGCGCGCTCCGTCTCGTTCACGATCGCAAAGAAGCGCCCGATGCGCCGGAGCAGAGGCGCATTATGCACCACCTCGAGCGGCGACGTGTTGGTGAGAGAGATCTCCCATTGCTCGGCCCGATCCGGAGGCCGTTGCACGACGCGGAAGCGCCACTGCGGATCCGGATCCGCAGGTTCCGCGTGCAGCTCGGCCGACTGCCCGCCGGGTGCGGGGCGCAGCAGTGCGCGCCCGATGCTCCCCTCGGGCGCTTGACAGTCGATCATCTCAATGGCACGCAAGCTGCCCTGCACGCGCAGCCCCGCGACGCGTGCGTCCAGCCCCGCCTCGAAGTTGGCGAGTGTCAGCCTCGCGATCGCCTCACCCGCGGACGCGTCGCTCAATAGCGTGAGCGAAACCTCATCGAGTCTGCCCGCACGACGCGAATCGAGAACAGCGCCTGAAATCATCAGCACGGCGATTGCCGAGGTGGGCAGCGGATCGGCGGCAGCGATGGCCTCGAAGGGAGTTCGAGTGTTGGTTCGAGAAGCCGTTTGGCGCACGCGAGTTGCAGCGTGTGCTCGACGTACTCTGCTGCTGCGGTCTGGCGCGGCGTGCTCACCGCCTCGGCTCCGCCCGAGAGTAGCGCTGCGAGCGTCGCGCGCTGGTCGTTGGAGAGCTCGATCGCGCCCTCTGCAAAGTTGATCGCGAACGGTACCTCCTCGGCCGCGCCGCTCGCAGACGACCCGCCCGTGGCCCATTCGTACCAGGTCTTGCGCGGCTTGGGTGTGCTCTCGGCGGCCTCACGGTGTGCCACCTCTTCGGCCATGATGCGCACCTTGGCGAGCGCGCGGAACTGCACGATGTCCTCAACGGCCAGGAGCTCGCGCTCCAGATGTGCGAGCTCCGCGCGCTCGGCTTCGTCAAGCTCGGCCATCCACGGCTTGCCCTGCGTGCGCTTCCACAGCTCGGTATAGCGCAGGCGCGCCGTGCGCCTCCTCTCAAAGAAGCCGGGCTCGTGCAGCCGCCAGCCGCGCTGCCGCTGCCGCTCGTGCGTCACGCAGTCGAGTGCGTACCGCCAGCGGCCGTGTGCCGTCGATGGCAGCCCCGTGAGCCGCCGCCCCGGGCGGAAGCCGACCGCGACGTCGAGCTCGGCGTTGGCATTAGCGGCACTCACAACGTACTCGGCGAGGCGCGTCGCGTCGCGCAGCTGCTGCTCGCACAGTGCAAGTGACACCGCCGAGAGCGACACCTTGACGAGTGTGCGAGGCAGCCCCTGCTGCTGGGCGCTCTGCTCCGGCCGGATGGCCACGTTTGCGCCCATACTCATGGGCGAGATGACGTACACGAGCCCAGGCGCGTGCCAGCTCGCGGCACGCCCGCCGTCGGCAGCCACCATCCCCTGCAGCCACGAGCACAGCCGCTCCATGCTCATCGACGGGTCCAGCATCTCCGCGCAAGCGCAGTGGTGATAGATTGCAAGCTGACGCAGCTCTACGCGCTTGTGTTGCACGGCCGCGTCGACGATGAAACGGCGCTTGCCCGACGCGTCGGTGGTATACGTGGAGAGCTCGGCGAGCGTGACGCCGATGGCGAACGGGTGCGTCGACTGCGTGCGGTCCTCGTAGCGCACGTGGATGTTGGTGATGCTCACCTGCAGGTTGTTGAGCACCTTGGCGAGCATCGAGACAGTGTCCTGGCTGCCGCGTTTGCTAGGGGACTTGTGGTCGACGCTCCGGCCCTCGGCGGCGGCGGCAGCCTGCTGCATGCTCGTCAGCTCGGCCGCCTGCGTGAGCCGCATCAGCCGCCCTGCCTTGCGTCCCCACGCCCACTCTTTTTGCGCCGCCTCGTCCCAGTCGCTCTCGGCGAGTGGGCCGGCGACGAGGTATACGCCATCGAGCGAGACTATCACGGGCTCGTAGCCGAGCTTGCTCCAGGGAATGGTGACAGTGACTGTGCGGATGCATCCCATCTTGATGTTGACTGGCAGGCCAAGCGCGTGGCACGCCTCCGGACGGAGACGAAGGTTGGAGAGGGCCACCTTACCGTCCCAGACGGCCACCTTGAGAGATTTACGGTCGAGATCGACAACATAGTCGCCGAGGAGCCGCTCAAGCAGCGAGAGAACGAGGCTCTCAAACATCCTGTCGAGAGGCTGCGGGGCGACGGCGGCGAAGGTTGCGTGGGGGATGAGGAAGGTCGCGCTCGCGTTCGCTTTCGTCAATAATTACGCTTTTCATCCCCGATGGATGCTACGCCGCACGTCATTCAGTATGTTCATATGTTCTTGTCATCATTCACACAAAGTCTCGGCGACATCGGCCCTGGGAGTGCCCAGGGAGCGCTTAGCGCCTCTCTAAACTGGCGTCGGGCACGTGATGAGGGTTCCAGGCGTGGGCTCTGGCTGGCGGACGCTGCTCCTCTTCGCATCGGCCAGCACCGCCGTCGCATATGAAGCATGCAGCATGCGCACGAGCGCCCACTCCCACCGTGCGTCCGTCATCCGCACTCGTCCCCTTCTCGCTGCGGCAGTGCCCAACGAGTTCTCGAGGCCAAAGGCCGTCGCAGGCCTTCGCAGGCAGGCGTCACGTTTCTTGGTGGAGGCAACACCTGAGGAGTGCGCTGCTCTCGCTAAACGCTTTGAGCTGCAGTCGATCGGATCGCTTGCGGCCAACGTGAGCCTCGCCCTCGTCGACACGCAACGGCCGCGGGTGCGCGCCTACGGTAGCTTTGATGCGACTGACGTGGGCGTGGTCAACGGCTTTCAAGGCGATGCGATGACGACCTTGCAAGCGATGCGCGTGCCCTTCGAGACATTCTACTCAGGCGATACTTTGCCTAAGAACAAGTACGACGACGACGACGACGACGAGAGGTTCGACGAGGATATTGAAGACGGGCAGATCGACATGGGTGAGCTCGTGGCGCAGCATCTGTACCTGTATTTGTGCGACCTCGAGATGTCCAAGTACCGCGAGTTCACATCGGAGTACACCCCGGGCGACGTGGTGTTTGACAGCGATCCGGATGAAGGGTAGGAGGCTGGAGGGGGTATGTGGTGAGCGACACACGACTCTCACCTGCCACGCCGGACCCGCTGTGATGTGTGAACCACCCTTCAACCGTGACGTGTCGTGTGATCCTAACGTGGTTACTACTACAGTATATTGAGTCTTGACTTTCTGTGACGTCGTGTGACCGTGCTACTAGCGCTCCAGCAGTGCAACGTGGCGTTGGCCCTGGTTTTCGGTGTATAACGTCGACTTCTACTAACGGCCGAGCCGTAACGTAAGGGAACTTGGCCCTTGTTGCCCCATGAGGCCGCCTAACGTCGACGCGGTCAAGCGTCTACGCGTCCAACTCACTGGTCCCAATCAAACTGTCTGACCTTGTACTCTGGCGCATGGCCACGCTCTTCCGCACGCGACCGCGACCAGTGTTGGGATGTAGCCGTTCGCGTGCGCGGAAGAGCCAATTTTGCAGGCCCTGCTTGAAAAGAGGGCTCCTGGCTTTCATGTACACTTCGATGGTGGGGATTGCATTCGCCACCAGCTTCTTGTCTGCCAGAGCCCGCACGCTTGCCAGGGGTGCGTACCGCGCGGAGTCGGCAGGGTTGGTAAAATTGAGCTCGAGAGTCGGCACATCTACATGTAACCATCCGGACATTGCTCTCAAAGCCACTTCGCGGGTTTTAGCATTAGCTTCCATCCAGGCGGGGTCGGTTTGTTTGAGCGACACGGCTTCAGCAGCTGTAGGCTCTGCGACCGTCGGGGCTTTTTTCACGAATGCGTCATTGCGTTCCGGCAGTTTGCCCTGTACCTTGAGCGACGGGCTGCTCTCTCTGCTTCCTGCCTCAGACGGGCGACCGCCGTCTGCGCGCCCGCTGCGTCCGCCGGTAGCTGGCGAAGGAGCCATTGGCGATGTCCTCGGCATCGTGGCGGGCGCCGCAGCGAGTCCAGGTACGACAGCGGGTGACGGCTCGCCCTCGAGCGAGGGGTCTGCGTCCTGTGCGAGCTCAGGCCTGTCCGAGGAAGCAGCCGGCGCTCGAGGGGCTGGCACGGCGGCGCTCAGCGCTTCGCCCGCCTTGGGTGCGGCGGTGACGCCGTGGGGCGTTCTCGGCACCTCTGGGCCAGCGTCGACGTCGAGCGACGTGTCAGCCGGCATGTGATTCGGCTCGACCTCCGCCGCGACCGCCGAAATGCCGCCCATTATACCACCCATGCCGCCGCCCATCTGGCTCGGCATCCCACTGCCCATGCTCCCACTGCCCAAGTCGCTAGAACCGTCATCGTTGGCCGCGGCGGGCGGCGCCGCCGCGCCGTCGTCGGAGGCCACCACGGCCGCCTTCATCTGCGATACGAGCTCGGCTGCCGTCGCATAGTCCTGTGCCTCGATCGCCTGAGTCAGCTCGGCCAAGCGCATCGCGTTCTGAGGAGATGCCGCGGGGTTGGCGGTGGCGGGGTCGAGGTTGGTGGCGGGCGCGGGCACGACCGACGGCCGGCGAGCGCTGAAGGGGCTGCGAGCGCTGCGAGCGCTGAATGGGTTGCGGGCGGTGGCTGGGCGAGACTTCGATAGCTCTTCAGATGGTGTGCTCTCCTCGCGGCGCTCGGCCTCGGCGTCTTCCACTGCTATCTTGGTGCCTGGACTCATTTTGTTGCGACGCCTGGAGCTGTCCACGCCGGACCTTTGACTCTCGAGACCCTCTTCGGAGGTGGTGCCTCCTGCCCTTGCCCTGGAACTATCGCAGCCCAGACGCCTAGTACTGTCCATGCCCGGCCTGAAATGATCGCCCAGTGTGGCGGCTTGGCGGATGCTGCTCGCCCCCCCAAACGGATGCTGGGTTTGATTCGTGATGCGTTTCGAGCTTGCGGGCGAACTGCTCGTCGAGCTCGCCGCCGGCGATGTGTGCGCATCGTCAGCGAAGGCCTGTCCGTCGTCGGCTCGGCCGTTGTCGGTTGTCGTAGCGATGGTGGCTGCCGGCTTCCAAGCCGCTTGGGGTGGTGGGAGAGGCTGGTGTGGTGGGAGATGATCGAGATGAAGATCAGGGACGAGCCCGCGTCGATGGCGCGACTGTGGACGTATATCCGGGCTACCAAAGTCCAAGTGTTTCGGAGCCGGACCGCTATCGACGCGGCTCGAGTCTGGACCGTTGTCGTAGCGCTGAGAACCGCGTCCATCACGCGGCCATGCACGTTCATCCGGGCTACCAAAGTCCGGACTGCCGTCATAGCGGCTTGGAGCCCGACCGCTGCCGAAGCGGCTCGATTCGGCGAAGCGCGAGCTGGCCCGCAGCCAGCCGTCTATCTTGGCCGAAGAGCTCTGGAGCTGCTCGACCGTGGCACTGCCGATTGGGATCCGATGGAAGGCCTCGTAGTTGCGGAGCGCAATCTCGAGCTCGCCCTCAGTGTAGTCTGTAGTCTCTGTCATCCAGTCAGACGAGTCTGGACCGTTGTCGAAGCGCTGAGAACCGCGCCCATCACGCGGCCATAAGTGTCCATCCGGGCTACTGTCGAAGCGCCTCGAATCTGGACTGTCGTCGAAGCGTGCCAAGGACGGAGTGGGGTCGAAGCGGCTCGAAGTCGGACCTCTGGGAAGTTGCCGCATCAGAAGGTCTGGCCGTGCCCTGTCGCCGCCGCCGCTGGCGCGCGCTTGAGCGGCGTCCCCTTGACTACTCGTCGAGCGGTGAGACAGTTGACTACTCGACGAGCGGTGAGACGGGAGGTTACGTTGCGATCCGAAGATCATACGCGATCGGGAGGAGGTTCGCTTGTATGTCCGCAGCCGGCGTGAGCCCAATAGCGCGAGGCGCCTCCGGCATAGAAATAAGTGTTTGCGCAGCAGCAAGGGCTTCGATGGGGCCGGCGTCCATATAGTCTCCGTCATAGCCTGGATAAAGGCACCAACCCCGAAAAAGTGGGCAGGCGGCTCGGCAGGCGGCTCGGACAGCCTTTCGGATTCGTGCTCGCACGCCGCGTCTGCCAGCGCGCGCCAACTTATGGCGACACGCTGCCGCTTTCGTGCCTTGCGAGACAACTGCAGCCACTTAGCGCGTACCTCTCTGTAGTGCGATTTGCGTCGCGGCAGCACAGTCGCACGCACGAACTGTTGAATAAATATCGCCGCCTCCGTGCGTAACTTGTTCTGGCGCACTATAAGCCATCGGCGCACGTACTTTTGAACTTGTATCGAACCTAAATCTTGAGCCTGGTTCTTCAAGATGTTCAACGCCTCAACCCGCTGCCGCTCCGCTTCCACTTGCCGCCGCCGCTCCTCCTGGTCCTCGCGTATCTTTGACTCCTCTGCCGCCGCTTTCCGCGCAGCCTCCGACGCCTCCGCGCGCCGCATCTCCGCCGCCTCCTCGAGCTTAAGGCGAAGCTGGCGCTGCAAGCGCCATAGGAACCAAGCTACGAGCACGAAGAGCACGAAGAAACCGATGATGACCCCGATGTAGATCTCGATGTCCGTAGGCGGCGGGGGCGGTGGCGGGGGCGGCGGCGGCGGTGCGGGCGGCAGCGGCGTCTGTTGCGTCACCGGACGAATGGATGGTCCCTCGAGAGCATCCACCGTGAGTGCGGCCGTGGACGTGCCAGTGTACTGGGCCCCGACGACGACAGAGATGCTTTGGGCTGTCTGCGACGCGAGCACATTCATATAGCTCTGGGCGGCCGTGCGGCTGGGCGTGAAGATGATGGCGGTGGCACGCACGGAGGCAGGCTCGATCGTCAGAGTCACCGTCAGGGGCGCACCGCCGGCGCTGTTATTGAGAAGAAGAGCCGTCATACCTCGGGTGAGGGCGAGCCGCTCGAGGTTGCCGAATTGGTCAACAGTCCAAGACTGGAGCTCCATTGTGAAAGAAACGTCGAACCCGACGAGGGCGTGCCCTGGTAATCCGGGCGGCCACGAGGGTGGGGGGGGCGAGGGCTGCGGCGAGGGTGGCGGTCGTGAGGGTGGCGGAGGTGCTGGCGGCGGTGGTGACGGCGGCGGCGGGGATGGTGGCGGCGAAGGCGGCGGTGGTGAGGGCGGCGGTGGGGAGGGGGGCGGGGGCAACGGCCGGGGCGGCGACGGCGGAGGTGGCGAGGGGGGCGGCGAGGGTGGTGGCAGAGGTGGTCGTGAGGGCGGCGGAGAAGGTGGACGAGGCGAGGGAGGCGGTGGCGAGGGTGGCAAAGCCGGGGGCGGTGGCACTGGTGGCGGTGACGGCGGTGGAGGAGACGGTGGCGGTGTTTTTGGCGGCGGCGGGGGCGGCGGTGGTGAGGGTGGAGGAGGCGAGGGAGGGAGCGATGGTGGATGAAAGTAGCGCCGTCCGCAGTCGGTACAATCAGTGCCCAAATCGCACTGCGCTGGCGTGCCATACAAGGCCGTAAGCGAGCCAGACCCACCGTCCTGGCACGCGCCGTTGCTGGCGAAAGACCCACACGAATCGTTGCATGCCATGGGTGGTGGGGGCAGCGAGGGCGGTGGCGGAGACGGCGATGGCGGCGGCGAAGACGGCGGGTACATATAGCGTGCGCCGCAGTCGGTGCAATCGGTGCCGATGGCACACTGAGCCGCGGCGCCAAACCGGGCAGTGAGCGAGCCTGAGCCGCCGTCCTGGCAGGCGCTGTTATTGGCAAACACACATATATCGGTGCACCACATCGGCGGAGGCGAGGGCGGCGGCGGCGAGGGGGGCGGTGGCGAGGGCGGCGGCGGCGAGGGCGGCGGTGGTGAGGGCGGCGGTGGCGAGGGCGGCGGCGGCG
>ERZ761574.745-NODE-745-length-22894-cov-73.315601_pt1 | contig 22894 bp, 7 predicted proteins | sample MGYA00374950_ERZ761574 | MGnify/ENA primary metagenome ERZ761574 (study PRJEB28895, sample SAMN07631631) | mixed culture metagenome | isolation source: Freshwater growth medium | place: USA: Seattle, Washington | collected 2016-10-03 ... | reverse complement strand
CGCAGGGGCGACCGGCGGGCCATTCGGGGCTCTCCTGAAGGCGTTCGAAGCATCCGCCAAAGCCGGAGAAGTGCGCCCGCTACAGCCGCGTCGCCCCCGGCCTTTGCTCGCAACTCCCCTCCTTGCCGCCACGTTCGCCCATCCGCCTCCGCACGTCACCTCACCCCCTCCCTCGCCGCCCTCGTCAGATGAAAAGCCTATCACCCGACGACCAGCGCATCGTAAGCATTGCCCTTCGGCTGGCTGCGACGCCGGGCCATCTCGACGTCAACTGCCATGGGTCGGGGACCAAGCACTGCTCGCGGGCACAGATAGTTTCGGTTGCGAGGCCGTCAAAGACTCGGCCCTACTTTGATGGTTCCTTTCTGCTCGAAGGGCAGCCAGCCAAGCTCGACGCCAACGGCAAGCGCGTCGTCGACCCGTCCAAAACGACCGAGGGAGTGGGCTCCTCCTTCGAGCTCCTCCAGCAGTGGAAGGCAGGCAGCCGCTTCCTGCCAACCTTCCCCGCGGGCCGCGTCAGTGGAACGCCGGGTAATGACACCCACTTCGTAATTGGCGTCGGGCAGGACGGGCAACGCGTACGAGATGTCCAATATCAGACGGCGAGCTTTGGTGGCCTCGCACGCCGATTGGCGAACATGAACCCGGAGGCCTTCGAACCCATTGAAACACTCGTGCAGAAGGCGGCGTCCCTCACGATGGCGCAGGAGACGTGGCTCACCTTCGCCCCGCCCTTCGACGCGGACGAAAACTTTGCGAGGATCATCACGTACCTGTTCGGCGCGTTTCTCGTCGAGCGCCAACACGAGGAACCCGACCTGTGGGCGGCCGGTCGGCTCCAATGCCTGCGCCCGCAGACTTCAGGGGCGCCTGGGCCGTCACAAGACAAGGAGGCTACCGCGCGAATGGAAGGCGACGCGCATGGCGAAGACGATGGCGAAGCCGAGGACGGAGGAGACGACGAAGACGACGGAGACGAGGACGAGCTGGGCGAGGCGAACGACGACGAGCTGGACGGCGAGAAGCATCACGGCGTTGCACTCGTCACGAAAGCGAAGGCAACAGACCAGGACCTGCAATGCCTTGCAGAGCTGCAGGCAACGGCCAAGTACATGGAGACGTTGCGCCTCTTCCTCTTCGCGCAACCAACAGCAGCGCTCGTGGTCGACCAGCGCGACATCTTGCAGCACTCGTACTACTTCTGGAGCTCGCGGGCAGATGCCCTCTACACAACGTACACGTCCAAGCTCCAAGGCCTGTGGAACGGAGCAGTGGCTCCGGTGGCCATCGTGACGGCCTTTGCGGCCATCCACCATCTGCCCCACGTGAACAAGGAGGTGTTCGACAACATCGACTGGACGAACAGGAAGTTTAGGGAGACGGCGATGGGACGCGCCCTCGAGCAGCTCGACCGCGACGTCCAGCCCTGGTTCAATCTGCTTACTCCACTGACGACCGGAATGCCGCCGAAAATCGAGCAGCGTAAGGAACGCTTCGAGCTCAGGGTTACCCAGGAAGGCCATAAGCCCGAGGAACATTTGGCAAAGCTCCTTGCGTTCGCCCATCGTGCCCGTAAAGCGATCACGGAGAAGACCAAGTCGTATGCGGAGCTCTACGACTGCCTCGTGGGTCATTTGCCAAAGGGAGTGAAGCCGTTCGGACCCCTGCGTGCGGTGCTCATCGTGCGGGAGATAGGGCATGCCTTGAAAGGAGTCGTCAGCGACGGCACGGGACTCGAGGTCGATACCATGCCCTCGGCCAATGAGCACAGAGTTGCAATGAACTTGACGCTCCGCGACGGGCAGCGGGCCACGTTACAAAGTCACCTCGGCCGGGTGGACGCGCACCTCGCCAGCCTGCACAAGTCGCACGCAGCCACCGCGATGCTGCCTGCGCACGTGTACGAGAAGGTGGCGGAACTCCACGACGCCGCCGCCGTGGTCGTGGACAAGGAGCCCGTGTCGTGCGAGACGATGCGCGAGCTGCGCGACCTCCATGCGGTCCTCATTCAAAAGAAGAAGATCTCGTCGAACTGCTTGGGGCGCCAAATTATCGTCCACGGCACCGGCCCGGGCGCCAACAAGGAACTCGACTATGTATACCGCGGGGCCCGAAAGACCATGTCTCTCTCTCTCTCGGCAGCAGAGGTCCGACAGGTTCGTGGCGCTCTCACGGTGGTGTACAAGGACCTCGTCGGGAAGCTAACGCGGGCCACGGAGCTGGTTCATGCGATGCTCCGACGGGACCAGAGGAGGGCGAAGCGGAAGCGCGCGGCTGAGAAGTTGAAGGCCAAAAAAGCACGCCGATGAGCGCCGAGAGCCCAGAGATGCAGGCGCGGTAACTAGGTAACTAGCAGTGCCGCTGTCACTAGCAGTGCCGCTGTCGATGCATACGCCTGACACGTCCTGTCGCTCGTAACCGGTACGCATACATACCCTTGCGGTACCCTTGTAACATCGGCCTGTGCTGCTGTCGCGTGCGCGTGCTCAGGGTCGTGAGACGTGGGGCCCTGTCGCATACTGTCCCTTCCTTGCTGCAACCGTGGCAACAGCACATCCGGTGAGCGCCGTGTTGCATCACACCGCGCACAGCCCATGCCCGCACGTCCTCACGCCATGCCTCCCGTGAGGCACCCCACCCCGCCCGTCGCCCGCAGACTCCTTATGTACTTCTGCCGCAATCGTCGCACCCGTGCGCTCCGCATGCCGCAGAGCGCCTCGACCGCGGAGCTGCAGCCCTTCATCTTCAACAAGGCCGCGGAGGTGAGCGCGAGCAAGGAGACGGTCAGCGGCACGGGCTTGTCCGCGCTCAAGGCGGCGCCGAAGACGATGTCCTCAAAGGGGGTGCACAAGCCGATCTTGACGAGCATTAAGACGAGCAGTTCCTGTAGGCGATGGTCAACTCTCCCGCTCTCGGTATTCCCTCGGTAGGGCGAGCCTAAAAAACTCCCCATCGTCGAGAACCTTGATCGGGAGGGGTTGCTGCGACTCTAGTTCATCAAATTAGCATGCATCGACAACAAGTATGAGCCAAGTTTGAGCATGCTTCGACAAAGAACCAAGCAGAGCGTGCCTTCTCAGTATCGATCAAGGCGTGCCCTGATCCTCTACGCGTCCAAGCAGCCCGCCGGGATCATGTCCGACGAGTCTGACGAGTCCGACGACGTCTCTCCACCGATGGCCGAGCCGCTTCTCTTCGAAATCCTCCGCACGATCGAGACCGCCAAGGAGATGCCGGATGACTGCCCGATGCACCTGCAAGACTTCTTCGCTCAGGTGAGCGCGCGCGAGCCTCACGCCATCACAACTGAATTGCTTGCGAATGGCTGCAGCACGCCGCCTGCGTGTCTGGTCCTGCGTCCATCGCGCACTCTGGACACTGCAGGTTCGTGGGCGTGCATGCGCGTGCACTGCTTGCACATACACACCACAGCACGCCGCACTGGGCAAGATGTTGCGATCCCGCGCTCGGCCGGTGCTGCACGCGCTCATCTCGAGCACATCTGGTTCCCATTGCTCCAAGTTCAACGCGCTCACTGCTTCTCCCATCCGCCCACTCGCAGGTCTGCCGTCTCGTACATGGCAAAAAGGGCTGCACAGGCACCAAGGCGTGGCTTGCTGAGTTCATCACCCCGGCGTTCACGAATGCGGTGTGCAAGCTGCACGACGTGCTGCGTCTCGCGCGCACGTCCGGTCACTACATGTACCCATGTGACGATCAGGTGCGTCCACTCGCGCGCGCTGCCCGCAATGAGTCAGTGCCCGTCCACTTGATCGAGTGCCCGCCCGGCACCGCTCGCCCATCCGCCGTGCACTCACACTGTGCGCCGTGCGCACACATATCTGACCTAATCTGACCGAGCCTGCACCGTCTCTCCGCACGTTGCGCTCTCGCAGAACCTCATGCACCACCTGAGCACGATGATCATGTGCATGCTCGGCAACACCGACCAGACCATCGAGGAGGACGCCAAGCTCGTGGACGACTCTCGCGTCGCGTGCACGGCGCTGCAACACTCGGCGTACCGCGTGGTCACGTGCGCCGAGCCGACCCCTTTTCACGCCGACGTGCGTCTCCAGGCGGCCTCCATCCTTTGCAAGTTCGACCGCGTCCAGTTCCACACGCTCCCGGAGTCGCTCTGCTCCGGCTTCGCGAGCATGCTCGACCAGCTGCTCCTCTCGGCGGGCCTGTTCAAGCTGCAGGAGCTGCTGATCTCGACGCTGCAGGTCTTCGCCAAGCACTCGGCCGCGTGCACCGACAAACTGAGCGTGCTCCAAGCGCGCTACGCGCCCCTCGAGATCAACGAGCATGCCTCGTACGTGGCGCGCTTGTTGGGCGAGTCCAAGATTCTGGGCGTCAAGAGCCAGTCCGCGCGCAAGCTGCTCGCGGCGCTCAACGCGGGCGACGTGAGCTCGCGCGTGCTGTCGCTTCGGCCGCTCACGCAGACGAACTTCGGCGAGCAGTGCGTGTGGGGCTCGCGCCGCGACCACCTTGGCTGGTTCGACTTCAACCTCTCCACCATCGACATGAACTACGACCTGGGCAACCAGCAGACGTGCCGTCGCGAGCTCTTCCTCGACACGGAGCTCGAGTCTGGCGTGGTCGTCGAACCTGACGACGGCGAGCTTGAGCTGCGCGCGGGCCTCTCGCCGGTCGTGAGTGGCGCGCGCGAGGCGGGGCGCTACTACTGGGTGCGCTTCTTCGCCACGCCCGTTGCGATCCCACTGGAGCCTGTGCCCGACGACCTCTCGATCGCCTTCTGCGTGGACGCGGCCGAGGTGGAGACGATCGCAGATCGAATCTTCCCCGCGCTGCCCGAGAGCTGGCGTCCGGTGCTGCTGCGGCTCCTCGACGAGCAGCGCGCACCCGCCAAGGTGCTTGAGCGTGCGGCCCGCAAGCAGTCGGTCTCCTCTGTCTCTCTCCCCGTCGGCAGCGGCGCGCCAGCTCGCTCAAGTGGCAGCGCGGGCAGCTCGGGCAAGGGCGGCGGTGCCAGCATTGGCGCGGGCGCAGTGCTGCTCGCCGGCGCGGGTGTCAAGAGCCCTGCGCCGCGGATGCAGCGCGACTTCGAGCCTCCGAGCACCGTTGGCAGCGCGCCTCGCACGCCAGCGCCGGCCACCGATGCCGGCGCGAGCAAGGTGAGCGCAACCAAGGGGCTTGCAGCCGGAGTAGGCAGTGGCGCCGACGGCAGCGGCTCAGGCGCCAAGTGGAGTGTCTTGAAGCTGGCCGCAGTCCGCAGTGGTGGCGCCAAGGGCGGCAGTGGCTGGATCGGCGCGGCGGCCATGCCGCGACTGAGCAAGCTGGCAGTAAGTGGCGGCGCGGCCCCCTCTGCCGCCACGACCAGCCTTGGGCGCAAGATGAGCACGACCTCCCTCGCGCTCGCGGTGGGCCTCGGGCGCACGCCGCCGCCCTCCTCGTTCAACGTGTCGCAGTCGGCGCTCTCGGACGTATCCGAGACCGAAGACCACGTCACCGCGCAGGAGCAGCTCACAGTGGCCGAGCGCGAGAAGAAGGCGTCCCCGCCCCCTTCCAAGCCGGCGCCACTGTCACCCCCTTCCAAGCCGGCGCCACCGTCGTCCGAGCACGACACGCAGCCGCTGCCCGCAGAGGACATGGGCGCGCCAATGGATGAGACTGAGCCGCCGCTCGACACCGCGGACGAGCACGCCATCGACGATACACCCGCCGCTGAGGAGGCACCGGCGCATGGCGCGGTGGAGGGAGCTGCGGAGGCTGACGAGCTTGAGGACAGCAAGCAGGCGCTCGAGGATCTGCTCGAGCGCATCCACTCGCTCAAGCTCGCTGAGCTGCGTGCGGAGCTCACCCGCGCAGGTCTCGACACCAAGGGCGGGCGCAAGGCCGTGCTCGCCGAGCGACTGCAGGAGCACCTGCGGTCGAAGCTCGCGGCGCTCGAGGCGGCGGATGGTGAGCTGATGGCGCAGCAGCAGGACGAGGAGGTCGACGAGAAGGCGCAAGAGCCGGCCATGGTCGATCGGGTAGCGATGGAGCGGGACGAGGAGTCCTCGTGCCCTCGAGGTGGCCAGGGGCATCGAATCGCCCTCTCCGCGGCGCTTAGCTGCCAAGTAGACCAGGCGGCCACGGCGCACGAGCAGCAGCGGCAGGCGAACGAGGCGGCCGAGGCTGCCGAAGAGGCTGCCGAGCGGGCAGAAGTCGAGGTGGTCGCAGTGCGCTTGGCGCGCGCTGCACGCTCCACGCGTGCGTCTGCCGCGCTCGGCCCGCCACGGCCTGCCGCTCCCGCGCTGCCGCCCAAGCTGGCGCCACCGTCGTACGAGCAAACCGCTGCGGCAGAGCGGTCGCACGTGCAGCTGACTCCGCTGCAGCTCGTGCTCAAGATGTGGAATGCGATGACCATCCCGCTCCACAAGTACGCTGCACCACTGTTCAGCACCATGCCTGCGCTCAAGAACCGTTTGGCGCCTCCGATCCACGGCGCCCACGAGGACAAGATTGCGGAGGTCAGCCGGTGTGAGAGCGGACCACAGCCGGTGAGTGAAGTGTGCCTGATTGCACCTAATGAGTGCCCCTCCTGAGTGCCTGATTGCGCCTGATGAACTCCAACCGTCTGCGGCTGATGCACCTGATGACCTCCTTCATCAGGTGCCAAGATGGCTGCAGAGGCCGGATCGGCTCCAGACTGTAGAGGAACTTCCACCAGACCTACCATCAGGACCTCCGGGGGATGTTCCTGGAGAGATGATGGTGGGAGTGGAGTTGCCGGAAGGACTGCCACCGCCAGATAAGGCAGCTGCTGGCGGCAGCGGCTTCAACCGGCACCCAGGAGGCATTTACGGCGGCCTCAGTGGCTTCAGCAGCAGTGGCTTCGGCAGCGTCCAGGGCTCGAGGCCAATGTCAGCCTTGGACGTGCCGCTGCAGCGTGCCCAGCCCAGACATTTGCTCTCGGATGGCATCAGCACTGGCGGCAATTTCGGCAGCTTCCAGACCACTCTCACCACTGTCTCCACTGATGTTTCGGACCCGGATCTCTATGCGTTCGATCTTGAAGGCGCGTGCGCCGCCGCCGCTGCCATGCGCCATAGCGGCGACAGCTTCGGTGGTCGAAGCGGTGGCAGCACCCAAAGCTCGCGGCCAATGTCCGCCTTGGCCGTGCAGCTGCACCACGCCCAGCCCGAACATATGCTCTCGGATGGCTTAGGTGGCGGCAGTAATTTCTGCGGCAGCGGCTACAGTGACAAGGCCGGTGGTGGCTTCTGTTCAGAGATGGGCGGAGCATGCGCGGGCGGGGCAGTTGGTGTCAGCACACTGGATACGGCTGAGACTGAGGAGGCCCGGCTCGTGCAAGCAATAGCTCTGTCCATGGAAGGCCAAGCAACTCGGACCTCTCTGGTGGCCCGCAAGGAAGGCAAGAAACGAGTCAACTCGACATCCCTTGGACGTGACTTAGTGCCAGTCGTTGACAGTGACGAGGATGGGGATGCAGCACAGCTGCAGAAGGCCCTTCGCCTTTCGCTCATGGACAGTGATGAGGAGGTGGAAGTGTACGAGATCCCACCAGAGCATTGGGCTGCCCACGGCGTTCCCGAGCATTGGGCCGCACAGCACAGCGTTCCCAGTGGCGTTCCCAATGGCGGCAGCAGCGGTGGCAGCGGCAGCGGCAGTGGCGTTCCCAGCAGCTGTGGCGACAGCGGCGGCAGTGGCGGTGTTCCCAGCAGCCATGTTGAGGCTGGGGCCCTTGTAGCAGCATTTGCTGCTGATGCTGCTGCTGTGCCAAATTGCCGGCCGATGGGCTCGCCAAATTTCACGACGCTGCTGGCAGGGCTGCAAGCCTGCCTGGAGCTCGCCCGCAGCAGCCACGTGGCAGGCCCGGATGTGGCGGCCGTGCAAGCCGGGGTGGCCAAGGCCCGTGAACTCTGCCTCAAAGGCTTTCGAGTTGAGACCAACCCAATGGGGTCCTCTGCGTTGCCCAACGCCGCGATCTGGAGTCTGCTCACGTCCTGGCCCTTGGCCCAACAGTTGGAGACAACTCGTAACCTAGCTGACGTGGGCATGAGCCGATTTCCGGCCCAGAAGGGCCCATATGTGTGCCACCAGGACGGCTCCACAGTGCCAACGTTCCAGACCGCCATGCTGGAGGCCGCCCTTCTCTCGCCGAATCCGTCAGACCCCCCCTTCACGGCGGTCCACCTCAATGACGTCTCCTTCGCGACCGTGTTTGACGAGAACGTGCAGGCGGGCAAGGGCTCGAGACCATCGACGTACAAGGAGCCGCCGAAGACGGACGAAATCGCCCGCGCCTGCGCCAGCGCCTCGGTGCTGCCCACGCTCTGCAGCCCAGAAAAGCCCGGCGCGCTCGCCCAGGGCGATAGCCAGCTGCAGGCTCTGCATCAACTTGTAGAGGATGGCTCCGTCGCCGCTGTCTTGCACGCCGGCCCCGCCGTCTACAAGCTCTTCGGCAAGAGCGTGGCCGAGTGCGAGATGACCCCGGGCCAGGCCAAGCACCTCTTCGGCCTCAAGCTGGTGCAGATGCCGGACAACACGTGCAAGCTCGTCGGCATCGTGGTATCCTCGCCCAAGCTCAAGGGCCCAAACGCAGAACCTGCGGCCGCTGTCCAGACCACGATGGGCGTGATCAACATCCTCCGCGTGCTGAGCGGGCTCGCGGAGATCCCGGTGGCGAATTCGCCGTTGTGGGGGCGCACGTGCCACGCCTCCCACGACGAGCTCGCCCGCCTCTCCACGCTCATGCCGCGCCTCGCCGAGGCCTTCAAGGCGGACACGACTGCTCAAGCCAAGGGAGGAGGTAAGTCTTGCACTGATTCCTGTGATAGATTCTCTCCTGTTCTCTCCTCTAACACCCATTCGCACACCATCGCCTGCTTTTTGCTCAGTGGCCCGTGCTATTGAGAGCAACGCAGCATTTGACCTACAGGTCACCTGCAATGAATGCAACGCAACAGCAACAGTGACGGCACGCCGAGTGGCTGAGTCATCTGGTGTAAAACCTTACAACCAGGTAACTTTCAAAGGCAGCCTTCACAGCCATGACTGCCCACTCTTCGGCATCGCAAAGCAAGGCAAGAAGGTACAATTTCCCACCCTGGGCCGCAGCTTCACCCTCTGTAACGGCGCCCTCACAGCAAAGCGAATCTGAAAAGTCAGGTTCGAAAAGCAGCCGATCCTACGGCTACGCGGGACCATCGCGACAGAATCGTGAGGTGGTGAAGAACCGGCCCGGCTGTAAGTTCGCTAGAGTGACCCCGGGACGGTGCAGAGCCGAGCAGCTCGAGCTGCGGGGAGGGGCCGAGGCGCAGGCGGTTTCAACCGGTACCCGCGACTGGAGAGGTCACGGGCTTGGTCACGGGCTTGGTCACGGGCTTGGTCACGGGCCGGCGTGCGGCGAGGCAGCGTACACGGTACAGCGTACACGGTACAGACGGCCGTGAGGCGGGGTGCGGGGTTTTCATGTTTTTTATTGGACCTTGGGCTCCATCGCAGAGCTAGGCTATGGGAAGAAGAAAGTGCCGGAAAAGAAAGCGCACTACTCTACTCCCTACTGAAACCACCCTCAGCTGCCTCAAGCGATTCTCACGCTCTCGCCCGTTCGCGATGAAGGGCTCGAACGCCTCGCGTTCGGGCTGGGCGTGCGCTTACGCTGTGGCTTAGCTCTCGACGCCCCTCCAGCGTTCCCTGTAGGCGCACGCTCTGCCGAGACACTGGGCGAGCCAGCGCGCGCGCTGTTGAGCGGCGAGCCGCTGCGCGGCGAGACGTTGCGCGGCGAGCCGTTGCGCGGCGAGACGTTGCGTGAGTTGACCCTCGAAGAGGATCGTGAGGATGGCCGCGAGTTGTCACGCGATGCGGCGCCCGTCTCGCGGCTGCTGTTCGGAGCGCTTGAAGTATCTCTGGCCGCCACTGGCGTCGTTGTCGGGGGCTCCTTGTCCTTGGCGCCACTCTTGGGAGGCCGTTTGCTCGTGCGCTTCGCCTTCGGCGTCTTGCAATGGTCATCAAGATTCTCGTCCACCTCCGCCACTGCCTTGGCAGCTTCGTACGCGGCAGCAGCCTTGGCGAGCGCCGCGGCGAGCGCTTCCTCTCCCGCTGCCCTGGGAGGCGGGGCCGCCTCCTTCGAGGTCTCCGTCGCTGCCGCCGGCACGCCCTTATCGAAGAGAATGGCGCCATTCTTGAGAGGCGCATTCAGCTTGGCGGCGGCGTTCGCGGCGACCACGGCCGCCTGCAGCGACACCTTTTGGCTCTTGTGGAGGTCTGTCTTCTGGAGATGGATCTTCCGACCGACCTCCGCATCTGAGGGGGGTGCGAACACGTCGAGCTGGTTGAGCAAGTTGACGGCCTGCGTGCGCAGCCACGTCTGAGGCCCCTTGGAGATCTCTTGGAGAGATTTCACAGCTCCGGCGTCGACGAGCTGCTGGCGCGCGTGCGCATCCTCGGCCAGGTTGCACAGCGCCGCGGCGGCGAAGCCCTGCGCCTCACTCTCGTTCCCGAGAAGGCTGACGAGCCGCGGCACCGCTCCGGCGGCGGTCGCGGCCGCTTGATGTGCCGACACGCCGTCTGTGAGTCCCCACAGTGCGCATGCCGCGTGCTTCTGGGCGTCGACAGATGACGCCTCGAGCAGCGCGACGAGCGGCGCGATGCCGCCCGCGGCCACGAGAGTCCCCTTGGTTGCGTCACCCTTGTGGCCGGTGCGTGCGAGGTCCGCGAGAAGCGCCGCTATGGGCTCCTTGGCCTCCGCCGAATCCGTGCGCAGCAGCAGCGCCACGAGTTTCGTCAGCCCACCCGCCTTGATGATGGCGCCCTTGGCCGCTGCAGTCGAGGCCACCTGCCAGAGCGCTCCCGCGGCGTGGTTGGCCGCACACAGACGCTCGGAGTCGAGAAGGGCCACGAGGAGAGCGATGCCGTTGCGCTCGACGATGCTCGTCTGCGCACTTGCGAGCGACGAGAGGTGCAAGAGCGCGCCCGCCGCCTTGGCCTGCGCCTCCATGTTGGACGCACGCAGCATCTCGACAAGTGGACCGACGCCACCCGCACTTGCGATCGCCGCGCGGTCCGAGGCCGCGCGTGCTAGGTCGGCCAAGGTGGCCGCGGCGGAGATCTGGGATTTGTTCGCGTTCGTGCCGTCGCCGAGCAGCCGCACGAGCGGCGCGATGGCGCCCGCCTGGGCAATCGCCGTGCGGTTGGCGGTCGAGCGTGCTGCGAGCATCGAGAGCGTCTCCGCAGCCTTCATCTGCGCCGTCGCGAGCCGGTACTCATCGAGCAGCTCAACGAGGGGCTGAACCACGGCGCAGCGCGTCTGCGGGCACGAGCTGGCCATGAGCACGAGCGCCGCCTGCGCGTAGAGCTGGGTTTCGTCACTGGGCGAGCCGATGAGCGACACGAGTCTTGGGATCGCGCCAGCTCGTGCGATGGCCACTTGATTTTCGGCGCAGTCGAGCGAGAGGGCGGAGAGGGCCGCCGCAGCCCATTCCTGTGTCTTGGGCGCCTCGGCCGAGAGCATCGCGACCAGCGGCGCCAGCCCGCCCGCGCGTGCGACGCTCAACTGGTTGTCGGTGTCGGCTGCCAGGTGCCAGAGTACGCGCGTCGCATTCTCGTGCGCGGCGCCCGACGTGGGGCACTTGAGAAGATCAACGAGCGCACCGATGGCTCCTTCCTCCGCGATGGTGATCTGGTTGACCGGATGGTCCTGCGCGAGCGCCGCGAGTGCGCTCGCCGCCCAGCGCTGCGCCTCGTCAGAGGGCTCCGCTGCCTGCAGCATCGCCACGAGCGGCGGGATGGCGCCCTCCTCCGCAATGAGAGTCTGCGTGTCTGCATTGCGGTTGGCGATGCAGGCGAGCGCCTGCGCTGCGAGCTCTGGAGGGCCGAGCGACGGCTCGCGAAGCCACGCGCCGAAGGCGGCCGTTGCGCCCGCGCGTGCCATCTCGATCTGCATGCTGCTCGAGCGCCCCATCGGGCCGCACGCGAGCTGCGTGAGCGCCGTGGCGCTGTGCCTCTTGGCGCCGTCGGTCCCGTCACGCAGCAGCCTCACCATCGGCCGAATGCCGCCTGACGCGGAGATTTCGAGCGAGTTGCGCGACCGAACCTCCTCATCGACGCCCGGGATGTCGGAGGCGAGGAGCGCGAGCACCGCCGCCGCGTGCTCTTGCGCGAGGGCGCTCAGCACGGCGCCCTCGGGTAGGAGCTCCTTGCCCGCGGCGGCGCTCGCCGCTGCAGCGGAGCTTTTGCGGAAGACTTCGACGACGGCGCGCGTGCATGGGGAGTGCGCGATCGAGCTCTTGGAGGCCGCGTCCGTCATCACCGCGAGCATCCAGAGCGTGTACTCTTGCGCCTCGACAGAGCCCTCGCGCAGCAGCGCGACGATGCGCTCGATACCGCCGGGCATCGTGGCCACCGTCACCTGCGACTCGGCGCTGCCCTCGGCGGCCATCTCGCGCAGGGTGGACGAGGCGCATTGACGAACCTCGGGCTCGGGCGCGCCGAGCAGTGAGATGAGCTGCGCCGTCACCTGAATCCGCACCTGCGGCGACCTGAGCGCAATCTGCGCGAGGGCCGCCGCGGCGGCGACCATGGTGCGCGGCGCGCCGGGCGCGCCCGCCTTGGCAGCCTTCTGCATCTGAAGGGCCAGCGCAGGGATAGCGCCGGCCTTTGCGAGTGCGGCGCGATTGTTCGAGTCGAGCGAGAGTCGGTGCACCAGATTCGTCATCTCGCCCTGCGCCTCGGCCGTCGCCTTCGAGCCCTCGCCCAATTTGGCAACCAGCTCGCTCGACACGGCGCTTTGGTTGGCGGAGTTGGCCTGCACAAGAGTGAGCAGCGCTCCAGCGGCCTGCTCCCGTCCTTGGGCGGAGCCACGCTCGACAACTCCCACGAGCGCCGCAACGCCCTTGACCTCAGCGATGATGGTCCGGTTCGTCGCGAGGGATGCGAGGCTATAAAGTGCACCCGCGGCGGTCTCTTGAGTGGGCACGTGGCTGCTCGACAGCAGACCCACGAGAGGCGCCAGTCCGCCCGAGTCCGCAATGCGCCGCTGGATGGCGGGCAGCTGCGAGGCCAAGGACCATAGGGCTCCGGCGGCCTCCCGTTGCACTGCCGCCTCAAAGTCCTTGCTGAGCAGCGCGATGAGCAGCGGCACGCCGCCCTCAGCGGCGATAGCCTCCTGGTTGGCGGACGAGCCATCCGCCATGCTCCAGAGTGCGCATGCGATCTCGCGCCGCAGGAGATTGCTGCTGAGGGAGCGCGGCGTGTGCAGCGGCGTGTGCAGCGGCGTGTGCAGCGGTGTGTGCAGCGGCGTGGCGATGGGCGTGCCCCCAACAATCATCACTTCGCGGCACGCGCGGAGTGAGCCTAGCGCGGCTGTGACGCCGTCGGGCAGGTAGTCGAGGCATGTGCATCGTAGCAGGCGCACGAGCGACACGAGGGCGCCGTGAGCCGCGAGGGCCGCTTGGTTGGCCTCGTGCGCGCGCGCAAGCCGGGAAATAGCGCGGGCGGCCTTCGTGCCCTTGCTCTCGTCCACCTCTCCTTCCGCATTGAGCAGCTGCACGAGCATGCTCGCGATCTCGCTTTGGTTGGTGCTGTGCCCGAGGGCCATCGAGGCGAGTGCGCTCGCAGCCTGCGCCTGCGCACGCGTGCCTCCCGCTCCAAGCATGGCGATGAGCGGCACGATCGCGCCCGCCTCGGCCGAGGCGGTCTGATTGGGCGGATGGCTGGCCGTGAGCGCCCACAGGGCTGTCGCTGCCTCCTCCTTGGCGTCCTCTGCGCCCGCGTCGCGAATGATGGCCACGAGCGGCTCGATGCCGCCCGCGGCGGCGACGGCCGCCTGGTTTGCGGGATGGTTCGCCACGAGCGCCGCCAGCGCGGTCGCGGCTTGGGCCGCGGTGCTGCCTTGGGTGCGGGCCGCCGCCGCATCGAGCAGACGGACGAGGGGCTCTATGCCCCCCGCGCGCGTGATACTGCCCTGGATCGAATGTCCTCCGACAGCCAGCGCAGCGAGGGCAACGGCCGCCTGGCGCTGCGCGCCTGCGTCGTCGGTGCACAGCAGCTGCACGAGCTCGGGGATCGCTCCAGCGGCGGTGACGGCCGCTTGGATGGCCGCATGACCGACCGAGAGGCTCCAGAGTGCACCCGCCGCGGCGGTCCGTGCCCGGAGGGGTCCAGTGGCGCTCAAGAGTTTCACAAGGATCTCGACCGCTCCCTCGGCTGCCACTCGAGATTGGATCTCGGTCGAGCGGCGCGCCACGTCGCACAGGACGTCCGCGGCGTTCACCTGCGCCTCCTCGCTCTCCGCGCTCAGCAGTGCCACGAGGTAGCGAAGGCCGCCGTGCGCCACGATGGCGTGGGCGTTGGCCTCGTCGTCCCGGGACAGGCGCAGGAGCACTTGAGCGCCGAGCTCCTGCGCACGCAGGCTGGTACGTGCCGAAGCGGCCTCAAGGGCGCCGCCGCCGCGCAGCTGCACGATCAGCCGTTGCACCGCGCCCGCGTGGGCAATCGCGCGCAGGTTGTCCGGCTGCTCGGACAGGCCGAGGAGCATGCACGTGACATGCTCCTGCGACTCGGCCGTTCCAGAGCCAAGCAGCGCGACCAGCCCAGTCGCGATCGCGAGTTGGCTCTTCGGGTCGTTGGTGGCCAGGCAGGTGAGCGCGCCGACGGCCTCACTCTTGGCCTCCATCGAGCCTGAGCCTAGAAGTGCGACGAGTGGCGAGATGGCACCCGCATTGACCACGCGGACGGGGGCGCCCTCGTTCTCGTCGGCGAGCTTCCAGAGCGCGCGCGCCGCGCGCCGCAGCGTTCCGTCGGGTCGGTCGACCTCGAGGAGCCCGACGAGCTTCTTCGCGATGGCCGCCTGGTTGTCAGCATGGCCGCGTGCGAGGTGGGTGAGTGCATCCGCCGCAAAGATGGTGCCTTGCAACGTGCCGTCGTCAAGGAGCTGAACCAGAGGCGCGATGCCGCCCGCCTTGGCGATCGCCACTTGGCTGGATGGGTCGTTGGCCAGGTGCCACAGCGCCGAGGCGGCGCGCTCCTTACCGGCTTGGCTGCCCGACTGCACCAGGCTCACCAGCGGCACGATGCCGCCCGCCGCTGCGATTGCGTTCAGCCTGTCGCCGGGAGGCGGCTTCCAATCAGTGCTGGCAGTGCTCTGCGCCGAGCCCAACAAAACCTCGCTCGGGGCCTGCGCGATGGGCGAAGGCAGGAGCGGTGCCTCGCCGTGGAAGACGGATTTCATTGAGGGCTGGAGCGCCAGCGGCGGGATCGGCACTGGTGGCAGGGGCGAGGCTGGTGGTGGTAGGCTCTCCTCAGGATCTGTCGTCTCATCCGCCAGCATCGACTCGAGCCCGATGCCCGAGTCGCGTGCTCGCCGTTCACGTTCGAGGATGGCGCCCTTTGCGAGGTCTGAGATGACTGCCGCCGCCGTGTCCTGCGCGGCGGGTGAGCCATTCCTGCTGAGCGCGACGAGCTCCTCGACCGCACCGCACGCCACGAGCACACCTTGGCTCTCGAGCGATGCGCACAGATGCCAGATGGCACGGGAGGCCGCCTCTTGCGAGGCGGCCGAGCCCTCGCGGATCAGGCGCAGCAGAGGCGGCACGCCGCCCGCGGCGAGAATGGCGCTCTGCATCGCGCTGTCACCGTACGCCAGATCGGCGAGCGCCAGAGCGGCTTCCTCGCGCGCCTCCACGACCTCACGCTGCTGCGCTTGCTGCTGCGCCGCGTCGGTACGCGAGGGACTCGCAGCGTTGGCAATGGCCTGCCAGCGCTTCTGCGACGGGCTCCCCTTGTCCGATACGCGCTCCTTGTCGGGCACGGCGTGTTGGGCACGATGCTGCTGCTGCTTCTCGACCTTCTGGGCGAGCGCGGCCTTCTCAGTGGCACGTGCCTTGACCATGGCGGCGATCGCCACGCTCTGCATATCCAAAATCGAGTTGGTCTCGCCGTTCAACACCTCGATGCTGTCTTTGGAGCCGACAATGGACGAGATCAGGTCCCACATACGCCGTGCGAGACCCTTATTTGGGATGGCCCAGAGCATCGCGATCAGCCGGTCGATGCCCCCGCACGCGAGGATGAGCTGCCGACGAGCCGCGCCAGGCTTCGCGCCGCTCGCCGCCTCCACGGATGCCTCCATGGCCTTGACGCCGCCGTCGTTGGCGCACTCGGCTTCGTCACGCGCCAGCTGCGACAGCGCACGCGCCGCCACCTCAGGCGTACCGGCCACGTGGCTACCGAGCAGATGCACGAGCGCCTGGATCGAGCCCTCCGCGCCAAAGGCGATGGCGTCGCGATGCGCGGGCACTGAGCCAATGTCGGCCAGCGCCGACGCCGCGTGCTGCTGCGCGGCGTGGCTGCCCATCGAGATCAGCTTCGTGAGTGGTGCGATGCCGCCCGCGACCGCCACCGCATGCGCCGAGAACGTCGTCAGGCGTGAGATGACGACGGCGCCCACGTCGACGAGGTGGGGATGCTCTGACGAGAGCAGGTGCACAAGCGGCGCCACGCCACCCGCCGCCTCGATCGCCTCGACGCCTTCGAGCGTGGCGGCCAGATGGAAGAGCGTGCGTGCGGCGTAGGCTTGCGCCTGCTGCTCGGCCTTGATGATGAGCTCAATCAGAGGAGGGATGGCATCGAGCTGCACGATGGCTGCCTGCAGTGTGGCGTTGTTCGCCACGATCGAGAGCACGGCGTGCGCCGCCTCGCGCTGTGCATCCGGATTGCCCCCGAGCCAGCGCGCATCGGCGCTGCCCGACAGCCACGCTATGAGGGACGGCAAGCCGCCCGCCTTGGCGAGGGCGAGCTGATTCGCGGGGTACGCGCCCTCATCGCACACCATGCCGACGGCCCGGAGCATACGCACGGCGCCCGCGCCCGCCATTGCCACTCGGCTCGACAGCCGGGCCACCAGCAGCTTTGCGATCGCCTCGCGGTTCTCCGGGTGCTTGGTCGCGAGCGACACGAGCGCGCCAACGGACGCGATCAGCGACGCTTCGGTGCCGCCGCTCACCAGCAGACCGACGAGCGGCTCGACGCCGCCAAGTTTCGTCACGGTGGACTTATTGGGCGCATGGTCATCACACACCGCCCAGAGCGCGCCGGCGCACATCTCCTTGACGAGCGGCGCGCCCTCGCGCACGAGGGACGTGAGCGGCGCGATGGCACCCGTCCGCGCAATCGCCGCCTGGTTGTCAGCGTGCGCCTCGGCCAGGGTGCCGAGCGCGCACGCCGCGTTGGCCTGCATGTCAGAATTCGGCGAGCCGAGCATCGCGACGAGCGGTTGGATGGCGCCCGCGTCGGCGAGCGCAGTCTGGTTGAGCCGGTTGCCCTTGGCGAGTTGCGACGCGGCAAAGGCGGCGAGTGCGTAGAGCTTCGATGCGATCCCAATGTCGGCCCCCTTCTCCTGCTTGCCATTCGACTGGGACGCAATGATCACGCTCGCCAGCAGCGGGATGCCGCCTGCCTTGGCGATCTCCTTCTGGATCGTGCGGCGCGAGGCGAGCTGCGAGATGGCCCCGATCGCCCTCTCTTTGGCCTTCGTAGACGACGAAGTCTCGAGGAGGGACAGCAAAGGTGCGATGCCGCCCGCTTCGACGATCGAATCGCGGTTGGCGTCCGAATCGGATGCGAGGTTGGCGAGGGCGGCAGCCGCTTGCTCCTCTCCACCCGCCTCGCTGCCCTTGTCATACAGCATGCCCACGAGCTTGTGAATGATCAGCTCTCGGTTGCTATTCTCAATCGAGAGGCGGACGAGCGCGCCCTCGGCGAACTCGCTCGTCAATGGGTTGGCGGAGCCGAGCAAGAGCACGAGGTGACCGATCGCGCCCGCCTCGGCGATGGCGATCCGGTTGTCTGCGTCGTGCGCGAGCGCATGCAGAGCCCCCGCCGCGGCCTCCTGCGCCGCCGCGCCGTGCTCGCCCGTGAGCAGCGACACGAGGGGCGAGATGGCCCCAGATTGCGCGATGGCACCAGGGGTGCTCGCGTTGGCCACAGCGATACATGCGAGGGCCGCGGCCGCGCCAGTCTTGGCCGCGTCCTCACCATCGTTGAGCAGCGCGACGAGCGGCGTGATGCCGCCCGACTCGACGATGGTGTCGCGGTTGGCTGCGAGGCGAGCGAGAGAGGCGATTGCGCTCGCTGCGTGCACACGCGCCGCAGCCGTCTCCTTGCCATCGCGGCAGTTGACGCCCTCGACAATGTTCAGGAGCGGCGAGATACCTCCCTCGGCCGCGATCGCCGCCTGCGCGGCCGCCGAGCCGTTCGCGAGCCGTGCCAGCGCGGCCGCCGCCTGCTCGCGTTGCAGCGAGCCACTCGTACGAAGCACGGCGAGCAGTGGCGCCACGCCTCCGACCTCAAGAACCGTGGCCTGCTTCGTGCCGTCGATCGCGAGCGAAAGCGCCCACAGCGCAAAGGCGCGTGCGTCGGCGTCACTCGTCTTGAGCAACTCGACCAGCTCACTCGCGCTGCTGGCCGCCGCGATGATCTCAACGCTTGCATCGTTCTCTCGTACGAGCCGCCACAGCAGCTCCGCGGCGGCCTTTCGCGCCTCGACCGCTGAGGACGGAGCGAGCAGCCCCACGAGTAGTGTGGTCACCCCATGCTGATTCGCCGCATTCTCGATGGCCAGATGCGCGAGTGCATGCGTTGCATGCACCCGGCCGCGCGCGCCGCCGCTCGCGAGCAGCGCCGCAAGCGGCGCAAGGGCGCCCGAGGCGGCGATCGACACGCGGTTCGCCTCGCTCGCCTCCGACAGGATCCAAAGGGCACCGGCCGTCTCGACACGGATCGCCTCGTAGTGCGCGGTGCGGGCGGCCTCGAAGTCTTCGGCCGCGGACGCCGCGTTCAGCCGCAGTCCGACGAAGCCGTCCGACGTAGTGGTGCTGGCTACTCCGCTCGCCACATGCGAGGTGGCCTGGCGCAGGAGCATGACGAGATTCGAGATGCCTCCGAGCTCAGTGAAGGCCGTTTGGTTGTCGGCGTGCCCTCGGCACGCCTCGCACACGGCGAAGGCCGCCATCGCCTGCACCGGCAGCGTGCCCGACGCCAGCAGCCCCGCAAGTGAGGGGACCCCTCCCATTCTTCCGACCGCGTCCTGATTGTCGCGGTGATGCGCGCAGAGCCGTCCGACGGCCTCGGCCGCCTGCGCCTGCGCCTGTGGGCTGCGGCTCGCGAGCAGTGCGAGGAGCGGCCCGATGCCACCCGCCTTGGCGATCGCCGTTTGCGTCGGCGGGTGGTCACGCGCGAGATTCGATACGGCCGCGGCCGCCGCCACCTGCGACGTCGTATTGATCGACGTGTTCAGCAGCTCGAGCAGCTTGGCGATACCGCCAGCGGCACTGATGGCTTCGACGTGCTCTGAGCAGCTGCAAAGGCTCGCGATCGCCCACGCGGCGGTGTTGCACGTCTTGGCGCTCGAGAGCATTCGAAGCAATTCCTCGACGGCACCCGCGCCAACGAAGGCCGCCTCCGCATCGAAGCTTGCGCGCGACAAGTTGGCGATCATGGAGGCGATGTGCTCCCTGGCATCCGTGTTGCCCTGCTTGAGCAGGCGCACGAAGGGTGCAGTCACGTTCGTCTTGATCAGCTCGGGCGCGTGCTCCTCCGAGAGCCCGAGCAGTGCACTCGCTGCGGCGGCCACAGCTCCCATGGAGCCGACCTTGAGCACCTGCACCAGCGGGCCGATTGCGCCGCCCTTTACGATGACGGCCGAGTGACCCGCCGCCGCGAGGCTCGCCAGGCAGCTGGACGCGTACAGCTGGCCACCGTCGGTGCCGGAGCTCAGCATCCCGATCAGCACAGGCAGCACGCCCACGCCGAGGGCGACGGCGCCGGCATCATCCTCTTGGTTGCTCACCAGCACACACAGCCGCTTGGCAGCTCGCGCTTTATGCTCTTGCGGCGCATTCTTCAGGTCGCGCACGAGCGAGTGCACCTCGATGGACGAGGACGTCTCGGCCTTGCGCATTGGGCGTTGAGTCGACTTTTGAAACGAAAAAAGCGATCACTCAAAAAGCCTCGTGAAGAGAGGAAAGGTTTGCTCAAGGGGCTCCCAGCCCCTTGGTTTGCTTGAGCCCTGTGGCCTCGACAGACCTCGACAGACGTCAGACCTCGAGAGAAACTTGACAGACCTCGACAGACCTCGACAGACAAGTCCAATGTAACCCCGCCGCCCGACCTCGGACGTTTCCTTCGAGCTTCGTTTCCTCCTTATTTCCTCGCGCGTTAGCTTGTACTCATTCGCAAGAGAAGTTCGTGCAACGTCTTTTTTGTGAGCACTTCGTGCAGCGTAAGGGCCTTCGACCCCGGCCGGTGCGATGAATCATATTGGTGAATGCATGCAATTTTGTTACATACATTCCCATTGGAGGGGTGTTTGTGTCTGTCTTTCTGACAACTCGTTGTCGCAAGTTTTCGTGCACATCGCAAGCCCTGTCTCATCCCGGGCCCCCTTGCACTGTCCGTTTGGTGTCCGCCCGCCAGATCAACAGCGTAGCGCTGGCTAGATAGCGTCGATCGATCGATGGGCACACACAGAATGGAAATCGATGAGGTCGAGGAGGACGAGGACGAGGAGGACGAAGGGCACACGCTGCTCGGACGCGGCGCAAAGCATGACACGCCAGGCCGCCCCCCGCCGCAGCAGCGCGGCAGCATCGTCACCTTCGTGCTCCTCTGGTACACGGCGAGCACTGCGCTGATCTTCATCAACAAGTGGGCGTTTGGCGTGGCGCGCATCCGCTTTCCGCTCATGGTGACTGCGGCGCATCTTGCAATGAAGACGGTGCTCGCTGCGCTCACGCTGTGCCTTCAGCTGGGCTCGCTGCCCACCATCAAGCACACGCACACAACATGGGTGGCCTTTGCGTGTGCGGGTTGTGCCACGGCGACGGACATTGCGCTGTCGAATGCGTCCTTCATGTACGTCACGGTGACGACCTACATCATCGTCAAGAGCTCGGTGCCGGCATGGATACTGTGCTTCAGCTTATGCCTCGGCCTCGTGAGCTGGCGACCGAGCTTGCTCGCGGTGGTGGCGCTCCTCGTGTCGGGCATCTGCCTGGGCGCGTTGCCGCTTGACAGATGGTTCATCAGCGCGGCGGTGCAATGGCCAGAGCTGAGGGCCATGCCCGACTGGGCCGAGATCGAGATCGAGCGCGGTGTGTGGGCATCTCTTGGCCTGGGTGGCGAAGCCGTCGGCTGGACTAGCGGATTGCAGCTGCTGCCGCCGAGCACCCACACCCACACATCAGCCGATGTGACACAGAAGCCGTTGACGAAGCATGAACCGGGCTTAGCGAGAGCCGTAACGAGCGGCGCAGTCGATGCCGCTGCGCCTTACGACTCGCCGCCCCCTTCAGTCGAGGCGCCCGCCGCCGTCGAGACCGCCGCCGCCGAGACCGCCCCCGCCGCCGGAGGCGCCGCCGGCTTGGTGAGCGTTGTGGTGAGCGTGGCCACGGGCGCCGCCACGGGTGACTTGGCGATCGGGGCGATCGCCGCGGCCTGGCGGGGCGACTTGCCACCGGTCCAGGTCCCGGTCCCTCTGGTCGGAGATGGTCGAAGATTGGGTATGGAGTCACGTGGCGCGGTCAGTGGCGCGGTGTTGGCGGGCGAGCACGCGGCGGAGGCTGTGCAGCGTCAAGAGCACATGGTGGGCGTCGTGATGGTGCTCATTGCGGCGCTGTGCAGCGGGTTGCGCTGGGCCACCCTGCAGCTGCTCCTGCAAGCGCCAGTCGACGCGCAGCGAGGACCGAGGGAGCAACTAGAGCCGCTCTCGCCGCTGCTGGTGACTTTGCGCACCGCTCCTTTTGGCGTGGCGCTGCTCTTGCCACTCGCGCTCGTGCTCGAGTACGATGAAATGGAGACCTTCGGACGTCGTGCAGCCGCCGCAGGCTTGTCGTCGGTCGAGATGGACGCTGCCGTCGTCGACGAGTCCACCGTTCAGCCTCAGATGGCCTTCGGGGCGCTGCTGGCGCTGCTGGTAGGCGGGGGCATGCTCGCGTTCCTCATGCTACTGTGCGAGTTGCGCGTGGTGCAACTCGCATCCGGACTCACGCTCTCGGTGCTTGGGGTTCTCAAGGAGGTGCTCACGGTGGGGGCGTCTGTCATCCTCTTTGGCGACACGATCACAACGCTCAAGGCCGCCGGGCTCGGGCTGTGCGTCATCGGCATCGGCCTCTACCAGCGGATACAGCGATCACCCGATGATTGCACTTGATTAATGCGGATACACAGCGATGACTCGATGGCGGACGGCGGAGTTGTAGTTGCATGCGGTAAAGCCCTACTCCTAAGAGTGAGTAGCTACGTGCATCACAGCTGTATCGGTGGGGTTAAAAGACATAGGACAGGCCGGACAGGTTAAGTCAGGTATCAAGTCAAGTCAAGTTTCACGTACATTGTACATAAACAAAAGACCGAAAACCCGTAAACGGTACTGTAAAAGGAAGCCTCGACTTGAGTCTTGACTTTACTTGACTGGACTTGAAGTCAGGTGCCTCCACAGGCTGAATGCGACAGTGCGACACTCACTCTTGCGCTCTCGCGTCTCGTGCTCTCTTCGGGAATCGATGGAGAGGGCGGAGGGTATTCAAAGAGGCGACACGTCGCTCGACTTGACCTTGCTAGCATGCTTATACCTTGATGCCGACATGAAACGTAGTTTTTGAACCCTTGACTACAGACTTTCAGACTGTAAGTTGACTATTTGGACTTCACAGCCACAGTGGTCATAATTCGACACCCAAGACACCGGGCCGGCGTACATACGGATGCGGTTACCACTAGCTCGGGGACCCATGGACTCCCTTTTCACTTCACACTTCGGCATGCTTCGGGGACTCCGCGCGTCTTAGCGCGTCTAGGATTCCAACTAGGAATTTCCTACCGGTAAAAAGACACCGGGGGGAGCCGGGACACACACGGGACACACGGGACA